>Ga0326727_10028799_pt1 | contig 10065 bp, 5 predicted proteins | sample MB2enrmetagenome_FD_207643 | JGI IMG/M metagenome (GOLD analysis project Ga0326727, IMG submission 207643) | Lab enriched peat soil microbial communities from McLean, Ithaca, NY, United States - MB29MY | ecosystem: Environmental > Terrestrial > Soil > Wetlands > Peat | place: USA: New York...
CGGCGGCAGCCGGCCGGCGTACCAGGAGATCGCCGACAAGCCGCAGCACCTGCTGGACTGCAACGCCAGCACCTCCGTCGGCCTGTTGGTCGAGACCGGCGTGGGACTCGCCGCGGTGGAGGAGATGGCGGCCATCGACGGCATCGACTACCTCAGCTTCGGCCCGAACGACCTCGCCCAGGACCTCGGCTACCCCGGCCGGCCCGACCACCCGGACGTGCTGCGCGCCATGGCCGAGGGAAGCCAACGGATCCGGGCCGCCGGCAAACGCGTGCCCGACGATTTCATGAAGGGCGTGTGGATCAACGAGGTCATGCTGAAGGGGATCCGCCAACTGCTCGGCTGAAGGCCAGGGGCGCTGCCCCTGGCCTTCAGCGAAGGAACGTCCGGGTCTCGGCCGCGGCTTCGGCCAGGCCGACGCGGCGGGCCGACACTTCGGGCGGAAACGCGGACAGCAGGCGCGTCGGCGTCTGGCGGTCCAGCAGCACGAACACGCCGCGGTCGGTGGCGCTGCGGATCAGCCGGCCGAACGCCTGGCGCAGGCGCAGGCGGACGATGCGGTCGTCGTAGCCGGTCGGATCGCCGCCCGACAGATGCACGCGCCGCTCGCGATGCAGGATGTCCGGCCGCGGCCAGGGCACCCGCTCGAACACCACCAGCCGCAGCGCCCGGCCCGGCACGTCCACCCCGTCGCGCATGGCGTCGGTGCCGAGCAGGCAACTGTCGGCCTCGGTGCGGAAGATGTCGACCAGGGTGGCGTTGTCCATCGGGTCGACATGCTGGGCCAGCAGCGGAATGCCGGCCTCCTCCAGCGCCGGCGCGATCCGCGCGTGCACCGCGCGCAGCCGGGCGATGGCGGTGAACAGGCCGAGCCCGCCGCCGCCGGCGGCCACGAACAGCGCCCGGTAGGCGGCCGCCAGCGCGGCAAGGTTGCGCGACTCGACGTCGGTGACGACGAAGACGCGGGTCTGCGCGGCATAGTCGAACGGGCTCGCCACCGAGACGCGGATCGCCGGCGACGGCAGGTGCACCGCGCCGACCCGCGCCTCGGCCGCCGCCCATTCCGCCTCCGCCTCGGCCCCGCCACTGTCGCGCAGCGTGGCGGAGGTCACCAGCAGCCCCTGTGCCGGCCGGGCGAGGGTGAGTGCGAACGGCACCGTGGGATCGAGCCAGTGGCGGTGCAGGCCGACATCGAAGTCGCGGCCGTCGCGGCGGTCGAGGCGGAGGAACATCACCTGGTCGGGCCGGCTGCCGGGCTCTGCGTCCGGCGGGCCGGCGGTGATGGCGTTCAGCATCTCCTGCCAGGGGATGAGGCGGTCGAGGGCGCGGCGGCGGATCGACCGGCAGGCTGCCTCGATGCGGTTGCGCATCGCCGTGTCCAGCTCCTCGGCCTCATCCTCGAGCCGAAGCGCGAGCCGCTCCGCCAGCGTGCGCAGCGGCGCGGCGAGCCGCGCCAGCGCCCGGGCGAGCGCGCCGGCGGTCTCCGCCAGTCCCGGGCCGGGCGGAAAGACGTCGCATTCGTCGCTGTTGCCGACCCCGGGCGCCGCCGCCGCGCTGCTGCGCGCCAGCACCTGGCGCCGGGCGGTGGCGAGGAACGCCTCCGACGGGTTCGGCTGGCCGGGCTCGATGCCGCTGAGCTCGGGTGCGAGGTCGTGCAGGCGCGCCGACCAGCCCTGCGGGGGCAATGCGCGGGCGGCCTGCAGCGCGGCCTGCAGCGGCGCCTCCAGGGCGGAGCGGCCGGCCACCAGCTCCTCCAGGCGGCGGGCCAGGCCGCGGGCGCGGGAGCGTCCGCCCTCGGCCCCCAGCAGCCAGCGGCGCAGCTCGGCCGCCTCGACGCCCGAACACTCCGCGGAGAAGGCACCGTCGGCGGCGTCGAACACGTGGTGGCCCTCGTCGAACACGTAGCGCGACGGCACGGTGGCATCGTCGATGCCGCCCCAGGCCGCCTGCGCCATCACCAGCGCATGGTTGGCCACCACCAGCTCGGCGGTGCGGGCGCGGCGGATGGTGTGTTCGACGAAGCAGCGCCGCCAGTGCGGGCAGGCGGCGTGGATGCATTCGCTGCGGCGGTCCGCCAGCCCCGCGGTGAGGCTGCTGCCGAACAGCTCGGAGAACCAGCCCGGCAGGTCGCCGCCCAGGATATCGCCGTCCGCACTCGCCAGCGCCCAGCGCGCCACCAGCCCGAGCGGAATGGCGGACGCCGGCGCGGCCACGGAGGCGGCGTTCACCGCGTCCTCGAAATTGAGCAGGCAGAGGTAGTTCTCGCGCCCCTTGCGCACCACCACGCGGCGGCGGCGCTGGGCGGGGTCGGGATGCAGGCGGGCCAGTTCCGCCTCCACCTGGCGCTGCAGGTGGCGGGTGAAGGTGGAAATCCACACCGGGCCCTTGTTGCGTTCGGCCCACAGGCTGGCGGGGGCGATGTAGCCGAGCGTCTTGCCGGTGCCGGTGCCGGCCTCGGCCAGCACGACGCGCGGATCCCCGCGCGTGGCCCGCGGTGCGAACGCCTCCGCGGCGGCGGCGGCATAGTCGGCCTGGCCCGGCCGCTGCTCGGCGCCCGGCCCGAGCATGGCGGCCAGCCGGCGCCGCGCTTCGCCGGCGGCGACCGGATGCGAGGAGGGCGGCGGCGGCGGCGCCACCTCCTCCCACTCCGGCAGCCGCCGCCACACCCGGAGCCCGTCGCCGCCCGCCTGTGCATCGCTGGCCCCGAGCGCGGCGATGACCACCTCCGCCCAGGCCCAGCCGGCCGCGCCCATCCGCCGCGCCAGCCCCGCCGCCTCGCGGTTGATCGGCAGTCCCCGCCCGGCGGCCAGGCGCGCCAGCAGCGTGCTGGCGAACTCGGGCAACATCGCCGCGGCGCCGAGCAGCCCGGGCGCGGGTGGCGGCAGGTCGAGCGCCAGCGCCAGGCCGCGCGGCGTCGGCACCACGGCGCGGGCCGGCAGCACGAAGGCGAACAGCTCGAGCAGGTCGAGGCAGGGCAGCGCCCTGAGCCCGAGCCGGCGCACGGTCGCCGGCGCATGCACGACGAGCGGGGGCGGTAGTGCGCGCAGCCGGGCAACCGCCTGGCCGGCCGGGAGCTCCAGCACCTCGCCATCGGCGGTCACGATGGCGGCGTGCCCGACTCCCGCCACCAGCGACGGCACCTCGGGCAGCAGGATGCGGGGCGCCGGGCCCGCGCGCGATGAGCGGTCGATCATGCCTGCCCACTATATGGGCCTCGCCGGATTGACCAAGGCACCCCCCGTCCATAGCTTGCCGCCGATGTCCGCAATCCCCGCCGCTCCGGCGCCACACGCCCCGAAGTCCTGGCCGTTCGAGGAGGCCCGCAAGGTCGTCGAGCGACTCGAGCGCCGGGGCAAGCGGTCGGCGCTGTTCGAAACCGGTTACGGGCCGTCCGGCCTGCCGCATATCGGCACCTTCGGCGAGGTCGTGCGCACCAGCTGGGTGCGCAACGCCTTCACCACCCTGAGCGGCCGGCCCGCGCGGCTGCTGGCGTTCAGCGACGACATGGACGGGCTGCGCAAGGTGCCCGACAACGTGCCCAACCGCGAGATGCTGACCGCTTATCTCGGCCGGCCGCTCACCCGCATTCCCGACCCGTTCGGCACCCACGAGAGCTTCGGCGCCCACAACAACGCCAAGCTGCGCGCCTTCCTCGACTCGTTTGGGTTCGAATACGAATTCGCCTCCTCCAGCGAGTACTATGCCTCCGGCCGGTTCGATACGGCGCTGCGGCGGGTGCTGGAACTGCACGAGGAGATCCGCGCGGTAATCCTGCCCACGCTCGGGCCGGACCGGCGCGCCAGCTATTCGCCGTTCCTGCCGATCCACCCGCTGAGCGGCGTCGTCATGCAGGTGAAGATCGACCGGCTCGACCCGGACGGTGGCACCATCGGCTGGCGCGACGCCGAGGGCCGCGCCTTCGAGACCCCGGTTACCGGCGGGAGCTGCAAGCTGCAATGGAAGGCCGACTGGGCGATGCGCTGGTACGCGCTCGACGTCGACTACGAGATGTCGGGCAAGGACCTGATCGACAGCGTGCGCCTCTCGGGGCGGGTCTGCCGCATCCTGGGCGCCGAGCCGCCGGCGGGCTTCACCTACGAGCTGTTCCTCGACGAGAGCGCGCAGAAGATCAGCAAGAGCAAGGGCAACGGGCTGGCGGTCGAGGAGTGGCTGCGCTATGCGCCGCCGGCGAGCCTGGCGCAGTTCATGTTCAACCAGCCCCAGCGCGCCAAGCGGCTGTATTTCGACATGATCCCCAGGGCGGTGGACGAATACCTGGCCAACGCGGCGAAGGCGCATCAGCAGGACGAGGTCGAGCGCCGGGACAACCCGGCGTGGCACATCCATGCCGGCCGGGTGCCGCAGGAGGCGCACTCGCCACTCTCCTTCGGCATGCTGCTCAACCTGGCCAGCGTGGTGAACGCCGAGACCGCGGACATCCTGTGGGGCTTCATCCGCCGCTACAATCCCGCCGCAACGCCGGAGGCGCTGCCGTTCCTGGCCGGGCTGGTGGAGCACGCGCTGGCCTATTATCGGGACTTCGTCCGCCCGGCCAAGCGGTTCCGCGACCCGGACGCGATCGAGCGGGCGGCGCTGGCCGACCTCGCGGCGGAACTCCGCGCGCTGTCCGCCGACGCCGACGGCGAGACCATCCAGAACGTCCTCTATGCCGTCGGCAAGCGCCATCCCTTCGGCGAGTTGCGCGCCTGGTTCGGCTGCCTCTACCAGGTGCTGCTGGGCCAGCAGGAGGGCCCGCGCTTCGGCCCGTTCGTGGCGCTGTACGGCATCGCCGAGACCATCCGGCTGATCGAGGACGCGCTGGCGCGCGCGCCCTCCTGAAGGAGCACGGGATGGGGGAGACGACCAAGAGCCTGCTGCGGCACGCTCCGGCGGTCATCGGCCTCATCCTGCTCGGCGGCGCCGTGTGGGTCGTGCAGAAGGAGTTCCGCGGCCTCAGGATCGAGGACATCGCGCGCGCGCTGGAGAGGATGCCGGCGCACACGCTGGCGGTGGCGTTCGGCTGGAACGTCCTCTCCTACGGCATCCTGACCTTCTACGACCGGCTCGGCACCTGGTATGTCGGCCGCCGCCGGGTGAGCTACCGCAAGGTGGCGTTCGCCTCGTTCTGCGCCTATGCGCTCGGCCACAATCTTGGCTTTGCCGCGGTGTCCGGCGCGGCCGTGCGCTATCGGCTGTACGCGAACTGGGGCCTGACGCCGCTGCAGATCGCCAAGCTGGTGGCGTTTTGCAGCCTCACCTTCGCCCTCGGCGGCATGATGCTCGGCGGGCTCGTGCTGCTGATCGAGCCCGCGGCGGTGCCGTTCTTCGGCCCGCGCCTGCCGCCGTGGCTGATGCGCGGCGTGGGGGCGGCGCTGTGGGCGCTGGTCGCGGGCTACGTGACCCTTTCGGCCGTGCTGCACCGGCGCCGCATGTTCGCGCACCGCATCCAGCTTCCGGGCTGGCGCATGGCCATCCTACAGGTGCTGCTGGCCACGGTGGACGTCGCGGTGACGGCGGTCATCGCCTATACGCTGCTGCCGCCGGCGCCCGGACTGACCTACCTGCGGTTCCTCGGCGTCTACGTGGCGTCCTACACGGCGGGGCTGGCGGCCAACATCCCGGGCGGCATCGGGGTGTTCGACACCGCCATGCTGGTCGGGCTCTCGCCCTACCTGGAGCCGTCGCAGATCGTCGGCGCCATCGTGATGTTCCGCCTGTTCTACTACATCATCCCGCTGTTTCTGGCCGGCGGCCTGTTCGCCGGCAACGAGATCGTGCTGCGCGGCCGCTCGCTGCTGCGGCCGGCGCCGACGCTGCGCGGCGTGGCGCCGGTGGCGCGGTGGAGCGAGCCCGATTTCGTGGTGGCCGCGACCAGTGGCGCGGTGGCGTTGTGCGGCGCCCTGCTGCTGTGCCTGGGGGTGGTGGAGCGGCGGCCGGATTTCTCCTGGATCGACCCCGACTTCGCCGAGATCGCCGCGCAGGCCGGCGAGTTCGTGCCCAGCCTGATCGGCGGCGCCCTGATGGTGTGCGCGGTGGCGATGTCGCAGCGCGTTGCCCTGGCCTGGAGCGTCACCATCGCCCTGCTGCTGCTGGCCGCCGCGTTCACCCTCGCCCAGGCCGAGCCGCTGTGGATTCCGGGCGTGCTGGTGCTGGCCGGCGTGCTGATCGCGCCGTTCAGGACCACCTTCTATCGGCACGCCCGGCTGCTCAGGGGCGCGCTGGACGGCGCCGTGGTGACGCCGCTGCTGACGCTCGCCGGCTGCATCCTGGCGCTGGCCGCTTTCGAGCCGCATGTGCGATGGCTGTCCGATAATTCCTGGTGGGAAGTGGTGCTGTCGCGCGACGTGCCGAATTCGCTGCGGGCCAGCGTGGCGTTCACCGTGGCGCTGGCGGCGTTCGCCCTGTGGCGCCTGCTGAGGCCGGTGCGGGTCGGTTTCGCGCCCTGGAACGCCCAGGCGCGGCTGCTCTACGCCTCGCTCGGCGCCGACCCGCCGGCGGAAGCCGATGGCATCGTGTGGGGCGAGGCCGAACGCGCCGGCATCCCGTTCCGCCGCACCAGCAGGGTGCTGGTGGGGCTCGGCGATCCGGCCGGCGCCGAGAGCGACCGCATCTCGGCGATCTGGCGGCTGCGCGACCTGGCCCGCCAGGAGCGGCTGGACCCGGCATTCTGGCGGACCGGCCGCACTTTGCTCAAGGTCTACGCCGATCTCGGCCTGGCCGCCCTGCCGCTGCGGCCGGACGGGATGGTGGCGGAGGAGGACGAGGAGGCGGCCGACTCGCCCGAGACCCAGTTCCTGGTCTGCATGGCCGAGCGTGACCTCACGACGCTGCTCGGCATGCTGCCGAAACTGGCCGCCTGACCAGGGGGCGCTGCCCCCTGGACCCCCGCCAAGGGCCGAGAGGCCCTTGGAACCCATTCTGTTTGGAGGGGAATTGAGAGAGGGGGGTGAGGAGATGTGGCATCCGCACCTCACCCCCCTCTCTCAACTCCCCCTCCAGATAGCCGGGTCCAGGGCGGAGCCCTGGTGGGGTCCAGGGGGAGCCCCTGGCCAGGAACCTTTCGGTGCGCGGACGCTTTACACTCCGTTTCAAAAGGAGGCAGGCACATCGTGGTTCCCACCCCCCCGAAGACCCGGGTCAGCGAAGGCACCCCGTTTCCGCTGGGCGCCACGTGGGACGGGCTCGGCGTCAACTTCGCCCTGTTCTCCGCCGCGGCGACCAAGGTGGAGCTGTGTCTGTTCGACGATAGCGGCGAGCGTGAGATGCAGCGCATCGAGCTGCCGGAATTCACCGACGAAGTCTGGCACGGCTACCTGCCCGACGCCCGGCCGGGCACTATCTACGCCTATCGCGTGCACGGGCCATACGACCCGAAGGCCGGGCACCGGTTCAATCCGAACAAGCTGCTGCTCGATCCGTACGCCAAGGCGCTGCTCGGTGCGCTCAGGTGGGACCCCGCGGTGTTCGGCTACACGCTGGAGAGCGGGGACGACCTCACCTTCGATAGCCGCGACAGCGCGCCGTTCATGCCGCGCTGCCGGGTGGTGGACCCGGCCTTCACCTGGGGCCGCGATGCGTCCCCGCAGGTGCCGTGGGAGCGCACCATCATCTACGAGACGCACGTGCGCGGCTACACGATGTGCCATCCCGCGGTGCCCGAGCCGCTGCGCGGCACCTTCGCCGGACTGGCGGTGAAGGAGGTCGTGGACGGCATCCGCCGGCTCGGCGTGACCTCGGTCGAGCTGTTGCCGGTGCATGCCTTCATCGACGACGCCCTGCTGCTCGACAAGGGGCTGAGGAACTACTGGGGCTACAACACGATCGGCTTCTTCGCGCCGGAGCGGCGCTACAGTTCCTCCGGCTCGACCGGCGAATTCAAGGCGATGGTGGCGCACCTGCACGACGCCGGGCTCGAGGTGATCCTCGACGTGGTCTACAACCACACCGCCGAAGGCAACGAGCGCGGGCCGACGCTGTCCTTCCGCGGCATCGACAACGCCAGCTACTACCGGCTGCTGCCGGACGACAAGCGCCACTACATCAACGACACCGGCACCGGCAACACGCTGAACCTGTCGCACCCGCGGGTGCTGCAGATGGTCACCGACAGCCTGCGCTACTGGGTGCACGAGATGCACGTGGACGGGTTCCGCTTCGACCTCGCCACCATTCTCGGCCGCGAGCCGTACGGGTTCGACGAGGGCGGCGGGTTCCTCGATTCCTGCCGGCAGGATCCGGTGCTGTCGGGTGTGAAGCTGATCGCCGAGCCGTGGGACATCGGCCCGGGCGGCTACCAGGTCGGCGCCTTCCCGCCGGGCTGGGCCGAGTGGAACGACCGTTTCCGCGACACCGTGCGGTCATTCTGGAAGGGCGACGAGGGCCAGGTAGCCGGCATGGCGTCGCGGTTGTCGGCCAGCGGCGACGTGTTCAACCGGCGCGGCCGCAAGCCGTGGGCGTCGGTCAACTTTCTCACCGCCCACGACGGCTTCACGCTGCACGATGTGGTCTCCTACAACGACAAGCACAACGAGGCGAACGGCGAGGAGAACCGCGACGGCCACGACCACAACCGGTCCTGGAACCATGGCGCCGAGGGGCCGACCGACGATGCCGCGATCCGCGCGTTGCGCGAGCAACAGAAGCGCAACATGCTGGCCACGCTGGTGCTCGCGCAGGGCACGCCGATGCTGCTCGCCGGCGATGAGTTCGGCCGCACGCAAGGCGGCAACAACAACGCCTATTGCCAGGACAACGAGATCTCCTGGGTCGACTGGACGATCGGCGAGGACGGGGAAGCGCTGCGGGCCTTCGTGCGGCGGTTGACGGCGCTGCGCCACCAGTACCCGATGCTGCGCCGCGGCCGGTTCCTGACCGGCGTGTACAATGCCGAATTCCGGGTCAAGGACGTGAGCTGGAGGTCCAGCGCCGGCGGGGAGATGACGCCCGAGGCCTGGAACGACCCCGCCACGCGCTGCTTCGGCATGCTGATGGACGGGCGCGCGCAGGCAACCGGCATTCCGCGGCCGGCGAGCGATGCCACCCTGCTGTGGATCCTGAACGCGCACCACGAGGCGGTTTCCTTCGCCACCCCGCGGGTCACCGGCGGGCGCCGCTGGGCCGGGCTGTTCGATACCGCGGTCCCGGGGCGAGCCCGCGAGCACACCTGGCGGATGGGCGAGACGATCACCGTTGCCGCCCGTTCGACCCAGTTGCTGGCGCTCGTTGCATGACGCAAAGGTCATGGTGCCGAGGCTTGATCTCGCCGCGGCGGACGGGCAGGTTTCGCCCGGCAAGGAGGGAGCCCCGATGTTGGCCCGGACCGGACTCGAAGCACAGGAAGCGTTGGTCTGCACCATGGTGCTGGTGGCGGCGACCGGGGACGGGATGTCCGACCGCGAAATCGGGGTGATGTCGGGACTGGTGCAGACGCTGCCGGTGTTCCGCGACTTCTCGACCGAACGGCTGACGGCGGCCACCGAAGCGGCGGTGGCGCTGCTGGACGAGGAGGAAGGGCTGGCGCACGCAGCGAAGCTGATCCGGGCGGCGCTCGAGCCCCGGCTGCGCGAGACCGCCTATGCGCTCGCCTGCGAGGTGGTCGCGGCGGAACGGCTGGCGCAGCAGGACTGCCTGCGCATGCTGGAGTTCATCCGCCACGAGCTGCACCTCGACCCGCTGGTGACCGCCGCGATCGAGCGCGGCGCGCGGGCGCGCCACCAGAAGGTCTAGCCGGCCCGTAAAGGCCAGGGGCGCTGCCCGTCGCGCGAAGGCGCGCGCCGGACCTGGACCCCGCAAAGGGCCGAGAGGCCCGCGGGTCCCATTCGGTTGGGCGGTTCAGCCGGTTTCGAAATCGCCCGGCTGCGGCGGCACGCTTCCCCGGCCTTGGTGGGCTTGCCGGTCAGGCTGCGCTGTAACCAACCACGCCCTTCAGTTCCAGGAACTCCTCGAGCCCCCACTGGGCAAACTCCCGCCCGTTGCCGGACTGCTTGTAGCCTCCGAACGGAGCGGTTGTGTCCCATTCCGGGTAGTTCAGATAGACACTGCCCGCCCGCATCTCGGCACCGACCC
>Ga0326727_10028800_pt1 | contig 10065 bp, 8 predicted proteins | sample MB2enrmetagenome_FD_207643 | JGI IMG/M metagenome (GOLD analysis project Ga0326727, IMG submission 207643) | Lab enriched peat soil microbial communities from McLean, Ithaca, NY, United States - MB29MY | ecosystem: Environmental > Terrestrial > Soil > Wetlands > Peat | place: USA: New York...
TTCCCATTAGACGCTGGCAAGAACTATGTCGTGCAGGTGCACTTCACGAAGGATGGCTCTCCGCTCAATATCGCAAACCCGCACCTGATCGTAATCCCACACCAGGACATGTGGTAGAGGCCCCATCGATCTAAGCTCCGAGGCGGCGAAGCCGCTCCTGCCCCACCGCAGGTGGTAGAATCGCCCTTGAAAATCAAGGATTTCTGAGGCACATCGACGTGTATCTGGAATTACAAAAGAAGCTTGGCGCGCATCTTCGCGCGGTTTTGAAAGACAAGTACGATCTTCAGCTGGAGACGATTCCGCTGGAGACTCCACCGGATCTGAAGTTTGGCGAACTGTCTACGCCGATTGCCTTTGAGCTGGCGCGCAAGCTGCGTAAAGCTCCAAAGATGATCGCGCAGGAGATCGTGACGGCGCTGGGTACACTGGAGGGCTTCGCAGGGTTTGAAGTCGCCGGCGCCGGATACATCAATGCGCGCATTGACCGCGCGGCGGGCGTGCGCATGATTGCCGCAACAGAAACCGGGCCACTCGCTTCGACCGGCATTCATTCGCTCGTGGAGCACACCAGCATCAATCCCAACAAGGCTGCGCACATTGGACATTTGCGCAATGCGATTTTGGGCGATACCTTTGTCCGGCTGCTGCGTGCGTCGGGGGAGAAAGTAGATGTGCAGAATTACATCGACAACACCGGTGTGCAGGTGGCGGATGTGGTGGTCGGGTTTCTGCATCTGGAAGGGAAGTCGGCGGCTCAGGTTCGGCAACTGCTCGATGACCTGAAGAGCAAAGGGGAACGCATCGATTACTACTGCTGGGACCTTTATGCGAAGACCTCGCAGTGGTACGAGCAGGGAAGCGACGAAGAAAATGCGGCGCGGAAGCAGCTGCGCTACGCGACGCTGCACGAGATTGAGGAGGGCGGGAACGAGACGGCGGAGATTGCTGAGCTGATTTCGACGGCGGTTTTGCGCCGCCATCTTGAAACGATGCTGCGGCTGGATATTGAATACGATTTTCTCCCTCGCGAGAGCGAGATTCTGCACCTGAAATTCTGGGATGCGGCCTTCGAGCAGTTGAAGCAGACCGGCGTGCTGTACTTTGAAACCGAGGGCAAGAACAAAGGCTGCTGGGTGATGACTCGGCCTGGTGCTGATGTTCACGAAGGCGAGACCAACGAAGACGCCAAAGTTATTGTGCGTTCGAACGGCACGGTAACTTACGTTGGTAAGGATATTGCCTACCACTTATGGAAGTTTGGATTGCTCGGGAAGGATTTTGGTTACAGGCCTTTCTTCAGTTATCCCGATCATGAGTGCTGGATATCCGCGCAGCATGGTGAAGTAACTCATCCGCAATTTGGCGGGGCGCAGGCGATTTATAACGTGATCGACGTACGACAGAACGATCCGCAGGCGAATTTGGTCCAAGCACTGCGGGGGATGGGATATGTCGATCAGGCGGATCACTGCATCCATTTGGGCTACGAGGTGGCGCAGGAAGATCTCGATAGCCCTTATATCCTGGTCAGTGGTCGCAAGGGCTTCGGCGTGAAGGCGGATGACCTGATCGACAAGCTGATTGCGGCTACGAGGGCCGAAGTCGATGCGCGCCAGACGGGCCGTGACGAAGCAGAGCGGCAGAGCATTGCCGAGCAGATCGCGATCGGGGCGTTGCGCTACTTCATGCTCAAGTTCACGCGCAATTCGGTGATTGCCTTCGACTTCAAAGATGCGTTGAGCTTTGAGGGTGAGACCGGGCCGTATATTCAGTATGCGGTGGTGCGGGCGCGGAATATCTTCCGCAAGGCAGGCACGACGCCGGAAGCGGTGTTAGCGGAGTTCGCGCAGTTAGCGGAGTTAGGCGGCGTTTCGAGTTATCTTGCCGGCGAGGAAAATGAAGATATATGGGCGCTGTGGCTGCGGGCGGGCCGGCGAACGCTGGTTCTTGAACAGTGCATAAGTACGTCAGAGCCGGCTTATTTGGCCAAGCATGCTTTTCAGTTAGCGCAGGAGTTTAATAACTTTTACCATAAACACCACATTCTTACCGAGGAAGACCCGGCGCGAAAGACCTTCCTGCTGGCTACGGCGGCTGTTGCGCTGCGGGAACTGATTGAAGTGCTGAGCTGGCTGGGGATTGAGAGCCCGGAAGCGATGTAGAACGAGGCTTGGCTAGTTGGAACAATACAACCGCAGATTCCCTTCTGTTGCCTAAAGTGCGCCTCGCTCCCGATGAATGGGGCAGGACGAGGTTCGTGGTTTCCCACCCTTGTAACAAGAACAAGTACGTCGCAAGGATGGGGCACCCGCCTTTCGCTCAATGGGACAGATGCACAAGCAGGTCCTTCGACTCCGCTGAAGTGCGCTTCGCTCAGGATGACAGCTCTTTTTTTGTAGGTGTGAAGCTTAAGAACCAAACATTAGAGCGGCAGATAGAAAAAGTTGGGCGAGGTTCCCAGCGGGCGCCATTGCGAAGAGCAAGGCTGGGTTCCATCAAATCGTGCCACAATGGCGCGGACGTTCTTTTTGCGGAGGGCGTCGAGGGCCGCGGGATTCTGGGCTAGCTTGCTGCATCCTTCTTCGGCGCTCTTCGCTGTAACGCCATTTCCGGTTTCGACGATGGCGGTCATGCGGAGCCCGCCGTAGCGCACCCAGTAAGGGTCGAGCCAGCAGGCTGCGTCGCCCATGCAGGCTACTTCCGTTTCACGCGGATAGAGGCTGGCGAGTTCCGCTGCGGCAGAGACGGTGGTCATGCTGTAGATGCCGCGCAGGGGCTGAGCGCCTTCGGCCAGGCCTGACTTCGATTCGCGCAACGTGTCTTGCAACCCGAAAAGAAGCAGAAGCGCGGCGGCGATAAGAATCGCCGCATGCAGCGAGCGATGATCTGCGCCGGGCGTGGGTGTGAGGGAGCACGCCGCATAAACCGTGGCACTGATCACGAACGCGAAGGCGATGTAACGGGGCTCCAGATCGACGGCGACATAGAGGCAGATGCAAGCGAGGGCCTGGATCAGGGCCATCATCACAACAGGATGGGCAAAGGATCTCCTTCTCATGCGGAAGCCCCAAAAGCCGAGCAGGGCAGCAAGCGCCGCGACCTGGAAGCGCATGACTGCCAGTGAGCCCAGCACGCGCAGATTGACCCTGATTTCAGCGAAGAACTGGCGGAGAACCATTCGAGGCTTCAGTCCATCGAACCAATACGAAGGATCGTCCCATTGGGGTGTTGAGGCAACGGAATGGGGTCGGCCGTAGTAGGAGATCGACGGCGACTTTGCAAGCAGGTCTCCCGGATGTATCAGGTTCCCGGCGGCCGACCCCGGTTGCCAGGCGGCTTGATCGGCGACTGGATTGAAGCGGTCGGCACGGTTGACAAACCAGGCCAGATTCAGAGATCCGGATGTTCCGAAGGTGAATCGGCCCTGCGAGGATGAAATCTGCCAGACCAAAGGAGCACTTACCGCGGCGAAGACGAAAAGCGCGAGTGCCAAACGGCCCAGAATTTTGAGATTGCGGAGATGAAAGAGAGCTGCAAGGAGAATCCAGAGAAGAAAGAACGGGAAGGCAAAAGATTTGGCCCAGAATGCCAGGGCGCCGTACAATCCGGCCGCGATATACGCAGGGATGCTGTCGTCAATGAAGGCACGAAAGAGCGCGGCTACGGCGAGGATCATGAAGATGGAGACCAGCGTGTCGGGTTTGATGTTGGTCAAGTCAAGGGAAACAAAAAACCAGGCAACAACGGCAACCCACAACCTTAAGGTTGGCGCCGGAAGCAACTCATCCTCCCGGATGCCGCTAGCCAGTATGAGGCGGCGCACGGATGCGGCAAGGATAACCGCTGCGGCAACGAATGCGAGTCCGAGAAGAGCATCCAACAGGCGCGCAGCCATCAACTCGTATTGCATGCGAAAGCCGAACATGGCTCGAGCGGCGGCAAGCAGGGTGGGATAGAACGGAAACCAGTAGGCATTGAAGGCGGAGTGCCAGTCACCGTTCCTGATTGCGTCTGAAAGGTCGAGATAGGCGACGGGATCGGCGTCCATGCGGTAGGCCCCGAAGAGGGCCTGCGCGAGGCTGCAAAGGGCGATGCCGGCGTAAATGAGCAGGTCGATTTTGGGCGGGATGGAGCGAACAGCGTCTCCGAACAAGACGGATGAGCGAGGATGCCTTGGCTCTGGAGTGTTGCTCGGGAGGGCGCCTGTGTCCACGGTAAGTACCTTACCATGGGCCGTTCACGCGGACGCGCCTTCCGCAATTCCGGACAGGCTGTTTCATTTCAGGTACTTCCGGTACGAAAAGCTTGGATTGCGAGGTTCTCAACAGCTTGCTTTGTCCCGTTCGGCTGTACAATCCCTTCATGAGTTGCCTTCCCGCCTTGAATCAAGCGCTTGTTCCAAACGTCCAATACACCAGGGGGTCCCATGTCCGCAACCCGCGATAAGAACGAGCCGCGCAAGCTGCCCATGATGCCCATTCGGGACATGGTCATTTTTCCGTACATGATGACGCCCTTCGTGGTCGGACGCGAGTCGAGCGTACGGGCTCTTGAAGAAGCGCTCACCGGCGACCGCAAGATTTTTCTCGCCACGCAGCACGACGCCTCCATCGACGAGCCCAAGGCCAAGGATATTTACCAGGTGGGGTCGATCTGCAACATCGTGCAGAGTGTCAAAATGCCCGACGGCAACATCAAGGTGCTGGTGGAGGGCGTGGAGCGGGCCAAGTCGACTGAGGTGAACGACCGCGACGGATTTTTCGTGGCCACGGTGCGGGTGGGCAAATCGCAATTTGAAATGACGCCGGCCGTGGAGCAGTTGATGCAGCGGGTGACCGGGCTCTTCGAGCAATATGTCAAGCTGCAGCAATCTCTGAATTACGAAACCATCATCGCCACGGTGCGCATGGACGAACCGGCCAAGCTGAGCGACACGATTGCGGCCAACCTGCAGTTGGGGATTGAAGAGAAGCAGGAACTGCTGGCCATCTTCGACCCTGCGTCGCGCCTGGCGCGCATTGCCGACGTGCTCGACATCGAGATTGAGAAACTCGACCTCGACCGAAACATCCAGTCGCGCGTGAAGCGGCAGATGGAGCGGGCACAAAAAGAGTATTACCTGAACGAAAAAATCAAGGCCATCCAGAAAGAACTGGGCCGCGGCGAGAAGAGCGAATTCGACGAACTGCGCAAGAAGATTGAAGCCGCCGGGATGCCCAAGGAGGTCTTTGACAAGGCTGTACAGGAACTCAAGAAGCTGGAAGCGATGCCGCCCATGTCGGCCGAGTCAACCGTGAGCCGCAACTATATTGACTGGCTGCTGGCTGTGCCGTGGAAGAAGCGCTCCAAGGAAACGCGGTCCATCGATTACGCCGAGAAGGTGCTCAACTCCGACCATTACGGCCTGGAAAAAATCAAGGAGCGCATTCTCGAATTCCTGGCCGTGCGTCAGTTAGTGAAAAACCCGAAGGGCTCCATTCTTTGCTTCGCCGGACCGCCGGGGGTGGGCAAGACTTCGCTGGGCATGTCGATTGCGAAAGCAACGGGGCGGAAGTTTGTGCGGCTTTCGCTGGGCGGCGTGCGCGACGAGGCGGAGATTCGCGGGCATCGGCGGACGTATATTGGCGCGCTTCCGGGGCAGATTATTCAGCACATGAAGAAGGCGGGAACCAAGAACCCTGTGTTTCTGCTCGACGAAGTGGACAAGATGGCCTCGGATTTTCGCGGCGATCCGGCGTCTGCGCTGCTTGAAGTGCTTGATCCGGAGCAGAACACGACCTTCCAGGACCACTACCTGGACGTGGATTACGATCTGTCGCAGGTGCTGTTTGTCGCTACGGCCAACGTGATGCATACCATTCCGCCGGCGCTGCAGGACCGCATGGAGGTGCTCCGCCTGCAGGGCTACACGGAGCAGGAGAAACTGGAGATTGCGCGCCAGTACCTGGTGAAAAAGCAGCGGACGCAGACCGGGTTAAGCGAGAAGAACATTGTCTTCACCGACGACGCGATTCTCGAAATTATCCGCTATTACACGCGCGAAGCCGGCGTGAGAAATCTCGAGCGCGAGATTGGCAACGTATGCCGCAAGGTGGCGCGCAAGGTGGTCAAGCTTGGCTCAAAGCACAAGGAAGAGCTGACTGCCGGGAATATCAACGAGTTTCTGGGCGTAGCGCGCTATCGCGATTCCGAAGTGCATGAGAAGAGCGAGATCGGCCTGGTGACCGGCCTGGCGTGGACGGAAGTGGGCGGCAGCATTCTCACTACCGAAGTTCAAGTCCTCGACGGCAAGGGCAAGCTCACCATTACCGGCCAACTGGGCGACGTAATGCAGGAGTCGGCGCAGGCGGCGCTGAGTTATATTCGCGGCAAGGCACAGGCGCTGGGGCTGACGCGCGAGTTCTACCGCAACGTGGACCTGCATCTGCACGTGCCGGAAGGCGCAATTCCCAAGGACGGTCCGTCAGCGGGAATCACCATGGCCACGGCGCTGGCGAGTGCGCTGGCCAAGATTCCGGTGCGGCGCGATATCGCCATGACCGGCGAGATTACGCTGCGGGGCAAAGTGCTGGCGATCGGTGGATTGAAGGAAAAGCTGCTCGCCGCGCTGCGTGCCGGCATCTTCGAAGTGATTCTGCCGCGCGCCAACGAGAAAGATGTGGCCGAACTGCCGGACAACATCAAGAAGTCGATGAAGATGCACTTTGTTGACCAGATGGATGAGGTGCTGGCGCTAGCGCTGGAAGGCCCGCTGACTGCGCTCGTGCCTACCGACAACGACGTGCTGAGCGCGGTTCCATCGCCCGAGTTAGGCACAGGCGTACAAGCGCAGTAGCTCACACCGAGAACGCTATCGATCCCGCATACAGGTGTAACCCAAATACAGTTTTCTCTTGCCTGCGGCTGCCGCGCTTTCCGGATCAAACGCTGCGCTATCAATGATTTGTGGCTTTGCCTCCGGCGTTCCGAAGGCCCTATCTACTACAAAGCCATCCGCGCAATACCCGTACAGGACGAATCCGCCTGTCAGCAGACAGCTCGCATACGCCTGCCAAGGCTTTAAATCCTTGCTTCCGCTCGTTACGCGGAAGAAGATCGGATGGTCGCCTTGTTCGTAATCAATCGCCATCTCGACGCGATAACTGCGGATCGACTTGTTCGGCTTTGCCTTGGAAAAGTCGGGGAACGGCGGCTGCTTCGTGCACTCCCCAACCGGCTCAATCTTCTCCACCGCCTGATAGAGATCGAGTGAGTAATAGCCCGTACCTGGGAGGTCGAGAACCCCTTTGGTACGGACACGGCAACCTCGTAGTATCTCCAACGAGGCCGGGTACCCCGGAGCAAATGCACCGTCTGCCTGCACCAATTCGACGGACTCTTGCCCGCACTCGGGCTCTCCCAGCTTCAGCTCGAACCATTTGCGAATCCCATCGTGATAGATGAGTTGGCCCTCAAGCGTTCTTGCCTCTGAACGCTGGCTGGGACCGTTCGGGTTCTCCTTCGGACATTTCTGGCCGCGAGCAGGTAAATCTGCGCAGACAAACAAGAGCGACGCGACCGCAACCAATCCGGCAGCGGATTTCATGGTTGAAATCATATGCCCCGCGCTCCGATTGCCCGCAATAGGTTGTGAGCGACCGTTGCATTTCTGCGCCAGGAGCCATGTGCCGCCCTCCTGTATCCTCAAGCAGGACAACTATGCGCTATACAACACAGTTTTTGCTTTCGGCGATGGCGGCGGAGCAGTTTCCTGCGCCGGATGTGCCGGAGATTGCTTTTCTGGGGCGCTCGAATGTCGGCAAATCGAGTCTGCTGAACGCGCTTGTCGGAGAGAAAGCGGCCAAGGTTTCGCAAACGCCGGGGCGGACGAGGGCCATCAACTTTTTTGCCCTGCTGGACCCCAGCCAGAAGCGGCGGCTGATCTTCGCCGACTTGCCCGGCTACGGCTACGCGAAGATTTCAAAGTCGATTTCGGCGGGATGGCCGGCGTTTATTGAGCCTTACCTGGCGATTCGATCGACCCTCAAACTTTGCATTTGCCTGGTGGACTCGAATGTGCCGCCGCAGCAGAGCGACCGACAGTTGATCGATTGGCTGCGGGCCGCGGGGCGGGATTTTGCGGTGGTGGCCACCAAGATCGACCGGCTCAGCGGCAATGAGCGGACGCGGAATCTGCTGGCCCTGAAGAAGGGGCTGGAACTGGACGAAGTTCTGCCGGTCTCGGCGAAGACGGGCTATGGGATGAAGGAGCTTTGGAGCAGAATTGAAGCCGCCGGGGATGGGAATTAGCAAGTTAGCCCGCGCTGCGCGCGGTTAGCGAGTCAGCAAGTTAGCTGGCGATTGCGATGTGGACTTCCGTGGCGAATTCCCCGCGGTTCACGGCGCTCTGGATGCGCTCGACAATCTGTTGGGCGATCTTCGAATTGCAGCGGACCACGCGCACTCCCTGGGCGAGGCGGCCAAGATAGCGCGGGGCCAGGCGCAGCCAGCGGCGGGCGGCGCGGAATTCGTGGTCTGGAGTTGTGGGCAGGCAGTCGAGGGCGATGGCGTCGATCTTGGGCAGCCACTGCGCCGGGGCAGTGGCGATACCCCAGGTGACCAGGGCCTGGCTCGCCGGCGTGGGGAGGACTTCGACTCGCCGCACACCTTCGCCGTGTGGCGATACGGAAGCGGTCCCGAGCTGCGATGCCGAGAAAGAGAGCGGCGGAAGAAGATCCGGCAGAACGCCGCGTTCCAGCATCTCGCGCTCCGCGGTTTCCGGAGCGGAGGCCAGGCAGACGGCAACTGCTTCGCGCTTGCGCACTTCGTTCTTGAGGATGCGCAGAGCTTCGTCGAGGGAGTTGACCAGGAAGTCGGCTACGCCATCGCGGATGGCCTGCTTCTGCGCCGCGGTGTCAGCAGTTGCGGCCAGGGATGCCGCGCCGGCAATGTTGGCGGCAACCAGCAGAGCGCGGCTGGCGGGGACGAGTTCTCCGGCGTAGAGCAATTTGCCGCCCAGGCTTGGCTCGTCACCGCTAGCGAAGCGGAGCAGGGCGGCGTACAGGCGTTCAACCTGCAGGGTGAAGTCGAGGTCCGCGGATGGGTTGGGATCGGGCGTCAATGGTCGACTCTCTACGCTCGTCTCCGATTTATTCCTTGAGCTTCTCGCGCGAGCTGAGCGGGCGAACAAAGAAAACAAACTCTCCGGGTTTGGCGATGACCTGGAGCTTCTCCGGAACCTTTTTGCCGACGCAATTGTTGGGCGCCACAACGCCGGAAGTGAGGATGGTGGCGACAGGGTACCAGCGATCCTGCGACGGCGCGTGTTCGGCTGAGCCGCGATCCTTGTCGGCGTCGCAGTTGACGTAGATGAGCGTGGCTGCTTCGTAGGTGGCGTGAATGGAGACCAATTCGGCGTTGGCAGGCAGAGTGAGGTTGCCTGAGCCGTCCTCATTCTTCACGATCCAATCGCCGTGGTCCTCCTGCTGGTGGTTGATGCGCACCAGGTAATTCGAAGAGGCGATGAGCAGGCCGGTGCGGTTATCCAGCATGCGGACAGTGACGGTTTTCTCTGTTTGCGCGCAGATCGAAAGGCAGAACGCGGCCAGGCACACAGCGATCACAAACACACGATGGGACTTCACGGCCATGAATGCCTCCGGACACGATGCTGCACTCGAGGATGGGTTCGAGTTGTGCGCTGCGCCTACCAGGTATTGTACTGTTGGCCGTCGGAGCCCGTCTCGTCGGAGCCTGAATGAACGTCGTCGACGCCGGGGTCGGTCTGATCGAGGGAGTGCAAGGCATCGCTGGAATCGGTCTGCCAGGTAGTGTTGCTGTTGGTCATGGGGTCTTTGGGGATGGACTTGAGGTAGCCATCCTGGAGCAGGTCGTCGAGCGATTGCGGCGCCTTCTGCTTATCCATGGTGTAGGAGTCGATGGCGGCGCGCAGAATGTGCAGGTCTTCCATGAGCACGGCCTCTTTTGCATGCTTGATGGCCACGAAGTATCGGGGCACGGCGACCATGGCCAGAATGCCGATGATGGCCATGACGATCATCAGCTCGACCAGTGTGAAGCCCG
>Ga0326727_10028801_pt1 | contig 10065 bp, 6 predicted proteins | sample MB2enrmetagenome_FD_207643 | JGI IMG/M metagenome (GOLD analysis project Ga0326727, IMG submission 207643) | Lab enriched peat soil microbial communities from McLean, Ithaca, NY, United States - MB29MY | ecosystem: Environmental > Terrestrial > Soil > Wetlands > Peat | place: USA: New York...
TCAGGGTGTTCTAAGGTTCAGGCAACTCCGGTGCGGGGCGATTCGACTCTAAGTGGGTGCCGGAGGGAAATCCGATGTTGCCTGGAAACAAAGCACAGACCGAGCCGGTTGCGCTTCCATTGCAGAACGCGGTGCTGTGCGCGGAGTGCGAATGCATCACGATGGGGCGCTCGGATGCGTGTCCGGTGTGTGGGAGCCGGTCGTTGTGCAGCATGGCGCGGCTGCTTGGCGGAGCGCAGCAGTCTTCGGCGGAGCTGCGGAAACAAGATGGCAGCGCGGTACTCTATGACGTGGAGATCGCGATTGAATTGAAGCAGGCGCAGCCGGCAGAGATGAGCAACGTGCTGGAGAATATCGCCGCGCATATCGGGCCATGGCTGGTTCGCGGCCAGGGAGACTGCCACATCGATGTGAGGCCGGTTCCGGCACAGGCAGAGAAGCAGGCGGCGTGAGAGCGAGGTTGCGAATTTCACAGGTTCTGTTAAGAACAAGAGAAAGAACAACGGCCAAACAACCCCACCCCAGCAACTGCGGCGGGGATGGGGCACCCTGGAGCTTGCGGGTAGATGGCCTTGAGATGATGCGGCGATGCGAGCTGGGTGGGGTCCTTCGCTGCGCTCAGGATGACACCTCGCACCGCGCGATTCTGCAGCTGTGATTCTTTTCGAGCTTTGCAGCATCCATTAGCGGGCTGAACAAAAAGCTCGGCCGTCGGTCGTAGCACTCGCGGCTTGCTTACGGATCAATGGTTTAGAGTGTGTTGGAAGGAGTTCGAGAGCTGGGTTCTCGGGCTCCGGGTTTTGCCATCTTCGCTTTCTTCGTGCTAGGTTACGTTCCAGTTTGATTCATACGGAAGAGGTTCCATTGCCAAAGGGTTTGGTCATCGTAGAGTCTCCGGCCAAGGCCAAGACGATTCAGAAGTATCTGGGCTCGGGCTACGACGTTGAGGCGTCGCTCGGTCATATTAAGGATCTTCCCAAGAAGGGACTCGGGGTGGATGTCGACAACGATTTCGCCACCGAGTACGAAGTGATTCCGGGAAAAGAAAAAGTTGTCTCCCATCTGAAGAAGCTGGCGCGTTCAGCAGACGCGATTTATCTGGCGCCTGACCCGGATCGCGAGGGCGAGGCGATTGCCGCGCATCTGGCCGAGGAGTTGGGCGACGGCGACGGTGCTCGCACCAAGAAGAAACACGGCAAGCCGATCTTCCGCGTCACCTTCAACGAGATCACGAAGAAGGCGGTGCAGGATGCGTTCAAGCGTCCGCGGGAGATCGACTGGAAGCTAGTGGATGCGCAGCAGACGCGGCGCATTCTGGACCGGCTGGTGGGCTTCCAGGTGTCGCCGCTGCTTTGGGACAAGGTGCGGCGTGGGCTTTCAGCCGGACGGGTGCAGACGGTTGCGCTGCGACTGATCGTCGAGCGCGAGCGCGAGATCCAGAAGTTCGAGAAGAAAGAGTACTGGACACTGGATGCGCGGCTGCACGCGGCCAAGGCTCCGGCGTTCGATGCGCGCTTTGTCGGCATTGATGGCGAAAAGGTCGAGATCGGCAACGAGGTGGAGTCGCAGAAGATCGTCGAGGCGCTGAATGGCGCGGGCTGGACGGTTGCGGCGATCAAGAAGGCCGAGCGGCGACGCAATCCGCTGCCGCCGTTTACCACTTCTAAGTTCCAGCAGGATGCTTCGCGCAAGCTGGGTATGACGGTGAAGCGGGCGATGATGGTGGCGCAGCGGCTCTACGAGGGCGTGGAGCTGGGCGGCGAGGGTACGGTCGGCCTGATCACATATATGCGCACGGATTCGGTGAGGGTCTCCGACGATGCGCTGGCCGAGGCGCGGCAGCTGATCGGGCGCGACTACGGCAAGGGCTTCATGCCGGAGCAGCCGAACGTCTATAAGACGAAGGCGCAGAATGCGCAGGACGCGCACGAGGCGATTCGTCCGAGCTCGGTGCTACGCACGCCGGACGATGTGAAGGCATTCCTGCACGACGATGAGTTTAAGGTCTACAAGCTGATCTGGCAGCGCTTTGTGGCTTCGCAGATGACGGCTGCGGTCTTCGACCAGACGACGGTGGACATCAATGCGAGCGTGGGCGCGGCGAAGTACAACTTCCGCGTGACCGGATCGGTGCTGAAGTTCGAGGGCTTCCTGAAGGTTTACGAGGAGAGCAAGGACTCGAAGGACGCCGAGGACGAAGAGCTGAAGCACAAGCTTCCACCGCTGGAAGAAGGACAGAAGCTGCGGCTGGAGGCGCTGAAGCCGGAGCAGCACTTCACCGAGCCGCCTCCGCGTTACAACGAGGCTTCGCTGGTGAAGGAGCTGGAAGAGCGCGGCATTGGACGGCCTTCGACTTACGCGGCGATCATCAGCACGATTGTCGATCGCGGTTACGTGCAGAAGACGGCGGGACGCGGAGGGAAGTTCCTGCCGACTGAAATTGGATTTGTGGTCACCGAGCTGCTGGTGGCGAACCTGAAGGACATCTTCGACTACGAGTTCACGGCGCGGATGGAGCAGGATCTGGACCAGATCGAAGAGGGCGAGATTACATGGCTGCAGGCGCTGAAGGAGTTCTACGGGAAGTTTGAAGAGGACCTGGAATACGCCGGCGAGCACATGGAGAACATCAAGCGGATGGAGAAGGCGACCGACCAGAAGTGCGAGCGCTGCGGAGCTCCGCTGGTTCTGAAGTGGGGACGGCACGGGTCGTTCTTCGCCTGCTCGACGTTTGATAAGAAAGATCCGAATTCGTGCACCTTTACCAAGGAAAATCCGATTAATCTGACCGACCTCGACGAGGCTGAGATCAGCAGCAACAACGAAGAAGAGTTCTGCGAGAACTGCGGACGGCCGATGGTGCTGAAGCGCGGACGCTTTGGAACCTTCATGGCGTGCACGGGCTATCCCGAGTGCAAGACGACGCGGCGGCTGGATTCGGCGCAGAAGAAGCCGGATGTGCCGCTGGAGGAGAAGTGTCCTGAGTGCGGGCGGAATATGGTGCTGCGCAACGGGCGCTATGGCGAGTTCGTCTCCTGCTCGGGCTATCCGGAGTGCAAATACATCAAGCAGAACTTCATCGGCGTGAAGTGTCCCAAGTGCGGCGAAGGCGAGATTGTGGAGAAGAAGGCGCGAAGAGGCAACTTCTTCTATGGCTGCAACCGCTATCCGAAGTGCGACTTCACGGCGGCGAACAAGCCGGTGGCACAGAAGTGTCCTGAGTGCGGCAGCCCGTACCTGATGGAGAAGACGACGAAGGAAGGAACGTTCCTGGTGTGTCCGAACAGCAAGGGCGGAGCGAAGGTTGCCGCGAAGACGGCGGCGAAGAAGAGCGCGAAGAAGACTTCTGCGAAGAAAGCCGCCGAGGCTGAGCCGGGGACGTGTACGTTCTCGAAGAAGATCGCAGAGCCGGTGGCGGAGCAGGCGACGACGGTGGCGTGAGAGAGCGAGGTTTCAAAGTTTCAGATGTTTCGCAGGTTTCAGCGGTGAAGGGACAATTTCCCCACCCTACCCGCAAAGAACGGGGGTAAGGATGGGGCTCCCGGCAGGCAATTGAGGTTTACCAACTCGATATGCGAATACTCGTTGTCGGTCTGATTTTGGTTGCGCTTCTTCCAACTGCTGCTGCATCGGAATCTTGCCTTCTCATCCATGGCCGCGCACATTACTATGGCGGCGACGGTCAGCTTCGGATATGGCATATCGGGACGCGCCACCAGTACAAACCCGATGAAACGTCGGATGAACGAGTGATTAAGTGGCTAGAAGCCGGAAACAAGGAGACAGAAAGATCGAGGTACGCCAGCCCGGCCTCGATGGTCTGCCTTTTCGCCGATTTTCTCATTTGCCCGACTGAACCGTTCAAAAAGGGTTCAGTGCAGAAGGCGAAGGTCAAGAGTGCTTCTCACCGGCACTATGTCGATGTGGGGGCACCGACGTGTTTCGGTGACGAAAAGAAATGAAGCATATCTGCCTCGTTCTGAGGGTGGCTTGGTTTTGCGGTTCTCCTCTGCATCCGGCACAACCTGAAAACCCGGAACCGCGATCTTTTTGATTTCGCCCGAAATCAGTTCCTCCCTTCCACCCTGCTATACAATCCTGTAGCTATGCCCCTCAAGCACTCTGAGGCGATTGTTCTTCGAACTTATCCTCTGCGCGAGGCGGACCTGCTGGTCACGCTCTTTACGCGTGCGGAGGGTAAGGTGAAGGGCGTGGCGAAATCGGCCAAGCGCTCGCGCAAGCGCTTTGGCGGAGCTCTGGAGCCGCTGACCTGCGTGCGAGCTTACTGGCAGGATCGCGAGGGCTCGGAGCTGGCGCGGCTCGATTCCTGCGATGTGCTGATGTCTCCGCTGTCGGCGGCGGTGGATTATGAGCGCGCGGTGGCGCTGGCGCATGTGGCCGAGATGCTCGACGAGTTGATGCCGGATCGAGAGGCTAACGATTCGATCTTCCGGCTGGCCTGGGGAGTGCTGCAGGCGCTGGAACTGGGACCGATCTGGATTCCGGTGACGTACTTCGATTTGTGGATGGTGCGGCTGATGGGATTCTTGCCGCCGCTGGATGAGTGCATCGAGTGCGGCGAGGCGCTTGACGGACGGCCAGCGTATTTCCATGCGCTGCGTGATGGGCTGGTGTGCACGACGCACAAGCGGGTGGCGAGTTCGGAGATGACGCGGGAGTCGAGGGAGCTGGCGGCGAGGATGTTTCGGGCGCCGGTGGACCATTTCGATGAAGAGCCGCTGCCGGCGAATCGGCTGCGAGATCTGAGGAAGTTCCTGATGCAGATTCTGGCGAGGCATCTGGATCGAAAGCTGACGACATCAGGAGAGATGGAGAAGATCTAGGGCTTCGAAAGGTTTCACAGGTTTCAGAGGTTGCACAAGTTTCGTGACACCTTAACGCCCTGTGAAACCTTGCAGTTGCTATAATCCTCGGAATTCTCGAGAGGGGATGCGATGCGGCGAATTCTGCTTGTGATCGGCGCGGTGGTCCTGATGGGAACGATGCTGTTTGCGGCTCCGGGTGGGGAGCTGAAGGGCGGCTTCCGGCGCCCGAAGAAGAATGGCTGGACGTTTGTCCATTTGCAGGGAACGCCTCATCAGATCGGCTATCAGAACGGGTATCTGCTGGCGTCCGAGATTGGCGACATGCTGAAGGTCGCCGAGCTGGAGACAACGCACGAGAACCAGAAAGACTGGCAGTTCTTCCGCAATGCGGCGCAGACGATGATGTGGCCGCACATCGAGACGGAGTATCGCGAGGAGTTGCAGGGAATCGCCGACGGCGCGAGCGCGAAGGGTGTGAAGCTGGACGTGTGGGACGTGGTGGCGATGAATGCGATGCTGGAGTGGAGCTATTACGTCAAGCAATATGACTTGCACCACGGCGGAACTCCGGTGCAGACGGTGGCCGAGCATTGCAGCGCGTTCGTGGCCACAGGCAGCTACACGAAGGATGGCCGGGTGGTGATTGCGCATAACAATTGGTCGAGCTACCTGGAGGGCGAGCGCTGGACGATTGTCTATGACATTGTGCCGGCGAAGGGACATCGGATGATTATGGATGGGCTGCCGGGGATCATTCACAGCGCCGACGATTTTGTGATCAACTCGGCGGGGCTGGCGATTACGGAGACGACGATCGGACGCTTCAGCGGCTACGATCCGGCGGGGATTCCAGAGTTTGTGCGGGCGCGCAAGGCGGCGCAATACGCGGCGTCGATCGACGACTTCGTTCGCATCATGAAAGAGGGCAACAACGGCGGATACGCGAACACATGGCTGATCGCGGATTCGCACCGGAACGAGATTGGGCGGCTGGAACTGGGGCTGAAGAACGTAACCCTGGAGCGGACGAAGGATGGGTACTTCGTAGGCGCGAATTTTCCGATCAACGAGAAGCTGATTCGCGAGGAGACGGATTACAATCCGGCGGATTCGAGCCAGAGCTCGATGGCGCGGCACGTGCGCTGGGATCAGTTGATGGCGGAGAACAAAGGGAAGATTGACGTGGCGGCGGCAGAGCGCTTCCTGGCGGATCACTACGACACGTACGAGAAGAAGGAACTGGCGAGCGAGCGGACGCTGGACGGTCATATCGATCTTTCCGCGCGTGGGTACCCGGGTTGGTCTGGACCGTATGACGCGGCCGGAGCGGTGCAGAACAAGGCAGCCGACGCGGCGATGATCGGCAGGATGAGCTTCGCGGCGGCAGCCGGTCATGCTTGCGGCATAAAGTTCAATCCGGCAGAACATCTGAGCGCGCATCCGGAGTATGCGTGGCAGAAGGAGCTGCAGCGCGATATGGATGCGTATCCGTGGACGGAATTCAGCGCGGCGAAGTAGGCGCGAACAGATAGCGGCAACTTCAAAGGCAAAATCAGCTACAAATGCAAAGTCAACTTCCCCACCCTATCCGCAACTGCGGCGGATAAGGGTGGGGCACCCGTACGGGGCCTGAATGGGGCGCTGGACCTTACGCTCCAGTCACTTGGAATCGGATGTGCCGGCCGTGGCTGTGGGTTTGGGAGCGGCTGCTTCCTGTGGGTTGTTGAATACGGGCTGGCTCTTTCCGTGTTCGGGGTCGTATTCGTGTTTTTCCATCCACTGCTTGAAGACGGATGAGGGCTCGATGTCCAAGCCCCCATTGTGTCTGTAGAAGGCCATGTCATCTTTCATCCCGACCTTGAGCACGCAGGTCCATCCCTCGCCGGGCTTGCCCATCACGGGCAGCAACAGTTCAAGGGACTGGTCCTTTTTCTTCCAGCGCGCGGGAAAGGTCTCAAAGCCGGGGGAGTTCGCCAGGCGGTTGTCGCAACGATAGCTGTATTCAAAGCCGCGCGGCTCTCCGTTCTCGTAGAGGTTGGCGGTGCCTTCCCCATCGGCGAATTCCAAGACGCGTCCGGGGCCGGTGTAGTGCGAGTGTGCGTTGTGGCTGAAGATGTGTACGCGCAAGGGGTAATCGGCGGGATTATGACCGGCAATGGCAAGCGGCGAGAGCAAAATGAGGACGGCTGAGAGAGAAAAGAATACGCGACGCACGAAGGAAGTCCTCCTCTTTGCCAACAATCTACATCATCCATGCCGAGCTGAATAGCGGAAGAATGCAGGCCGGACCTCACTTTGCCCCCGGTGCGCCGAACAGTTACAATTCCCTCCAGATCGGAATTCGTATTCAAATGACAGCTAAGCCGCTTACGTTTCAGGAACTGATCCTAAAGTTGCAGGATTTCTGGGCCGGCAAGGGATGCGTGTTGCAGCAGCCACTGGATGTTGAAGTGGGCGCGGGCACGATGTCTCCGGAGACCTTTTTGCGCGTGCTGGGCCCGAAGCCGTACCGGGTGGGATATGTGCAGCCCTCGCGGCGTCCCGCGGATGGACGCTACGGCGAGAATCCGAACCGCCTTTACAAGCACACGCAGTACCAGGTGATTTTGAAGCCGCCGCCGGAGAACGTGCAGGAGCTCTACCTGGAGTCGCTGGAGGCGATCGGCATCGACTTGGCGCGGCACGATATCAAGTTCGAAGAAGACAACTGGGAGGCTCCGACGCTGGCGGCCTGGGGCGTGGGCTGGCAGGTGATGCTGGATGGGCTGGAGATCACCCAGTTTACGTACTTCCAACAGTGCGGCGGCATCGATCTTGATCCGATGTGCGCCGAGCTGACCTACGGCATGGAGCGCATTGCGGCCTTCCTGCAGGATGTCGATTCGATCTACGACATTGTCTGGGTGCGCGGGCCGCAGGGCGATGTGACGTATGGCGACGTCCGGCTGGCGGACGAGGAACAGTTCTCGGTCTATAACTTCGAGAAGGCGGATGTGGAGAAGCTATGGCTGCATCTGAACGCCTACGAGGCGGAGTGCCAGGCGCTGGTGGCCGAGTATGCGTCGGCGACTGCGCGCGGCAAGAAGGGCGGAGCTCCGGCGAAGCATATGACGGGGGTAGAGAGGCGGCGTTTTCCGCTGCTTCCGGCCTATGATTTGTGCCTGAAGTGCTCGCATTTGTTCAACTTGCTGGATGCCCGGGGGGCGATCAGCGTGACCGAACGGGTGGGCGTGATTCAGCGGGTACGGAACCTGGCAGTGGCGATTGCGGCGGCCTGGGTGGATCAGCAGTCGGCTCCGGTGGAGAGCGAGGCGGCGGCGAAGGCGTAGGAAGACAGGTTTCAGAGGTTTCAGAGGTTAAGAGCAAAGGCAAACGCAAGAGTGAGCGCAACTACCCCACCCGCAAATGCGGCGGATAGGGGTGGAACACCCTGCCGCTCCGAGATCACTTCGGAGCGTGGGCTACTACACGGGTTTTTGTGACTCGGCTCACACCGGCAGTAAGGGATTGGCCTCAAAATAGAAGGAAGCGTTCGACTTTCATGTCTGACTTTTTGTTGGAGATCGGTACAGAAGAAATCCCGGCGCGGATGATTGCTTCGGCGACGGCGGAGCTGGAGCGGCGCATCGGCGAGCTGGTAGTGCGCGAGCGGCTGGCGGAGACGGCAGAGTCTGAGGCGTACTCGACGCCGCGGCGGATTGCCGTGCTGGTGCGCGGAGTGGCAGCCTCGCAGCCGGACGTTGCCGAGCAGATGCTGGGACCGGCCAAGGCTCATGCTTATAAGGATGGTCAGCCGACGAAGGCCGCAGAAGCCTTTGCCAAGAAGGCCGGGGTCGGGCTCGATGAGCTGACGACGGCGACGACGGCCAAGGGCGAGTATCTGGCGGCCAAGGTTGTGCGCAAAGGTCGCGGTGCGGCGGAGTTGCTGGGCGAGTTAGTTCCGAAGGAGATTGCCGGGCTGTACTGGGCCAAGAACATGTACTGGCGCGTGGGCAAGCCGGAGCGCTTCGTGCGTCCGGTGCGCTGGCTGGTGGCGATGCTGGGCGGCGAGGTAGTTCCGATGGAGTTTGGTGGAATCGCTGCGGGAAAGAGCTCGCGCGGGCATCGGATTCTTTCGCCTCAACCGGTGGAGCTGAGCGCTCCCGGCGAATATGCCGGCAAGTTGCGGGCAGCGAGCGTGCTGCCGAGCTATGCCGAGCGCGAGCATGCGATCCGCAAGGCGCTGGATGCAGCAACGCGAACAATTCCCGGAGCAAGATGGCGTGAGGACAAAGAGCTGCTGGATACGGTGGTGAACCTGACCGAGGCGCCATCGGTGATTGTGGGCAACTTCGACAGCGAGTTCCTGGCGCTTCCCGAAGAAGTGCTGGTGACGGTGATGCGCGATCACCAGAAGTACTTTGCGGTGGAGGATGCGAACGGCAAGCTGGCGCCGCACTTCCTGGCGGTGCTGAATACGCGCACCGACGCCGAGGGCGAGGCGATTGTGCGTCACGGCAACGAGCGCGTGCTGCGGGCAAGATTCAACGACGCACGATTCTTCTGGAACACCGATCAGAAGCTGACGCTGAAAGATCGCGTGGCGATGCTGAAGTCGGTGACCTTCCAGAAGGAGCTGGGCAGCTACTTCGACAAGGCGACGCGGACGCAGCACCTGGGCAGCCAGCTTTCGGCGATGGTGACCGAGCACTATCCGGCGCATCGGCAGGGCGTGGTCTACAAGGCCGCGTTGATGGCGAAGTGCGATCTGACGACCGAGCTGGTGAAGGAGTTCACCGAGCTGCAGGGGATCATCGGCGGGCTGTACCTGGTGCATCAGGCGGAGCGGATGGAGCTGCCGGAGGGGTCGGCGCTCGCGATTGGACAGGCGATCTACGATCAATACAAGCCGGCTTCGATGGAAGACGCGCTGCCGCGCTCGCTGGAGGGCGCGGTGCTGGCGATTGCCGACCGGGCTGACACGATTGCTGGGATGTTTGCGCTGGGAATGATTCCTTCGGGCTCGAAGGATCCGTTTGCGCTGCGGCGGGCCGCGAATGGAATCGTGCGGATTCTGGCCGAGCACAGGATTCCGATCGGTATCCACGAGTTGATGGCCGAGGCGCTGCGGCAATACAAGGGTAGCGGGGCCGAAGGACGCTTTACGGCCCTGGCACAATACGAGAAGAACGTGGCTGCGTTCTTCCGCGAGCGGCTGGAGTTCTACCTGCGCGAGGCGCGCGGCTACGCCTATGACGTG
>Ga0326727_10028803_pt1 | contig 10064 bp, 7 predicted proteins | sample MB2enrmetagenome_FD_207643 | JGI IMG/M metagenome (GOLD analysis project Ga0326727, IMG submission 207643) | Lab enriched peat soil microbial communities from McLean, Ithaca, NY, United States - MB29MY | ecosystem: Environmental > Terrestrial > Soil > Wetlands > Peat | place: USA: New York...
GGCCAGGACCTCCTGGCCGAGAAGCCCGGCCTTGAGGCGGTAATATCCGGCCGCCAGATGGCAGGCCTGGCGGATTTGCCCGGTCAGCCGGTCCACCTCCTCGGGCGTGGTCTCCTCGGACGCGGCCTGCGGAAAAAGCCAATGGGTATAGCCCCTGGCCTGACCTTCCAGGCGCTCGGCCGTGACCGTCCCCCACAGGGTCCGGCAGAACAGGCCGGCCTGGCTTCGCAGAGCCGCCTCCAGGCGTTTGGCGGCCCTGGCCCGGGTTTTAGGGGCCGGGTGGGCCATAAGTCCCAGCCGCCCGCCGGCTCGCACGGCCCCGCTCAGCTCCCGCCACTGGGCGGCCCAGGCCGAGCGGACGGGCTCCAAGACCCCGGCCAGCAGGCCTTCCCGGGCCTGGTCCAGGCGGTAAGGCCCAAGGGCTCTGGCCTTGGCCAGGCCGTGCCCGGCCGGGTGGTCCTTAAGCCCGACCAGCAGACCGGCCGCCCGGGCCTGGCCGAGCTTGGCCCAGGCCAATTCAAAGGGTAGCAATGCGCGTTTGACCCGGCCCTGGAACTTGAGGACCCGCTGGCGCAGGGCCTCGGTATCGGGATCAGCGGCCGAAGCGGCCGCCCGCAGTTCGGCCACGGCCGCTATCCGGTCCAGTTGTTCCAGAACCTCCTGGTAGCCGTCCACCAAGGCCGGAAAATTTTTCTTTTCCAGGGGGGTCTTGGCCAAAGCCCGGGCCGCCCTCAGACAGGAGGCCATGGCCTTGGCCGATTCTCGGCCGCGTAGCTGTGGCCCCAGTCCGGACATGTCCCAGGCGGGCCAGGCTGCAGTGTTCATGGCCGGATTTTAGCAGAAAAAACCCTGGGCCCGCCAGGGTGTATGGACTTGCTTATGGCCATTACTTTGGCTATTGCATAAACAACGCGAATCGACATTACACATCGACATTACATATGGCCCTCAATTTATCCAGCTCGCTTCTGCTGCGTCGAACCCAGCCCATCACCGAGGATGAATTCCGCAAGCTTCGTGATTTCATATACGAAAAATGCGGAATATGGATCGACGAAAAACGCAAATATCTCCTGGAGAATCGTTTCGGGAGCCGTTTGAAGGAACTGGGTCTAAGCACCTTCAGCGATTATATATCATTATTAAGCCACGGCCAGAACAAGGAAAAAGAGCTGGCCACGCTATATGAGCTGGTGACCACCAATGAAACAAGCCTGTTCAGGGATACAAAACAGCTTGATGGGTTCATGGCCAACGTGTTGGCCCCGCTCATCGTGGAACAAAAGCAAAAAAACAAGCTGGAATTGAACATATGGTCGGCCGGATGTTCTTCCGGTGAAGAGCCGTACACCCTGGCCATAATGCTGCATGAACATATGGGGCCGGAAATAAAACGCTGGCGGGTGTCCATAACGGCCATCGACATTTCCCCGGCCATGATCGCCAAGTGCAAAGAGGGCGTGTATTCCGATTATGCTTTCAAGACCACCCCGGAGGCCATCAAGAAGAAATATTTCGTGCCCGCGCCGGGCGGCCTCAAGGTTCACCCGTCCGCGGCCGGGGTGATCAACTTCCAGGTCATGAACCTAAACGACGTCGCGGCCTTGAAGCGCATTCCCAAATCACACGTGGTCTTCTGCCGTAACGTGATTATCTACTTCGACGAGGCCATGAAGAAAAAAGCCATCGCGGCCTTCTATGACAACCTGCTTCCTGGTGGAGTTCTCATGCTGGGACATTCCGAGACCCTGCACAACATATCCTCGGCCTTCAAACCGAAGTTCATCGCCGGGGCCGTGGCCTATCAAAAAATGTAGCGCGAACGCGGGATCCACCATGTCCACCATACAAATCAGCGAACTCAAGCCCGGCAAGGTGGTGGCCGCCAACGTGACCACCGCCGACGGCCGGGTGCTCCTGGCCAAGGGGGGCAAGGTCGAGCCCTGGCACCTCAATCTTTTCCAGGGCCTGGGCATAAAAAGCCTGGAGGTCGAGGATTCCCAGGAAGACCGGTGCATCCAGGAAGCGGCCGATTACGTGGTGGACTTTTTCGCTTACGTAAACCCGGACCATCCGGTCATGGGGGAACTCTACAACTTCGCGGTGGATCTGGTGGCCCTTCGCCTGGGCCAGGGCTGGACCGTGCCCTCGCTGGCCGAGCGCCGGGCCAAAAACGTGGAAAACCTTTCGGACGTGTTCTCCCCGGACATCGTCAGCCCGGAAAAGATCGCCAAGCACGACGTGGAGCTGTCCAGTTTTCCGGAAGTGTACTTCAAGCTGCGCGAGGCCATCGACTCCCCCGCCACCTCGGTGGGCCGCCTGGCCGAACTGGTCAGCCAGGACATGAGCCTCGTGGCCAAGCTTCTCAAGCTGGCCAACAGCCCTCTGTACGGCCTGGACCAGCCCATCGAGAGCATCCAGCGGGCCATCGCCATCATCGGGGTTAAGGAGCTTTCCATCCTGGCCTTGGGCATGTCCGCCATCAATTATTTCAAGGGCATTCCCCCGGAACTCATCGACATGAAGACCTTCTGGCGCCATTCCATATCCTGCGGGATCTTCGCCAAGATACTGGCCAAGACCCTGGGCGAGAGCCATGCGGAACGGTTCTTCATCGCCGGGCTGCTGCACGACGCCGGCCGCCTGATATTGTTCAAGGAAATGCCCTACGCCTCATCCGAGGCCATGATCTTCGCCCGGGAAAACGTGCTGCCCCTGGTGGAGGCCGAGCAGGCCACCTTCGGCTTCACCCACACCATGGTCAGCGAACACCTGCTGCGCGAGTGGAAATTTCCTCCGGCCCTGAGCGACCTCATCAACCACCACCATTCCCCCATGGCCGCGCCCAACCCCCGCGACGCGGCCATCATCCACGTGGCCGACGTCATGGCCAACGCCTTGGGCATAGCCGCGGGCCAGATGTACGTGATCCCCCCCTTCGACGAACAGGCCTGGGACCTGCTGGGCATCCCGGCCCAGGGGGTGCAGCGCATCTGCAGCGACTACGAGATCCAGGAGGAAAATACCTTGGAGGTCTTTTCCTAGTCGGCCGACTTGGCCAATTCAGCCTGGCAATGCTCCAGAAACTTCCTGGCCTCGGTGAAATCCGGGTTGATGGCCAGGGCCACGTTCAGGTGTTGCAGGCATTCATCCAGGGATCTCTTTTCATAGCAGGCCCGGGCCATGTTGAAATACACGTGCTCGTCCATGGCGTTTATTTCCAGAGCCCGGGAATAGAAGTTCAAGGCTTCTTCGTACATCTTGTTCTTGCGCAGATTGATGCCGAAGTTGTTGAACTGCTGCCGGTGTTCCTGGTCAAAGGCCTCGTCCAGGCGCAGCAGGGTGTTGAGCACCTTTTTCAGCTTGGTGAAATCTTCCGTGGCCGAATACACCTTGCCCAGGCCGTAATTGGCGTTCGCGTTCAGGTCGTCTATCATCAGGGCCTTGAGAAAGGCCTTTTCCGATTCGTCCATCTGGCCTTGGGCGAAGAACTTCTCCCCGCTGGCCACCTTCTGGGCCAGGCTGTTCAGGGCCGGAACCGTGAACACCTTGTAGTATTGGGGTTCGGGGGTATAATTTTTCAGAAACTCCCTGGCGGGCAGCTTGGTTTTGACCCCGGAAGGAACGTGGTAGATGTTCAGCGGCTGAATCTCGAACAAGTCTTTGTCCAACTGCCGGGCGAACCAATAGGTCAGGGTGTCCCGCTTGGCGGAGGTATCGCCCAGGCCGATCTGGGTTTCCTGTCTCAAGGAATAAACGCCAAGTATTATGGGATAATCACTCATCTATCGAATTCTCCCCGGCCGGTGCTGGTCGGATCTTGCGGGCGCGTATTCCGCTTTTTAGCCTCGGTTTGTTCCGGTTGCTTAACGCTACGCCGGTATTTCCCTTAGTCTTTTATCGCGGCCCGGGGCAAGTGGCTAGATGGGTGCCTGGACCGGCCTTGACAAGATTAGTTGGCAAGCCTATTTTCTATGAAAATATTATCTCACGCGGATATTTAGTTTCTAACCTCCGAATATAGAAGAATATTCATGGAAAAGCCTCTGGACAACTGTCTTGAGGAGTTGAGGCGCTCGCCGCTGCTCCAGTTGAGCCGGACCGTGGTGCTCTTGAAGGCCGGGGTGCGCCGGGCCTTCACGGCCGAGGGTCACGACATCACTCCGGAACAGTGGGGAGTCTTGCACCGTCTTCAGGAGGGGCAGGGCCTCAGCCAGGGATATCTGGCCCAGAGCGTGAGCAAGGACAAGACCACCATGGTGCGCATTCTGGACAGTCTGGAGAGCCGGGGGCTGGTGGAGCGCAAAAGGGACTCCAAGGACCGCCGCAGCTTCAGGATATACCTCACCGAAGAGGGCCGGGCCGTGTGGGCCAAGTTGGTGCCCGTGGTGGCCCGTTTCAACGGCCAAGTCTTCAGCCAGGTGAACGAACGGGATTTGCTGGCCGTGGTCCAGGTTTTGGATGCCATAACCGATAAATTGGGCGGCCAGGAATGCGGCTGTCAGCATTTGGAGTAGTTCAAGCCATGAAAGTCTCATTAAAACGCCCCGGGATTTTGGCCAAACGCCCCAGCAAGCGCAATAGCATCGCGATACTGGCCGGGTTACTCCTCGTGGTCGTGGCCGGCTATCTGATCCTTACCTGGGGCCAGGTCTCCACCGACGACGCCTATGTGGACGGCCACACCTTCATGATCACCCCCAGGATCAACGGCTTCGTCACCGAGGTCGCGGTGCGCGACAACGAGGAGGTCGAGCCCGGCCAGACCCTGGTGGTCATGGATTCAACCGACTACGACGTGGCCCTGGCCCAGGCCAAGGCCGATCTGGCCTCGTCCGAGGCCCAGTTGGCCTCGCTCTCGCTTGGGGTGCCCTTGCAGGTGAACCAGACCGGCTTCAACGTGACCGGGGCCCAGGCCCAGCTGCAAAGCCAGTACAAGGGCCTGGAGCAGGCCAAGAAGGACGAGGACGCCGCCAACCAGGCCGTGGCCCAGACCCAGGCCCAACTCCACCAGGCCCAGCTCGACGTGGGCCGCATGGACCAGTTGCGCGTCAAGCAGGTGGTGGCCCAATCGGAACTGGACACGGCCCAGACCAACGTGAAGACCTCCATGGCTCTTTTCCAGGCCGCCCAGGCCAAGGCCCTTTCCGCGCGCAACAACGTGGCCGCCCTGCAGGCGGACATTGACCGCTACAAGGCCAACATAGGCCTGGCCGCCACCGGCCAGGACGTGGCCGAGATCAAGACCAAGGATGTCCTGGCCCAGCAGGCCAAGGTGGACCTGGCCAAAAACCAGGTCAAACAGGCCGAGCTCAACCTGGGCTACACCAAGATAGTCTCCCCGGTGCGCGGCCACGTGACCAGGAAAAACGTGGAGCCGGGCCAGCTGGTCCTGGCCGGCCAGCCCCTGCTGGCCGTGGTGCCCCTGGATGGGGATAACGTCTGGATCACGGCCAACTTCAAGGAGACCCAGCTGACCGAGGTCAGGCCCGGCCAGCCCGTGGACGTGGAGGTGGACACCTATCCCGGGGTCAAGATCAAAGGCACCGTGGAATCGATCATGGCCGGAACCGGCGCGGCCTTTTCCCTTTTTCCGCCCGAGAACGCCACGGGCAACTTCGTCAAGGTGGTGCAGCGCGTTCCGGTGAAGATCATCATAAACGCCGGCAGCGAGCGTTACCCGCTGTTGCGCCTGGGCATGAGCGTGGTGCCCACCATCGACACCAGATCCCAGGCCGGAACCGAAGAGGCCAGCCTGGTCAAGAAGTAGATTCCCGTGAGCGATTCAGAACGCAGCCTCGCCCCGGGCGGGGTCAATCCCTGGCTGATAGCCCTTTCGGTCATGCTGGCCACATTCATGGAGGTGTTGGACACCTCCGTGGCCAACGTGGCCCTGCCGCACATCGCCGGCAGCCTGGCGGCCAGCACGGACGAGGCCACCTGGGTGCTGACCAGTTATTTGGTGTCCAACGCCATTGTCCTACCCATGACCGGCTGGTGCAGCTCGCATTTCGGGCGCAAGCGCTTCCTGATGGTCTGCGTGGCCCTTTTCACCCTGGCCTCGGCCCTGTGCGGGGCCTCGCCCAGCCTGCCTTTCCTCATCACGGCCAGGATATTCCAGGGCGCGGCCGGGGGAGCGCTTCAGCCGCTGGCCCAGGCCATCCTCCTAGAAAGCTTTCCCCCGGCCAAGCGCGGGGTGGCCATGGCCGTGTACGGTCTGGGCGTGGTAGTGGCCCCCATCATCGGTCCCACCCTGGGCGGCTGGATCACGGACAACTATTCCTGGCGCTGGATATTCTACATCAACCTGCCCATCGGGGTCATGGCCCTGATGATGTGCCAGGCCAACATCGTGGACCCGCAATACCTGAAAGCCGCCAAGGAACGCTCCGGGGGCAAGGTGGACTACATAGGCTTCGCCTTCCTGGCCATATGGCTGGCCACCCTGCAAATCGTCCTGGACAAAGGCCAGCAGGACGATTGGTTCGAGGCCACCTGGATATGCTGGTTCGCGGGGATATCGGCGGTTTGCATGGTGGCCTTCATCATCTGGGAGCTTCGCCAGGAGCACCCCTTGGTGGACCTGCGGGTGTTTAAAAACCGCAATTTCGCCATGGGCACGATCATGATGACCTGCGTGGGCGCGGTCCTGTACGCCACCATCACCTTGCAGCCCCTGTTTCTGCAATCCCTGATGGGCTACACCGCCCTGCACAGCGGCATGGCCCTGTCTCCCCGGGGGATCGGGGCGATTATCTCCATGATGGTGGTGGGCCGGCTCATCGGCAAGGTGGACAGCCGGCTGATGATTGGAGTGGGCTTTATCATCCTGGCCTGGACCTCGGATGTTTTCGCCGGCATCAACCTGCAAATAGGCATGGGCGACATAGTCTGGCCGAACATCGTCATGGGTATGGCCATGGGGCTGATTTTCGTACCCATGACCACGATGGCCATGGGCAACCTGCCTAACGAGCAGGTGGGCAACGCCTCTGGCCTCTTCAACCTCATGCGCAACCTGGGCGGCTCCGTGGGCATTTCAGTCCTGACCACCATGGTGGCCCGGGACGCCCAGATGCACCAGGCCGTGCTTGTGGCTCACGGCAGCCTCTACGACCCACAATTACAGAATTACGTGCAGTACATGAATCTGCACCTGCCCGCAGTCATGGGGCCGGACTATACTTGGAGCCAGCGCTACTATGACCTGATCTACCAAAAGCTCCTGGCCCAGGCCAGTCTGCTGTCCTATTTGGACAACTTTCGGACCATGGCCATAGTCAGCTTGTCGTGCGTGGCCGGGGTGTTCCTGTTCAAACGGGTGCGCAAGGCCGCCGGGCCGGTGGCCGGGCATTAATGGGCTTGGCGGGAGGCCCTTGGGCCTCCCGCCAAGCTTTATTATTTACTTCAAGGTGGGCCAGTCCCTGGGCTGGGTCATGTTCTCGGGCTTCAACATGTCGTCCAGCTTTTCTTTGGACAGCCAACCCTTCTCCAAGACCAAGTCGTAGACCGGACGGCCGGTGGCCAGGGATTCCTTGGCTATGGCCGCGGACTTCTCGTAACCCAGCACCGGGTTCAAGGCCGTGACCAGGCCGATGCTACCCTTGACCATCTCCCGGTCGCGTTCGGCGTTGGCCTTGATGCCGATGACGCATTTCTCGGTCAGCACCTTGGCGGCCTTGCCCAAAAGGTCCACCCCGGAGAGCTCGTCGTACACGATGATGCACTCCACGGGGTTGAGTTCCAGGCTGGATAGCTCCGCGGCCATGGTCACGGTGGTGTCGTAGCCGGCCAGTTGGTAGACGATGGAGGACACCACCTCCGGAATCACCGGGTTGACCTTGCCGGGCATGATCGAGGAGCCGGGCTGCATGGCCGGCAGGGTGATCTCGTATAGGCCGGTCCGGGGTCCGGAGGACATCAGCCTAAGATCGTTGCAGATCTTGGATATGGCTATGCCCGCGCGTTTCATGGCCCCTGACATCTGGATGTAGCCCGCCCCGTCTGAGGAGGCCCCCACCAGGTCGTGGGCGGCCACGAAGGGGAAGCCGGTCAGTTCGGCCATCTTCTTGATGACCAGGGCCGAGTATTTGGGCGGGCTGTTGAGCCCGGTGCCAATGGCCGTGCCCCCCATGTTCACCTTGCAGAAGGCCGCGTCGGCCTGTTCGATCTGGGCCATGGCCTCGCCCAGGGTGTCCGCGAAGCCGGAGAACTCCTGGCCCAGGGTCACGGGCACGGCGTCCTGCATCTCGGTGCGGCCCATCTTGATCACGTCCTTGAATTCCGTGGACTTGGCCTCCAGGGCGGCCTTGAGCTCGCCCAAGTTCTTCAGGGTATCCTTCATGCCGATCAGAACGGCCAGCTTGGCCGCCGAAGGGTAGTTGTCGTTGGTGGACTGGGACAGGTTCACGTCGTCATTGGGGTGCAGGTACTGGTATTCGCCTTTTTTGTGGCCCATAATTTCCAGACCCCGGTTGGCGATGACCTCGTTGACGTTCATGTTGGTGGAGGTGCCGGCCCCGCCCTGGATCATGTCCACTATGAACTGGTCGTGCAGCTTGCCGGCGATGATCTCGTCGCAAGCCTCGACAATGGCCTTCATCTTGTCCTTGGCCAGGATGCCCAGCTCGGAGTTGGCCAGCGCCGCGGCCTTCTTCACGTAGGCGTAGGCCACTATGAAGTTGGGAAAGTGCTCTATGGTGTGGGTGTTGAAGGGAAAGTTCTCCTGTGCCCGGGAGGCTTGCACGCCGTAGTAGGCGTTATCGGGGATCTGCCTGTCGCCCAGGGAATCGTGCTCCACGCGGAATCCTTGGGCCGCCTTAGCCGGTTCGGTCCAGGCCGGAGCCGTGGCCAGGCTCAGGATGAAAGCCGCGGCCAAGCATTTGACGAACCCGTTTCGCAAGTTCATGAGTCAACCCCTCCTATAACCAAGTTGAGGTTAGATCAGATGTTGCGGAGAATTCGCCGTCTCCTGCAACATTTCTGTATGTGCCCCTGGAAAAAGGGCTTGGCAAGCAAGAAGGTGGTTACGCCCCGGCGTTGTCGGCCGGGGTCAGGGGCAGGGTCAGGGTGAAGCTCAGGCCGCCGCCGGGCAGGTTCTCGGCCGTTAGCTGGCCGCCGTGCACCTTGGCGATGGACTTGCATATGGCCAGGCCCAGGCCGTAGCCGTCGGCTTGGTCCGGACGGGAAACCCGGTAGAAGCGGTCAAAGACCCGGGACAGTTCCTCAGGGGGAACACCGGGCCCCAGGTCGCTGACCGAGACCTGCAGGCTCTGGCCCTTAAGGCCGCCGGCTATGGTCACGACGGTGCCAGGCGGGGTGTGTTTGGCCGCGTTTTCCAGCAGGTTGATGAAAAGTTGCTCCATGAGCACGCCGTCCATGGGCACCAGGGGCAACTGCTCCGGCAAATTGACCTTCACCGGATGGCCGGCCAGGGTCTTTTCCAGCCGGTTCAGGGCCGTGCCCACCACCTCCACCAGGTCCGTGGGTTGCCGGTTGGGCTTGAAATCACCGGATTCCAGGTTGGCGATGCGCAGCAGATTGTCCACCAGTCGGCTCAGGCGCACGGCCTCGTGCCTGATGTTCTCGGCCATGGCCTTCACCGGCTTGGCCATCAAGGGCTCATCCAGAAACAGTATGGATTCCGCCGAGCCGGCTATGGCCGACAAGGGGGTCTGGAAATCGTGGGTCAGCCCGGAGAGCAGGGAAGCGCGCAGGCGCTCGGTCTCCATTTCCACCCGGGTCTTTTGGGCGTCCTCCTCCAGGCGGTCCACCTCGATGGCCAGGGCGGTCTGACTGACGCAGGCGTCCAGCAGGCGCTGCTGCTCGGGCATGGACAGGCTGTCCGCGGCCTGGGCGTGGCTGGGCTTGAGCCCGACCACGCCCACCACTTCCCCCACCCCGGCCAGGGGCAGGAACATGAGTTGCGATTCCGGCAAGGTCTGGGTGAAGAGCCCGGCCGGCTTGGCGTTGGTGAAAACCCACTGGGCCACGCTTAAGTCCTTGTCCGAAAGCTTGGCCGTGCCTGGCGGCTTGGCCCAGACCTGCAGCTTGCCCGCCGAGTC
>Ga0326727_10028806_pt1 | contig 10064 bp, 10 predicted proteins | sample MB2enrmetagenome_FD_207643 | JGI IMG/M metagenome (GOLD analysis project Ga0326727, IMG submission 207643) | Lab enriched peat soil microbial communities from McLean, Ithaca, NY, United States - MB29MY | ecosystem: Environmental > Terrestrial > Soil > Wetlands > Peat | place: USA: New York...
AGGTTCTGGGCATCGAGAGCGACACCACCACGGGGGTGGTCAACATCGTGGTGTTGCAGGCCGAGGACCACCAGTTCGGGCTGGTGGTGGACGGCATCAACGATACCCAGGACATCGTGGTCAAACCGCTGGGCAAGCAACTGAAGGGGCTGAACTGCTACGCGGGAGCGACCATCATGGGAGACGGCCACGTGGTTTTGATCCTGGACGTGCTGGGAATCGGCCAGCGTTCCGGGGTGCTGGTGGAATCCCGCGAACAGGCGCGCGGAGCGAAGGAAAAGAAGACGCAGTCGGGGCTGGAACAGCAGCGCTTGCTGTTGTTCCGGGCGGGCGGCTTCGAGCGCCTGGCGGTACCGCTATCCCTGGTGGCCCGGCTGGAGGAGTTTCCGCAGTCGTCCATCGAGCATGCGGGCGGATGCCAGGTGGTGCAGTACCGGAACCGCATCCTGCCGCTGATCCCGCTGCGGGCGGTGCTCGAAGCGGGCGCGGCGGAGGGTGGCGAGGCGGCCGACCCGGCGCAGGTGATTGTGTTCAACGACGGGGACCGCAGCGTGGGCCTGATGGTCGACCAGATTCTGGACGTCGCCGAAGAGGTGGTCACGGTGCGCCAGCAGGGGAGCCGTGCAGGCCTGCTGGGCTCGGCGGTGGTGGGCAAGCGGGTAGCGGATTTCCTGGATCTCAACTACGTGATTCGAAGCGCCGCCGGGGGGTGGTTCCAGGGCGGAAGCGGGTCCGCGCCGGGAAGCAGAATCCTGCTGGCCGAAGGCTCGGCGTTCTCGAGAGGCCTGATCCGGAGCGGGTTGGACATGGCCGGCTACCGGGTGCTGGAGGCGGCCAATCTGGACCAGGCGATCCGCGGGCTGGAGCAGCAGCCGGTGGACATCGTGGTGGCGGCGCTGGATCTTCCGCCCAAGGGCAGTTCCGCTCTGCTGGAGGCGATGCGCCGCCGGCCGGAGTGGGAGGGCATCCCGATGCTGGCGCTGGCCGACACGGCCGAGCAGGTGCGGGCGCGCGCCGGCCAAAGCGTGGATTTCCAGGATTGCAAGGTGAAGTTCGACCGGGAGGCCATGCTGGAGTCGGTGGCGCGGCTGGCGGCGGCGCTGGCATCCGCCGAGCTGGCGCCGGCCGGCGCGGGAAAGGAGAAATAACCGATGGCGGCCGATACCGCAACCGTGAAAACCGAACTGGCGCAGGCCAGCGGGCAATACGCCACCTTCTTCGTGGCGGACTTGTTCTTTGGCGTGGACGTGCTGCGCGTCCAGGAGGTGTTGCGCTTCCAGCAGATGACCCGGGTGCCACTAGCTCCGGATGTGATCGAGGGGCTGATCAACCTGCGCGGCCAGATCGTCACCGCCATCGACATGCGGCGGCGGCTGGGGTTGCCTCCGCGCGCGGGGGGCCAGACGCCCATGAACATGGTGGTGAGAACCGTGGACGGGGCCATTAGTCTGCTGGTCGACGAGATCGGCGACGTGCTGGACGTGGATGCCGCCACCTACGAACGGCCGCCGGAGAACCTGGAACCCGCGGCGCGGGATCTGATCCGCGGCGTGTACAAGCTGAAGGACCGGCTGCTGCTGGTCCTGGACGCCGAGCGGACGGTGGATCTGGCCGTCGCGAGGGCAGCCTAGTGGCAGCCGAACTCCTTCTCCGGGGCGGACCGCCGGAGCCGCGTCCGGAGGCGGGGAGGAACTGAAGTTGGCATTCACTTTTTTCTTCCGGGACCAACAGGTGCTCGAACGGGTGGTGGAACATCTGCTGCCGGTGCTGGCGGGCCGCAGCCGTCCCCGGGTCTGGGACGCCGGCGTGGCCATGGGGCAGGAGCCTTACACGCTTTCCATCATCTTCGCCGAACGGATGGGCCACTTCGCCTTCGACAATCTGCGCATCGATGCGACGGACGTGGAAAGCACCGGCCAGTTCGCGCAAACGATCGAGGCGGCGGTGTACCCGAAAGACGAGTTGTCGCGGCTGCCCGAGGGCATCCTGGAGAAGTACTTCGAACCGGACGGCGAACCGGGGCGCTTTCGGGTGATCGAAAAGATCCGGCGGCGGGTGGTCTATCAGCGACACGATCTGCTCTCGTTCCGGGAAATCGGCCAGGGGTATTCGCTGGTCCTGTGCAAGAACGTGCTGCTTCACTTCCAGGGGCCCGAGAGGATCGAAGTGCTGAAGATGTTTCACCGGGCGCTGGCGCCGGGCGGCATCTTCGCCACCGAGCAGACCCAGGAGATGCCCGCGGAGCTGGCCCCGCTGTTCCAGCGGGTGATCGCCGACGGGCAGTTGTTCCGCAAAGTGGAGGACGGCGCGTGCGTATCCTGAGGCTGGAAAACAGCGGGCAACTCTACACTTCGGAGGCTTACCTGGTGCTGGGCGGCGCGAGCCGGCTGGGAGACCTGAACACGCTGGTGGACGTGGGCCAGGATCCGGCCATCCTGGCGAGCATCGAGCGGGCGCCCACGGGGGTCGGCAAGTGGCCCGTGGAACAGGTGGTGCTGACGCACAACCATTCCGATCATTGCGCGCTGCTGCCGCTGATATGCAAGGCGTTTCACCCCAAAGTGTTCGCGTTCTCGCCGAACACCCCGGGGGTGGATTGTCTGCTGCGCGACGGCGACACGATCAAAATGGGCGACCGGGATTTCGAGGTCGTCCACACGCCGGGGCACAGCAGCGATTCGATCTGCCTTTACAACGCGGCGGAGGGCGTGCTGTTCGCCGGCGACTCCCCCCTGTTGATCGCGTCGCCGGGGGAAACACACGAGGCCGGATTCCTGGCGGCGTTAGACAAGCTGTGCGCCCGCGACGTCCGGCGGATCTACTTCGGGCACGGCGCTCCGCTGGGCGAGCGCTGCAACGAGACATTGCGGGAATCGCGGAGGATGGCCGCCGCAACCTAAGAACGGAACATGATTTGGGCGCCGCCGACGGCGTGAGGATCGCAGAAGGAACTCAAGGAGAACGACGATGGCAAGACAAGGAATCGACGGCCGGCGCGCTGGCCCCGGCCGAAACCCGTCCCATGGCGCCGCGGTGCTGGACTACCCGGAACCAAGTGCCTCGCAGACGGAAACCACGAACCGGCTTCAGGAGGAGATACTCCGGTTAGTCGAAGCCTCGCGCGCAGGCCGCCTCGGCGAGCGCGGGAGGCTGGAGCTGTTCGAAGGGAACGACCGCAAACTGATCGAGGGCGTGAACACGATGTTGGATGCGATCCTGGTGCCGATCGGGGAAGGCAATCGCGTCCTGGCGCAAATCAGTGCCGGCAAGATCGACGAATTAATCACCCAGAACTACAGTGGCGACCACGAGAAGATGAAGCAGGCGGTGAACAACGTCGCCGCGGTGCTGCAGGGCTTGCAGAAGGAGTTGGGGCGGCTGGTCGAAGCATCCCAAGAGGGGCAACTCTCGCAACGCGGCAAGCCCGACCAGTTCCAGGGCGCCTACGCGGGCATCGTGAAAGGCGTCAACGAAATGCTAAACGCCATTTTGCTGCCCATCGGGGAAGGCAACCGGGTTCTGGCCCAGATCTCCAACGGCAGTATCGACGAACTGATCGCGCAGACCTATAAGGGCGACCACGAGAAGATGAAGCAGGCCGTGAACAAGGTTGCCGTGGCACTGCAGAACATGGCGAAGGACACCAGTCTGCTGGTGAAAGCGGCGGTGGAGGGCAAACTCGCCACCCGGGCCGACGCGACCAAGCACCAGGGAGAATACCGCAAGATCGTGGAAGGCGTGAACCAGACCCTGGACGCGGTGATCGGGCCTTTGAACGTGTCCGCGGAGTACGTGGACCGCATTTCGAAGGGCAACCTTCCGCCCAAGATCACCGACACCTATAACGGCGACTTCAACGAGATCAAGAACAATCTGAACAACTGCATCGACAACATCAACGCGTTGGTGACTGAGACCGGGCTGCTGGGCAAGGCCTCTGCGGAAGGAAAGCTCTCCACCCGGGCCGACGCCAGCAAGCACCAGGGCGACTACCGCAGGATTGTCGCAGGCGTCAACGAAATGCTGGACGCCATCCTGCTGCCCATCGGAGAAGGCAACCGCATTCTGGCGCAGGTCAGCGCGGGCAAGATCGACGAATTGATCGCTCAGACCTACCAGGGCGACCACGAAAAGATGAAGGTGGCGGTTAACACCGTGGCCACCGTTCTGCAAGGGTTGCAGAAGGAGTTGGCGCGGCTGACCGTCGCTTCCAGGGATGGGCTGCTGTCGGAGCGCGGCAAGCCCGAGCAGTTCCAAGGAGCTTACGCGGGCATTGTGAAGGGCGTGAACGACATGCTGGACGCCATCCTGCTGCCCATCGGAGAAGGCAACCGCATTCTGGCGCAGGTCAGCGGCGGCAACCTGCGGCAGAAGGTCGAGGTTGCCTGCAAGGGCGATCACGAGAAGATGAAGAACGCGATCAACGGGGTGCATAACTGGCTGCTGGATCTGGTGGCATTCGTAACCAAGATCGCCAACGGCGATATGACGGCGTCGGTGGCCAAGGCTTCCGAGCTGGACCAGATACACGAGTGGCTGGTGCTGTTGAAGAGCAACATCAACGCGCTGGCAGCCGATGCGGTGGCTCTGGCCAAGGCTGCCGCGGAAGGACGGGTGGGAACCCGGGCGGACGCCACCAAGCACCAGGGCGAGTTCCGCAAGATCATCGAGGGCGTTAACCAGACGCTGGACGCCGTCGTTGAGCCGTTGAAGGTGACCGCGCAGAACGCGGCCACGCTGGCATCTTCCTCGGAGGAACTGACGGCGGTCAGCCAGCAGATGGCGGGCAACGCCGAGGAAACCGCGACGCAGGCGAACGTGGTGTCGGCGGCCAGCGAGGAGGTCTCTAAGAACGTCTCCTCGGTGGCTTCGGCATCCGAAGAAATGCAGGCGTCCATCCGCGAGATCGCCAAGAACGCCAACGAGTCGGCTCGGGTGGCGAAGAACGCGGTCAGCGTGGCGCAGACGACCAACCTAACGGTGAAGAAGCTGGGCGAATCCAGCCAGGAGATCGGCAACGTGATCAAGGTGATTACCTCGATCGCGCAGCAGACCAACCTGCTGGCCCTCAACGCCACCATCGAGGCGGCGCGCGCGGGTGAAGCCGGCAAGGGGTTCGCGGTGGTGGCGAACGAGGTGAAGGAACTCGCCAAGCAGACCGCCAAGGCGACCGAGGATATCGGCCAGAAGATCGACGCGATTCAGGGCGACACCAAGGGGGCCGTCAAGGCGATCGAGGAGATTGGCACGATCATCAATCAGATCAACGACATTTCCAACAGCATCGCCTCGGCGGTGGAAGAGCAGACGGTAACCACCAACGAGATCGGCCGCAGCGTGACGGAAGCGGCCAAGGGCGTCAACGACATCGCCAAGAACATTGGCGGGGTGGCGGTGGCGGCGAAGAACACGACGCAAGGCGCGACCGACACGCAGAAGGCGTCGCGCGAGCTGAGCCAGATGGCGGCTGCGCTCCAGAAGGTCGTCTCGAAGTTCACGTTCTGAGGGCATCCCGGGGCGCGGCCGGGCGGCGGCTGTTCATCCGCCGGGCCGCGCCCCGCCTTTTAGCCGGAGGATACAGGTGAGGCGATGGCCAAAGCGCTAGTGGTGGACGATTCGAGGGCCGTGCGGATAATCCTGGCCAAGATCTTGAGGGAACTGGGGTACGAGGTCTGCGAGGCGGCGAACGGAAGAGAAGCCCTGGAGGTGATCGAAGCCCAGAAGGCGGAGGTGACGCTGGTTCTGGCGGACTGGAACATGCCGGAGATCAATGGGCTGGATTTGCTCAAGCGGTTGCGCCAGGATCCGGCGCTGTCCGCGCTGGTGGTGATCATGGTCACCACCGAGACCGAACTGGGACAGATGGTGGCGGCGCTGGAGGCGGGCGCCAACGAGTACGTGATGAAGCCGTTTACCAGAGACATCCTGGTGGAGAAACTCCAGCTTGTGGGAATCCACTTTTAAGGGACGAAAATGGCCGTGGTGAGCAAACGCCTGCTCCAGCCCGGGCAGCGGATTCGCGTGCTGGTGGTGGACGACTCGGTGGTGATCCGCCGCCTGGTCACGCACGCGTTGGAGCAGGATGCGACGATCGAAGCGGTGGGGGCGGCCTCCAATGGAGCGATCGCGTTGCAGCGGATTCCGCAGATGAACCCGGACGTGCTGACGCTGGACATCGAGATGCCGGAGATGGACGGCCTGGAAACGCTGCGGCGGGTGCGGCGCGAGTATCCGCAGATGCGGGTGATCATGTTCAGCACGCTGACCGAGCGGGGCGCGGCGATGACCTTCGAGGCGCTGAGCATGGGGGCCGACGACTACGTGGCCAAAGCATCCAACGAAGGGTCGCTGGACCGCTCGCTGGCCAGCTTGCGGGAAGATCTGGTCCCCAAGATCAAGCAGTTCTTCCACATCCCGACGGAGTACAGTGCCGGACCCCGGCCGGAGGTGGCGCACATTCCCGCGGCGCCGGCGGTCCAGTGGGGGACCGGGATGCGGCCGGAAGTGGTGGCGATCGGAGTCTCCACCGGCGGGCCAACGGCTCTGGGGGCGATCCTGCCGGAGTTTCCGGCGGGGTTCCCGCTGCCGATCCTGGTGGTGCAGCATATGCCGCCGCTGTTTACGCGGCTGCTGGCCGAGCGGCTGAACTCTACTTGCCGGCTGCCGGTGCGGGAAGTCCGCCAGAACGAGCCGCTGGCGGGGGGCGCGATTCTGATTGCGCCCGGAGACTTCCACTTTAAGGTGGCCTCCAATGGCGGCCAGGTGCTGACCCGCCTGGATCAATCGCCGCCGCAGAACTCCTGCCGTCCGGCGGTAGATGCGCTGTTTACGTCCCTGGGAGAGGTGTACCACGGCAATGTCATTGCCGCGATTCTGACCGGCATGGGGCAGGACGGGTTGCACGGGGCGGAGATTCTCAAAGCGCACGGGGCCAGCATTCTGGCGCAGGACGAGGCCTCGAGTGTGGTTTGGGGAATGCCCGGGGCGGTGGCGAATGCCGGCCTCGCGGACCAGGTGCTGCCGCTCGATCAAGTGGTGCCGGAGATTCTGCGCAGGGCGGGCCGGCGCTGAAGGGAGCCAGATGGGCAGCCCGATCGTCACCGAAGGGATACACTCGGACAACTACCGGTTCCTGCAGGAGTACATCTATTCGCAGGCGGGCATCGTGCTCGAACACGACAAGCATTACCTGTTCGAGAGCCGCCTCGCGCCGATCGTGAGGCAACTCGGCCTGGGCTCGATCAACGACTTGTGCGCGCTGCTGCAGGCCACGCGCGGGGTGGAGGTGGGCCGCCAGGTGGCCGAAGCCATGACCACCAACGAGACCTACTTCTTCCGCGATCCTTCCCATTACGAGGCCATCCGCGGCGTCCTGCTGCCCCGGCTAAAGGAAGAGCGGCGGGATACGAAGAAGTTGTGGCTCTGGTCGGCTGCCGCATCGACCGGGCAGGAAGCGTACAGCCTGGCCATGCTTCTGCTGGAGAACGGATTTGGGGACTGGAACGTGCAAATCCTGGCTACGGACTTCTCCTCGCAGGTTCTGGAACGCGCACGGTCCGGCAAGTACCATCAGATAGAGGTAAACCGGGGGTTGCCGGCAACCCTGCTGGTAAAACACTTCCGCCGTGCCGGGGTGGAGTGGCAGTTGAGCGAAGTGGTGCGGCGAATGGTCCGGTTCGAGACCATCGACCTGCGCCATAGCATGCGCCCTCTGGGGCCTTTCGACCTGGTGTTCTGCCGCAACGTCATGATTTATTTCGACGCCGAAACGAAGAAGAACATATTGAATGAAATCCACGGCACGCTGTTCCGAGGCGGCTGGCTGCTGCTGGGGGGAGCCGAATCGGCCCTGGGAGTGGAGGAGAAGTTCGAGCGACAGACGGTGGGAAACGCAGTCGTTTACGTGGCCCGCTGAGAGGAGAACCATGCCATCCGAAAAGAGCGCAGGGATCGCGCCGGGGGAACTGGCGCAGATCGTGGAATCCATGTTCATGAGCATGCTGAATCTGGAAGTCGGAGCGGGCGGAACGCCGTGGTTCCCGGGCGGGGAGCGGGTGACCTCCGCCGTGCACCTGACGGGCGATTGGAACGGAGTGGTGCTGCTGGAGTGCACCCGGAGCCAGGCTTGCCGCTTTGCGGGCCGTTTCCTTTCGGCGGAAGCGCCGGATGCGGTGGACGGCGTGGTGTGCGATGTGCTCGGCGAACTGGCGAACATGATCGGCGGCAACCTGAAATGCGTGCTGCCCCCGGGCATACGGCTTTCCATGCCCTCGGTGGTGGACGGCAGCGACTACCGGCTGCGGGTGTGCGGGGCCGCGGTATGCGAGCAGGCGGCGTTCCGGTGCGCGGAGGGCGACTTCTGGGTCACCATTCTCGCCGCGCGGTTATGAAGACGGAGACGCCATCGGGGGAGCGGGCCGTGCCGACTGCGGACGGTTAGCGCGCCTGAGGGCGGAGGAGCTCGTCGACCTTGCGCACCAATACCCGGGGAGCGAAGGGCTTGGGCAGGAAGGCGGCGGCGGGGTGCAATCCGGCGACCGGAGAACCGGACATGAAGAGGGTCCTGGTCTCGGGACGCTGGTGGTTCAACCTGCGATGCAATTCGTGGCCGTCCAGGCGCGGCATGCGGAGATCGGTGAGGAGCAGGTGGATTGGCCCGGGATGCCGGGCGGCGACGGCCAGAGCTTCGAGGCCATCCATAGCCTCGAGCACGCGATAACCCCGCTTCTTGAGAAGCTGCCCGATAGTGGCCCGGATGGCCGGCTCATCTTCGGCCACCAGAATGGTCAGCCCGCCTGGATCCGGCGCCGCGCCGGCGCCTGCCTCGGAACGATGCCGGGCTTCTACGGACGAGGACATTTCAACTCCGTTGTGGTTGGTTCAGCCGGACGGCTTGGCCGACAAAGGCGCAGGGCCTCGGCGCGGCGACTCGGATTGCGTCCCCCGCCGATGGGGGACGCCAGTAATCCGAAAAAGCGCGTGCGCTGGGGCGGAAGGACACCGAATCGCCCACGCGGCGCTTACGCAAACTGCTTAAAGGAATCATAACGCGGGCCGAAAACGGGAGGAACTGGACAAATATCTAGTTTTTACCGTGCGATTGCTCCAGGTGGCGTCCGAATTGCGATGGTTTGTGGAATTGCACCCATCCAGGGATTGAAATCCGTTCCATTAATGCCGATTCGCGCCGTTGGCGCTGGGGAATTTCCGCTAGCGGCAGGGGAGGGCGCGCCGGGGCCGGAACCAGGTCCAGAGATGGGGGCGCCTGGCGGCGGGCCGCAAATCGGCCACGAAGCGGTCGAGAGCCTCGACGCGGCGCCGGCAGGGCTCGCACAGCAAGAGGTGCTCCTCGGCGCCGGCCAGCGCGGGTTCGGAGAGCGCGCTCCTGACGAAATCTTCCGCTTCCTCGTCGGTCAAATGCGGTTCCCCCAGGCGCGGCACGAGCGTTTCGGCCGGGAGCAAGCGGAACGGCCCGGAGGGTCGCGCCAGTTCCCACACTGCGACAGCATGGGGAGAGCGGAGCGCGTAAGGGCCGCGCATTGGGAGAACCTGCCCGTATGCCGGAACAGCGGGCGCACAACAAGCGGCCCGGATCTCGACAGGCGTGCAGCCGGCCGACTGGCTTGGCAGTTCGGTTTCCTTCGCGGCGCCATTTCTTGCGACAAGGGGCAAAAGTATCCCGACCTGAAGAGCGTTCCGGATAACATTTTAGCCCGGGACCGCAATGGGAGGAACTGGATAAATACCTAGTTTTAATCGGGGAGATTACTTGCGCCGGCGCCGGCCATGGCGCGGCTCAAGCGCCGGCCAGGCCGTGTTCCAGGGCGTACTTGGTGAGTTGGGCGGTGCTGCGGAGCCCGAGTCTGCGCATCACGTTGGATTTGTGAAACGCCACTGTTTTTCCGGAGACATTGAGGATGGCCGCAATTTCCTTGACGGCGTGCCCTTCCGCCACCAGTTGGACCACCTCGCGCTGGCGCTCGGTGAGCTCGCCGGAGACCTCATCGGGCCGGAGCGGCAGGCCCGGCGTATCGCCCAGGAGGTCCTTTCCGATAAGAGGCGTG
>Ga0326727_10028807_pt1 | contig 10063 bp, 7 predicted proteins | sample MB2enrmetagenome_FD_207643 | JGI IMG/M metagenome (GOLD analysis project Ga0326727, IMG submission 207643) | Lab enriched peat soil microbial communities from McLean, Ithaca, NY, United States - MB29MY | ecosystem: Environmental > Terrestrial > Soil > Wetlands > Peat | place: USA: New York...
CACGGTGAATCGCGTGGGATCGATGTTCACTTTCTTCTTCACGGACGGGCCGGTGACCGATTACGAATCGGCCAAGCGCAGCGATACGGCGCGCTTCGCGCGCTTCTTCCGCGCCATGCTGGAACGCGGCGTGTATCTCGCGCCTTCGCAGTTCGAGGCGGCCTTCGTATCGGCCGCGCACACCGAGGAGGACATACGGCGGACCGCCGAGGCCGCCCGGCAGGCGTTCACCGCCTGATGACGCCGAGCAGGCGGTTGGCCGACCACGTCACGATAGCGAAGAAGACGGCGAAACTGACCAGGATCACCACGAACTGCCGCCGGGGCGGAAGTGTCGTGACCTCCGGGCCGCCGCGCCCCCCAAAATCGAGCCAGATGCGCAGATGCACGCCGGCGGCCTCGCCGCTGTCGCGATTGTCCACCACGATGGCGTACTCGTCCGGCCGGCGAACGGCGTATCGGATGTTTCCGGAGGAGCCCGGGCGCGTCGCGGCAATCACGCCGTGCGCGCGGTCGCGTCGCATCCGCTCCAGCTCCGCTTCGCGCACCAGCGCCAGCCGCACCTCGGGCGGTCCCGAGCGCACTTCGTAGTCGGCATCCACGAAGGCCGGCCGCTGTCTCAGGCCCAGCTCCACATAGCGCCATTCGTTGGCGGGAATCTGGAAAACTTCGTCCACCAGCTCGACGCGCGGGGAGACCGCCAACAGCAGAAGGCACGCCAGCGCGGTCATGGGATCCCGTGCCGCATGTCCTGAAACGCTACAATAGGGACCATGACCGACAGTATGGCACACGCTAGTGGCCGGGTCGCTCCACGCTTGTTCGAGCTGCCCGGCTGGAAATCCGCGCTGTGCTGGAGCGCCGCCATTCTGGTTTCTCTGCTGTTCCTGACATCGGGCGTCTGGAAAATCACCGACGTGCAGGCGGCCGCCGTGCGCATGGCGCAGGCGCGCGTGCCGCAATCGCTGAGCCTGGCGGCGGCCCTGGCGTTCGGGATCGCCGAGACCTTCGGCGGCGTGCTGGTGCTGGTGCCGCGATACCGGCGCTGGGGGGCGGTTCTGACGGGGCTGCTGCTGATCGCCTTCATGGTCTACATGGGCTTGAACTACCGCGCGCTCGCGGGCGAGGATTGCAGCTGCTTTCCCTGGCTGAAGCGGGTGGTGGGACCGGGCTTCTTTATGGGCGATGGCGCGATGCTGTTGCTGGCCATCCTGGCGGGCGTGTGGGCCAAGCCTTCGGCCGGCCTGCGCGGCGCGGTGCTGGTGCTGGGAGCGGTGGTGGTATTCGCGCTGGTTTCCTATGGGGCTGACGCCGCGCGCCGCACCGGAACCCAGGCTCCCGAGACCATTTCCGTGGCCGGCCAACCTTACTCGCTGACACAAGGCCGGGTGTTCCTGTTTTTCTTCAACCCGCAGTGCATGCACTGCTACGACGCCTCGAAACGCATGGCGCGGCTCGAGTGGGGAGACACGCGCGTGGTGGCGGTTCCGGTGGAGCAGCCGCAATTCGCCGATCAATTCCTCAATGAGACCGGGTTGCGCGCCGTGGTGACGACGGATTTCCCCCTGCTGAAGAACGTCTTCTCTTACACCAGCTATCCGTTCGGCGTGGCGCTGGAAGACGGCCGCGAGAAGGCGCCGCTCACCAAATTCGAAGATCCCGAGCCGGTGGCCACGCTTCGTCAACTGGGCTTCGCGCGCTGAAAGGCTGGGACGCCGCCGTTTACCACACCCGGCAGGCGTTGGCCCGAACCATCGGCTGGCCGGCTTTGCAGGAGAACGCCTGGCCGAACTCCGGCATATTCGAGACCACCCCGTTGATGCGGTATTGGTCCGGCGAATGCTCGTTGGTGATGGCGTTTTGCCGCTTGCTTTCGGGCCGCTCGTCGCCGCACGCCCATTGCGCCATCCCGATGAAAAAGCGCTGCTCCGGCGTGAAGCCGTCGATAGGTTTCAGATCTTGCGCGCGAGTGGCCTCTTTCCACGCCAGGTAGGCGAGCAGTGTGCCGCCGAGGTCCGCAACATCCTCGCCCAGGGTCAGCTTGCCGTTGATCTTGATATCGTCCACCACGGTGTATTGCGAGTACTGGTCGGAGACGCACGTGGTCCGCTTGACGAACTCGTCGGCATCCTGCCTGGTCCACCAGTCGCGCAGGTTGCCTTTGGCGTCGAACTGGCGGCCCTGGTCGTCGAACCCGTGGGTCAGCTCGTGGCCGATAGTGGCGCCGGTGTTGCCGTAATTGGGCGCGTCGTCCATTTTGGGATCGAACAGCGGCGGCTGGAGCACGCCGGCGGGGAAGTTGATGTCGTTCATCTGCGGGTCGTAATACGCGTTTACGGTGGGCGGCGTCATCTGCCATTCGGTGCGATCCACAGGCTTACCGATCTTGGCGAGTTCCCGGCGCGATTCGAAGACGAAGGAGCGCTCCACGTTGCCGGCGAAATCGCCCGGCGCGATGCTGAGCGCGCTGTAGTCGCGCCACTTATCGGGATAGCCGATTTTATTCGTGAGGGCGTGCAGCTTGGTAAGCGCCTGCTGCTTGGTGGACTCGCCCATCCAGGAGATCTGGTGTAAGTCGTCCTCCATGGCCTTTTCGACTTCCTTGGTCATCTGGAGGGCGCGGCCCTTGGTATCGGCGCTGAAAGTCTTCTCGACGAAGACCTGGCCGAGCGCCTCGCCCAAGTCGCGATCGACATAGTGGACGCAGCGCTTCCAGCGGGGCTGTAACTGGGTGACGCCGCGCAGGTAATGGCTGTAGAATTCGAAATTCGCCTGGACGAAGGGCGCCGAGAGGTAAGGCGCGCGGGAGTGCGCCAGGTGCCAGCGCAGATAAGTGCGCCAATCGGCCATGGGGCGGCTCGTGAGCTGCCGCTGGAGTTCGCGGAAAAACTCCGGCTCGGTGACATTCACTACGGCCGGCGCGGGCATGCCGGTGGCCTTCCAATAGGCCGTCCAGTGGAACGCGGGCGTCAGTGCGCCGAGCTTGGCGCGCGTGTACTTGTGAAAGAGCTTGTAGGGATCGCGCATATCGACGCGCGTGAGCGAGGCTTTCGCCAGCGCGGTTTCGATCTCCATCACCGTTTTCGCTTCGGCGCCGGCGGCTTCCGGAGCGTCGCCGAGCAACCGGAACATCGCCGTTACGTGCTCGACGTAGCGCGTGCGCGTCTCCTGGGACTTAGCGTCGGTCTTGGTGTAGTAATCGCGATCCGGCAGACCCAGGCCCCCAGCCATGGCGAAGGCGATCACCCGCGTGGAATCGGCGTAATCCTGCGACGAGCCATAGCCGAACAGGGGGCTGGTGTCGCTCATCTCCAGATGCAGCCGCCCCAGAAATGCGGGAATATCGGAAACGCGCCGGAGCGCCGCGATCTCATCCAGGTGCGAGCGGAGCGGCGCCACGCCCGCCTTCTCGACGGCCGCTTCATCCATGCAGGCGCCGAAATAATCCCCGACCTTCTGCTGGTTGGGAGTGCGCGCGGGCGAGGGCCGCGAGGCCTCCTCGAGTATTCCCCACAGGAAGGCCATGTTTTCCGTGCTGAGCTTGGCGTAGACGTTCCAGCGCGCCTGATCGGGCGGAATGGGATTGAGCTTGTTCCAACTCCCGCAGGCGTACTGGTAGAAATCCACGCAGGGTTCCGCCGAGCGGTCGAGAAATGTAGTATCGAGGCTGGGCGTGTAGGGCAGGGAAGCCAGAGGCCGGTCCTGGGAATAGAGAACCCAGGGAAGGATGGCGACGAGCGGGAGCAGAGCGGGCTTCATGTTCCGCAGATTATCACATCAAATAACGCCGGCCGCGCGCGGATCTTTGAGCCGGAACGGCACCTGCTCGATGGGTCCGATACCCACCACGAACGCCGCGGCGCCGCAGAGCGCAATCGCGGCCGCCGCCACGAAGGCCAGGTAGAACTGCCCGGTCTGCTGGACCACCCAGCCTGTGAACCAGGGCGCCGCCACGCCCGAAAATGCGCCGAAGCCGTTCTGCATGGAGGTCCATTTGCCGGCCGCGTTGGGGCCGGCCAGCGTCTGCGTGATGGCCCACAGGTTCGAGCCGAACATCCCGTAGCACCAGCAGGTGAACAGCAGCAGGGCCATGGCAATGTTTTCATTGCGCACCACCGCCATGGGCAGAATGATGGTGGAAAACAGCAGGCCCAGCCCGGCGAAACTCTTGCGGACGCGCGTGGGCGTGCCGCCGCGCGCGATCAGGCGGTCCGAAAGCCAGCCGTGGAAGGTGGCCGAAACCGCCACCGCGAAGAACGCCAGCGACGCAAACACGGCCATCTTGTCTTTGGCAAAGCGGCGCTCGGTTTCGAGGTAAGCCGGAATCCAGGTGAGCAGGAAGAACCAGAAGTAATTCGAGCAGAATAGCCCGAGGGCGCTGAAGATGGCCGAGCGGTGGCGCAGTATCTCGAAGATTCCGGGCGTCTCCCGCGGGTCCTGCCGCACGGAAAGGCCTGGGCCGCGGGGCATCCACAGAATCCACGGAATCAGCCACGCCAGCGTTCCAAAGCCCAGCACCACGAAGAACGGGCGCCAGCCGAAGCGCGCCATCAACAGGCCGCCCAAGAGCGCTCCCAGCGCCGGTCCAGCCTTGGTGCCGGCCTCGATCGTGGCGTTGGCGAAGCCGCGGCGGTGCTCCGGAAAGTAGTTGGCCAGAATGCGCGAATAGCACGGGTAGGCCACGGATTCTCCGAACCCCAGCAGCAGACGCATACCGAAGATAAACGCGAAGCCGCGCGCCATGCCGGTAAAGGCCGTGGCCGCCGACCAAAGGGTGAATCCGCCCGCCAGCACCCAGCAGACGTTGAAACGGTCGGCCACCCAGCCGGCAACCCCGAAAAGCTGGCAAAGGGCGTACGTCCAGAAGAAGGCGGAGAGCAGGATACCGATCCGGTAGGGCGAAAGATGCAGATCACGCATGATGTCGGTGGCGCCGACGGAGAGGTTGGCGCGGTCGATATATACGAGAAAAGCCGAAGCGAACAGAAGTGTGAGAATCCGCCCGTCGCGGGAGCGCATCCCAGCATTATAGTGGGGGAAACCGGCAGGATGCGCTTCTTGTTCCAGATGAAGATGTTCCAGACGAAGATTTCCTTAGGAATAGCGTTGGCGGCAATGGCCGCAGCACACTTCGCCTGGGCCCAGGTGCAGACCGGCGAAATGCGCTTGTGGGTCGCCGATTCCTCTGGCCTGGCGCTTCCCTCCTCCGGGACCCTCTCGAGCGGCGCCTCGCAAACTCTGCGCAGCTTCGAAACCGACGGTCAAGGCCGCTTCATTTTCCAGCATCTACCCCCGGGGCCCTACCAATTGACGGTGGAACATCCGGGCTTCGCGCGCTCCTCGACGCTGGTGGAAGTGCGCTCCGCGGTGCCCGCCGAGGTCCACCTGACCCTGGCGGTCGAGCCGGTGCCGACCAGCCTGCTGGTGACCGATGCGGAGACCCTCCTGGACCCGCACCGCACAGGCGTAACCTATCCGGTGGGCGCGCGCGACATTCGCGAACAGCAGAGCGCCATTCCTGGACGGGGTATGCTCGACCTGGTCAACCAGCAGCCCGGCTGGCTCTTCGAATCCAATGCCGTGCTGCACCCGCGCGGCTCGGAATACCAGACCCTGCTGGTAGTGGATGGCATCCCCATGGACGAGAACCGTTCGCCGGGATTCGCGCCGGAAATCCCGGATGGCGATATCGCAGAAATGACGGTTCTGACCGGCAACTACCCGGCCGAGTACGGCCGCAAACTGGGCGGCATCGTCGAGGTGGTGACGGCGCGCGATCAGCAACCGGGTTTTCATGGTGACGCGGAACTGGGCGGCGGCAGCTTCGATAGCACCGACGGGCTGGTCGACGCAACCTATGGATGGAAGCGCAGCTCGGTGACGGTGAGCGCTTTCGGTTCGGACACCGACCGGTATCTCGACCCGCCCGTCCTCGGCAATTTCACCAACTCTGGGACGGCGGACGGCATCTCGGCGGCTTACGATTGGGACCTCTCCGATGCCGACCGGCTGCATTTCTCCTTCGCCCGCCGCCAGTCGCTCTTCGAGGTGCCCAACGAGAATCTCCAGCAGGCCGCTGGGCAGCGACAGGACCGCGACGGGCGCGAAGACGTCGGCCAGGTAAGCTGGACGCACGAGATCACGCCGCGAGCCTTGCTGAACGTGCGGGCCTCGGTCGAGGATCTCTCGGCGAATCTCTGGTCGAACGCGCTGGCCACGCCCATCATTGCTTTTCAGCAGCGCGGCTTCCGGCGCGGCTACTTCAGCCCGAGCGTCTCGCTGCGCCGCGGCCGGCACGAGTTCAAGTTTGGCGGGGATGCCTACTATGCTCCGGTCAGCGAGGCTCTGCAATATCTCATCACGGACGTATCGTTTTTCGACCCCGGCACGGTGCCCCAGTTCAACTTCGCCGACCGCCGCATCGATAGCGAACAATCGCTCTTCGCGCAGGACAACATCCGCCTGGGCAACCTGACCTTGAGCGCCGGCCTGCGCTGGGATAATTACCGGCTGGTAGTCTCCCAGAACGCCTGGAGTCCCCGTCTGGGCGCGGCCTGGTACCTGCCCAAGGCGGACCTGGTGCTGCGGGTCTCCTATGATCGCGCGTTTCTCACGCCGGCCATAGAGAACCTGCTGCTGGCCAGCTCGGCCCAGGTCACCAGCGTGGAACCGGAGGTGCTTCGTGTCCCGTTGCAGCCCTCGCGCGGAAATTTCTGGGAAGCGGGATTCAGCCAGGGCTTGGCCAGCCATGTGCGACTGGACGCTTCCTTTTATCGCCGCACGTTCGTGAACTATGCCGACGATGACGTCTTCCTGAACACCGGCATCAGCTTCCCCATCAGTTTTCAGAGAGCCAGTATCCACGGCGTGGATGTGAAGCTTGCGGTGCCCTCGTGGGGGAGATTTTCGGGCTTCCTGAGTTACTCGAACATGCTCGGCGTGGCTTATCTCCCGGTGTCCGGCGGCCTGTTCCTGGGCGACGATGCCGTGGGCGCCTTGACGAGCGCGGGGAGCTTTCCTATCTCCCAGGACCAGCGCAATACGGCGCGCGCGAGAGTTCGCTTCCAGCTGACCTCGCGGGTGTGGCTGGCGATGAACAGCTCGTACGGCAGCGGCCTGCCGTCCGAAACGACCGAGGACCCCGCTACGCTCGTGACCGAGTATGGGCCGCAAGTGGTAAGCCGCGTGAATTTCGCCGCGAGCCGCGTGCGCCCCAACTTCTCGCTGGACGCCTCTACGGGCGTCGATTTGTGGCGCCACGAAAAGAGAGCTCTGCGCGCGGAAGTGGCCGGCGAGAACCTCACGAATCGCTTGAACGTCATCGACTTCGCGGGACTCTTCTCGGGCACCGGCATAGCGGCGCCACGCTCCGCCAGCGCGCGGCTGCGCTGGGAATTCTGAGGTCTTTCACTTCGGACCTCCCGCGATCTTCCGCACCGTCTCCAGCGTATCGGCATCCGCCGCCGATTTATCCCGCCGGTATCGCTTTACGCGCGCGAAGCGCAGCGCCATCCCGCTGGCATATCGCGGGCTCACCTGAATTTCGTTGAAAGCGATCTCCGCCACCAACCTCGGCTCCACGTAGACCGTATACGCATCGCGCGCGATCTCGGCCTTCAGTAGCTCCGCCGTTTGCCACGCCAGCATCTCGTCCGTTAACCCCTTGAACGTCTTGCCCAGCATGGCGAAACCGCCCTTTTCCGTGTCCCGCGCGCCCAGATGCAGATTGCTCAACCATCCCCGCCGGCGGCCGCTGCCCCACTCCGCCGCCAGGATGGCCAGGTCCAGCGTGTGCGCCCGCTTGATCTTGAGCCAGCTCTGCCCGCGCGCCCCGGCCGCGTAGGCCGCCTCCAGCGATTTCGCCATCGCGCCTTCGTGCCCGCGGTCGAGCGCCTGACGGATGAACTCCTCGGCTTCCTCCGGGTTCGCCGTCACCAGGTGCGGCGCCAGCGCCTCAGCCGGCGCCAGTTGCGCCAACGCCGCGAATCTCCGGTGCTGCGGCTCATCCATCATCGAGTGCCCATCCGCGTACAGCAGGTCGAACCAGAACGGCGTCAGCGGCAGCTCCGCGCGCATCCGCTCCAACTCCAGCTTTCGGCCGAATCGCCGAGCCGTCACCTGGAACGGCTGCGGACGTCCGTCCGGCGCCAGGCACAGCGTTTCGCCCTCCACAATCAGATCGCCGCCCGGCAGCGCCCGCGCCGCCTCCACAATCTCCGGCGCCGCCGCCGTCACGTCGTTCAGCGCCCGCGAAAAGATGCGCACGTCGCCCGACGCCCGATGCACCTGTATCCGCGCCCCGTCGAATTTGTATTCGAAAGCCGCGCGGCCCAACTCCGCGATGGCTTCCGCCGCGTCCCCGGCCGTCCGCGCCAGCATCGGCTGCACGGGGCGCATCAATTCCACGTCGAACCGCGCTAAGCCCGCGTCGCCTTCCTCCATAGCCGCCCGCGCCACCCGCGAGACATCGCCCGCCATCATGGCCGCGCGCCGCACCCGCTCCGGCCGCGTCCCGGACGCCTTCGCCAGCGCGTCCATCATCACGCCTTCGAGCGCGCCCTGCCGGACCTCGCCCACCAGGAGAGCTTTCAGGAACGCTTGCTCGGAAGCCGTCGCGCGCGCCATCAAGGCTTCCAGCAAATGCCGCCGCCGCTTCGGCTCGGCGCGAGCCATCTCGCTCAACGCCGCTTCCACATCGCCGATCGCGAGCGCCGCCGCTTCCGCCGGCGCGGCTCCGGAATCCCGCAGCGTCCCATATCCCACGCCGATCTTGCCCTGCCTCACGTATCCGGAAAGGAATGCCACGACGGTTTCGATTTCATCCGGCGCGGCCTCCCGCAGCAGCCCCGCGATCAGCTCGATCTTTTCGAGGCGCCGCGAGGTCTCCGTAACCCGCCGCGACGTTTCCACCACGCGTTCGAGCAGCATACTGCTACTCTACAGCGGAGCCGTGTTACATGGAGCAAAACGCAACATGAAGCGCGCACCTGGTGCCGCCGGCCTTCTGGCACTCGGTGATGGCCTGCTGCTGGGCGTCGCGCGGATTGGCCGACGTACCCAGGCCCGTGATGTCCCGATCCGCCGCCAGCGCGCCGCACGCTTTGTTGAAAGCGTTCCGCAAAACGCACGCCTTGCCGTGTTGGGAACAGGCGTTCATCGCTTCTCTCTCCGCGCTGGCGCGGTCGGCTTTGCCCTGCGACCATCCGGCGCCCATATCACCGCTGCTGTATGCGATGGCGCCCCACGATATCGCCTTGGGCGGCTCCGGCGTCCCCCCGCTCACGTTGTTGGGGGCGGAACAGACCGAGACCTCGACGGCACACTTCTTGCCGCCGATTTTTTCGCATTCCGCCATGGCCCGCAGATAAGCCTTCGACTTGGTGTCGGATGTCCCCCAAGCCACCAGGTCGCGATCCGCCGCGACGGCGCTGCACAGGTTGTTGAAGCTGGTTTGCAGGATGCATTTGGCGCCGCCCTCCTTGGCGCAATACTGCATGGCGATCCTCTGCGCCGTGGCCTTATCGTCCTGCGCATACGACCAGCCGGCGATCTTGTCTGTCCAGCTATACGCGATGGCCCCCCAGCTGTCGCTCTTGCAGATGTCCCAGCACATATGCAAACACTGCGCCAGACCTCCTGGCGCGTTGGCGCCGTAGCAACTGTGAAACTCAACGCATCGGTTATAGCAGGCATCGTCGGGCGCGGCGGAAACAGGAGCAGGCTGCATCAGCAGACCCGCCGCCAGCAGAATCGGGAGCAGCGCGACTCGCTTCATGCACAACCTCCGCGGCGCGGCTTCGCCGGCCGCTCCAGTCTATGGGATTTTCTCATAAGAACCTCAAGGAACCAGGACCGCGGTCTCGGGAGAGAAGCCCACGGCGATGTTTTCGATCACGGTGTTCGTCGTCAGATCGATGTGTGAGATGAACGTCGAAAGCCGGTTGCACACGAACGCCTCCGTCCCGGTCGGATCGACCGTCACGCTGACCGGATACGAGCCCACCGCTATGGTGGCCACGATCTGGTAGCTCGAAGGATCGATAACATAGAGATTTCCATCGGC
>Ga0326727_10028808_pt1 | contig 10062 bp, 8 predicted proteins | sample MB2enrmetagenome_FD_207643 | JGI IMG/M metagenome (GOLD analysis project Ga0326727, IMG submission 207643) | Lab enriched peat soil microbial communities from McLean, Ithaca, NY, United States - MB29MY | ecosystem: Environmental > Terrestrial > Soil > Wetlands > Peat | place: USA: New York...
AGAGTCACTGTCGTGCCGACAAACGCGACCCCCTGTGTCCGACAGATGGCTCCTAGACCGGGCGTCACCTGGGTCCGCTCGACGGGCCAGTCCGCCGGGACCGAGAACCGCAAGCCCGCGAAGCTCACAGAACGCCACGACGACGGGACTGGCGGTGCGCTACCTGCGGCGAGCACGACCGAGCGCGGTGACCAGGTGAGCGTGTGCAGGACTCGTTGAGCGAGTGGGCCGTCGACAGTGATTTCAACATCAAGCGATGGAACCAGGTAGCTGTGCCGCGGTCCCGCAGGGTAGGGGTACACCGAGATGTCATTGATGACCTCTGGGTACCCGAGGACTGCACTGAGTGGAGACCTTGGGGGTTCGAACGAGACCGTCGTGCTCGGACCGGAAGCGGTCTCCGCGGGACAGTGGAAGACACCGGGCGGTGGATCGACGAACATCTCTCCTGGCGGCGAGCCAGTAGGGCACGGCGGCGAGTCGTACAGCACCCACCAGGCAGCCGGTACCGATATCTGCGCGTTGCCGAAGGCGACCGGTGCCCATCCGGCTGGTGTGGCTGAAAGGTCAACCGCAGGGAGCGCATTAGCCGTGGTCGGTACTGTTGTTGTAGCGAAGGTCTGCGAGCTAGTGAACACGGTGAGGGCTACCGCTATGACCACCGTCACCACGGAGCACAATCTCTTTGTCGCCATGCCCCAAGAAGCCGGGACGGACGCGTTTCGCGTACGGCACCTACACCCCCATCAAGACGGCGCGCTCGTCACTCAATGACCGCCGCCTTTCGGGATGGTCTTAAGTTAAGATGTGAGAAAAGCATCGAGGGAGCGACTTGTTGACGGCGAGAGCCAAGGCCCTGGTGGGCGATTTGCGGCGTGTGAACCGCAGCATCTTGTTGCGGCCCTTGTTCCTGGAGGGGCCCCTCAACAGGATCAGCCTGGGACAGCTCACCGGCCTGAGCAGCGGGAGCATCACAAGCCTGACGTCGGCTCTGTTGGAGGAGGGCCTGATACTCGAGGTCGGCCTCGAGCAGTCCGACGGGGGCAGGCCCCGGGTCCTGCTCCAGGTGAACCCCGAGTTCGGCTACGTCATCGGCGTGGAGATCGGCGAGACGGGCGTCCGCGTGGAAGGTTTCGACCTGAGGCTGAGGGTCGCCGGTGTCGCCGAGGTAAACCTGCACCCGCAGCATCACGATGCCGCCGTCACGATCGAGGAGACGGTGAAGGCCGTCGAGCGGATCCAGGCGCAGTTCAACGCCGAAGGACGTCGCCTGCTCGGAGTGGGCATCGCCGTGCCGGGCATCGTCGAACACCGGACCGACGACGCCCGCGTTCATGCCCCGAACATCGGCTGGCACGACGTCCCCCTCGAGCGGCTGGTGCGAGAGCGCGTCGGCGCTCCCGTCTTTGCCGAGAACGGCGCCAAGGCGCTCGGTCAGGTGGAGATGTGGTTTGGCGCCGGCCGGGGCACGCTGCAAACCGTCATCACCCTCTGGGGCACCGGTGTCGGCGCCGCCATCTTCACCAACGGCACCCTTTACCGCGGCGCCGCCTCCAGCGCCGGGGAGTGGGGCCACAACTGCATCATGGCCGGAGGGAGGCGTTGCCGCTGCGGGAGCACCGGCTGTCTCGAGGCTTACATCGGGGCGGAGCCGTTGCTTGCCGCCTGGCGGGAAGCGGACCCGCAGGCAGCCCCTGCCAGCGACCCGGACGAGGAGGGGTGGGCGGACCGCCTCCTCGAGGCAGGGGAGTCGGGCGGGGCGGCCGCCCGGATCCTCGAGGAGGCGGCGAGCTGTTTCGGTGTGGCAGCCGCCAACCTCGCCAACTTGTTCAATCCCGAGCTCATCGTCATCGGAGGCTGGCTGGGACTGAAGCTCGGCCCCAGTCTCCTCGCCCGAATTCGGGAGGTGGTGCGGGAGCAGGCCCTCGACTACACGGCCAGCCGCGTCAACATCGTGCTCGGGCGGCTCGGCAAGGACGCCGTCGCCCTCGGGGCGTCCGCCCTCGTCGTGGACGAGCTGCTCTCCAACGGGGGCATGCCTCTCGGCGCCCGGCGAGGCAGGCCGCAGTGGAGCGAGGTCGCCCTAAGCAACGGGTAGGCGGCCGCTTCGGGCGAGCTCGCCGTACCAGTACCCGCTGTCCTTGACGATGCGCTCCTGGGTCTCGAAATCGACATAGACGATGCCGAATCGCTTGGAGTACCCGAGGGCCCACTCGAAGTTGTCGAGCAGCGACCACACGAAATAGCCCTGCACCGGCACACCTTCCTCCCGCGCCCGTAGCACCTCGCCCACGTGCGCCTCGAGGTAGGCGATCCGCTCGGGGTCGTGCACGGCCTGGCCCTCCCGGCGGTCGTCGAAGGAAGCCCCGTTCTCGGTGACGAAGAGGTTGAGCAGCTTGTACTGCTGGTGCGCTTGCCCGAGGATGAAACCGAGTCCCTCCGGACGGATGATCCAGTCCATAGTCGTCCGGGGCGCGCCGGGTTCTTTCGCCTCGGCGAAGCCCGTCCACCTGCTGGCGTCGTGACGGACGCGATAGCCGGCGTAGTAGTTGATCCCGACGAAGTCGGGAGGGAGCACGAGCGCCGCCATGTCGTCCTCATAACCGCGCGGCAGGTAGGGCCGCAGACGTTGCTCCAACTCAGGGGGATATCTCCCGTAGACGAGCGGCTCGAGGAAGAGAGGGAAGTTGTGCCAGGCGTGCGCCCGCTCCGTGGCCGCCACGTCCGCCTCCGACTCGCTCGCCGGCCACACGGCGGCGTTGTGCAGCGCGATTCCGACCGAAGCCTGCGGGTTGGCGGACTTCAGAGCCCTCCAGGCCGAAGCGTGCGCCCGTAGCTGGTTGTGAACCGCATGGCCGGCCGCATAGATGTTGCGGATGCCCGGCGCGTGCGCCCCGACCAGGTGGCCCTGCTCGGCCACGACGAAGGGTTCGTTCAGCGTGGTCCACCACCTCACCCGGTCACCAAGGGCTGTCGCCACCACCGAGGCGTACTCGCCGAACCAGTCCGCCGCCTCCCGGTTGGACCATCCGCCCCGGGCCTGCAGGACAGAGGGGAAGTCCCAGTGGAACAACGTCACGAAAGGCTCGAGGCCCGCCGTCAGCACGCTGTCGAGGAGGCGGTCGTAGAAGGCGAGCCCGGCCGGGTTCAGCTTGCCGACCCCCTCGGGCAGGACCCGTGGCCAGCGGATGGAGAAGCGGTAGGCACCGAGGCCGAGGCGCCGCATGAGCTCGATGTCTTCCGCCCAGCGGTGGTAGTGGTCGCAGGCGAGGCCGCCCGTCTGGCCTTCATAGGTGGTGCCCGGAGTGTGCGAGAACTCCTCCCAGACGCAGCGGCCGGCACCGTCGGCCATTGGTGAGCCCTCGATCTGGTAGGCGGCGGTAGCGGCGCCCCAGTAGAAGTTGCTGCCTGCGTTCGTGTCGGAAAGCGTCACGCGAACCTCCTCATTGTCTTGCTTTGGGGCGCCGCCGCCGCTGAGCCCGCCGGGGATGGGAATGGGGTGCGATCGTTCACGGCCGCCTCAGTCGTAAAGGACGCAGCGGACATGGTGGCCAGGGCCAACCTGGCTCAGTCCGGGGAGCGCTTCCCGGCACCGCGCCTGGACGAAGGGACAACGCGGGGCGAAGGGACAGCCCGGCGGGAGGGCGGTGAGGTCCGGGGGGTCGCCTTTCGCCTCGAATTGCGCTCCCTGTCGGCGCTCGATCTCTGGGCCTGGAGCGGCTTGGTGCAGGAGCTGGGTGTAGGGATGCTTGGGCTCGCTCATGACCACCGAGGCCGGTCCGATCTCTTGGATGCGGCCGGCGTACATGATGGCGATGCGATCGCTCATGTAGTTGGCAGCGCCGAGGTCGTGGGTGATGAAGACGAGGGAAAGCGACCGGCTGCGCTGGAGGTCCAAGAGGAGGTTCATGATCGTGAGACGGATCGACACGTCGAGCATGGACGTCGGCTCGTCGGCGAGGATGAGGCTGGGCTGGGCCGCCAGCGCCCGGGCGATGCCGACCCGCTGGCGCTGGCCGCCGGAGAGCTCATGGGGGTAGCGGCGCAGGAAATCAACAGCCGGCACCAGGCCGACCTGGTCGAGCAGCTCTTCCACCGCCTCTCGCTCGGCGCTGCGCGGAACGAGCCCGAACGAGCGCAGGGGACGCGCCACGCTGTAGCGGACCGAGTTGCGCGGGTCGAGGGACGAGTAGGGGTCCTGGAAGATCATCTGGACCTCTCGTCGGTGCTCGCGCAGGCGACGCGTGCTCGGGCGCCGCGGCAGCGCCCGCCCCCCGACGAGGATCTCGCCCGCGGTCGGGCGCTCGAGGAAGACGACCATCCGCGCGAAGGTGGTCTTGCCTGAGCCGGACTCTCCCACGAGCCCGATCACCTCCCCCTTCTCCACGGACAGGTCCACCTCGCTGAGCGCACGCACCACCTTCTGGCGTCCGATCCGACCGATGGAGTAGTTCTTGGTAAGTCCGCGCACCTCGAGCTCGGGGCTGGAGCCCTCGCTCGTCTCCGCCGGCAGTCCGAGGGTGCTAACCATGGTCGGCCGCCTTCTCGCCGAAGAGGTGGCAGAGTACCCGGTGGTCCCCGTCAAGCCGAACGGTCGGCGGATCGACCGTCTCGCAGGTGCCGGCGATCACCTCGGGACAACGGGGTGCGAAGGGACATCCTTTGGGCAGGTTTCGCAGGTCGGGTGGCTGGCCCGGTATGCCCTCGATCCGTTGGCGTGGCCCGCCGAGCGGGGGGAAACAGCTCATCAGAGCGGTCGTGTAGGGATGGCACGGCTTCTCGTGGAGCTCCCGGCCGGGCGCTTCTTCCACCAAGGCGCCGGCGTACATGATCGCGATGCGATCGGCTATCTCGACGAGTAGCGAGAGGTCATGGGTGATGAACACGACTCCGAAGCCGAGCTCGTGGCGCAGGTCGTCGAGGGACTGCAGGATAGAGCGTTGCACCACGACGTCCAGGGCCGTCGTGGGTTCGTCGAGGAAGAGCAGCTTCGGCCGAAGCACGATGGCCAGTGCGATCACGGCACGCTGACGCATTCCGCCGCTCAGCTGGTGGGGATAGGCGTCGAAGAACCGTCGGGGGATCTTGACGAGGTCGAAGGTCTCCTCGGCCTGCTGGCGTGCCCCGTCCGACGAGTGGACCCCGTGCGCGACCATGGCGTCGTGGAATTGGTCCCGAATTCGCATGATCGGGTTGAGGACGTTCATCGAGGCCTGGAAGACCATCGATATCTCGGCCAGGTGCAGGTGCCGCAGCTCATTTGCCGAGAGCGAAGTGAGGTCGGTCCCCTGGTAGCTCACCGAACCTGAGAGCACCCGCCCGGGTGGGTCGAGGAGCCCGGCGGCGGCGAGGGCGAGGGTCGTCTTGCCGCACCCCGACTCTCCGGCGATCCCGACGATCTCGCCGGCGGCGACGCTCAGGCTCACCCCTCGGACTGCGACGACCGGAGGTGGCAGCTGCCACCCGTAGCCGATGGTGAGTTCGGAGATCTCGAGGAGGGGCGCCATTTCAGTCCCTCCTCAGGCGGGGGTTGGCGATCTCGTCCACGGCGAAGTTGAGCAGCCCCAAGGACGTGCCCAATAGAGCGAGGCATAACCCCGGCACGAGGAGCCACACCCACGCCCCGAGGAGTATGGCGTCGCCCTCCGAGGCCCAATAGAGCATCGTCCCCCAGGTGATGTCGTTGATGTTGCCGAGGCCGATGAACTCGAGACCGGCCTCTGCCAGCACGGCGAACAGTGCTGCCCCGAAGAAGTTCGAGACGATGATGCCGAGCATGTTCGGCACGACGTGGGCGAAGACGATGTGCCAGCGGCTTTCACCGGTGACCCGGGCCGCCTGGACAAAGGGCCGGTCCCGGAGGGCGATCGCCTGTGACCGGAGCACTTTCGCCCCCCATGCCCAGCCGGTGATCGTGATCACCCCGACGAGCATGAGGAGGCCCCCGCCTCGCAGGTAGGCGGCCAAGATGATGAGGAGCGGGAGCGAGGGGAGCACGAGGAAGACGTTCGTCACCGCCGCCGCCACCGTGTCGAACACGCCGCCGACGTAGCCGGCGAACACCCCCATGACGAGTTGTATCAAGCTGATCAGAGCGCCGGAGACCAGCCCGACGAAGAGGCTCGCCCGCGTCCCCCAGATCAACTGGGAGAGGATGTCCTGGCCGTTGATCGTGGTCCCGAGAAGGTGCTTCGCGCTCGGGTGGAGCAACGGGGTGAAGTTGATGTCGGTCGGCGAGTAGGGAACGACGACCGGCGCCAACAGGGCAGCCAGGCAGAACAAGGCGAAGATGAGCGCGCCCGCGACGGCGCGGCGGTTGTGGGCCAGGCCGCTCCAGCTCACTTGGCCGCCTCCATGCGGACACGGGGGTCGAGGAAGACGTACAGGACGTCGGCGAGAAAGCTCGCCACCAAAAGGGTGACCGTCAAGATGAGGAAGATCCCCTGCATGAGGGGATAGTCCTCGTTCTCGACTGCTTGGAGCAGCATGTACCCGATTCCTGGGTACGAAAAGACAATCTCAATGAAGACTTGGCCGCCGACGACTATGCCGAGGGCCAAGGCGAGCTGGGAGAAGACCGGCAGAACGGCGTTGCGGGCGGCGTAGTGGTAGGCGACGGTGCGATCGCGGAGACCCTTGGCCCGCGCGAACTTGACGTAGTCGTCGCCGAGCACGGTGAGCATGTTGTTGCGCATGAGCAGGATCCACATACCCATCGATATGAACGTCAAGGTGATCGCGGGAAGAGCGGCGTGGTGGATGAGGGAGGCGAACCCGGACCACGAGGCGATCCCCGCGCCGGGGTTCAGGCCACCGCCGATCGGAAACCAGCCGAATTTGAAGGCGATGAAGTAGAGCAGGATGAGGGCGATCCAAAACGACGGCAGGGCGCCGAGCATCAGGCCGAAAGGGACGAGCACGGAGTCGACGAGCGACGCCCGGCGCCACCCCGCCGTCCCCCGCCGCCAGGCCGCCACCATCCCGAGCGTCGTCCCGAGGAGGAAAGCGAGGATGGTGGCGAAGCCGACCAGTCCGAGCGTCCAGGGGAGGGCCTCACCGATCAGCGTGCTCACGCGCGCCGGGAAGTACGAGAAGGAGATACCCAGGTTACCGGTGAGGGTGTGCCCGAGGTAGTCGAAGTACTGGCCGAGCTCGCCAGTCTTGGTGTTCAGACCGAAGTCGAGCTCCATGGCACTGATCGCCGCCGGGCTGACCTTGCCCTGGTAACGGGCGAACATCGTTTCCACCGGGTTGCCAGGCATGAGCCGGGGCAGGGCGAAGTTCACCGTCAGCGCCACCCAGCAAGTCACCACCAGGGCCCAAAAGCGCCGGACCACGTATCGCACAGGCTTTACCTCTCCTATTGCCGCCCCGACAGCCAGGGAGCGACTCACCGTGGCGGCGAGCCGCTCCCTATCGGCCTTCTTGCCTGCGTCCCGATGCGAACGTCGGGAGCGTGTCTTCCTACCCTCTTACTTCTGGTACACGTTCACATACGTGAGCATTGAGCCTTCCTGGTCCGAAGCGCTCCCGTCGTTGTAGGGGTTAGCCGCGCTCGGGAACCCGGTGAAGGTGCGTGTCTGGTAGACGAGCCAGTTCCCCCGGCCGGTGAGCGCCACCACCGGCACGTTGGTCAGAACTTCCTTCTCGATCGCCACCATGTCAGCCTTCTGCACTGACGCGCTGCTGCTCGAGGCGTAGCTCGTCAGCGCGTTCGTGATCGTCGGAGAAGTGAATCGCTCCCAGTTGGAGGTGGTGACTTTGCCAATAGGCGCATAAAACGACGGCGAGAACATGTCGAAGTACTGGTAGTAGGGGGTCGACCCGTTGTTGTTGCCCCACGAAATGGCAAAGGTGAAGTTGCCCAGGTCGAGGTCGTTGGCATACGTCGAGTACGGCTCCTGCACCACTGTCGAGGTGATGCCGATCGACTTCAGCTCGGCGGAGACGTTGTCAGCCTGCGAGATGTAGTCCGTCCAACCCGGCCCTCCGATAAGGACGGTGTAGCTCGGGTAGACCACTCCCGCCGGCGATTCGAGCTGACCGCGCGACGACCACTTGTACCCCGCAGCCTTCAGAATTGCCTTCGCCTTGGTTACGCTGTAGGTCCATTCCAGGCTCGAAAGCGAGCTTGAGAACCACTGCTGCACCTGAGGCGGCACGAGCGCCGCCTCCTCTCCACCAGTCGCTCCCGGAAGCGACCCGAAATAAGCACGGTTAGCAAGGAACGGGGTGTCCATGGCGTAGGCGACCGCCTTGCGGAAGTTCACATCGCTGAACGGCCCCGCCGTCTTGGTGTTTAAGTAGAGGTAGTTCATGTTGGTGACCGGCCAGAAGATGGCGTTCGCCTTGTTCTTGCTGAGGAAGGTCGCGCCGGGGTCGCTGATGGCATCGTACGACATGTCGATGCTGCCATTTTCCAGCCCGAGCTCAGCGGTCGTGTTCGAATCAACCGAGCTGAACACCACCTCTTGGATGTACGGACGACCAGCCTCCCAGTAGCTCGGGTTCTTGGTGTAGACGACCGAACTCGTCGAGAAGGACGTGAGCGTGAACGGGCCTGTGCCGACCGGGCTGGTGTTCGTGAAGGTCGCAGGGCTCTTGATGGTCGCCCAGATGTGCTGGGGCAGGATGACCGTCGGGCTTCCGTCCGCGCCGAACAAGATGGTCACGGCTTCCGGCGTGTCCGGCTTGGAGAATGTGAACACCACGGTGTTCGTCCCCGTCGCCACGACCGTCTTGAGGGGGCTCGTCCAGACGCCGTTGATGTCGATGGACTTGTTCGCCTTCAAGTAGTTGAACGTGAACGCCACGTCCGCGGCTGTGAACGGCGTTCCGTCACTCCACTTCACTCCGGAGCGGGTTGTGACGACCAGCTTCAAGTTGCCATCCGTCCATTTGTAGTTCGTCCCGAGCAGCGGGGTCTGTGCCCCTGTCGCTGCGTTGAAATAGTAGAGCGACTGGTAGATGCAGCTCTTCGTCCCAGGTGCATTCGCGCCCGAGGGGGCGTACGGATTGAAGTTGTCGGGAAGCGTGCCCCAAGGTTGCGCGGCGTAGAACGTCCCGCCTGAGGTGATGGCCGCCGTTCCGCTCTTAGTGACTGCTCCCGTGCTGGCGCCCGCCGTCGGCAGACATGCCAGCGTCAACGACAGGCCGGCGCCGGCCATGATCGCGCCGAGCCATTTGGCTCTTCTGTGCAGTTTCATCTTCTCGCTGTCCCTCCATTTCAGCCGTCTCGCGTGAATTGGCGCTTTCTGTCGCAACCGACGCCCGCGACGGCGTTGAAGCCAACCTTCTCTCGCACCTTAGCTTTTATCGCGAGAAAAGTCTAGGACGAGCGAGGAGGCCCAAAGTGGTCGCAACCAGAACCAGCTCTCCCTGGTTCGTGGTGTCGGTCGCGACGACACCGCATGGCAACGCCTTCCCGGTGAGGAAGTCAAGACGCTTCCGCCGGGCTGGCATACGGGTCAGCCGTCGGCGATCGGCGCCTCGAGGAGCAGGAACGAGCTCGGCGGCAGCTCGAGGCGCAGACGCGAGCCCCCTGCAGGCTCCCTCGAGGCGTCTACGTTCGCCGATGCGACACCGTCGAGCGCGGAGGGCCGGTCGCTCGCCGTGACGAGGCGGAGGCTGGCGGGCCCAGAGAAGGCGGCGTGCGAGAGCTCGATCTCGAGCGACAGGGCGCTCGTCGCGCGGTTGACGAGGGTGACGGCGAGACGCTCGTGCCGCCCGTCCACCGTGGCCGCGGCGTCGACGAGCTGGAACGGTCCGAGATCGCGGACGTGGTGTTCCCAACGGGTGAGGTGCTCCGAGGGCGCGTCGACCGTCTCGCCGGCAACGTTGGCGTCGACGGCGAGGTCGAGATGTCCCTCGGAGTGCAGGAGGAACGGGTAGTAGATCGGCTGCACGACCGCCGCCTCCGGGGTCGTGACGACCGGTGCGATGACGTTGACGAGCTGAGCGAGGTTGGCCATGCGCACCCAGGCGCAGTTGCGCACGAAGATGTTGAGGTAGGTGCCGACGGCGAGGGCGTCGGGGAAGCTGTAGCGTTCCGCGAGCCCGTCG
>Ga0326727_10028810_pt1 | contig 10061 bp, 9 predicted proteins | sample MB2enrmetagenome_FD_207643 | JGI IMG/M metagenome (GOLD analysis project Ga0326727, IMG submission 207643) | Lab enriched peat soil microbial communities from McLean, Ithaca, NY, United States - MB29MY | ecosystem: Environmental > Terrestrial > Soil > Wetlands > Peat | place: USA: New York...
CCCTCAATCGTTCAGCAGGTCTTGGGCATTTCCATGAGCGACGCGAAGGGCGTCCGGGACTATCTTGTCCACGGATAGGATACTCCTCGATTCGAACGCCTACTTCAGATTGGCCGACACTATTCCGGCTTTGCTATCTACAATTTTTGGAAAGTCTCCGGAGATTCAACTGCGTATACTCGGCGGGACCGCGCACGAGTTCTATTATGAGCCCCGATTGCGATCGAAATTTAGCTGGGCGGATAAAGCGGCACATAAGGAAGAGCGTAAAGTCGGTAAACTTATAGTGCCATCAATAGTAAAAAACGAAATTGCCAAAATCAAGCCGTTCATGCTCGATGCTTCGAATGATATGGATCTTACCTGCTCGCGATTCGATATCGAATGCCTTTCCTGCGCCAAATGCTTGAATATCCCTCTCGTCACTGATGATTTGGATTTACGGACTTTGGCGGGGGAATACGATGTTGCCACATTGAGTACTTTGGAGCTCTTGAAGCTTATGTTGGACAAGGGACGGACCACTCTCGACGAAGTCCAAGCGACTGTCGTGATGTGGGATTACCTCGACGACTATCCTGCCGATTTTCTAGGGGAGTTCAGGCGTCTATTTGCCACTGATCCCGAACGGCTATAGCTGATCGGCTCTAGTACCACCTGCTAGAATAATTCATGGACATATAATCGACGGCGCGCGGTTGTGATAGACTTCGCAATGGAGGCGCCCTCATGCTGAAATCGCTCAATCTCCAGAACGTCGGCCCCGCTCCCGATCTGCATGCCGATTTCGCCGACAGGCTCAATGTAATAACGGGCGACAACGGCCTCGGCAAGAGTTTTCTCCTGGATATCGCCTGGTGGGCGCTGACGAGGCGATGGCCTGCGGAGATCAATCCACGATTGTCCTCCGGTTATATGGCGCGGCCTAATTCCGACAAGAGCGCCTCTATCTCGTTTTCGCTCACGGGGTCTTCAGGAAAAGATCTCGCTTATGAAAGCGTTTTTGACCGGGCCGCTCAAGCCTGGTCGGGCAAGGCTGGTCGGCCTTCGATTCCCGGCCTCGTCATGTATGCTCAGGTGGACGGAAGCTTCGCCGTGTGGGACCCTGCGCGGAACTACTGGAGGACAAAGGGCGGCACCGATATCCAAGATCGCCCGCCCGCCTATGTTTTCGGACCAAAGGACGTATGGGACGGCCTCCGGGACGATGGGCGCGGACTTTTGTGCAACGGTCTTATCCTGGATTGGGCAGGATGGCAGAAAGAAAACGGCGAGGCCTTTGCCCTCCTGTCGAGCGTGCTCAAGACGCTCCTTACCGAGGAAGGAGAGGGCATCCGCGCCGGGGAGTTGACGCGTATCAGCCTGGACGATCCCCGCGATATTCCGACGCTGGTGATGCCTTACGGCCTATCCGTACCGCTGCCCTTCGCTTCCGCGGGAATGAAGCGTGTTCTCGCTCTCTCCTATCTTCTCGTCTGGTCCTGGGAAGAGCACCGGAAGGCGAGTGCGATCTTGGGACAGAAGCCGACCTCACAGATCATCTTTCTCGTCGACGAAATCGAGTCTCATCTCCATCCGCGGTGGCAGCGCTCCATAATCGCCTCCCTTCTTAATGTCGTCACGAACCTGGCCAGCGACGCGTCGGTCCAGATCATCACGGCGACCCACTCGCCCTTGCTGCTCGCCTCGCTGGAACCGCTCTTCGATCCCGAACGCGATGCCTGGTTCGATCTCGATCTGGTCGGAGAAAAAGACAAAGCGCAAGTGGCTTTTACAAAGCGTTCTTTCGAGCGCCGTGGAGACGCATCCGCATGGCTGACGAGCCCCGCCTTCGATCTCAAGAGTGGACGTTCGGCCCAGGCTGAGGAGGCGCTGGAAGAAGCAGCTCTTCTGCTGTCGGGCGATTCTTTGGGGAGCGAAGAAGCGCGGAGGCTCGATGCCCGCCTTCACAAAGTCCTTTCGGATACTGATCCGTTCTGGATGAGGTGGCGGTTCGTGGCAGAAAAAAAGGAATGGTTCCGATGATTCATGTCGAGCCGCAGCCTGAGCCGGCCCGATTCGATGTCCAAGTGCGGTCCAAGGGGAAGGCCTTTCTGGCAAAGAAGGGAATCGCCCCCGGCGCCGTGGTTCCAGTCGGTTTCAAATTCGAGCCCTACTGGCGGGACTGCCTCGACGATCTCCACAGGGCCTACGGCGGTATCTGCGCCTATCTCTGCATATACTTCGAACGAGGAACAGGCGCGGGCACCGTTGACCATTTCGTTGCGAAATCGACAGACCGTGCGGAGCTTGCTTACGAATGGGGTAACTACCGCCTCGCCTGTGCGGCCATGAATTCCCGTAAGCATAGATTCGATGATGTCCTCGATCCCTTCGCCGTCCGCGACGGAATGTTTCGTATCGAGCTCGTGAGCGGCGCTATCTATCCTGATCGAGGATTACCTCCGGCCGAGCGCGACCAGGTGCAAAAGACGATCAATCGCCTGGGCCTGGACGATCCTCTTTACCGCGAGATGCGGGCGCGCCATTACCAAGGATATTGCCTAAAAGAGTATACAGAAGAGTTCTTGAGAAGGACCTCTCCATTCGTTTGGATGGAGGCGCAGCGACAGGGGTTGCTTTGAAGGTAAATCCCCTGATGTCCATCATTCGATGGAAAACTCAATGATGTCGGGATCGGCCAGGAGGCGAGGCGGCAAGGCGTTCAAATCGGAGGGACGCCCGGTCAGGGTCGATGTGCAGCGGAATTCGTTCTTGTCCTTGTTGTATTTGATCGTAAAACCGAACAGCCCCTTCATTCCGAAGACCTCGCGCAGGTCGTCTTTTGTCAGATAGCGCCTGGTTCTCAGGACGAGAGTCTTCTGGTAGTAGCCGAAGCTCCTGAATTCGAAGAGTCGGTTGATACCGAGGATGATCCAGATAATGCAGTAGAGGATCGACGCCACGACGAAGTCGCCGTAGCCGACGATGATCCCCATGATGGCGAAGGTCCAGAGGGCGGAGGCGCTGATGATTCCCGATATCCCCTCGGCGCTTCGGAAGATAGCCCCCGCTCCAAGGAAGCCAACCCCCGTAACTATCGCTCCAAGGAGCGGCATCAGCGTCGTCGGGGAAAAGGACAAAGCAACGCAGGTCAGGGCGCAGGACGAGCAGCCCACGAAGCTATAGACCCCGAAGCCCACGGGCTTATGCTCGAGCTGCCGCTCGAGGCCGAAGAGAAAAGTCATTGCGAAGACCGTCAGGATCTTCAACAGGAATAGGGGTACGACCATCGATTCCTCCTCTGCTAGACGATCTTACAGGGAATCACCGCGTCCTCGCTGTACGAGTAGACGGCGCAGAGCCGGTGGTAGCCGTCGGCGATGACGACTTTCCCGATGCTCGGATCCCTGACCAGGAGAAGGGGAGACAGTTCGTGCCCGGATTCGATCTTGCGGCGATCCTTTTCGACATGGCTGTTGCTGACTCCGAGCAGGGACAGGCCCGAGGCCCTGAAGATGTCCTTCGCTTTGAATTTGACGACCGGGGCGGATTTCAATGCATCGACTCGCAAGCTAGCCTCTTTTTCGTTGAAGATCAGCGATAGATACTCCGCTGCCGCCGGGTAGTCGTGCTCTTCCGGTTGACTCTCCCATTTGATTTCGTAGTCCTTCGACATATCGCCTCCTGCGATGGTATCGCCAAACCTATCACTCAATGAGCCTAATCGCATATCCCATCGCTCGATAACCACGTGCTCGCTTAGTCCACATTCGATTCAACCTCGGATCGTCGACCTCGACATAATCGTAGATGCGGAGATCTCGCTTGCCGGTGCAAGCCCGATTTAGGCGACCCGCGTATTGTACGAGTGTTCCCTTCCAGGAAATCGGCATGGCGAGCACGAGTGTATCGAGGCTGGGATGATCGAAGCCCTCGCCGACAAGCTTCCCCGTGGCGAGGATGACTCTCGGCTCTTCGTCAGGCAAAGCCTCCAGCTCTGCCAAGACTGCGTTCCGTTCCTTTCGCGTCATCCGTCCGTGCAAGATAAATGGCCGCGGTACGATCTGTGCAATTCGCGCGGTCAGTCCCTCCAGATGATCGGTCCGCCCGGTCAGGACGAGGACCTTGCGTCTTTCTCTCCATGATTCTTCAATGTCGCGCAGAATCAAGGAATTCCTCGCCTCATCGGCGGCTAAAAGACCGAACACGGCTTGGATGCCCGTGTCGGCGGGGATGGGTGTTCCGTGGATGAGTCGGGCCCTGACTTCCATCGCGCCCGTCTGATCGATCGGGGCGACGGCTGAATACCGGATCGGTCCGCACTGCATGAAGATGATAGGATCGAGCCCATCTCGCCTGATCGGTGTGGCGGTCAAGCCGAGTACCCAACAGCAGGGGGCCTGCTTCAGTATGTCTGCGAAAGACAAGGCCGAGATATGGTGGCACTCGTCTACGATTATCTGCCCATAGGACGCAAGGAAGGCCGGCAAATCCTCTCGCCGGGAAAGCGACTGCATCACCGCAATGTCGACGAGCCCCTTCGGCCTTTTCTTCCCTCCGCCGATCATGCCAATCCCGTCGCCCTCGAGCGGCAGGAATTGCCCCAGCCGTTCTTTCCACTGGCGGAGCAGTTCCGCACGATGGACAAGCACAAGAGTACTCGTCTTCCTCGCCGCGATGACGGCCGCGGCGATGACAGTCTTTCCGAAGGCGGTGGGCGCCTTGAGCACACCGATGTCATACTGTGCGAGAGTATCCAGAGCGGCGCTTTGCTCCGGCCGCAAGCTCCCGAGGAAGGTCGCCTCGATCCTCCGGCCCGATGATCGTTCGTCTTTGACTTCCTCCGCGATGCCGTTATTGGACAAAAGCTTCGACAGTTCCTCGCGGCAGCCGCGAGGCAAGGCGATGTGCTTGGAATAATTCTCGGCGCATCCGATTATCCGCGGTTTGTTCCAGACCGGAAGCCGCATCGCCTGCGCTCTATAGAACTCGGGATTCGGGAAGGCCGCTAGGCGGATGATCCGATTCAGGAGCGCTTGGGACAGGTCCTCTTTTTTAAGGTAGATACGGTCCGCGATCACTATCTCGAGCCTGTCAGGAAGTGGGCCTGGCAGGATGCCGGACGGCGATGGATTTCTCTTCCAGGGCTCATCGTCGCTTTCGTAACAAAAGGCGAGATCTAGGGGATCGCCTCCGTTGGTGGAACATGCGATAACTTCCTTAACTGAGGCTGGGGTCATTTTCGAAAGTGAGGCAAGATACGCCCATTGATCCGGGAAGGGCTTGAAGTACTCATCCACGAAGACGCTGCCGCCCTTTTCCCGTGCCTTCTTCTGAAGGGGAAGGGCGATGAGGTTCCCGAATCCGCCAGAGGGCAAGCGATCTTGGTTGGGTAAAAGCCGGTCGTAGCTCGAGAGTTCCAGTTGCCGCCGGTTCGCGCAGGTATGGCTGATCATCGCGGCCCCGAGGCGACGAGCTTCGATTGCGGGAATGGGAGAATCGAAGAAAGTCCATACATGCGCGCCCTTGCCCGATCGAGATACCTCAATGGCGCATGGCACGGAGTTGGCGCGGCAGGCGCCGGCGAAGGCGGTCGCGTCTTCCTTCCATTCGCCTTCGTCGAAATCCGCGGCGAGGAATCGGCACATATCGCCATCGAGCAGCGGATAGACGCCGACGACATGCCTTCCCGAAAGGTGGTCGAATATTACCCGATCGGTCAGCGGAAGAAGCTGCCTTTGCGCACATTCCGAGCATTTGATGCGGGGCTTGCTGCAGATGCCTTCCCGCCATTCATTGGCACAGGCAGGCACGTATCCGGCCTTGCCACGAGCCGATTCATAACGTCTCGCGTAGACCTCGGACCTACCCTGAAATAAGTCGCGGAACAGAGCGACTTTCTCTTCGGTAGTGAAAGCCGAGGCGACAGTCTTCGGCGGCATCGCGGCAGATCTTGTTGCTTCCGGATGCATTGCCGGAGTTTCGCTTCTCCAATCGATGCCATGTCGATCAAGGAGCGCTTTTAGCCGTTCATTCTCTTCTCGGAGGCGAGGAAGCTCATCGCGATAATCTGCCATTAAATACTATAGTAGCTTGGTACGTTTCCGTACGCCAGACAGGTTTGCCTTCACTATCGATTCTTTGTCTGGGCTGGATTACTCTATAGCCGTTCGACATTGCAATGCACCTCCGTGGGCAGCACACTGACAGCGAAACCGTTTCACGATAGCACATATTTCAAGAACGTGGTCCACTCGAGAGGCCAGTTTTTATACTATCGATAAACTTCTCTAAACTTTGTCGGTGAAACATGATAGAACTTACGAAATAACCGGCTAAAATAGTTGACACTATCAAAGCCGCATTCCATTGCAATTTCGGTGATATTAAGATCTTGTCGTTCAAGATAGGCCGTCGCTTTCTCGAGCCGAAGCTCATTGATGTAGTCGGTCGTTGTTTTACCGGTTATCTTTTTGAAAATTCTGCAAAAATGGCTGACACTGATATCCATGCTACTTGCAAGAGCCTTTACACTGATATTTTCTGCGTAGTTTTCTTCGATTTTCTGAAAAACAACATCGAAGCGTTTTAGTGAACGAGCTTTTGCCTCGAGCTCATTCCGGGTCAGTATTTTAACGACATATCCGCGCAGCAGCAGGACAAGCAATTGATAAATAGATGACTTTACGGCAAGTTCGTAGCCGATCCCCTTTACAGAATATTCCTGGATTGTTCGCATGACGCACTCCAGTATCTGTGCGTCACCCTCAATCCTATTTTGGAAAGAGATCAAGTTTTGTGAAAGCGGAACTAGATATTTCGCCTGTAACGAATCGACTCGATTGCTAGAAAGGAAGCTAGGATCAATGCGGATTACATAAAATTCGAGGTCGTCGGAAAGGCTCTCCAGATAATGCACTTCGTTGCTATTGATCACGACAATACTACCGGAAGATACAAGAAAGCGATTACGACCGCACTCAAGGATGGCACTCCCCCCGACAAAATAATAAAGCTGCATATGTTCATGCCAATGTGCTTTTAGAATTCCACCTCGCGTCAATCCATCTTTCATAAAAATATCAATGCCCAAATTAACATCCGGCATCTTCTGGTAGTAATAAATGGGTGCGTCATCCATATCGTGATTCTATATCAATAGGGTGCTAAAAAACAGCAATACAATTCTTGTAGATAAAACATCATCCAGTTATGCTAGCCCAGTCAGCCAACATTGTAAACAGCAAAACAATACTACACTGAAATGAAGGAGATCGCCTTAATCATGCAAGAAATAGTTCCCCGAGACGACGACAAAAAAAGGTTTACTCTCTTTGTCGTTGTTGCCATGTCGTTTATGGCCACACTGGATTCCAGCATCGTAAATGTAGCGCTGCCTGTCATGTCAAGCAAAATGGACGTGCCGCTTTCTTCCGTCGAATGGGTGGTTGTCAGCTATTCTATTATCATATGCTCGACACTTTTGTTTTTTGGAAGGCTTGGGGATATAGTCGGTAAATCAATAGTATTTCAGTGTGGAACTATTATCTTTACCATTGCTTCACTTCTGTGTGGACTCTGCCATTCCTTTATTCCCTTAATTATCTGCCGTTTTATTCAAGGTGTCGGGGCTTCGGCCTATATGGCAAATAACCAAGGCATCATCACTGAATTGTTCCCTACAGAAGGCCGAGGAAAGGCTCTCGGCATTCTAGCTGCCGCGGTCGCACTGGGCACCATGATTGGGCCACCGGCTGGAGGACTTATCGTATCGGTACTACACTGGAATTTCATTTTTTTGATCAATGTCCCGATCGGCATTATTGTCTTCATACTTGGACTTAAGTATCTACCAAAAGGCGCAATAAAAAACGAGCGAATGGATAAGGCAGGTTCAATACTCCAATTCAGCGGAACCGTTCTATTGTTTGGGGTTCTGATCGAGGCTCAGAAAACGGGATTTGCGAATCCAGCCATACTGGCGGCCATTCTTCTTTCCCTTCTTCTGATCATAGTATTTATCAAATTGGAAAAGAAATATCGGCAGCCCCTTCTCGAGCTTGGTATTTTAAAAAATCGGCAATTCTCATTAAGTCTTATCTGCGCGTTTATTTCTTTCATCTGTATTGCCGCTTCTATCATTCTCTTGCCATTTTACCTTCAGGATACCCTGAAGCTGACACCGGCACAGGCAGGACTGTTTATGATGTTGTCACCTCTGATTATTGCAGCCCTTTCCCCAATATGCGGGGCTGTCTCAGATAGAATCGGATCTGAGGTAATAACCCTGTCAGGGTTACTGCTTATGGGCGGAGGCTTTTTCCTCATGTCGCGACTTAATGAGCATTCCGCAATAGCAACCTGCGCAGTTTTCATTTCTGTTATGGCAGTTGGCCAATCTTTGTTCCAGCCGGCAAACAACTCTTTGATTATGTCCAGTTGCCCCAGGAATAAACTTGGAATCGCCGGTAGCATCAATTCATTGGTACGGAACCTCGGACAAATTGTGGGCATTACGCTTTCCACAACGCTTCTATACAGTTTTATGAGCAGAAGGCTAAACTGCCGAGTCTCCGATTATGTAACAGGCAGAGACGATGTATTCGTTTATGGTATGAGGAACGTCTACCTCATCCTGGTTGCTATTTGCTGTACTGGAGCAGCATTCACCACGTGCAGACTCTTTCAGATGAATAAGGGGATAGACCAGCAATCTAAAAGCGAATAGTGCTTACGCTTCAACCAATACTAATCCTAGGGGGAAACAATGTTGTGTCACAGGACGCCGCGAGGAAAAAAAACCGGGGGGATCTACTCCCTCGAAAAAGCGACTATTGGCGGCGTAGACCAATGGCTCATGTTCCGCGGAGAGAACGAACAAGCGCCGGTAATGCTCTTCCTCCATGGGGGGCCGGGTGCCGCGCAGATAGGTTTTGCGCGTCGCTACCAGGGCGAGCTCGAGAAGCATTTTGTCATTGTGAACTGGGATCAACGCGGCGCGGGATTGTCGTATTCCCGCGACATACCGCGAGAGTCCATGCGAATCGACAGATTTATCGCAGATATCACGGAAATCGTGCAGCTTATCCGTTCGAAGATCGGCGCGGATAAAGTGATCATCGTCGGGCACTCATGGGGAACCTACCTCGGGACTATCTTCTCTGCCCTCCATCCAGATATGGTATCCGCATACGTCGGGGTAGGACAACTCGATGGTATGCGCGAGAACGACCTGAGAACGTATTCATACCTGAAGCAATACTATTCCGAAAAGGACGTGGAGCACACGCTTCGGACTCTCGAAAGGATCGGCCCTCCACCCTATACCTCCCCTCGCGATATCGGCAGTTCAAATTCGGCCCTCCTGCGATCGAACGCTATGCTCTATTCAATGAAGACATGGCAATTAGCACGCACGGCGCTTGCAGGGCCAGAGTATTCAATCTTGGATCTGCGACGCTTTATCCGAGGCAACGACTTTTCATTCTGGTCGCTTAAGGACGAAGTCGAAGGAATGGATCTCTACGCTCGAGTTCCACGGCTCAAGATACCGACCTACTTCTTCCTTGGGAGACACGACCATATGGCCGACGCAGAACTCGCGGAACGCTATTACGAGAAGCTTGAGACGCCGTACAAAGAATTGGTCTGGTTCGAGAACTCAGCACACTGCCCCCTCTTCGAGGAAGCCGTTAAATTCCAGAAAGAGCTCATCGCTAGGACTCTACTCCCTCGGAATATATGACTACAACCCAGTAACAACATGTCAGTAGCAACTATTCCAGGCCGTCCCATAGGCCGCGGGGAACCAAAAGGAGCCCCGCGCCGACTTTCCTCGGAGGCGCGAGACTCTTTTTGGTCCCCGCGGCTTGTAAGGAAAGCCTGGGTTTTATACGCCACTTTCCTCACGGCCTGATCGATGCCCTATGAGCCGGAGCCTTCTCGCCCCTTTGCGCCAATCGCCGAAAAAAGACTGGCGAGCGCCGTTATAGCACCGATAGCGCTTGCCTTGTCTTCCACGGGAATCTTGAGATACGTACGACCCGTTTTGGGGTCCGTATCCGAGAGTGCGGCGACGA
>Ga0326727_10028811_pt1 | contig 10061 bp, 6 predicted proteins | sample MB2enrmetagenome_FD_207643 | JGI IMG/M metagenome (GOLD analysis project Ga0326727, IMG submission 207643) | Lab enriched peat soil microbial communities from McLean, Ithaca, NY, United States - MB29MY | ecosystem: Environmental > Terrestrial > Soil > Wetlands > Peat | place: USA: New York...
GCCCAAGAACATGAACGAGCCGATGGGCCGGTTCGGGTCTTGCAAGCCCGCCCGCGCGCGTCTGACCGCGGTCGACACCGAGTGGACAGCCTCGGCTTGGCCGATGATGCGCTTGCCAAGCTCGTCCTCCATGCGGAGCAGCTTATCCTTCTCGCCTTGGAGCATTTTCTCAACAGGGATGCCCGTCCAGCGCGAGACCACGCCCGCGATATGATCGGGGGTGACGGCCTCCTCCACCATGCCGCGATGCGAATCGGCCGCGTGTTCCATGGCCTTCAGCCGCTTTTCGAGATCGGGAATGACGCCATAGGAGAGCTCGCCCGCACGCGCGAGAGCGCCCTTGCGCTGAGCCTGCTCAAGCTCATTGCGCGCCGCATCCAGCTCCTCTTTGATCTTTTGAGCGGAGGCGAGTTTTTCCTTCTCCTCCTTCCAGCGGCGGGCCAGCGAAGCCGACCGCTCTTCGAGGTCTGCGATCTCCTTTTGCAGCCGGGCAAGCCGGTCTTTGGACGCCTGATCGGCTTCTTTTTTCAGCGCCTCGCGCTCGATCTTAAGCTGTATGATCCGGCGGTCGAGCTCGTCGAGTTCCTCAGGCTTCGAATCCACTTGCATGCGCAGCCGGCTGGCGGCCTCGTCCATAAGGTCGATCGCTTTGTCGGGGAGGAAGCGATCGGTGATATAGCGGTTCGATAGCGTCGCGGCGGCAACCAGCGCCGAGTCGGTGATCCGGACGCCGTGGTGCAGCTCATACTTCTCCTTGAGGCCGCGTAGAATCGAGATCGTGTCCTCGACATTCGGCTCGGGGATGAACACGGGCTGGAAGCGCCGGGCGAGCGCGGCGTCCTTTTCGATATATTTGCGGTATTCGTCGAGCGTGGTCGCCCCGACACAATGAAGCTCGCCGCGCGCAAGCGCCGGTTTCAAAAGGTTGGACGCATCCATCGCGCCCTCGGCCTTGCCGGCGCCGACGAGCGTATGCAGCTCGTCGATGAAAAGCACGACGCCGCCCTCGGCCGCGGTGATCTCTTGCAGCACCGCTTTGAGACGTTCCTCGAACTCGCCGCGGTATTTCGCGCCGGCGATGAGGGCGCCCATGTCGAGCGCCAGCAGCTTTTTGTCGCGCAGGCTCTCGGGCACGTCGCCGTTCACGATGCGGAGCGCCAAGCCTTCGGCGATAGCGGTCTTGCCGACGCCCGGCTCGCCGATCAGGACCGGATTGTTCTTCGTGCGCCGCGATAGGACCTGGATCGTGCGGCGGATTTCCTCGTCGCGCCCGATGACGGGGTCGAGCTGCCCCTTCGCGGCCGCGTCGGTGAGATCGCGGGCGTAGCGCTTCAGCGCGTCGTAGGCTTGCTCGGCCGATGCGCTATCGGCCGTCCTTCCCTTGCGCAAATCGTTGATTGCGGCGTTCAATCCAACCGGCGTGGCTCCGGCGTCGGCGATAATTTTCGCGGTCTCGGCGTCTTTTTCCATCGCCAGCGCAAGGAGGAGCCGCTCGACGGTGACATAGCTATCGCCCGCCTTCTCGGCAATCTTCTCGGCCTGATCGAGGACTTTGGCCAGTTGCGGCGCGATATAAAGCTGCCCCGCGCCTGCGCCCGAAACTTTCGGCATCTTGGCCAGCGCTTGCTCGACGCGGGCGAGGGCATCTTCCGGCCGTCCGCCCGAACGGGCGATGAGCCCTGCCGCCAGCCCTTCGCTGTCGTCGAGCAGCACCTTCAGAAGATGCTCCGGCATCAGCCGTTGATGCCCTTCGCGAAGGGCTAGCGATTGTGCCGATTGAAAGAATCCTTTTGAGCGGTCGGTGAGTTTTTCGAAATTCATCGTGTGCCTCGATGACGGTGGCGCATTGCTGCAAATATTACAGAAGAGATGGCGCTGATTTGTTGATATATGGCAACATTCTCGAGCAAGAAAAGGCCGTCAGCCTAAAGGTATCCGCCGTGCCAGCTATCGCTTCGCTCCTGCACTATCCCATCAAAGGAATGGGCGGCATCGAGCTGCCCCGTGTGACGCTGAAGACAGGCGAAGGGATGCCGCTCGACCGGGCCTACGCCATCGAGAATGGCGGGAAAAGATTCGATGCACAGAACCCGAAATGGCTTCCGAAGGCGAACTTTTTGCAGCTGATGCAGCACGAGCGCTTGGCCAGCCTCGCGTTCACTTTCGATGCGGCGAGCCGTACGCTCACACTGTTCCGCGGCGCAAAGCAGATCGCAAAAGGGGACTTGCAAACAAAGCTCGGCCGGCAAATGATCGAGCAGTTTTTGGCGGCGTATATGAAGACCGATTTAAGAGGACCGCCGCGCATCGTGTCCGCTCCCAGTCACAGCTTCACCGACATCGCGGAGAAAGCGCTGCATCTTGTGAATTTGGCAAGCGTGCGCGCTCTCAGCCGCACAGCCGGGATCGATCTCGATCCCTTGCGTTTCCGCGCGAACGTCTATTTCGAGGGTGTGCCGGCCTTTGAGGAGCGGCACTGGTGCGGCAAGACCCTCGCCTGCGGCGGCACAATGCTTAAGGTGTTCGATGAAACCGGGCGCTGCGAGGCCACGAGCGTCGATCCGAAGACGGCGCGGCGCGGCCTTTCAGTTCCAGCCACGCTCCAGCGCACCTGGGGTCACACCAAACTCGGACTCTACGCGAAGGTCATTTCCGGCGGCGAGGTGGAAGCCGGCAGCACGATCGCGGTGCTCCCCTAAGACAGCGGCGCCTCAGGATGCGTCGTCGGGCGAGGGATCGCCGCCCGCGGCGGCGGCATTGACCGGAGGCGTTCCACCGCCGGCGTGCCTGCCGTTGAAGCCCTTCGCCGGATTCTCACCCATAGGGCGCCGCCGGCGGCGTCTTGGCGCGCCGCCGTCTGGCGAAGGCGGAAAGCTGTCTGCCTGGTATGGTGCTGCGCCATTCGGTGCAGGCGCTGCCGGCTGAAGTTGCGGCTGCACGTGCGGGAACGCATTTTGCGGGATGAAGGGCTGCGGCTGATTCTGGTTGTAGGCCGGGCGCTCGTGGAAGCTCCTCTGCTGCGGCTGCGGCTGCGGCAGGAAATCGTCCCCGGCATCGTCGTCCGAATCGCCGTCGTGGTCGCGGTGGAACGGCTCGCCCTGATTGAACCGGCCGCCGCCGTTCATACCGCCCTGCTGCTCCGCCCCCGGCATCGCAGGATTCTGGGCCTGCGCCGCCAAGATGATGCGGTTATAGTGCTCGGCGTGCTGGAGATAGTTCTCGGCCGCCACCGAGTCGCCGGAGGAATGGGCATCCCTTGCGAGCGAAGCATATTTCTCCGCGATGTGCATCGCGGTTCCGCGAATCTTAACATCCGGTCCACTCGACTCGTAGTTCCGGCTGATTGAATTCTGCGGTTTACGGCCGCCGCGATTACGGCCTCTGCGGCTTTGCTGTCCTTGCCTCATGGGTCCTATCTTGATCGAAGGTCAAAAACGCTTGGGATTGCGCAAACGCGACGGGACCATCTTCCGGTCAACGCCTGCGAATTTCAAAAACCTCTTTATGACTCTGCCTGCCAGGGCACTCAGCGGCGCCGGGCGTAAAGGCAGATTGTCTAGGCTATCCTGCCTGCGAATCGTGCTGCCACAAAATACCCCGCCTGTGCCCGCCAATTGCTGCACCAAGCTAGCCCGGCAAATGTTTGGTAGCCCTACGCTTTACGGCCTCGCATTTTAATCGACCCGGTTAACCGCGATCTTACAAGGCCTCTTTCTGTGAAGACCGTATCCCGAAAGAGCCGATTTTCCAATCCTTTTTTTGTCATTGGGCTGCTACTCTCACGACTGTCGCACTCCTGCAACGGCTCGATCGATTCCGCCCATATCGGTTAATATTTGCGCTCCCGGAAAACCCGGGTGAGGTGCGGATTGTTTCATCAAATCGAGCACCGCTTCACCCTGCCTGTGACCAATTTCAACAATCAGCAGCCCGCCCTTGCGAAGCGCGGCATAAGCCTGAGGCACGATGGCACGGTAAGGGTCCAGTCCGTCTTCCCCGCCGTTAAGCGCAAGGTAAGGATCGTAACCCTTCACCTCTGGTTCGAGCTGGCTAATCTCCGAGGGCGCGATATAGGGCGGATTGCAGACGATAGCGTCGAAAGCTGCACCGCCGATTGCGCTCATCCAATTAGAACATAAGAACGCCGCGCGATCTAGCAACCCCAAACGCGATAAATTATCCCGTGCCACGGTTAGTGCCGCCTCCGACCGGTCGAGGCCGACGCCATAACATTGGGGCAATCCGGCGAGCAGAGCGCCAAGCAGGCAACCCGACCCCGTACCGAGGTCCAAAATTCGAAGCGGGGCGTGAGCGAGGCCTTCCGCTTTGGCAAATCCGAGCACCGCTTCGACCAAGAGCTCTGTTTCAGGCCGCGGATCGAGCGTGTCCGGTGAAATGGCGAAGGTAAGTCCCCAAAACTCGCGCCGGCCGATGATGCGCGACACGGGCTCGCGTGCAAGACGCCTGGCCGCAAAGCTGGCAATTTGCCTCTCCTGTCCGGCGGAAAGCGGCGCGGACGGTTTGAGGATTAAGTCCTCGGGCGATAGTCCGCACGCCTCCGCCGCCAATATGCGTGCGTCGAGCTGCGGGCCCGGCAGCCCCGCCTCCCGGAAGAGCGCCGCAAGCTTGCGGACGGTGCCGCCTAACGTTGCCCGCCCGTCCACCGCGTGAACGCCGGGAGCATTCAAATCAAGCATGGGCCCTCGTGTCTTCCGAGGCGAGCAGGCTCGCTTGATGTTCGGTGACAAGCGCATCGATGATGGTATCGAGGCCCTCGCCCTCCATGATCTGAGGGAGGTTATAAAGCGTGACGTTCACGCGGTGATCGGTCACGCGGCCTTGCGGGAAATTATAGGTGCGGATGCGCTGCGAGCGGTCGCCGGAACCGATCTGGTCCTTGCGCTCGGCCGCCCGCGCTTCGGCGGCTTTGGTCCGTTCCATGTCGAACAGCCTGGCCCGCAGCACTTGCATGGCGCGCGCCCGGTTTTGATGCTGCGATTTTTCGCTCGACGTCACAATCATGCCGGTCGGGATATGGGTAATGCGCACCGCCGAGTCGGTGGTGTTGACGTGCTGGCCGCCCGCGCCGCTCGCACGCATGGTATCGATGCGGATGTCCTCGGGCCGGATTTCGATATCGATGTCCTCGGCCTCGGGCAAAACAGCAACCGTCGCGGCCGAGGTGTGGATGCGGCCCTGGTTCTCGGTCTCCGGCACGCGCTGTACACGGTGCACGCCGGATTCGAATTTCATGCGCGCAAACACACCCTTGCCGGTGATGCTCGCGACGATTTCCTTAAAGCCCCCGGCATCGGCATCGCTCGCCGAGAGCACCTGCACCTTCCAGCCCCTGAGGTCGGCGTAACGCTGGTACATACGGAAAAGGTCGGCAGCGAACAGCGCGGCCTCCTCGCCGCCGGTGCCGGCGCGAACCTCAAGAATGGCGCTCTTTTCATCGGCCGCGTCCTTCGGCAAGAGCTGAACTTGCAGCGCATGTTCGAGCTGCTCCACACGCGGTTCCAGCGTCTCCAGCTCTTCGCGCGCGAGTTCCGCCATCTCGGGCTCGGAGGTTGGGTCCCCGGCGATCTGACGCAGACCGTCGCGCTCGTCTTCGGCGGATTGAAGCGCCTTAATCGAGGCCACCAACGGATCGAGCTCGGCGAACTCCTTCGAGAGCTTGATGTAGGTCTCCTGATCGGTGCCCGTGGCGAGCTGGCTTTGCAAGTATTCCCACCGGCTTACCAGACGGTTGAGCTTGTCTTTTGGAATGGCTGTCATCGATACCTTCTCCGCCCCGGCGAGAGACGCGGTCAATTATACAATTTGCTGAAAGTCTGCCGCAGCGCCGTCCCAGCGCCGGCGCATACGCGCTAACATAGGCCGCATCGTCATCGCGAGGCGGCTCTAGCCGCCGTGGCGATCCAGAGCACCATCTGAGACTTGGCCCTGGATTGCTTCGCTTTGCTCGCAATGACGGCGAGTTATGTTAGCGCCCACGCACGCAGGTGGGGAACGAGTAGGCACTTCGCTAGGTCATTGATCTCGCCAATCTTCACCGTCGAGAATACTGGATTCCCGCATTCGCGGAATGACACTACATGGGTCAGCGCGACATGGAAGGCGGGTTCCCTCCGGTGCAGGGTTGCGCCTATATATCGATATTTTCTGTCTGAGCGAACTCGGTAAGCTCGCGCCGTATGTTCGGGCTGTTTTCTTCGATCAGGCCGAGCAAAGTTTGGCGCATCTTTTTCGCATTGAGCGAAAGCACCATAGCTTTCACGGGGCCGATCGATGCAGGTGCCATAGATATCGAGCGGTATCCCAGCGCAATCAAGGCCATCGCCTCAATCGGACGTCCCGCCATCTCGCCGCATAGGGCGAAATCGACGTTGTGCGCTTTTGCCTTATCGGCGATTTCTTTTAGCACGCGCAGCGCAGCCGGACTCAAGGGATCGAAGCGGCGCGCAACGCGGTCGTTCTCCCGGTCTGCCGCAAAGAAAAATTGGAACAGGTCGTTGCTGCCCACCGAAATGAAGTCGGCCAATGGCAGCAGAGCGTCGAGCTGATAAACGATCGCAGGAACCTCGACCATGACGCCTACGCGAATCGAGGACGGCAATGGATGGCCATGCCGGCCGGCGTGGGCGACCTCTTTAGCAATGAGTTCTTTTGCCGCCAAAAATTCGGAAATGTCGGCGATGAACGGCAGCATCATCGAAAGCTCGCGCCCGGCCGCCGCGCGCATAAGGGCGCGGGTCTGGGTGCGGAACAGGCCGGGCCTATCGAGCGACATGCGTATCGCGCGCCAGCCCAGCGCGGGGTTCTCCTCGTTGATTTTCTTGAGATAAGGCAGAACCTTATCGCCGCCGACATCGAGCGAACGGAAGACGACGCGGCGGCCTTGCGCTTCATCGAGAACGCGGGAATACGCCCTTTGCTGCTCCAGCATCTTGGGAAACTTGGACGCCACCATGAATTGCAGCTCGGTCCGGTATAGGCCTATGCCATCGGCGCCGCTTTGAGACAGGTGGGGCAGGTCGACAAGCAGGCCCGCATTCATGTTCAGGGAAATGCGCTCGCCATCCTTGGTAACGGGCGGCACGTTCCGGAGCTTTGAGAACCGCGCTTGCCGGCGGGCGCGGAAGCGGGCTTTGTCCGCATAAGCGCGGATAAGCTCAAGCGAAGGGCGGATGTGGAACTGGCCGGTGCCCGCATCCAATATGGCAGGGTCGCCGTGATCGCCAGCGCTTGCCGCATCGGTCACATGATAGAGCACCGGCAAATTGAACGAGCGCGCGACAATCGTAACATGCGCTGTCGCGCCCCCATCCTCGATGACGAGGCCGCGGAGCTTCTTGGGATCGTAGCCGAGCAGCTCCGCCGCCCCCATGTTCCGGGCCACAAGGATCGCGTCGTTCGGGAGCCTGCCGAGCGTCGCGGCGTGATCGTGCCCATGCAGGATGCGCAGCATTCTGTTGGCAAGATCGTCGAGATCGTGGCTGCGCTCGCGCCAGAAGCTATCGGCATTCTTCATCAATTGCGTGCGCGTGTTCTGTTGCACGCGCTCGACCGCGGCTTCCGCCGTCAGCCCCGCAGAGACGGCTTCGCGCATCCGCCGCGCCCAGCCGCGGTCATGGGCAAGCATCTGCACGGTCTCGATGATTTCCTTATGCTCGTCGCTCGACGTCTCGTCGTGGATGAGGAGGCGATTGATATCCTCCCTGAGGCGCAGGAGCGCTTCGTCGAGGCGCTTGAGTTCCGCAGGTACATTCTCCGCAAAGAACTTGAGCACCTCCGGGCGGGGCTCGTTAAGGGCGATATGCCCGAGCGCGATCCCATCGTTCAGCGCCGTTCCCTTCAAGGTGACGGAGCTTTCCTTCCGGTCGGGCACCGCCGCGACGGCTCCGGCAAAATTGCCGGATGCTAGCGTCTCCGCAAGCACCATGGCGGTCGTCTCGAGGGCCTCGACCTCTTCGTCGGTGTAGCGGCGCTCGATCTTATTCTGCACCGTTAGCACGCCGATCGTTCTGCGATCGCGCACCATCGGCACGCCAAGGAACGAATGGTAGATCTCTTCGCCGGTCTCCGGTTTGTAGGAGAAGTGAGGGTGCTTTTGAGCGTCGGAGAGGTTTATCGGCTCGCCCCAATCGGCGATGAGGCCGACAAGGCCCTCGCCCTTTTTCATGCGCAGGGTATGAACCGCCTCTTTGCGCAATCCCTCCGTTGCGAAAAGCTCTAGCGTGTCGTCAGGCAGCCGGACATAGATCGAGCTAACCTCCGCAATCATGTTGGAAGCGATGACTTTGACAATACTGTCCAGCTTTGCCTGGGGCTCTGAGGCACTCGCCATGATGGCCCGCAGCTGCCGGATCAACACCCAAGGTGCGCGTTCTGTCCAGGGCATCTGCCCGGTCCCACTATCCCTGCGGTTGGGTTGAGGCGCTCTCACTGCTGGAACGCCTTCTATCTTTTGCGTATTTCCTAAGACCGGTCCAGACCGAACAGGTTATGGAGCGTTTTTACAGCCGCTTCGGTATGAGCCGCGCCGACCAGTACGCTAATCTTGATTTCTGACGTCGATATGGCCTGGATATTGATTTGTTTCTCCGCCAGCGCGTGAAACATTTTGGCGGCAACGCCAGCGTGGCTTCGCATGCCGACGCCAATCACCGACACCTTCACCACATCGGTGTCGCCGCGCAAATCGCTGAAACGTATCGAGTCCTGACGGTCGCGGAGAACTTGCAGCGCGCGCGGCAGCTCGGCTGCAGCGACCGTGAAAGTGAGGTCCGTCGTCCGGCCATCCTCCGAAATATTTTGCACGATCATGTCCACATTTATGTTCGCATCGGCAAGCGGCATGAAAATGCTCGCGGCCACGCCTGGCTTGTCCTCGATCTTGAGGACCATGATTTTAGCTTCATCTTTTGCGTAGGCGATACCGCTGACGATTTGATGCTCTAACATTTCCGTTTCATCGCAAACGAGCGTTCCGCGCTTCTCGGCTTGCCCGGCTCGCGCGGGCTCGCAAACCTCTGGTGTGTCGAAGCTAGAACGCACTTGTACACGGACGCCGCGAGCCATTGCAAGCTCTACGGAGCGCGTCTGGAGCACTTTCGCGCCCAAGGAAGCCATTTCTAGCATCTCCTCGTAAGAAACACGCGAAAGCCGCCGGGCTCCGTGCACAATGCGCGGGTCGGTTGTATAAACGCCTTCGACATCGGTATAAATGTCGCAGCGGTCGGCATTGAGCGCTGCGGCAAGTGCGACTGCGGTTGTGTCGGAGCCGCCGCGGCCGAGCGTCGTGATACGGTTGGCCGCGCTTACGCCTTGGAAACCGGCAACAACCCCGACCTCGCCTTGGTTTAGGCACTCAAGCAGCTTATCGCCCTCGATGCGATCGATCCGGGCCACGCCGTGCGAGCCGTCCGTGATCAGCGGGATTTGCCAGCCTTGCCAGGAGCGGGCTTTAATTCCCATCGACTGCAGGATGATCGCCATAAGGCCGGCTGTGATCTGCTCTCCGGACGAGACCACGGCATCGTATTCGCGAGGGTCGTGGACCGGATCGGCTTCGCGCGTCCAGGCCACGAGCTGGTTGGTGTGTCCCGCCATCGCCGACACGACAACGGCGACGCGATTGCCGCCGTCCACCTCGCGCTTCACATGGCGGGCGGAATTCCTGATACGTTCGATATCGGCGACGGAGGTTCCGCCGAACTTCATGACGAGGAGCATTGTGATAGCTATGCTGGCAAGAGTGAGGTTAAGAAGCCGGAGCGGACAGCCTTGGCGTCACCGGGAAAACAGGAAGGCCATCGATGGAGATTGAGGCAGAAACACGGCGAAGTCCATCTCTGGATGCGGAAGAGGTGCGGCGCTTCGAACGGCTCGCCAAGGAGTGGTGGGACGAGCGCGGCAAGTTTCGCGCGCTCCATGCCATCAATCCCGCGCGGCTTGCGTTCATTGTGCAGGAAGCTCAGCGCTGGCGTTCGGGAAACGTGCCTGTTTTCCGCCCGCTTGAAGGGCTCAGCGTTATCGATATCGGCTGCGGCGGGGGG
>Ga0326727_10028812_pt1 | contig 10060 bp, 7 predicted proteins | sample MB2enrmetagenome_FD_207643 | JGI IMG/M metagenome (GOLD analysis project Ga0326727, IMG submission 207643) | Lab enriched peat soil microbial communities from McLean, Ithaca, NY, United States - MB29MY | ecosystem: Environmental > Terrestrial > Soil > Wetlands > Peat | place: USA: New York...
GCCTCGATATCGAAGCTGCGGTCGCCCACCATCCACGCTTGGCCTGGATCGATCGCCTGCTCGCTGAGAATCCGCGCCAGCAGATCGGCCTTGGAGTGGCTCGCATACTCAAGCTTGTCGCCATAGACGGCGGCAAAAAACTGTGCGAGTTCGAATTTCTCAAGAATGCGTATGGCAAAGTGCTCATGCTTCGAGGTGCACACGTAGAGGGGAAAGCCGGCCCTATACAGATCGGCCAGCATTTCGCGCACGCCGGGATAGACCGAGTTGTTTGACCAGCCTTCGCGGTCGTAGCAGGCGCGATAGTCGCGCGCCAGGGCAAAGCGTTCTTCCTTGGTGCCATTCGGCAGCAGTTCCCTCACCCACTCTTCAACCGGCGGCCCGATGAAGCGATCGAGCGGTCCGGCAAAGTGCAAACCGCGCTCGTCAATCGCCTTGCGCAGGCAGCCCAGTATCCCGGGCTTCGAGTCGGTCAGCGTTCCATCGAGATCGAAGATCAGGGCTGGGCGGTGTCGATCCATGCTTCCAGTGTCGCAGACGCGTGCGCCAGGTTCACAGCTTGTGCCGGCACTCGAAAAACAAAACGCGCTAGACCTTTACCTCCGGGAGGGCTGCGTAATGCAGCAGCACGGCCACCGCGCAACTCACCAATCGCGTTTCAGCCGAGTCGGCGCGGCTGGTGAGGATAGTGGGCACACGCGCGCCGAGCACGATGCCCGCGAGCTGGGCGCCGCCAAGATACTCAAGCTGCTTGGCGAGCATGTTGCCGCTCTCAAGATCGGGGACCACAAGAATATCGGCCTGGCCGGCGACCGGCGAAACCAGCTTCTTGATACTCGCTGCTTTGGCGCTCACGGCAGTGTCGAAGGCCAGCGGGCCGTCGAGGATTCCGCCCGTGATCTGGCCGCGGTGAGCCATCTTGCAAAGCGCTGCGGCGTCGAGCGTCGACTTGATCTTGGGGTTCACGGTCTCAACCGCCGAAAGCAGGGCCACCTTGGGTTCGGGAATCCCCAGCGCATGAGCCAGGTCGATCGCATTCTGCACAATGTCGACCTTGTCTTCGAGCTCGGGCGTAATGTTGATGGCTGCGTCGGTAATCAGCAGGGTGCGCGCGTAGGCCGGTGTATCCATGATGAATACATGCGAGACGCGCCGCGTAGTGCGCAGTCCGGTGTCGCGCTGCATGGCTGGTTTCAACAGTTCGTCAGTGTGCAGGCTGCCCTTCATCAGGGCCTGCGCATTCCCCGTGCGGCACATGGAGACCCCGAGTTCGGCGGCTTTGCCTTCAGTCTCGGCCTGCAGGATGGGGAACTTGCTGATGTCGACGCCGATCTTCTCCGCCAGCGCTTTCATCCGGTCGGAGGGTCCGATCAGAGTTGGCTCGATTAATCCGGCCGTTGCGGCCTCGACCGCGCCGCGCATGGCAACGTCAGAGAGCGGCCATACAACGGCTGTAGAAATGGCCGGCAGAGTTTTGCAGCGCGTGATGAACTTGTCAAAGACGTGGTAATCGGGTGGGTGGCCGACAAGCGGGTCAACCGCAACGGACTCTGCCAGCGGAGCCAGATCACTCATATGTGCGAATCCTCCCAGGCCTTTGGAGCGCATGCTCCCTCAGCCTCACGAGATTATTCTTACCCGCGCCAATGAATTTCCGTGTGAGGTGAATCACATTGCGGTTGGAAGTATCGTTTTGCGGTACTCAGACAGATCGAGGCTCAATTCTTGAATTCGGCCGGTAGAATGGCCCTGTCCGGCCGGCGATCGCGCAAGTGCGCTCCCTTCGGCTCCCATCTGAGCCCAAGGTCCCAGCGCAGCTTCGCCGGCATCTCGAAAGGGTGACTTGAAGCCAGCTCTGACAGTAATCGCATTCGTAATGCTCGCGCTGCCCGCTATCGCCCAGCGGACCATAACCATTCCTCTGCCCGATGGCCGCGCATCCATCCAAGCCGACCTCTACGGGAATGGCGATCTCGGAATCGTGCTGGCGCACGGCGGGCGATTCGGCAAAGAGAGCTGGGCGCCGCAGGCGCAGCTTCTCGCCCAGAAAGGATTCACCGTGCTGGCGGTTCAGTTTCGCGGCGACAAAAAGAACCCTGACGGTTCAACCAGCGCGGAAGGCGCATACGAAGACAACGCCGCCGATGTGCTTGCCGCGGTCCGTTATCTGCATTCAAACGGCATGCGCAGGGTTTCGGCCATCGGTGCAAGCCTGGGTGGAGATGCGGTGGGCGATGCCGACGCGGCTGCCGCTCCGGGCGAATTTGACCGCGTTGTCTTTCTGGGCTCCGAAGGCGGCTCTCACCCCGAAAAGTTGACCGGCCGCAAGTTATATCTCGTTGCCCGCGACGACGCGAATGCGGATGGCCCGCGCCTGCCGGGCATCAAAGCGCATTACGCGCAGGCCCCGCAACCGAAAGAGCTGATTGTGGTGAACGGCTCAGCCCACGCGCAGTTTCTCTTTGCCACCGGCGAGGGGCCCCGGGTTATGAACGAGGTTTTGAAGTTTGTAACCCGGCAATAGCCGGTGAAATCTCAGCAACATTCCCGCCCGCCTTTGCGCCTCGAATCAACAGCCAGTGGTGGAAGCCATCCACAATTGCCATCAGCGCCGCCTGGTTCATGTCGCTGCTTACGCCGGCCGTGATCCACGGATCGTATCCATCGGCGTGGAAGCTCACCGTCACGCGGACATGCGCCGCGGAGTCGTGCGCCGACACATCGAGAGCGGCAACCGTGAAGGTGCCCAGCCGCATCTCGGCCAGCGCCGGGAATGGCTTCTCGAGTTCGAGCCGCAGGGCTCTGGTAAGAGCGTCGACCGGCCCGGCGCCTTCAGCTCGCGTCGTGGTGACTTTTGAGCCGCTCAGCATCAAGGTCATAAAGGCGATGGCGTAGTGGTCTCCCACGTCATCGCACTCGTCAAAGACCCGCCAGCTCCTCACGGTGAACCAGTCGGGCAAGGTTCCCAGGGTACGCATGCAGGCCAGCTTGAACGAATCTTCGCTGGCCGTGAATCCGCCGCCCTCGATCATCGCCTGGTTGGTGTCAAGCAACCTCTGCGCCTGCTTTGAGTCGAGCGGAACGCCGAGATCTTTCGACAGCATAACGATGTTCGCGCGTCCCGACTGCCCGTTCACGCCAATCGTGGGAACCGCGCCCAGCTCCGCGGGATTGCACCAGAGATAGGCGCCGGGATTCTTGTTCTCGCTCGAGCCGTGCATGCCCGCCCATGTGCCGAATGCGCCCGGTCCCACGATGGGCGCGCCGTGCGGCGGATCGAGAGCAAATGCGCCATAAGCCAAGTGCGCCAGGCTGGTTAGCCCGGCAAGCGATTGCGGCGGAACAAACTCGGCCTCGCCGCGCACCTGCATGGCGCCGATCACCGTGGTCAGATTCACGTTGCCACAGCGCTCGCCCGTGCCCAGCAACGTGCCCTGCACGTGCATGGCTCCTGCCAGAATCGCCGCGCGCGTGTTGGCCACGCCGAAGCCGCGATCGGTGTGGCCGTGGAAACCGATGGCTGCCTGCGGGAAATCCCTCACCAGCCCGCCGATCACTTCCTCCACTTCCTCAGGGCTCGAACCACCGTTGGTGTCGCACACCACGATGCGGCTCACCTTTTGCCGCACGCACTGGCCGGCCATCTCGCGGAAATATTCACGGCTGCGTTTGGCAAGATCGGGATCGCACAGCGCACCCATCTCGCGCCGGCCGCAATACGCGTCCATGCCGTGCTCCAGGTCGACAATCACTTCAAGACCGTTGACGTGCAGGCAATCCACGGTCTCCCACGCCATCAGCAGATTCTCTTCCGGGGTGGTTTCGAGCGAGTGCGTCACATCCAGCAGGCGCGACTTGACCACCACCACGGCCACCGGAATGCGTTTGCGCTGATTGAGAATGAACCTGACATCGGGCCACTCTTCCACCTTCGTGCCGCGGCCGCGCGTGCGGCCGAACAGCGCCAGCTTCATGCCCCCGGTGTCGATGCCGCTCACGGCGCTACACAGATCGCTCACCAGCTTGTTGGCTCCGGCAAAACCGATCTCGGCGTATTTGAAGCCGAAGGCTCCCATGTGCTCCAGCAGCATCGTCGCGTTGGGCACTGAGATTTCGAGGTTCGGCTGCTGCAGCCCGTCGCGAAGACTGGTGTCGAACAGCTCAACTTTTCTGGTTACACTTTCGCCCATCTGTTTCGCGTCCAATTCAATTGCGCTTTATTGGAGGTTGCCTGGCGGGAAGTCCGTTAATTCATCATATCCCGATCGCGGCTACATGGCGCGAATACTTCTACTCCCTATTCCCTAGTCCCTGGTCCCTGTCTTTCTCATCCCGCCGGCGCCACTGACGGCTCGCCCAACGCCGATACGCCTGTGCCATTTTCCTGATCCTTGTACTGCAACTGGTAGAGCTTCCAGTAGAGTCCGCGGTGAGCCAGCAATTCCTGGTGCGAGCCCATCTCGCGCAACTGTCCCTTGTGCATCACCAGGATGGTGTCGGCGCGCTGCACGGTCGAGAGCCGGTGGGCGATCAGCACGCTGGTTCGGCCCTCCACCATGCGCTCGAGCGCGGACCGGATGCGCAACTCGGTATCCGTATCGACGCTCGACGTCGCCTCGTCCAGAATCAGGATGCGCGGATTGTAGGCCAGCGCGCGGGCAAAGTTGATAAGCTGCTTCTGGCCGGTTGAGAGCGAGTTGCCGCGCTCACCCACCGGCTCATTGAATCCTGCCGAAAGCCTCTCAATAAAGTCGAGCACGTTCACGTCGCGGGCCGCGCGGCGCATCCGGTCTTCGCCGATCTCGTCGTTGCCCATGCGAATGTTGTCGCCGATGGTGCCGGTGAAGAGGATCGGGTCCTGCAACACCACAGCGAAATGTCTGCGCAGCTCATCCAGATCGTGCTCGCGCAGGTCAATTCCATCCAATAAGATCCGCCCCGCCGTTACCTCGTAGAAGCGCATCATCAGGCTGGTCAGCGTGGTTTTGCCCGCGCCCGTGTGGCCCACAATCGCCACCGTCTGCCCCGGTTCGATGGCGAATGAAACGTCTTTCAGAATCCATTCAATGCCGTCGATCGTGCTGAACCGCTCGGCCTTCAACTTTGGATCGGACCCGCTTAGCTCCGCCATCTTCTCAATTAGGTTGATTTGAACCCTCTGCTCCGGCGTCAGCTTCTGGTACGTGAACCACACGTGATCGAACTGGATTCGATTGGAGCCGTCGCCCAGCTTCGGCATCGCCGGGCTCACAATCCCGGGGGCCGTGTCCATCAGCTTGAAGATGCGCTCGCATGCGGCCATCGCCGCCTGCAGGATGTTGTATTTGTCGCTCAGGTCCTGGATCGGCCGCCAGAAGCGCTGCGAGTACATATTGAAGCTGGCCAGCATGCCGATGGTGACCGTACCGGCAAGCACACCGAAACCTCCGCGCCAGATCACTATAGCGATGGCAATCGAAGAGAGCAGCTCGACGGCCGGGTAATAGAGCGCGTAGGCGAAGATCGTGTCTTTGAACGCGATCATGTGCTGCTCGTTTACCGCCTCAAAGTCCTTGTAGGCGCGCTTCTCGCGGTTGAACAGCTGCACCACGCTCATGCCGCCGATGTGTTCCTGGAGAAAGCTGTTGATGCGGGCGATGGCGGCGCGCACGCGGCGGTAGCTCTCGCGCACGTGATCGCGAAATATGCGCGTGACCACAAGAATGATGGGCAGCACCGCGAAGGCCAGCAGCGCCAGCCACCACTTGATGCCCAGCATCACCGCGGCCATCAAGCTCAGCGTGATGAAGTCGTTCACGATGGCCAGGATGCCGTCGGTGAACATTTCATTGACGGCGTCCACGTCCGATGTCAGCCGCGTCACCAGCCGTCCCACCGCGTGCGTATCGAAAAATCCCACGTGCATCCGCTGCATGTGGCGGAAGATGTCGCGCCGCAGGTCGAACATGATCTTCTGCCCGGTCCATTGCATCAGGTAGGTCTGGATGAACTGGAACAGATACGACGAAACCAGGATCGTCAAAAAAATCACGGACAGTTGCGTGATGCCGCGCATGGGGTCGGGCGAGAGCCAGTTGGTGAGCCACCTGGCAGAGCTGAATCCGTGAGCCGCAGTGAGAACGTCGCTGGTGGCGCGATTCTGCGGAAAGTAGTGATCGATGCCCACCATCACCAGGAAGGGCCCGGCCACGTCTCCGAGGGATTTGATGGTGACCGAAATAGCAGAAATCGTGGCCTGCAGCCAATACGGGCGCAGGTAGTGGGCCAGCCTGCGCATCAGCCGCGCGTCGTAGACCTTTCCTACCGGGTCTTCGTCGGGCTTGCGGGCCGGCTCCTGCTGGTTTGATTGTCTGGGCTTGTCCTTTTCGGCGTCCGCCATCAATCACGCATCCATTTTTATTGTACGAGGGAGAAAAAGCCGCCCGGCGGCGCAGGCATAACTCCCCCGAAACCCGAAAAGCTGCCCGGCGCACTCTTGTTGGATGAGCCAGAACGGCCGCAGCCTCAAAATCTCAGATCCTGGGAGATCGCGAACTTCACTCGGCCTTTTTTGTCTCGGGTGCAGGGGCAGCCTTCGGCTTCGCCGCGGGTTTGCGCGTGGGGCTCGACACCCCCATGCTCATCAGCACATAACCGAAGCCTTTTTTGAGCAGATCAAGCATGCTCATAGTCTCTCACCCTTTTGAGCCCGGCGCCTGCCAAGCCGGTCTGCGTCCCTCCGCCTACTCTTTGGGCGATGGCGACGGCTTCTCCGCCGCCTGCTCATGCAACAGCGTCAGGGCCGCCGGAGGCAGAGGCTTGTTCGCGTTGGCCAAAAGCAGACTCACCTGCCAAATCTCGGTATCGGTCAAAACTCCCTGGTAGGCCGGCATTCCCGAGAGCCTCAACCCGTTGGCAATCTTCCAATAGGTTTCGCCCACCGGATCGCTGCTCACCCCAACCACATCCTCAACCCTTTGCCCCTCCCAAAGCGGCGGCGCTATGGGGTACATGCGCGAGCCGATTGAGGCCTGCTTGCCGTGCAGGCCGTGGCAAACGGCGCACTGTTCGCGGTAGACGCGCGCCCCGGCCACCAGGTTCTCTTCATTCACGGGAATCGGCGAGAATTGCGGCGCCTCGCGCGGAACGCGGTAACGCAGCGGGGCCTGAGTCAGATCCTCTTCGTGGAAGAAGGGCTTGTCAGCAACTGCCAGCGGCGGGCTGCCGTACCGAAAGTAAAGAAGCAGCGCTGCAGGAAAGAGAATGCAGCCCAGGAGAATACCAATTAGAACTCGTCCCATCTGTCAACATTCTCCCGTATGATTCATCGTAAGTCACCAAGGGGCGCAGCCGGCTGAAGAACCGTTTCAGAAACCCTCAGCCAATTTCACTTTACTTTCCTTTCCGGATTTGAAACTTTAAGTTCGTCGACTTCTGCACTCGTCTCTTCCCTGGATACCCTCCCACCCCGAGCCGCCGACCAAGAGAGCGGCCATCCCGATCAAATGAAAGGATGTATTTATGGCAGACCACTCCCAAATGAAACTGGGCCGCAAAGCCATCAAGACTGACAGCCGTACCCTTATGATGGGTAAATACCTGACCCCCGCGCTGCCGCCGCCTCCGCCCACTGAAGACTGGACCAAGGGCATCACTTCATGGGGCATGATGCTGAACGACCAGCTGGGCGACTGCACCATCGCCGGTGTCGGCCACGCCGTCCAGGTCTTCACCGCCAATACCGGCACTGAGGTCACGGTGCCCGACCCGACCATCGAAAGCTATTACGAGAAGTGGGACGGCTACGTCCCAGGAAACCCCTCCACCGACAGGGGCGGCATTGAGCTGGACGTGCTGAACGACTGGCAGAAACAGGGATTTGCCGGCAATACGCTGCTGGCCTTTGCCGATCCCAAGGCCGCCAACCTGGTTGAAGTACGCCAGTCAATCGCCCTTTTCGGCGGCGTTTACATCGGCCTCAGCCTTCCCCTCACGGCGCAGACCCAGGATGTTTGGGATGTGGTTCCCCGCGGCGGCGCCAAGGCCAAGCCCGGAAGCTGGGGCGGCCACTGCGTGTTTGTGGCCAAATACGACCAGCATAGCTTTACCTGCATTACCTGGGGTCAGCTCAAGGTGATGACCGTCGCCTTCTGGAACAAATACTGCGACGAAGCCCATGCCCTGCTGACACAGGACTGGATCGGCGCCAAGGGTTCGCCCAGCGGTTTCGACCTGGCTCAGCTCCAGGCCGACCTGAAGGCGATTGTCTAACCGCATCTCTCGCGGCGTCTGATACAGTACCGCCGGTCTCCTGACCGGCAGTAGTGAGGGCCACCGGGCCCTCACAAGTATCACTACGCCAGCAAATCCCTGGCCGCCGCGCGCCCCGGTCGAGGAGCCGGGAAGCGCGCGCCCGCGCCCATCCGCATTCACAGCCGTCTAAGCAACTACAGGCTCGCGCACAATGCTACCCCCGAGGTGATTTAATACCAGTTGGGGGGAGCACTGTGCGCCGGTCTGACGGCGCGGTTGTGTTTCCGCACTCCCACGGAGGAATCCCGATCACGATGCACTCTTTTCGACGCCTTTTCCTGGTGCTGACTCTGGCCTTGCCCACCGCACTTTTGGCCCAATCCACGGCTTCTTCGAGCAGCGATTCCCAGGCCCCCAGTTCCTCGAGTTCCCAGGCCCAGCAACCCACCCAGGAATCCGGGCAGATAAGCGTGCAGGCCCGTATCAAGCAGCGCCGCGAGCAGCGCCGCGCTGCGGCCATACACGACACGTACGACCACATGTGGGAGCCGTTTGTCGGGATGGGCTACCTGCGCTTTTCGCCCGGTTCCTCGCTGCAGCGCACCTCTTTCTACGGATGGGATACGGGCGTAACCCGCTACCGCGACCAACGTTTAGGCATCACCTTTGATGCCCGCGGCTATACCGGCATTGCCTATGTCGGCCTGAACCCCTACAACCTGACCCGCCCCAGGATCAGCATGTATAACCTGATGGGCGGGCCCACCTACCGGTTCTATATCGTGCCCAAGCTCTCCATCTCGGGCCGCGCGCTGGGCGGAGTATCGATCAGCAGTTTTTCCGGCGACACCAACGGGCTCGGCTCGAAGATTCTCGGCATCTGGCCCGACGGCGACACCTTTGCCGCCGGCGGCAGCATTGTCGGCCAGTACAACCCCACGCCCGGCATGAGCATCCGGCTGAGTGGCGAAGACCTGGCCACCGGCTTCGGCTCGACCACCCAAAACTCCTTCGGCTTCACAGCCGGCGTCACCTTCCGCTTCGGGAAGCTGTGAACGCAGTGGTCAGTGGAGAGGGTTCCGGGAGGGAAGAGCCCCTTTTGCGCCTCACACAAGGCCTACCAATTAAACTGTCCGCGCCGGTCGCGGCGGGTCTCAACTTTGCCCCATCTTCCGGGCAGCCGCCGCGCCGAGAACCTCGGAGCCTCCTATGACTACCATCTCCCGCCGCAATTTTCTTGAGTTAAGCGCGCTGGCAGCAGCCGCCGCCACGCCGCTTTCCACTTCAGCCCAGGCCGCGCCCGAAACCGGCAAACCCTCGCCCGTCAGACTCGGCCTCGCCAGTTACACCTTTCGCAACTTCACCCGCGCGCAGTTGATCGGATTCATGAAGCAGCTGAACCTCGTTGACCTGAACTGCAAGGACACCAGGGACCACCTGCCCATGGACCCTACGGCCGAGGCCGCCGCGCTCGCCGAATACGCCGCCAACAATATCAAGGTGCACGCCGTGGGGACGGTCTATTTCCCGAAGGATGAGGACGACGACATCCGCGCGAAGTTCGAGTATGCAAAACGCGCGGGAGTGAAGGTGATCGTGACCGGCGATCCTGCGGTCGCCACGCTGCCCCGCATCGAGCGCTTTGTGAAGGAGTACGACATTCGCATCGCCATTCACAACCACGGCCCCGAAGACAAGATATGGCCCTCGCCCTACGACGTGCTGCGCGCCGTGGACAAGATGGACCCGCGCATCGGCTGCTGCATCGATATCGGCCACGCCGCCCGCGCCGGCGCCAACGTGCCGCAGGCCGTTCGCGACGCGGGCC
>Ga0326727_10028813_pt1 | contig 10060 bp, 7 predicted proteins | sample MB2enrmetagenome_FD_207643 | JGI IMG/M metagenome (GOLD analysis project Ga0326727, IMG submission 207643) | Lab enriched peat soil microbial communities from McLean, Ithaca, NY, United States - MB29MY | ecosystem: Environmental > Terrestrial > Soil > Wetlands > Peat | place: USA: New York...
ATGTCGGTGGGATGCGCGCCCAGCCGCAGGTCGGTCATATGAGTGCCATTGGCGGTATCGTAATGCCCCACCGATCCATCCGCCCAATGGGTGACGAAGAACGACTTGCCGTCGGGATGGAACAGAATCCGATACGGCCGGCGCCCGGTCTTGAAGCGATTGATGACCATTCCCGATTGCGGATTGATCACCGCGATCGAATCCTTGTACAGCTCGGCGGCGTAGAGCAGCCGCCCATCAGGCGAGAAAGCCACATCGGCGGCGAAATCCTGATCGGCGGGACGGGGCACCAGCGGAAAGGTGCGGGCGGGCGTCAGAGTCCCGTTGGACAAAGTGAACTCGAACACGGAGCCCTTGGATCCGCCGCCGACGTAGAGCTTGTCGCTTTTCGGGGCAAAGGCCAGCCCCAGCCAGCCGTCCGGCACAGGGACACTGGAAACCACGCGACCCGACGAGGTATCGAGAACGCTGAGGCTGGGAGGCCGGTAACCGCCATTGAGTACCACCAGGTACTTGCCATCCTGCGAGAGCGCGGTGGACATCGGCAGCGTGTCGAGAGGCACCTGCCGTCCCACCGGTTGGAGGCGCCATCCGCTGTTGAGCAGGAAGCCGCCATTGGCCAGCGGCCCGACCTGTTCCCGCGGCGCGGTTTGCGAACTGACGAGCGCAGCAAGAGAGATGAATATTACGGCCAGAACGACTCGCGGGATCACGGAACGCAAGGTGGATTGCATATCGTGTACCCATTGTACTAAGGCAGGGTCCTTCGGACCGATTGGCCACCGTCGTTCCCGAACCTGGACGGCAGAGCGCCGGCTCGATGGCGCGAATCGGGGCCGGACGCGGCGGGGTGCCACAGCACTGACACGCGCAACTTGCGACAATATCTAACGCATCGTCATGTCGCTTTCCCTCGACAAACCGAAGCTCGATAATCGCGCCGGCGACATCTGGAAGTCCGCTGAGCGACTGCGCGGGAAGTTCAAGGCATACGAATACCAGAGTGTCATCCTGCCGATCATCGTCATCCGCCGGCTGGAGTGCGTACCGCTCGCCTGGCGTCAGGCCAAGCGCGCCGACGTGCTGGCCAAACGTCCCAGGCTCACCGAGAAGGAACTCGCCAAGCTGGTCAAGAAGCTCGAAGTGAGCGCCAAACTGTCGCCGTTCTCGAACAAGACCGACTTGACTCTGCGGGGTGCCCGAAGCGCGTCCGTGGCCGGACAGGCATCATGACGCAGCGAAAATCAGCCAAGCGAACGGATGCTGCCGTTTTGCCAGTCCCAAGGCCAACCGCGTTGCTGGCCGATCTGCGGGATCTGATCCTGCAGGCTCGCGAAGGCGTTGCGCGGGCCGTGGACTCGGGCCTTACCACGCTCTATTGGCACATCGGCCGGCGCATCCGTCAAGATATCTTGAAGGAAAAGCGGGCGGACTATGGGGAGCGGATAGTGTCCGCGCTGAGTGCACAATTGGAGGCGGAGTTCGGTCGCGGTTTCTCGCGGCGCAACCTCTTTAATATGGTGCGCTTTGCCGAAGTCTTCCCAGATCCGCGAATTGTGCAGCCACTGGCTGCACAATTGAGCTGGACCCACTTCTCGCTTATTATCTACCTGGACGACCCGTTGCAGCGCGACTTCTACGCCGAGATGTGCCGCATCGAGCGCTGGAACAAGCGCATGCTGAAAAAGAAGATCGACTCGATGCTCTTCGAGCGCACGGCGCTGTCGCGGAAGCCGGAACAACTGGCCGCGCTGGAGCTCAAGCAATTGCGCGAGGAAGACAAGATCACACCCGACTTGGTCTTCCGCGATCCCTATATCCTCGATTTTCTGGGTTTGAAGGACACCTATGCGGAGAAGGATGTGGAAGCGGCCATTCTCCGGGAGATGGAGGCCTTCATCCTCGAACTGGGCGTGGGGTTCTGTTTCGTGGCCCGCCAGCAGCGCATGCAAATCGACGACCGCGATTACTACCTGGACCTGCTGTTCTATCACCGCAAGCTCCGCCGCCTGATCGCGATTGACCTGAAGCTCGGCAATTTCGAGGCGGCGGATAAAGGCCAGATGGAGCTCTACCTGGCCTGGCTCAAGCGGTATGCCCGCGAGCCGGAGGAGGCCGAACCTCTGGGCATGATCCTTTGCGCGGGCAAGAGCGAGGAGCACATCGCGTTGCTCGAGCTTCGGAAAAGCGGCATCCACGTGGCCAGCTATTGGACGGATGCGCTGCCGCGGAAGGAACTGGAGCGGAAACTACACGAGGCGGTGCGCCTGGCCCGGGTGCGGTTGGAAGCGGCAAAGGACTGACGTGCAGGGCACCGCAACACAGGCGGGAAACACAGGCAAGAATGCCTGTGCTACTTACCGTATCGGCGAAAATGCCAGCGGCCGCAGGATGGTATTGGTGATGTTGCTGACGATCTCCGCATCGCTCAGCCCGGGCTCGGCGCGCAGCTTCTGCCACTCCGCGTCCGCGCCGAAGGCGCGCCACAGGCGGTCGCGGGCCGCCAGGTCGTCGAAGGCCAGCATGTAGGTCAGGCTCGGGAGGTTGCGGCCGACAATGCCCTGGCTGAAGAACACCGGGCTCATACCGAGCCGGCGGAAGATGCCGATCTCGGCGTCCTCGAACATCTTCATCTTGCGGCGCGAGGCCTTCTCGTTCACCGATTCGTACGTGCGCAGCTCGAAAATGCGGGCCGCCCGTTGGGGATCTGAGAGAGGCACGACGAGCGCGGGCATGCCGTCAAAGGCGCGCAGCAGCGTGCTCTCCATGCGGACGTACGCCGGGTCCGCAATGTTATTGTAGGCGTCCCACCCCTTGGCGAACTCCTGGTCCTCGGCGAAGTGAGCACGAACGGTTTCGATCGAGGCGTATGAGGGATAGGTGACCAGCGAGAGGATGTACGGGCTGCGTTCGCCGATCACCGGGCTGAAGAAGCCCATGGGTCCCAACCCGGCGCGCCGGGCCGCCGGCAGAAAAACGGTATTCAGATATTGCGTGGTGCGCTCTACCTGCGGGCCGGTGCGCATGTAGAACCAGACCAGGTGGAACAACGAGTTCTTGGGAGGATCGGCGGGCGCGGCGGCTGCCAGTCCTGCGGAGGTAGTCATGAGAAAATGACGGCGCTGCATACGGCGTAACCGTTATAGCAGAGCGCGCTACCCCCCGACCAGCACGGTCGGCATCCCCAAGATGATCACTCCCCCGTGCGCGGTCAGGTCTCCGATGCGGGCCTGCGGCAGTTTGCAGGTCAAAACAGTCATGGACCCCTTGGCAATCACGTCCGGCGGACCAACGCAGGTCAACATGTCGGTGACGCGCGCCGCCGGAAGTTTGCCGATCAGCACGGTTACGGCGCAGGGCGGTATGATGGGTCCGCCCACGTGCGGCACCAGCACGGTCACCATCGGGCAAGTGTGCATGTCGGTTATTCTGGATGCCGGCATTCCCATGTTATTTTCCTTCCCACAACTTGATGCGGCGCGCCACGTCCTCGCCTTGTGCGATGAAACTCCGGAATTTCTCGGGCGCCTGCTTGGGCTCGCCGCTCATGGCCGCGAAGTTCACCGCGCCCGAGACGGCCTTGGCCGTCAGGTAATCGCCGGGCGGCACGGGCGGGCATTCCGGAGGAGCCAGGCTGCCGCCGCTGAAAAATGCTCCCAGGCCGGCACATCCGGCGGCCGTGCCGAACTCCGCCTGCTCGGCGGCGGCATGGGCGGCGCGGCGGTTCTCTTCGCTGGGTTGCGCGATCCACTTCTCGGTGGCCGCCAGGGCGGCCTTGATCTTGGGAGGTGGATTTTCTCCGGCCGCCCGCCGCGCGCTCATCCAGCCCCACCACACGGCTTCGCGCTTGGGTAATGCATGGGCCAGAAAGCGGACCGCGTCCGGATAGAGTTGCTTCTCCACCAGCAGAGCCACAAATTCGGGCGGCTTCTGCTCCGGACGCATCAACGCCATCGCGTCCGGGCCCAATTCCGCCACCGAGCAGATGGCGGCGGTCTGCGAATATGCCTGCTCCACAGTACCCATCTTAGTTGATCATGACGATGCCGCCCTGGATCTGCACCATCGCGCTGCCGGAGATCTTGGTCATCACCGCGCTCTCCTCCAACTGGACCTGGGCATCGATGTTGATCATCATGGATTTGAGGGTGATGCTGGTGGGGTCCATGACGATGCTGCTCTGCCCGCACTGGATGGTGATCTTGGTCACCGCAGTGGTGGTCTGCTGATTGTTGATCTGCTCGGTGAGATTGTTTTGCACGGTGAGGTTATCGTCGCCGGGGGTCATTGCACCATGCATGCCGATGGTGGTGGTGCGATTGCGTTCCACTTCCACCGTCAGATCCCTCTCGGCGTGGCACAGAATTTCTTCCTGCCCCTTCTTGTCTTCGAAGCGGATCTCGTTGTAGTTGTCCGAGCTTCCCTTCAGCGAGCTGCGGCTCTTGATGCCGCTCTGCGTCTTGTTGTCGGGCAGGGTGTAGGGAGGCATCATGTCGACGTTATACACGCTGCCCACGATGATGGGATGATCGGGGTCGCCCTCCTCGAAGCTGACAATGACCTCCTGCCCGATCCGCGGAATGTGGATGGCGCCCCACTGTTTGCCCGCCCAGTGCGTGGCCACGCGCAGCCAGCAGGAACTGTTCAGGTCGTAGCTGCCGTCGCGGTCCCAGTGAAACTGGACCTTCACCCGGCTGTACTTGTCGGGGAATATCTCCTCGCCGGAGGGACCCACTACGGTGGCGAGCTGGACCCCGCGCACCGAAGGGATGGGCGTGGTTCGCTGCGGCCGGTATGGCAGCGCGAAAGGAATGCACGAGAACTGGTTGGTGTAACTGAACGGCTCGGGGGTATACACCCCGATGGGCTGCCGCGCCTGGTGTTCCACGCTGGTAATCACGAACTTGCCGTTGTCCGAGAAGTGCTCCGAGAGCTGGAAAGCATGGCCGGCGGTGAATCCGGCGTGCGAGCCTTTGGACTCGATCAGGAGGGCTTCGGCCGCCTCCTGCTGCATGCGGACACCCACGGTCCTCTGGTTCTCGGTGAAGATCCACTGCAAATGGTCGGGCTGCTCTCCGCCTCCTTTATTAATGCCGTCGAAATGGCGCGAGTATTCGCCCGGAAACTCGTAGATCTCCATGCCACCGCTGGTCCCCGCGGTCAGCTTGTGGGAAGCGCTGCCCACCTGCACGGAGTCCATGATGGATTTGTCGGCGGGCAGGCCCTTGCCGGAATTGGTTAACTGGAAATGCTCGTCCCACAAAGTGGTCTTGGGAGTGCGGATTTCCTGCGCCTTGTACCAGCCGTAAACCACGTCGTCCTCCGGCGTGTAGCCGAAGAATTCCTGGTACTTGACGGTTGAATTAAAGGGGATGTCGGGGTGCGAGCCGGGCGTATTGCCCAGCACCATGGTATGGCCGCCATCGGAGTGTTTGAAGAAGTAGTAGATGCCTTCCTCTTCCATGAGGCGGCTGGCGAACCGGAAGTCGCTCTCCTGGTACTGCACGCAGTATTCGCGCGATTTGAAATCCCCCTGAACCTCGTAGGAGACATCCAGGCCAGTGAGCACCTCTTTAATAATGTCGAGGCTGCTTTTCTGCTGGAAGATCCGGCTGCGCACGGTGCGGGTCAGCAGCCAGAACTGGGGAACGATCTCCAGCCGGAACTGGCAGAACTCGGGGTCGCGATTTCCCTGCGCCATTTTGCGCACGATGCCGTTGATATAGCGCGTGTCGCCGGTCTTGGTGGTGATGGATACCGTGACCTTCTTGCCCAGGAACTGGTCGAACGAGACCTGCGTGCCCAATTCGACCACCGTTTCCAACTGAAACTGAAACAATTCCGAGATGCCCTCGCGCCCGTGCATTTCGGTAAGGAACATCATGTTGGGGCCCAGGGGCGTGGTCAGTTTTATGGGCCGGTCCGTCTCCTTGTACATAAATCCTCCGAGAGTGCGGCGAAGAAACACAGGCACGAATGCCTGACACAGGCACGAATGCCTGACACAGGCACGAATGCCTGTGCTACTTACCTAGTTGTACACAAACGCGCCATCGGCGCCCAGCGACACGTGGATCGGCGCCAGCTTCTCGCCATCCGCCAGCCTCGCCAGAATCCTGCGTGAAACCTCCGGCAGCAGGGTGTTGGTCAGGATGTTGTCCACATTGCGCGCGCCGCTTTCCACCTCGGTGCAGCGCCGCGCCACTTCGTCCACCAACTGCTCGTCGTAGGTCAGGGAAATTTTGTGGTTCTGCTGCAAGCGCCGCTGGATCTTCCCGAGCTTCAGCCGCACAATCTGCTTGAGGGCCTCGTCGCGCACCGGGTAAAAGGGAATGATCACCAGCCTTCCCAGGAACGCCGGCTTGAAGACCTTGTTCAGCTCCGGCTTCAGCGCCTTCACCAGGCCCTCGGGGCTGGGCGCGGTCTCTGGATCGGCCGTCAGTTTCATCAACGTATCGGTGCCCGTATTGGACGTCAGAATGATGATGGTGTTCTTGAAGTCGATCACGCGCCCTTCGGCGTCTTCCATCATGCCCTTATCGAAGACCTGGAAGAACAATTCCAGCACGTCGGGATGGGCCTTCTCGACTTCGTCCAGCAGCACCACCGAATAGGGGCGCCGGCGCACCGCTTCGGTGAGCACTCCGCCTTCGCCGTAGCCCACGTATCCGGGAGGCGATCCCTTCAGCGTGGAGACCGTATGCGCCTCCTGGAACTCCGACATGTTGATGGTGATCATGTTGCGCTCGCCGCCGTACATCATGTCCGCCAGCGTCAGCGCCGTCTCGGTCTTGCCGACGCCGCTGGGCCCCACCAGGAGGAACACGCCGATGGGCTTGCTGGGGTCCTCCAGGCTGGCCTTGGAGGTACGGATGCGCTCGCTGATCATCGCCAGGGCATGGTCCTGGCCGATGACCCGCTGTCCCAAATGCGTTTCCAGCTTGAGCACGGTTTCGACTTCGTCCTTCAGCATCTTGCCGACGGGAATTCCGGTCCACGCCGAGACGACATCTCCCACAATGGTTGCGTCCACGCAAACGCGCATCAACGGCGTTTCGCCCTGCAGCCGCTCCAGTTCGGCGGTGAGCGATTCCAACTGACCGCGCAGCACCGCGGGGTCTTCCACCGGGGGCGCGGAGGCCGCCGCGGCGGGGGCCGGCGCGGTGGACGCCGCGGCTGCTTGCGCGGCGCTCAGCTCAGCAGCCGCCTGGGCCACCGCGGCGGCGGCAGCCGCGGCCGATGCGCCGGGAGTGGAAATAGCGGCGGTCAGGGCGGCGGTAGCCTGTGCGGCGGCGGCTTGCGCGGCGGCGACTCTATCGGCAGCGGCTTTAGCGGCCGCAGCCTGCGCCGCGGCAGCCTGAGCGGCGGCGGCCTGCACGGCCTGCTGCTCCGGCGACGGCGGCTCCAGCGGGCCCTCGATTCTCGCGCGCAGCTCGCGGATGCGGTTCACCAGGTCGCTCTCCTTCTGCCAGCGCGCCTCCATGCCGGCCAGCTCCTGTTCCACCGTTTCCTTGCGGCTGGCGATGGCCACGAGCCGCTCCGCGTGGTCCGTCCCGAGCGCCGACTCGCGCTCCAGAATGCGGATCTGGGTGGCGCAATCGTCGATCTCGCGCCGCGCGTCTTCGATCGGCGGCGGAGTGGCATTCTGCCCCAGCGAGAGGCGCGCGCACGCCGTGTCCAGCACGCTCACCGCCTTGTCGGGAAGCTGGCGGTCGGCCAGGTAGCGATGCGACAGCTTCACGGCCGCCGCCAGGCCTTCGTCGAGGATGCGCACGTTGTGATGCTTCTCCAGTATGGGCGCCACGCTGCGCATCATCACTCCGCACTTCACCTCGTCGGGCTCGTCCACCTTGACCACCTGGAAACGGCGCGCGAGGGCCGGGTCCTTCTCGAAATACTTCTTGTATTCGGACCACGTGGTGGCGGCGATGGTGCGCAGTTCGCCGCGCGCCAGGGCGGGCTTCAGGATGTTGGCGGCATCGTTCTGTCCGGCGGCTCCGCCGGCTCCGATCATGGTGTGCGCCTCGTCGATGAAGAGGACGATGGGCGTGGGCGACGCCTTGACTTCCTCCACCAGCCCCTTGAGACGGTTTTCGAATTCGCCCTTGATGCCCGCGCCCGCCTGCAACAGCGCCAGGTCGAGCGTGCGCACGGTGACCTTGCGCAGCACCGGCGGCACGTCGCCGTTCACGATGCGCACGGCAAACCCCTCCACCACGGCGGTCTTGCCCACCCCGGCCTCGCCCGTAAGGATTGGATTATTCTGGCGGCGGCGGGTCAGAATATCGATGATCTGGCGGATCTCGAAGTCGCGCCCCAACACGGGATCCACCTTCCCCATTTTGGCGTTCTCCGTCAGGTTGACGGTGTACTGGTCGAGGTTGGGCGTCTTGCCGCCGACCTTGAGAATGCCTCCCGGGACGCCCGGCGCGCCCGCCGCAACCGCCGGTTCCGCGGTGCGCTCCAGGGAATCGGCCATGATGGCCGGCAAAATCTTGCGCAGCGCCTCCGGCTCGATCTTCTGCAACTCCTTCCCGATCTCGCGCACGATCCGGCTGAGCTCCTCGTCGGAAACCAAGGCCAGGATGACGAATGCGGTGCGCACCTGCGTTCCCCCGAATTCGAGGGATCCCAGGGTCCACGCCTCGGTGAGCATGCGGAACAGACTGGGACTGAATGCGGGCGTGCGCGCGTTGCCGGTCTTCAATTTGTCCAGGCTGCGCGACAGTTCCGCCGAGAGGCGCGCCTTGTCGATGCCGAACTGTTTCTCGATGCGCGCGAAATCCGATTCGCCCACATCCATCAGCTTCATCAGGAAGTGCTCGATTTCGACGTTGTAATGTGTGCGTGCCAGGCACAGTCCCGCAGCGTCCTCCAGGGTCTTGCGGGTCGTATCGTTCAATCGGTTAACGATTGCCTTCAAGCTGATCGCCATAACACCTCCAGGTATTAGCCACGGATGGACACGGATAAACACAGATAACAAGCAACCAAAACTGTATTATCTGTGTTCATCCGTGTCCATCCGTGGCCAATCCGTTCACAGTTCTAAAATCGTATCGCCCGGATCTCTCCGGAAATCCGCCGTCTTCACCCACGAGGTCCAGCCCAACTGCCACCCGGGCTCGGGTTTCAGCTCGCAGACCGGAACTTCCTCCCGCCGCAGGATAAGCTGGATCTCCACATCGTACTCTTTCCCGGTGAAAAAGCCGGCCAGCGCGCGAACGTGGCGGTAGGCCTCGCCGCCCGGCAGGAATTCCATGTACCGCTCCAGGGTGAGCGGGCCGATCTGAATCCGCACGCGCGATTGCTGGTCCCAGATTTCGTCTCCCACGATCGCGCCAAATCCGAGCTGGTCCGAATAGTTCGGCGTTTCGCTCATGGAACACTGCGACTCCCGGTCGATGGGATACCACGCGCCCACAAACTGCTCGATCTCCACCGGCACCCGGAAATAATCCCTCAGCACCTGGCGCAGCACGGTCGCCGAACGGGTGTGCAGGGAGAGCAGCCCGGCATAGAACAGCAGGGCGTCGTCCGAGACGTCCTGGCGGTCCTGCAGCCCCGGCGTGGCCAGCCCCAGCAGCGCCAGCAAATGATGCGAAAACTGGTCGCGCTCGCCGCGTTCGTAAGGGATGGTGAACCGGTACTTCTCCCATGCCTGGTAGAACAGCGAGATCATGCGGTGATTGAAGATGTCGAAGAAATCCCGCATCGTGCGATCGCGCGCGCGCAGCCGTTCGATCACCAACCCGCTGTACAGCAGGGGGAGCACGCCCGAAGGTCCGGTCAGCCCCATGAAGTTTACCCGCATGCGCACGGGGCCGTCCGGCGGCCGCTCCAGCTCCTGAATCTCGCTGGCCGGGAACGCCACCGGCGCGTGAGTTCCGAAGCGCACCACCTCGTCCGCCGGGTTGGTGAACCTCCCGATCACTTCGCGGTCGGGCCGCATGTGCATCAGCAGCCGGACCGCCTGGAAGAACCCGAACAGGTACGGCGCGCGGTCGAGCGTCTCCACGATCGGCCAGCGCTCCAGATCCACCGAGGTGTCGGCTACAGC
>Ga0326727_10028814_pt1 | contig 10060 bp, 10 predicted proteins | sample MB2enrmetagenome_FD_207643 | JGI IMG/M metagenome (GOLD analysis project Ga0326727, IMG submission 207643) | Lab enriched peat soil microbial communities from McLean, Ithaca, NY, United States - MB29MY | ecosystem: Environmental > Terrestrial > Soil > Wetlands > Peat | place: USA: New York...
GGTGCCCTGACGGACCTTGTTCAAACTGTTGCAGCGGCGCCGCTGACGCGGGGAAATGTCTGTAGCCTCGCGGGCGAGGTCTAGTCCTTAACCAAATTGCAGCGTGAGGCGCTGGAAACTAATACAAACGTCGATTTAGATTTTGTCCGAGCCGTTCCCTCGTTGCCGAGAGGGTGGCCTTCGATCATGAGGCCAAAGATTTCCTGGATGGAGTTGCTTACGTCCTTGCCCCCGATTGTCGAGGCTCCAAATGAGCCTTAGGACAATATAACGAAACGAAAGACCTCGTTTCGTATCCATACTTCCTAACTTAGCCCTCAACTATCCTCCAAACTTGTTGGGGGTATTTTTTTGCCTTGCATTTATGGTGGCTAATCGGCTTGTCAATATTTTGGTGCGTCAAAATCTTCGAAAAGCCCCCATGCTTTTCCCCTTACCCATTTCTGAAAATCCCTCAGACTTGACCAAAGTTCTCCAGGAACCGCTTACCCGGATGGTAAAAAATCCCAAATAATATGTTCAAATCTGCAAAAATGCCCCTTGCCGTACTATTCCCGTTTTGAAAAAATCGCTCAGGATTGGGTACACGAAGCCTGCGGTCTACAGGTCTGGGCCTCGCATCCATACTGGTGGGCAACAGCTGCGCCGTATGAGCAGCATTCCAAGCCGGCGCCGCCAAAAACTCATTGCCGGCGAATGGCCGCCACATCCGCGCGACCGAACAGTAAACCCGCACTTACCCGCGTCCCGATTTGGAAATTACCTGTGATGTCGGTGCCATGAAGTCTGTGTGCCCTGAATAACTGAGGGCCTACACTGGACATTCCCCAACTCCTCCGAACCTGAGAACCACTTTTTTTCGTACCGCCTGTTTCCCCTTGGGAACGGCTCAGTGAGACCTCTTCGAGGGTCACGCCCCTGTAAAGCGCGTATTGCCCCCCCTTGCAAACTTGTATTGAATGGCGCATATAGTAAAGCTATGTCCTGCGAGGACGGCTGAACTGAAAGCATGGATTTTTCAGGAGAGAGGAGGTGTCGAGAGGGGTGAACAGGGTAAGTCGTACTCAATCTTGAAAAGGATTGGGATGGATGGGAAGTCAACTAACTCAAGAACCGTTGTGGCTAAGATTGATTCCGGGTTTTTTTGTCATTGATTAATCGAAGATGATCGCCGGGTGTTGGTGAAAATGCTTTGTTCATAAGACCACAGCCCCTTTCAAGCGTGAAAGGAGCACAGTATGAACACGCAAGACGACCGACACAAAGATGACACCGAAAGAAAGGTGATCGACATATCGTCCTGGTTCCCTGTTGGTGCCGATTCACTAATCGACCCCGAGCAGTGCAACAGGACTGAAACCGTGATTACCGAGGATTCCCCCGAGAAGCCGGAGTTCATGGGTGATTTTCCAGAAATGGAGATTATTCATCCTGCTCTGGACTTTGCGAAGGGGACTTTGTTTACTGCAGTTCCGAGTATGGGCTCCCCTGATGGGCCAACGATAAATTGGCTCGTGACCTCAGGACGGGAGTTCTTCCCCCTACAGACGATGGAAATGTTCAACAGAAAGCTGCGTCCGAGGGTCTGTTGCGACAAACTATCCGTCTCACCCCGTTACAGTGGGGCCGTTGTGAAAGCCTTCAGCGAGGGGAGACTCGAAGGTGACCTTTTGGTTACCTACAGTCGAGTGAAGGAGTGTTTGGAGGCTTGCATTGGTCTCATGGACGATGAAACTTACTCCTTTCTGACGACATGGATCATAGGAACGTACCTGTTTCCGGTGTTTGACGCCTTCCCGTATGTCCATTTTAATGGACCCAAAGGGGTCGGTAAGACAACCAGTTTGGAAGTGCTTGAGAAGCTGTGCTTCAATGGGCTGTTGACTCCATCTGTTAGTGCCGCGGCGCAGTTCAGGCTGATTGAGGCTTGTCGCCCAACGTTGCTAATCGACGAAGCCGAAAACTTGGGACGTAAAGCGCAGAACGACGCCCGAGCGATTTTCCTTCACGGATATGTCAAGGGTGGAGCGGTGCTTCGTGTTGAGCGAGTAGGTAGGACATGGACGCTAGCGCCTTTTGAAGTCTTCTGTCCCAGGGCTTTTGCGAGTCAGCAAGGATTTGAGGACACCCTGGATTCAAGGACGGTCAGAATCCCGATGACTAGAACACGGCGACAGCGCCCCAAGCTGGATCGGGAGGATGTGCAGAGCATCAGGGAGGATTGCTTTTTGGCAAGTCTAACCTGTGCACCGGTGATCTACGACATCTACAGTTCTCTGGACGATCCAGAAGGAGTTCTGCCGTTTTTCGGTCGGGATTATGAGCTTTTTCAACCGTCGATGGCCATAGCCCTAGCCACGGGTGATGCAGGAATCGTGGGGGATCTGACTAACTTCGCCATAAAGTCCTACCGCAGGAAAGAGGCGGAGTTGTACGAGTCATCTCCCGAACACGCTTTTCTGGATTTCCTTCTGGAGCACGTCGTCAAAGACGGCGAGTACCCGGGGAGTGTCCTGCTGAGGGCGTTCAAGCAATTCACGTTGGATAATGGCATTAAGCTCAACAGGGATTGGACGCTGCAACTTCAGGGGACAATGCTGGCTAATCTTGGCCTGGTTGATAAGACTGACAAGAGAAGGGCAGAGCGCAATCACGCCAGGGTCTATTTCTTAAGCAGAAAAAAACTGGAGGAGGTTGCGGACAACTACAACCTCATGTGACATGCGTTACCGTTTTTTCCTTGAGTTGGTCACAGGTATTCTAGGTGGAATTACGCCACCTTACGCCTGATGTGACCGACATACCGGCGAGAGTGACCTTAGTGCTCTCGTCTTTTTTTTGCCTGTTGCCTGGTGAGACCACCCCAGGCTAAAGGAACTAGTGTAGTGTTGCCGTAATAGCTTTACGCCTCAATTCGAAGAAGATCTTATAAGAATTAACCGTTATGAGGGCTGGATTGTAAAGTCATTGCTGAAACACAACACTAGCGAAACAGTTGGCATGTCGGTCAACGCTTTGATTTGACAGGATTAAGCCGACACAGGTTGGTAACGGATCGGTCCAGTCCATTCCAAGTAGGTGTTCCTCAGTTACGTTCGACCACCTATCTATGTGAGTCCAGTCGAGACCTCCCATGATAACTCAGGAGTTTACATAACCCCGGACACGATTGGAAATCTCTTGTCCTCAATAACTACTTATAATGACATATCTATCTACACCCATACATCTCTAAACCCTTATCCTCTCCCACTCCATACCAGATTATTCTGCGGGTAGTCTGATATGGTGAAGGAAATGAAGCGACATAGAGGGTAATAAGATGCGCGGGAGTTGTGAAGAGTTGTTAAGAGGACAGAGAGACAATTCCGGCTTAAGAAACTTTTCGATATAAGAGATGTCGGCATAATAATAAGTGGGAGGGGAGATGGTCCGGTTGTTGCGTTTATGGCAGGGACCGCAAAAAATGCTGTGACATCGTCCCTAGAATTAGATTAACAACAATTGATGGAGGTGAATCATGTATAAAACGCTACCAATTATCGCTCTGGTCGTCTCAGTTGTCGCAGTGGCCACGCTCATTCCTTTAACTTCTCAAGCATTTCTTGGCCCTATTTGGACGCCGTTTTCCGGAGGATGTTATTCAGGATGTGGATACGGCGGCTACTACGGAGGTTACGGCTACGGAGGTTATGGTGCCTACGGATATTACGGATGGCCGTACGGGCATGGCTGCCGTCACCACAAGCACAGGGGCGCCAGGCACGGACACTAACCGCACTACTGTGCGTGGTACGGCTACTGATTTCCCTGATGCAATGTCCCCTGCAAACAGCCGGCGCCAAACGTTCGCTCCACAACGTGCATACAACTTCCAAAGTGAGGTGCGGAATCGCACCTCACTCCTTGCTATCAGCGCTCTCTGGGCTCTCCGCTGTGAACGAGGAGGTCGGCTTTACTTGGCTAGCCTGTAGACTCCTCAATAGCCGAAAGAGCGTCATAGCAGTCCTCCTTGTGCCAGCTGCCCGAAGGCAATGTCCAACGCCTATTTGGCCTTTTCCTCCCCTTCTGGCAGGATCTTGACTATGGCACAGTGGTCCAGATCAAGGTATTTCCGTGCGACTCTCAGAACATCTTCCGCCTTAACTTCTCGTATTTTCTTAATGTATACAGGGTCGTAATCGTGTCCCAAACCGTACAGCGTGTACAGGCCGATTTCTTCAGCACGAGACCACGAACTCTGCAATGAGGTCACATGATTGCCGATCAAATTATTGACGGCCCTATTAAGCTCCGCTTCACCGATCTTTTCTTTCTTGATTAGTTCTACTTCCTCGATCAGTCCCTCGTACGCCCTATCCACTTTTGGCGCATCACAAGCCATGTACAAGCCGAAAACCCCAGGTTCCATTCCTGGCCGAAAGAACGAAGTAACGTCGAACGCCAACGATTCCTTGTCCCTGAGCTGGTTAAACAGCCTGCCTTCCTGGCCCAGGACATGGTCGAGAACATCAAGTGCAAACCGGTCCGGGTCGCTGAAAGTAGTTGCCCTGAATCCTATAGCGAGATGGGCCTTTGCTCTCGGAACATGCACAATATTCTCTCTGGCCTTTTCCAAAGATCCCTCACTTGGAACTTCCGGCATTTCCAAGGTCTTTGGGGGGATGCTTCCGAAGAGTTGCTCTATTCTCTCCAGAACCTTTTGGGGATCCATCTGTCCCACAACTGCGACAACAGTATTGGACGGCACGGCAAACCGTTGATATGTCTGCCTAAGATCGTCAACAGTGAACGACGCAACCGTAGCTGGAGTCCCCAGTTTGTCAAATCCATAGGGAAAGTTGGGGAAAAGCGTTCTGTTCAGGACACTGATGACGTACGTCGTCGGCCTATCAGGCTCGGTTTTGATGTCGTTGATGATCAAATCCCGTTCCCTGTCCAGCCTGTCTTGAGGAAATGTCGGGTCAATATACATCTGAGAAAGCAATTCCATCGCCTGGTCCAAGTAACGGCTAAAGAAACTCCCATAAAGACCAAACGAATCGTTTCCCGAAAAACCTGCAATTGACCCCCCCATGCTGCCGACTTTGCGGGCTATATCCACATCGGTCATATTCCTCGCACCCTTGTCGAGCATACGGGAAATGAAATTCATGATCCCCCGCGTGCCTTTGTTCTCAAATCGCTTTCCACCCAGGCATGCGATTCTGAAGCTGATAACCGGATTGGAGCTGTCGGGTAAGAGAACAACCTTCATGCCGTTCGATAGTTCCCTGAACATGGTGCCCGCGGGCGAGGCAGCAGTTGACGATGTGGTTTTTGCTGTAGGGGCGTAACCGCTTACGATTTTCTCCAACTGTTCAATGCGGAAATCTTTCCCTTCCCCTTCAGGCAACAGCACGCTAACTGTCACATTGGGAGGCATGAGGTATTTGTTCACCGCTGAAGAGATCTGCTGAGGCGTAACAGCGGAATTCAGGGTCAGATACTTCTCTTCGTACTCTGCGTCCTCCAGAGTATTCTGATACGTACCCATACTCCTAGCCGTCCCCTGAACCGTTTCACGGTCGTAAACTTGGTCCGACTCAATATGGATTTTTGCCTCTTCTAATTCATTTGCAGAAGGAGGAGTTTTGGCAAGTTGGGCCAATTCTTCCATCACGCCTTTTGTAGCAGCTTCCAAATTGTCTGACGCCAAGGTCGCGGAGATTATCATCAATCCGGGTTCCTTGGGCGTCACAGAATAGGCGGAAATATCGTTGACGATGCCTTTCTCCCGCTTAAGGATCCTGACGAGCCGTGAGTCGTCTCTAGCGCCCAGGATGTCCGCAACAAGGTCCAATGCGTTGACATCGTTGCCTTTCATGGATGGGATGTGAAAGGCTACACTAAGTCTGGTCTCGGTGGCACTGCGGTCCCTGGCTACCGCGGTCCTAATTTGCTCCTGGGGCGGTTCTTGAGGCAAGGGCGTCCTGAAAAAGCCTGCGGGTTTAATATCCGACGTAAGGCGTTCGACATCTTTCCTCACTGAGACCGGGTCAACGTCGCCCACGACCATCAAGAACATGTTTTCGGGGACGTACCATTTCTTGCGGTAATCCAGCACAGCTTTGCGAGTGACCTTTTTGAAGCTCTCCTTGTTACCTATGATAGGGAACCGGTAGGGGCTTTTTATGTACGCGGTCTTGAAAAGTAAATTGGAAGCCACATGTGACGGTCGATCCTTGTCATACAGCTCTTCTTCCAGCACAACTTTCTTTTCCTTCTCAAGCTCATTGAGGTCTATAGCGGATCGGAGTACGGCGTCAGTGACAATGTCAAGGGCGTGCGTTGTTTCCGATGAAGGAACATAAATGTGGAACACCGTTTCTTCCCAGCTGGTGTAGGCGTTCATTTGTCCGCCGATTTCTGCAACCTCTTTGAAAACTTGCCCCACACCTCGCTTCTTGGTGCCTTTGAACGCCATATGTTCGATCACGTGGCTTATGCCGCGTTCCGAATCATAGACACTCCCCACCATCACCCACATTTGGACGGCCGTTACCTTCCGGGAATGGTCTTCCTTGACAAAGACGTTCAGTCCGTTTGGCAGCACAAAATGAGCCAAATTGCCGTCCATTGCATCCACGGCTGACGGTAAGCCCGTTAGTGTCATGGCCAATGCCAACCATACTGTTAGTGCCAATCGATTTGAAAGAAATCGCCTCATAGTATCTCCTTTTTCTGAAGCCAAATAGTTGCCTGAGAGTTCAAACGGAGGTCCGCCTGGTAGCGGAACTGGACCATGCTCACACGAGACTGTAAAAGCAAGAGAGATGATTTCATTCCCCAGCCGTTCTCCGTGGTTTCATCGGGCGACTCCAGGAAAATCTTGCAGTTCCTGTGATGGTCGAGATTTCCTACCTCAGCGCTGGCATGCGGCCTCGTCTGGATTCCTCACCATTTCGTTGCCTGTACCACTTCTCCTATAAGCAATCAACACACACGACCCTGTTTGCGCATCCCCACCCGCCAATCTGCGTCATTTGCAGGCCGTCAGGGACAAAATGAGTCACCTGTCCGACCCGACAGAGCCCAATGGCACAAAATTGGCGCGGGGTTTGGTGCTCAGGAAAAAAATTCACTCCTTTGCTACGTCATCAATTAGATATCCAAAAATCCCCCGCACTTTGTGAAATTGTCTTTCGGACCAAGAGCGCCGGCAACCCTGGCATATAACTATTTATAATTATATACATTTATACCTATGCGTCTCTAAATCTGTATTTCTGCCAGTCCCTTTCCTAACATCTTCTTGAGATGACCTCAGATAAAGACTTGTCTTAGCCCAATGGACTGCAAGTGTGGTGTTGGGCTTATTTTTGATGTATAGATGGATATGTAGTTGGAATTATGTGTAAATGTCTGCAAGATAGCTGTTCGCAGTCACCCGTACAAGGCCTGGCGAAAAACTACCGAGTTGTGTTCATCTGAGGTCCAGAGAACATTATACTAGACCGAGGACCTTTTCGGTATCACCGTAACCATCCCCCGACCGGGCACTTGAGCCTCATTATCAGCTTGACCAATGCGAAAACACAGGCTAGATTGCCGATGCGTCCTTGTTCTCTACGGTATGTCAGCTCCGTGACATGGAGGGGCGATTGCCCCGCCTTCTTCTACGTTCGGACCTGTAGTAATTTGCTATGTAAATTTAAGACTGGTTTGTACCGACGCCTAGAACGTCGATAAGAACCCAGTGTCACGGATTCTACATCGGGAGGTACGAAGTGAGACAAAAGATCTCGGCGCGAGAATTCTTGGCCGATCTAAGAGATGGCCTCAGTGACACCCAACTCAGAGAAAAATATGGCCTGTCGGAAGATCAGCTCGACAAAATCCTCAATAAATTGGTAGACGCCGGGCGTATCACGAAGCAGGAGTTAGATTCTAGAAAAGTCCAAGGCGGGGACATTCTTTCTTTCAACGCGCCACCTGAGACGCCAAATCCTGTGATCTCTGTTACGCCCTCCCATGAATCCACCTACAATCTGGCAGATCAGGGGGGGCAGCCTTCCGGCAACCAATCCTCAACTTCTCAAGGCTATCAACAAAGTCCTGAACGTGAGGTGCTGTCAACGTGCACAAGAAATGCGTGGATAGGAATAAGCGCGGGGCTATTCCTAACAGTCTTTGGGCTCCGACTCGGCGGAATTGTTGATCGGACAGGGATCTTGTCGATTCTATTTATGTTAGGCGGGGTGGGGCTATATATCTGGGGATGTTATTACTTGGTTAAGAGAAAAGGTTACCGCGGCGCCTTCGCTTTATGGGGATTGCTAGCACCTATCGGATTGTTAATGTTGTTGCTGCTACCCAACAAGTATTCGCCAGTCGGACACCCCGTCAGGTCGGCCGTAGCTTTTCGCGTATGGCCCGCGATTTTGTCGCTGTTTGTTCCCGGCCTGGGGCAGATGGTGCAAGGCAGGATCCTTGCCGGTCTGCTGGTTTCGGCCAATGTGGTGCTTTACCTTGTTCCCCTATTCGTAACGCATAATGTGAATTACGACGTGCAGACCCCATCTTTGCTGATCGCCGTGGGTGTATGGCTCGGATCGGTTCTGGACGTCTTTCTTTATCGCAATTCCTTGGGGCCAAGATTGGTTAGGGATCTGTTGACTGCGCTTCTTGTACTCCTCCTCTTTTGCGGAGTCGGCCTCTTCGGAACGTTCTTTGTCCTACCCCACCTCCACATCTGAAGAGGGTAGAAACCTCCACCAAGTCCGAGGCACACGTGAGATTTCGTCTTTGAGAGCGTAAGAGATTACCAATGGCCTGGCCCCGTATTATGTACCACATTTTTATGGTGTGCTGAGCGGATTTAATAGGCTAATGCTTATTATTTATGGCGGCACAGAAATCTAGTGGATCATAATTTGGCAAATTTGTCGCCTTCATCCGGAATTATGTGGTCTTGCCATCTTGAGATCTTTCGGGTGGTAACCAGTCGTGCGATAACCCGTCAGACCGCCAAAGCCATCGACGGAGGTTCGTGAGATGGTCAGAATAAGTCCTTCGCCGTTTGCAGCTAGCTGTTTCGGTATTCGTTTCATCTTTTTCGGCATGACGGCGGTGTTTTGCAGTATGCTCGTGGGCTGGACTCTCTTGAGGTAGGCGACTCTGCGGAGTTTGAAACGAATCCCTTGTCGATTTTTGGAGAAGCATGGACCGCCTCAGCGTCCTGAATTCGGGAGGGCGTGTGTCGTGTTCGAAATGTGCGGATGGTGCCCCCTGATTTCATCGTGTCCTTCAAGTTCTAAGGCTCCGGGGCCATTTTTTGGATCACGAATAATAAACCTATTTTATTTTCATAGGCTAAGAGAGAGCGGTCATGTGGATGTAAGTATCTATAATAAGTGGTAATTACAAAAGGCTATAGGGGGTGGGCTTCCCACGGGGTAGCGTTCGGAATCAGCCGCTTGTCCAGCGGTAAATAAGGACCGCTTTGGCGGTCTTATTAAATTGCATTTCATCACTAACCAAGTCGATCCTATTCGTCCTGATCTTCACGTACCTCATCGGCATCGGGCTCAGGCAGCAATCCTTCCTTGACCAGGTCTTTCTCAAGCTTGGCCTGAGCAGCTTCCATCCTACCAGCGGCCATTCTGAGCAGAGCCTCGGTCTGCTGTCCTGATTCATTGATTTTTCGCAACAACCCAGTCATCCTCATTGCCCTTGCCTTCAGCATATTCTCCGTCTCTTTGAGGAATCTCCCTAAGAAGCCGGAGTCAGGCGGCAGGACGGTGATTTCTGTGACGGGCTCAATTGCCATGATCAGGCCTGCTGCGTCGGTGTTGGTCTCCAATGGCTTTGTCATTCCGTTCTCCTTTACCATTCATAGCATTGGCTTTGATACCCGCAGGAAGACTTGCAGTACCAGTCTGGTTTCGGATAGAAGATGGAAGTCTCGATAGCCTTCCACACTCTTGTCAGCAGCTTCACGAACTTCCTTCTATCTTCCTCCGAGCGGCTCGTTTCATATCTCACGAGGTCCGGTGTGGCGCTCTTGATGAGGTAATCC
>Ga0326727_10028815_pt1 | contig 10060 bp, 8 predicted proteins | sample MB2enrmetagenome_FD_207643 | JGI IMG/M metagenome (GOLD analysis project Ga0326727, IMG submission 207643) | Lab enriched peat soil microbial communities from McLean, Ithaca, NY, United States - MB29MY | ecosystem: Environmental > Terrestrial > Soil > Wetlands > Peat | place: USA: New York...
GGCGAGGATTAAGGAAGCGCATGACGTTGAGCAGGATTGGCCGGATTTCACGGGCCTTAGTCGTATCCATGGCGGTAGTGCTGGGCATGTCGGCGTGCGGCGGCTACACGGTCGGTTTCATGTGGGTCCTGGGCTCGCAATACAACCAGATTGCCGGCTTCAAGATTGACGACTATACAGGCAACCTCACCACGATGGTGAACTCTCCGTATCCGTCCGCGGGCACCGATCCGGTGTCGCTTGTAGTGCGGGTGGGCGGGAACTACGTGTTTGTGGTGAACAAGGGCACGTTAAACTCCCAGGGGACCAGCAACGGGGACGGCAACGTTGCGGTGTTTGCGGTGGGCGAGGACGGGGTGCTGACCTTCCAGAACACGTATACCACGGCGGGCAATGCGCCGGTGTGGGTGACGACGGACGGGACGGGAAGCTATCTGTACGTTTTGGATTCGCAGGCCCCGGACTATGCGACGACGGGCAACGGGGACATTACGGTGTTCCAGATCGACGGCAGCACAGGGCGTCTTCAACTGGTGCCAAACGAGTTGATTAAAAACTCAGCGGGGCAACAGTTGAATTACTTTGAGGTTGGCAAGGCCCCCACGACGTTTCGCGTGGGCGGCACGTGCCTATACACGCTGGATTCGGGCGACCAGACGATCTACCCGTATGGGCTTGGGAGCAATGGCCAACTGACGATCGAGGTGAACTCGACGATCCCTCTGGGCACGGTGAATGCGACCTCGCTGAACATTTACGGAAACAACGTCTACGTCACGGATTCGGGATCGAAGTTATCCACTGGAGGAGCGACCATTCCGTATACCGCTGGGGGGAGCTGCTCGCTGAGCGTACAGGCCGACGGAGCGGTGGCGAACCTGCCGCTTACGTCCAATCCGGTGTACAGCATGACCGACAGCAAGAACAAGTATCTATATGTTCTGAACCATGGCGGAACCAACTCGAACAACCCCAACAGTTCGATCTCGGCGTACGTGATCGAATCGACGGGGCAACTGCAGCCGGTCTCGGACCCCGACAACCCGTATCCAGTGGGCAATGGGCCGACGTGCATGGTGGAAGATCCGTCGAACCAGTATCTGTATACCTCCAACAGCAACGATGGGACCGTGACCGGTAAGTTTCTCAATCAGAACACCGGCCAACTCTCCGACCTGACGCGCGGATCGTCCTTTACAGCCTTTGCGGCCCAGGCGACGTGCCTTGCCGTAAGCGGAAACGTCGATTAGTGCCAGCAGCATGGGTTATGGCGGGAGCATGGGTTGCGCTGGCGCGCGCAACCGAAACGTCAGGATGAAGCCGGGAGGGAGGCGAAGCTTGCCCTTTCCGGACGGGATGAGAGCGGAATCGATATGCCCCCGGAGTTATGGAAACGCATGAGGTTGAGGTTGAAACCGATGGGCCGTGCGGTAACGGTTTGGATGTTGTCCCTGGCGATGGCGCTCGGCGTCACGGCGTGCAGCAACGACTACACGGTGTCGTACCTGTACATGGCGACCTCCAAGTCGCTGCCGCATGGGCTGATCAATGCCTACCAGGTTGACTACCAGTCCGGTTCGCTTCTGCCTCTGGCTGACTCACCGATCGACGCCGGGGGGCGAAACACAGTGGGGATTGTGGTTGCACCCAACAACCTGTTTCTTTATACGGTGAATAACTTCGACTCCGATGTGGTGGAGTTTGCGATAGGCACGGACGGAAAGCTGTATCCGCAGCACACCTATAACATCTCTGGAAGCCTGCCCACGGCGGCGGCGATCGATGCGGCGGGCAAATATCTGTATGTGACGTTCACCTACCAGAACACACCGGGCGGCGCGGAGCTGTATACGCCGTCGAATCCAGGGCCTGGTGGAATCAGCATCTTTCCCATCAACCCGGACAATTCGCTAGGCACGCCAAGCACGGTGAATGTGGGTAGAAATCCGATGGGCATTACCACCAGCACGGTGGGTAATTATGTGTACGTGATTGAGCAGGATACTGCTACGACATCCAACCTGCTGGGCTTTTCGGAGAATGCGTCAATCGGTGCGTTGACGCCACTGGCCGGGGTCACGATCAATGCGGGCAATGTGCCGTCGACCGGCTTTGTTTCAGGGCCAAACCCGTCCGGCATTCTGGAAGATTCGGCGGGGGCGCATCTGTACGTCACCGATCAGACCCTGGGCCAAGTGGCCACCTACACCCTTGCCAATGGAATCCCGCGCCTGGCCGGCACAGCGCCGACCGATGCTGGGCCCATGGGGATGGCGTTCGATCTCACCGGCAAGTATCTTTATGTCACGGCGTATACGGCGAATGCGCTGGACGGATATAGCATAGGCACGGGCGGGCTGCCGTTGCGATCGACTGTAGCGGCGAGCCTGCAAACGGGGACGGGACCGACGTGTGTCGCCATCACCGGCGCACCGAGCAACGCCAACCCGATCCATGCGGTTTACCTGTACACATCGAATGCATTGAGCAATAACGTTACGGCCGAGCAATTGAATCCGCAGGACGGCAGCCTGGACCAGGTAGTCGGAGAGCCATTTGGAGGCAGCGCACTGCCCACCTGTTTGGCGACTGCGCCGGCCTTCCCGTTGAGGAATTACTAGCAGCGCCGGGCAGGAGTGGGATGCGGCGGGAGAAGGATTGAGCGGCAGGAGATTTTCAGCAGGCGGCGCAGGTTGCCGGGATGAAGGAAGCAGATGAATTTGCATAAGATCAGAGCGGTTTCACAGCACCTATGTCTTGGCGTAGCTCGTGCAATGCGGTTTTCCTTGAGGGAAGGCCGCGCGAAGGCCATTCGCTTCGGGTCACACCTGCCGTGGAACCGCTTCGGTCGTACGGCGAAGGTTTCGGCGGTATCCGCGGCGATGGTGCTGGGCCTCGCATCCTGCACCCTCGACTACACGGTGGGATATGTTTACGTGACGACGAACAAGAGCAATCCGGGCTTGATCGATCAGTATGCCATCGACTTCGACTCCGGCGCGGTAAGCCAGATCGGTACGCCCATAGCGGCGGGCAACAACCCGGTGAGGCTGGTGGCCTCGCCGAGCGGCAAGTTTGTGTATGTGATCAATCAAGGGGATTCGACGGTGCAGGAGTTCGCGGTGCAGGGCGACGGAACGCTGGCCTCGAAGAACGTATACCCGGTGACCGGGACCCGTCCGACGGCGCTGGCGATCGACCCGCAGGGTGCGTTCCTGTATGTGACGTACACCTACCAGGCTGGTTACTCGGCGACGAAGCCGGGGCCGGGCGGGGTGACGATCTTCCCGGTGAATGCGGACAACTCGCTGGGCACGCCTTCGAACCAGAACGCCGGCAACAATCCGGTGGGCGTTACGGTGAGCTACTTCAACCACTTTGTGTATGTATTGGACCAGGAGACTGAGCCCAATGCGAAGATTCTGGGCTTCTCGCAGAACACAACGACCGGCGCGTTGACCCCGCTTGCCGGAACCAGCATCACGGCGACGGCCACAACGGGATATGCGGCCGGGGTGGTGCCCAGCGCAATCGCCGAGGAGCCGACCTCGCGCTACGTCTATGTGACGGACCAGGTGGCAAACCAACTGATTGGGTATACGGTGTTGCCGTCGGGCGCACTACAGGCGATGGTCAATGGACCGTTCGTGACCGGATTGTATCCGGTGAACCTGACAATCGATCCAACCGGCACGCTGATCTATGTGGTGAACTATAACGCGAGCACGATGCAGGGCTACATGATCAATGGCGCATCAGGCACTCCTTCCGGCGCGGTTGGCTCGTTTGCCACGGGGACCGGCACAGGCCCGACCTGCGTGGCCATCGATCCCGCGTTGGGGGTCTTCCTGTACACCTCGAACAGCCTGGACAACACGATCACGGGGGAGAGGGTGAATCCGAACACTGGCGGATTGCAGACGGTGCAGAACTCGCCGTACAACAGCTCGCCGCAGCCGACCTGCCTGACGGTTGTGCCGGCTGGAGCGCACGCCACGGAGACCATCTCCCCGTAAGACGGGTACGAAGCACGAGGTTCGAGGTGTAGAAAAAACAAGATGCGGCTGCCGAATGGGCAGTCGCATTTCTGTTGGAGAGTGAACAATACAGAGTCCTCGATGCGAGGGAAGGTCTGCATAAGTGTTCGAGATTCCCTCGGCGGCTAAAGCCTCGTTGCAATTGTTGCGCTTACGGCGGGACTAAAGTCCCGCCTTATCAAAACGGGGGCTTGTGCAGAGATTTCCTAAGGTGAGTGCGCCGCTCCACGTTGCAGGAGGGCCTTGCGGGCGGGCTCTTCGACCAGATAAAACGCGGCGAAGGCGAGCAGGATGGTGGCGGCGTAGGAGATCCAGGGGTCGAGCGGGACGACGTGCAAGCGCTGTGGAAGGTGGTAGATGCGGACCATGTTGATGAAGTTGAAGTGCAGCAGAAAGAGGCAGTAACTGGCCTGGCCGAGCAGCACCAGAGGCCGCCAGGTGAAGACAGAGGCAATGGGATTGGGTCCACTGAGGCCGATCATCAGCGTGGCAAAGAGCGGCATCAGCAGACCGCCATGCATCAAGATGAAAGGCACATGGGAGACGGCCTTGGCATAGAACGCAGCCAGGGCGATGAGGCTGGCAGCGGCGACCAGGGCGCGCTGACGCGTGGTGAGCGTGAGGGCAATCTGAAGCCTGCCTAGGCCGACTCCAACCAGGAAGGTGCAGGCATAGGCCATTGGCGTGTACTTGAGCGCGCGGATCCAGTAGCCGGAAGTGTATCGGTTGGCCGGCGCCATGAGGTGATCCGGGTTGAGCAGGATGTAGAGCGAATGGGGAACTAGACCGAGAGCCCAGATGGCGACGAGAAACGCAATCAGACGGGCCGGAGACTTTGGCCAGGGCAGGCGAATGAGCCAGGGGAAGGTTGCGTAGAGCAGAGCTTCGGCCGAGAGCGTCCAGGCGACGGTGTTCCAGAAGGTGGCGAGCTGAGGGCTCCAACCCTGAAGCAGCAGCGGAGTAAGAATGAGTCCGGCGAAGAAGTCCGCGTGAGAGCGAGCGTGCCACTCTGCCTGGAGCATGGTGAAGGAGATGGCGAGCGAGAGCAGATAGACGGGATAGACGCGTGCGAAGCGTGCGCGCCAGAACACGCGCTTGTGGAGCGGCGAGGGCCGGCCGGCGTAGTTATACGCAAGCACGAAGCCGGAGAGCAGAAAGAAGAAGCCGACGAAGACGTATGCGGAGTCGATGACCGGATAAAGGAACTGCATGTGCGGCGGCGTGAAGTGGAAGAAGAGGATGCCAAGCGCAAGCAGGGCACGTAGGCCAGTGAGCGCAGGCAGATTCGGCCTGCGAGGCGTTTGAGCGAGGGCGGAAGGTTGCGGGGTGGGATTCATGGGGAGATTGGGGCGCCGCGAATATCTGATTCTAAAGTTCGCTGAAGTATGGGCCGGGCCTTCAGCCCTCGGTCGCTTGGATGTTCCTTGTACCTGGGGCTATGCCCCAGGCTGGTATAGCGCGGGCCTTTGGCCCTTGGTCTAGTGCTACGTATTTTAATGACTCAGAACGCTACGGAGTAACGAGGGAGCCGAGGGGCTCTCCCTGGACGACGCGGGCGATGTTACCCGGCTGCTTCATGCTGAAGACCATCATGGGCATGTTGTTGTCTCGACAGAGCGAGACGGCGGCGGCGTCCATCACCTTGAGGTTGAGGCGGAGGATGTCGGCGTAGGTGATCTGCGGGAACTTGGTGGCCTCTGGGTGGGTCTTTGGGTCGGCGGTATAGATGCCGTCGACCGAAGTAGCTTTGAGCAGGATGTCGGCCTTGATCTCCATGGCGCGCAGGCTGGCTGCGGTGTCTGTGGAGAAGAAGGGATTGCCGGTGCCGGCAGCGAAGATGACGACACGGCCTTTTTCCAGGTGGCGCATGGCACGGCGGCGGATATAAGGCTCGGCGACCTGTCGAACTTCAATGGCCGACATGACGCGGCAGACCAGCCCGAGTTTCTCGATGGCATCCTGCAGAGCGATGGCATTGATGACGGTGGAGAGCATGCCCATGTGGTCGGCCGCGACGCGGTCCATGTCGATGGCCTGCTGGGCGACCCCGCGGAAGAAGTTACCGCCTCCAACGACGATTCCGATCTGGCATCCAAGCGCGTGGATGGCTGCGATCTCGGCGGCCACGTTGTGAATGAATACGGCATCGATACCGAAGCCGGCGCCTGCCGCGAGGGCTTCTCCGGAGAGCTTGAGGAGGACTCTTTTATACATGTCAGGACACAGTATCGCACGAGCTTGGGAGAGCGGTCTGCACGACCGGCGGATGGAGACGGCTGAGGGTGTGCCAGGAATCCGGACACGCCCTCAAAGTCCCTTGCATTGCGGTCCGCCGTTGGGTGCGACGATCTGGATTATTTGCCCAGCTTGTTTCCTGAGACGATCTGGTCCGCGCCGAATAATTTGATATCGTCGCGGGTGGATTTGAGATCGATCCGGGACTCCTTGCCTGGTTTATCCGGATCGGAGAGGGTGAGGACTGCTTCACTCTTCAGCGTGGAATATAACCTGTTGAGCAACGGCCCCAGGGAGCCTGGAGCGAACATGCCCTCAACCAGGGCTGTACCGCCAGTGAGCGCATCCATCTGGCTGAAATTATCGGCGGCATCAACCGCAGAGCCGCTGCTGCGGTTCGGGTCCGCGATAATGGGGTCCTGCCAGAAGAAGGGATAGGAGACGATGCCGGCAAGCTCCATCTTCTCCCCAGCGCTTAGGATGTTGGGGTCCACCTGATCGCCACTATTAGCCAGGGCGTTATTGCGAATCACGCCATCGCTGAACATGAGCACGGCACGCAGTTTACCCGGGTCCGGAGTGGGCCAGTGGGCTGCCAGATATCCGAGGCAGGAATAGGGATTACCATTATCGTTCTTGGGGTTTGCCGCTTCTTCCCTGGTTTTTGCGACGAGTGCCTTGCCCGCGAGGTCGCGGTCGGTAGTGAACGGCTGGGTCACAACCACTTTACCCTGCAGCAGCCAGCCGACGCCGATTTCGACGTTGGGCGGCATGTCGTGGAAGAACTGCTTAATATCATCGAACTGACCAGGCCCGGAGCCGAGCATCTGCCAGGAGTCAAAGAGCACCATTAGTTGCAGCCCATGGGGTCCGTTCAGCAGGGGTTGAAAGTCAGTGACGGGGACGGGCTTTCCGCCGATTTTGATTTGGCCAATATCGGCTTTGGTGAGCGGCGGCTGGAACAGGAAGTTCTCAGTAAGCTTGGCATGCATAGGCATGCCACGCACCACGTACAATGTGGGGGTCTGCGCGGCAGCAGGCGGAGCGGCAGCGAAGAAGAGCAGCAGGGCGCCGGCCGCCGCAGCCAAGATGCGGGCGGGGCCCAGGGAACGGAATTTGAGTTGTATCGGCAATGGGTTGGTGAATTGCGGGGTCATGACAGGCTCTCCTATAGCCTCAGGGTTCTACAACAACCATCAAGTTAGGACGCTCCAAGGAGCGGAAACGATGTTCCACCCAATATACAAGAATGCAGGAGTCGCAGGCCAAAGGGGGCAATCCCACCCTTTCGCAAAGTCGCGAAAGGATGGGGCACTCGGCAATTGGTCCGGCCGGGGCTGGGCAAAAAGGATACAGGTCAGATGCCCTCTCCCATGCTGACCTGGTCGGAGCGCGTGGCCTGCTGACTGCGATACTGGGCGCGTTCTTCTTCCTCGACTGTGAGCGAGATGGCAGGTTCCTGGCGTACGGTTTGCAATTCGCCGTCCAGCCGCTCGATGCGCGTGGTGAGGCGCTTGACTTCGTCGGCCAGCGCAATGATGACATCGGAGAGCGGGTCGTTCACATCATGCGGGTCGGTGATGAGCACGCGCTTGCCGTTCTGGTAGACGATGTGCGCGGGAACGCCGACCACGGTGGAATCGGGCGGGACATCGCGGACAACAACCGAGCCGGCGCCGACGCGCGAGTTTTCGCCAACCGTAATATTGCCCAGGATGTTGGCGTTGTTGCCGACAAAGACTCCGTTGCGCAGGGTGGGGTGGCGTTTGCCGACGCCCTTGCCGGTGCCGCCGAGGGTGACTCCCTGGTACAGGGTGACGTCGTCGCCGACGATTGCAGTCTCGCCGATGACGACTCCCATACCGTGGTCGATGAAGACGCGGCGGCCGATGCGCGCGCCGGGATGAATCTCCACGCCGGTCCAGAAGCGTGAGACCTGCGAGAGGAAACGCGCGGGCAGGCGCAGATTCCTGCGCCAGAGCCAATGATGGATGCGATGCGCCCAAACCGCGTGCAGGCCGGGATAGCAGAAGAGCACCATCGCGCGCGACGTGGCGGCCGGATCGCGCTCGAAGACGCAGCGGATGTCTTCGCGAATGGAGGCAATCAGGTTCATAGCGTGATGGTCGTAGTCGGCGTAGCGAGGGCCTGCTGTCGCAGCTCGTCGAAGAGCCCGGTGGAGAGATAGCGCTCGCCGAAGTCGGGAAGAATGACGACGATCATCTTGCCCGCGTGCTTCGGGTCGCGCGCCAGCTTGACCGCCGCGTGGACCGCCGCGCCGGAGCTGATGCCGACCAGCAGACCCTCCTCGCGGGGCAGGCGGCGCGCCATGGCGAAGGCTTCGTCGTTGCTGACCTGGATGATCTCGTCGATCAGGTCCGTCTTCAGCACCGTGGGAACAAAGCCCGCGCCGATGCCCTGAATCTTATGCGGACCCGGCACGCCACCGGAGAGCACATGGCTGTCCGTGGGTTCGACGGCCACGGTCCAGAAACCGGGCTTGCGCGGCTTGATGTACTGGCTGACTCCGGTGAGCGTGCCTCCGGTGCCCACGCCGGAGACCAGAATGTCCGCCTTGCCATCGGTGTCGTTCCATATCTCCGGCCCAGTGGTCTCCATGTGGATCTTGGGATTTGCGGGATTGTTGAACTGCTGCAGGATGAAGCTGTTGGGCGTCTCGCGCTGCAGCTCCTCGGCCTTGGCGATGGCACCCTTCATTCCGTTGGGGCCGGGCGTTAGAACGATCTTTGCGCCGTAGGCCAGAAGCAGGATGCGGCGCTCGACGCTCATGGTCTCGGGCATGGTGAGGAGGATGCTGTATCCCTTGACCGCGGCAACGAAGGCCAGCCCGATGCCGGTGTTGCCGCTGGTGGGTTCGATCAGGACGGTCTTGCCCGGGGTGATCTTGCCCTCGCGCTCGGCGGCCTCGATCATGGCCAGGCCGATGCGGTCTTTGACGCTGCTGGCCGGGTTGCGGCTCTCCAGCTTGGCCACGACGGTGGCGCTGGCTCCCTGGGTGACGCGGTTGAGTTGAACCAGTGGTGTGCTGCCGATGAGGTCTGTGATTGTCTTTGCGATGTTCATGGGGTCCCCTTTGACTCTTAAACCGGCTTGACGCCGGTGTTGCGCTACGGAGTGCGCGCTGCCACAGTTGAAGCAGCGCCCAATGCGATGGCAGAACGAGGTGGGGTCAACAGAAGAATGCGCGGGGAGACGCTGCGATGCGGCCGAGGATACGCCGTGCGACCTGCATCCCATTGAGCTTGACCGAAACTGGCCCGCGAAGACGTTCGCAACGGTTCTGATTGGGATCGCTCATCACTCTACCTAAGATGATTATAAGAATGGCGCGGAACAATGTCGAACCATCAGGGGTTTGGGTAGTGGGTTAGTTTGAAATCCATAGGATTTGGTTTTATTCAGTACGGCTGGATCTGCGACACCTCAGCAGATGCCCCAACAGAAACATTACACCGCCTCCAACTAGAAAGCCGACGGTGGTGGCCGCGACCATGGGCCAATAGAGTTCTCGCCGAGTATGGAAATAGTGATTGAAATAATACAGCAGGGTCGTCATGAGGAGAAAACCCAGATAGGCACCGGCCCACCCACGCAAAGATGATCGCACTTCACGCTCGTACCATTTCATGCAGCCATCATAGTCCTATTATTCAACTTCACCTAGTGTGCTGTCCCAGAAATACGATTGCATAGTTTGGCGAGTTTTTGAAAGATGGAATCTGCTGTGGCCGTCCAAGCGAAGGGGCGGCATCGTTGGTTATAGTTTT
>Ga0326727_10028816_pt1 | contig 10059 bp, 6 predicted proteins | sample MB2enrmetagenome_FD_207643 | JGI IMG/M metagenome (GOLD analysis project Ga0326727, IMG submission 207643) | Lab enriched peat soil microbial communities from McLean, Ithaca, NY, United States - MB29MY | ecosystem: Environmental > Terrestrial > Soil > Wetlands > Peat | place: USA: New York...
GCTGCTGGATTAAAAAATGTTCAATATTTTAATGCAAACGCAGAAGATTTACCTTTTGAATCAGATTGCTTCGATGTCGCCATTTGTACTAATTCATTCCATCATCATCCCCATCCGGAAGTTACAATGAAGGAAGCGTATCGGGTCTTAAAGACAAAAGGGCGTTTTTATATTGTAGACCCCACGACCGATGGGAAACTAATGAAATTATTAGATGTTGTATCCAGAAAAATAGAGAAGTCTCACATCAAAATGTATAGTACCAGTGAGTATGAAACATTATTTAAGCAGTCCGGATTCAAATATATTATGAGTAAAAAAATGTTCAGCTCTATTAAAGTTCATGTAGGGGAAAAATAAGCCCTCCGGGAAGATCCCGGAGGGCTTATCGGGAAAGTCCGAATTATGCCGCTTTAACGGAAGAAGCGTTGGCTGTGAACTTGTAGAGGTCTGTCAAAAACCAGGGCAGATAGATACAGAGGGTGATCGCCGAAAGGAGACAGCCTTTCAGAAGCAGGCAGAACAGCTTTCCGCCGGTTGCATTGTACTGGAAGACGCTGTTACCCCAGGTGGTCTTGGAATAGTTGTACTTGCTGATCTTGATGGATGCCCACGGGGAATAGATACCGAGGGTGATCATCGAAAGGAGGATCTGACCCAACAGGAGGCTGAAAAGTTCTCCGCCTTTGCCTGTGAAGCCGAATTTCGTGTTGTCGTAGGTGGTGTTCTCATTGCCGTATTTCGTAAGGTTGACCACCGCCCAAGCACCGAAAATGCCGAGTGTGATCAGGCTGAGCAAGCCGTTGACCAGCAATTTGCAGAAAAGTTCCCCTCCTTTGCCGTTGTAGTCAAACGCCTTACCGTCCAGTTCGGTGTGATTCCACATATACTTCTTGATCTTTGAAACTGCCCAAGGGAAGTAGATGAACAGAGTAATTCCCGAAAGAAGCAACTGCACCAGCAGGAGGCTGAAAAGTTCTCCGCCCTTGCCCGTGAACGCAAATTTCTTTCCGTCCAGTGTGATTTTGTCGCAGAAGTACCGGCGGATATCAGTCATGGCCCATGGATAATAGATTCCGAGAGTGATCATGGTCAACAACACGTTTTTCAGCAGCTTGCTGAAGAGTTCCCCGCCTTTTCCTTCGTACTTGAACTGACCGTTCATGAAAGCACCTCCATTTTTGGATTTTTTCTTTTGTGAACACTGCAATGGACCGCAAGAAGCAAGCAATACCCGCAAAAAGTTTCCCGGAGACCTTTCTCAAAATTTCCCCACAGGCGATCTTTCAGGCAGACTCGCCGGAGAATAAAGAATTCCCGCCGTTTTCGGGAGAAATAGTCGTAAATTAGCATCACCGATCCGCAGAAAGCCATCCAAGCGAGCGCCAGGAAAAGAATATGCGGTATTCCGACGAAATAGACGAAGAGAGCCGAAACCATAATTAAAATGAAGGGAAGAACGGGCAGGTTGATCAGGAGAAAGCTCGAAATGCCTACATGGTTTTTCATGACTTCGCCTCCGGCCTCTTCTGATACTTCAGGTTAAATTAGGGTTCGGTATTTGTCCAGAAATTATGATGTCCGATCAGGAAATATTTGGAATTCGGAATAATTTTCTTGAAGAGTGGCAAACTCTACCAGTTGTCCCGGCTTCGGAAAAAAACGCAAATTGACCTTATCGTAATTTTCTGCGGCCTCCTCCCTTGATTTCGCTTATCATGCAAACGAAACCAAAAGGGAAGTCTCAGGAAAGAGAAGCAGGGATTTCTTGGGGCGTATGACCTTCTTCCGGGGCCAAAACTTTTGTTTTCCCGCTATTGGATACTGGCCTTTGAAAGATCTTTACCCTATTCTGACGGAAACCCGCTACGCATGGTAAAATATCCATAGAATTTTTCCCGTCAGAATTCGGCGAAGAAGAGGCTGCCATGATGCTGCAAGTGCGCCTTGCACGCAGGGCGGAATGGAATCTGAAAATCCCATGACTTCATTGCCGGTTTGGCATTGCTTCCGGCGTAACCGGACATGGCAGGGATTGTAAGCGGTTGCATGATGACTGAATCCGTGTCGTTCATTCCACCCCGGAAGCGGAGGATGAAAATAAATTCGTGATATATTGAATCAAGTTAGAAAGTGAGCAAGGATTTTCAAGTCGGTTGGCATGATGTTTGCAATGACTGAAATGCCGTAAAAAGGCGGAAAATTCGGAGGCACCCGTGAAAGGGTTCGTGGTGTTGCTGTTGGTATTGTCGGCTTCGAGTGCCTTGTATTCCGGCGTGATGATGCAGGGTTTCTTCTGGAACTACGATTCCGGAGGCGTCTGGTGGGCGAAGATGCAGAGCCAGGCTTCCGCGCTCAGGAATATGGCCGGTACGGGAATCGGCATCAACCGGATGTGGTTTCCGCCCGCATGCAAGGGACAGGCGGGAAGTTTCTCCATGGGTTACGACCCGCATGATTACTACGATCTCGGAAGTTATGACCAGGACGGTTCCATTCCCACGCGCGCGGGGACGCAGGCCCAGTTGAAAGCGGCGATCGCGGCCTTCAAGGCGCAGGGAATCTCGTGCATGGCCGATATCGTGCTCAATCACCGCGCGGGCGGCAACAGCGAAGCGAATCCCAAGACGGGCGGTTTCACCTGGACCGCCTTCAACAACACGGCGAGCGGCAAGTGCCAGTGGCACTGGGATTCGTTTCACCCGAACAACTATTGCAGCGGCGACGAAGGCACCTTCGGCGGCTACCCGGACATCTGTTACGCTTCGGGCTCCGCGAGCGGCGACATGAAGGCCTATCTCGTCTGGCTCAAGAGTTCCGCGAACGCCGGTTTCGACAGTTGGCGCTACGACTATTGCAAGGGATTCGGGGCTTCGGTGGTGCATGATATGAACGCGGCGAGTTCTCCCGCCTTCTCGGTGGGAGAGTATTGGGACACCAACACCGCCGCGCTCGATAACTGGGCCGTCGCGGCCAATTCCTCCTGCTTCGATTTCGCGCTTCTTTACACGATGGAAGCTGTCTGCAACCATCCGGGCGGAGGGCACCTTCCGGACTTGCTCGATCCCGCGAAGTGCTACGCCGCCAGAAATCCGAAGCGGGCGGTGACCTTCGTCGGCAACCACGACACCGATCCTATTACGGCGGACAAGATGCTGGCCTATGCCTTCATCCTGACCTACCAGGGTTACCCCTGCATCTTCTGGAACGACTATTTCAACGCCGGGTTCGCCAACGGCGGCGGGAACGGAAGCGGCTGGGGAAACGGCATCAAGCAGCTCGTCTGGTGCCGCGAAAAACTGGCCGCTGGCGCGCCGGTCATTCAAGTCCTGCAGGGCAGCAACAGCGACTGCATCATCTACGGATCCTCCGGTTCGAGCGCAGCCGCTCCCGGATACATCGTCGTCATCAATGCAAGCCCTTCCTCCTGGAAGAGTTATACTGTCGTTACCGGAAACGGCTATCTCAAGGGCAAAACCCTCAAGGCTTACGCATGGTCTTCGTCGGTCAGCGGACAGAACTTCGCTCCTTCCAGTCCGGTCTGCGATTCGAACGGCGGCGTTCTGGTTTCCGCGCCTCCCCGCGGTTACGCGGTCTACTCGGCAAGCGGATTCTGAATAATAATAAACCTCCTTTATTTCGAGGGGCTGTCCGAAAGGGCGGCCCCTTTTCCTTCCTCTGAAGCGCCGAACTTGTTTTCGGAAATCATTCGCCTTATAATCATGCTGTTTCGATCCCCCTTTCAGGAGAAATTCATGGCAAAAGTCCGTTTCGCACCGTCCCCCACCGGCAGGCTGCACCTCGGCAGCGGCCGCACCGCCGTTTTCAACTGGCTTTACGCGCGGCATACCGGGGGAAAGTTCGTCCTCCGCATCGAGGATACGGACCGCGCACGGTCGAAACAGGAATACACCGATTCCATTCTCGCCGATATGAAATGGCTCGGGATGGATTACGACGAGTTCTACCGGCAGAGCGAACGCATAGAAATCTACCGGGAATACTGCGAAAAGCTGATCGCGGAAGGCAAGGCGTACCGGTGCGACTGCACCCGCGACGCCCTGGTCGCCCGGGTTCATGAAGCCGCCCCGGACGGAGATTCCGACTTCGGCGTGCGCTACGACGGATACTGCCGGAACCGCAAGGTCGCCGCCGGGAAAGACGCCGTCGTCCGTCTCGCCATCGGCGGAGACCGCGACATCGGCATCTCCGACGTCGTGAAAGGGAAGATTTCCGTCAACACGAAGGAGCTGGACGATTACGTGATCTGGAAGTCCGACGATATGCCCACCTACAACTTCGCCGTCGTGATCGACGACGCGCTGGCCGGGATCGACACAGTCATCCGGGGCGAGGACCACATCACCAACACCTTCAAGCAGATCGTGCTGTACGAATATCTCGGTTTTCCCCTGCCGAAATTCGCGCACTTGCCCATCGTGATGGACAAGGACCACACCAAGCTCTCCAAGCGCAAGGCCTCCACCTTCATGGCCGATTACCGCGCGAAGGGCATCCTTCCCTCGGCCGTGCTGAACTACATCGCACGTCTCGGCTGGGCGTTCGGCAACGAGGAGGTGTTCACCGTCGCGCGTCTCGTCGAGGTGTTCGACATCGCGAAACTCTCCAAGTCGAACGCGGTGTACGACGAGGAAAAGATGGTGTGGCTGAACGGAAAGCATATGAAACTCGTGCCGATGGACGAACTGCTCCTCCGGTTCGACGAATTTCTCGCCGAGGCCGGATTGCCGAAAGCCGGCAAGATGGCAGATCCGTCATGGCTCGCTTTCGCCGTCGACGCCTGCCGCGGACGCAACAGCACCCTTCGCGCCCTTTACGACGAACTCCTGAATTACGCCTTTCCCGAAAACCCGATGGACGAGGCCGCGAAAGCCAACTGGGAGCGCCTTTCCTCCGACAAGGCGGCCCTTTCCGCTTTCCGCGAGGCCAGAAAATGGCTTCTCGGCCTGACCGAATACTCGGAACTTCCCGGCGCCGAGGCGGAACTCCGCGCCATCGCGGAACGCAACGGCGCGAAGTTCGGGGATCTCGCGGGACTTCTGCGGTCGGTTCTCGCGGGGCGGACGGCCAGCCCCGACCTCGTGACGGCGGTCAAGCTGCTCGGAACGGACGTCCGCGTCCGTCTCGGTAAGGATTAGCCCAGGCGCGCGGGCTTTTCCGCTGTCGAACACCGGAGATACAAACAGGGCGATTTCCGACGGAAAATCGGCGGTTTTGAATGCTTTCCGCTCTTGATAAGATTACGTAATAGTGTTATGCTAATCTTGGCGGTTCCGGAAAAGGAAGCTTCTTTAACCTGTTCCTCCCGGCGGACTCGATATTTTTCCCTTTCCGGTTGCCGTCATTCCGAAGGGTTCGGTTTTGCGTCCCGGACGGATCTTTGCCGTCGTCCGTTCCCGTAAAGAAGCGGGGCGGGTGTCCGGGATGTGGTATTTCATACGGTTGTTATCGGTTTTCGATAGACGGAACGGGAAATCGGACGGAAAGGGAGTGGCACTATGAACAAAATCGGTTTGGGAGTTTCTGCGGCGGTCGTTTTCTTTTTGTTTCCTGCACGAATCTCGCGGAACAGCAGAGCTGGCTGAATGGGAAGACGTCTTCCCCGGCGTCCGGAACACAGGCGAGCAGCACGGCTTCCATTCCGGGGCGCTCCGTTTCCATCAGCCTGAACAACGGCCTCGAAGTATCGCTGGACAACAGCCTGAAGCTCAAGCTGAAACTGAAGCTGAAAAGTCCCAAGCGAAGCGCGGCTTACCGGGATTCTTCCCTCGGAACCAACTGGGCGCTGGTCGGCATGACTCCCGACGGGACCCGTTACGCGGCTTCCCTCGATTCCTCCGGCAATGCCTCCGTCACCCTTCCCACCAACAAGATCCTCTCGCTTTACATCGAGGAAACGTATACCGGCTATACCAACGCGATGCTCCTTTCCTACCCGGACGGCGGCGTGACTTTCCGCAACGGCCCTTCCGCGACGGGCGCGACGGACGCCATCGTTCTCGGGACGCCGACGGTCACCACCGACGGGCGCTGCGTCGCGCCGGTTCAGCCCGACAGCAACATCAGCACCTCGGGCAGCGGTCTTCCGGACGCTGCCGTCTACACCAACATCGACTCGATGAACCGCTACGGCTCGGGCGTACTGGACATCTATCCGGTCCTGGATGCCAACCAGGACGGCATTCCCGACGCCTACGAGTACGGCGCGGGCTTGCTTCCCAAACCCGCCGCGGACAGCAGCGGGAACATCGGCGTCTATTCGTCCACCAACACCAACTCGCCCGCGGTGGTGCTGGCGCTGACGGTGGACCCGAACACGGCCGTCTACACCGACGCGCCCGTATGGACCAACGCGCAGGTCAGCTTCGCGCTGGATCCGGTGTTCACCAACTGGAAGACCAACTACCTGGACACCTGGTCCAACGATGTGGTTTCCGTGACTCTTCAGCCGGGTTTCGCATCCCAGGTGCCCTCCAACCTGACTTACCAGTGGTCCAACGCCGCGGCCGCGGTGGTCACCGCTCCGGCGTTCACCAACCTCGTGCCGGCGGCCTTGACGACGCAACTGACCACCCTGCAGACCGCCGTTACCAACAACGCCCTCTGGGCTTCCCAGAGCAACAACTTCAACAACACCAACACGGGATCGGAAACCGTCGTCATCTACCTCGCGTTGTCGCCGATGGCAACGCTCTCCGGGACCGGCAATTCCCCGAAGATCACCGGTGATCTCTCCGGAGCCACGATCAACGGAGGGTCCGTTGGATACTGGACCACCAACGGCATCAACGATTACCTGACCAGTATCAGCAACGTCATCATCGATCCATTCGGTACGGGTGCCAATGTGTCTTGCTCGCTCTGGTCCGTCACCCTGAACGTTCCGATCCAGCCCGCGTCCAACAACCTGATGCAGTTCAAGTTCCTCAACGGCACGCCCGGTTCCGGTTCCGACTGGGGGCACCAGGAAGAATGCTGGAGCAACAGTAACACTTATTTCGTATTGGTGCCTAACCCCAACCGGACCTATGTTCTCAGCCGGGCCCCGGTAACGGACGTACTCTGGCTGACCAACTTCCAGTCCAACATCAACTATCCCTCGGTGCCCTTCAACAACACCGGCGTGGTCGAGACATGGTGTTCCACCAATCCCACCGGGAGCGCGTCCAGTTCTTCAACGGCGGCGTCCGCTTCCGCCGCAAGTTCGTCGTCGGCTTCATCCGCATCGTCATCCGTGAGTAGCTCAGGTACTTTGTCATTTACCTTAAATTCGGATCAAGCATCTTATACTGTTTTTGGAACCAATTTGCTAACAGGAAATGTTATCATACCCGCTACTTATCTTGGATATCCAGTGACTTCGATCGGTTGCGAAGCTTTCGCGGGTTGTAACGGAATCACGAATATTGTAATTCCGGACAGTATCACGGATATCGGTATTGAGGCATTTGTTGATTGTATGGGCTTAACAAGCGTTGCCATACCTGCTAGTGTAGTGACGATGGAAATTTGTCCATTCATGGAGTGCTTCAACTTGACGAATATCTCGGTGGATTCCTCTAACCAGTACTTTGCATCATCGGCTGGAGTTTTGTTCGATAAAGCGATGTCTACGGTGATCGAGTATCCTTGCGGTAACTCCGGTAATTATTCCATCCCCGCCGGTGTATCAGCTATCGGTACTTTCGCTTTTGAAGAATCACACTTGACGGGGCTAAACATTCCCGTAAGCGTAGCTTCCATAGGGGTCAGTGCTTTCTATGCATCAGCATTGCAGACCCTCGTTATTCCCTCTAGTGTGAACTCCATCGGAAGTTCCGCATTCGATGATGCAAGTTTAACCAATATCATCATCAATGCGACGAATCCGCCGACTGCGGACAATACCATATTTCTGAACGATTCTGCGCTATCGAACATCTCGGTTCCATCGGGGTCGGTGGGGAGTTATCAGACTGATTGGCAAAGTTATTCGAACCTGATAGTCTCTCAATAACTTCAAGCAAGCGGGCCGGTTATTTTTTGATTCCGACGGCGGATTTTCACCGGGCCTTCCGAAAGGGAGGCCCGGTTTTTTCGGGCGGCGCGTTCCCGGGAAGAGAGAATCCCAAGCGGAGATGAGGAGAAAGAGCAGGAAAATGATTCAAAGTCGGGCAGCCGTTTAAAGAAAACGCCTCTTCCGGCGAAGCCGCCGAAAGAGGCGTTTCGTATTATCCTATCAGTTACCAATAAGTTATCACTGTGGCATTGCCGCTGTTCCCCCAATCCTGATAAACCACGCAGGGAATACCGTTGTTGAATGCCAGAGATGTGTAATAGGCTACTCCGGCAGAAAATCCGGCGGTACCCAGGACGTTCCACATACTGTTGCTGTAATACATTACCGTGGATTTGCTGTCCTCATACGCCACAAAGGGAATCCCGTTGTTGAACGCCAGCGATTCGTAACAGGCCGTGCAGGGGGAGAACCCTGCGGTACCGAGTACGTTCCACGTGCTGTTGCTGTAATACATCACCGTGGATTTTTCGCTGTTTCCGAAATCCTCATACGCCACATAGGGAATCCCGTTGTTGATTGCCAGAGATGTGTAATTGACCGTTCCTGCAGAAAACCCTGCGGTACCGAGTACGTTCCACGTGCTGTTGCTGTAATACATCACCGTGGCCTTGTAGCTGTTACCGCCATCTGAATACGCCATGAATGGAATCCCGTTGTTGAATGTCAGAGATGTATAATTGGCTATCCCGGAAGAGAATCCGGCGGTACCCAAGACGTTCCACCTGCTGTTGCTGTAATACATCACCGTGGATTTGTTGGCGTTCCCGTTATCCTCATAAGCCACGTATGGAATCCCGTTGTTGAACACCAGGGATGTGTAATAGGCCGTGCCGACGGAGAACCCTGCGGTACCCAGAACGTTCCATGTGTCGTTGCTGTAATACATCACCGTGGATTTGTTGGCGTTCCCGTTATCCTCATAAGCCACGTATGGAATCCCGTTGTTGAACGCCAGGGATGTGTAATAGGCCGCGCCGACGGAGAACCCTGCGGTACCCAGAACGTTCCATGTGTCGTTGCTGTAATACATCACCGTGGTCTTACTGCTGTTCCCGCTATCCTCATACGCCACGAAGGGAATCCCGTTGTTGAACGCCAGGGATGTGTAATAGGCCATTCCGGCGGAGAACCCGGCGGTGCCGACAACATACCACTGCGGAATGTAGGTATAGCTGTTCGTCGCGCTCATGTTTCCCGCCGCGTCTATGCACCACACCTGCAGTTGGTTAGTGGCACCCGGCTGAAAGTCAATGGTCACGTTGGTCATATTCAGGGACTTGGTCAAGCTATAGCACGACGCGCCGTTGGTGTAGATGTAAAGACCGGAGATTTTGCACCAGGCGTCGTAATTGGAAATCGACAGCGTGAGGTTGGTCTGGGTGATGACGCTTCCCGTGAGGTTGGTCACCATGCACAACGGCGGAGTCGTGGAGACGATGATCGAGTCGGTCTCGGCTCCCACGTTGCCCGCCATGTCCGCGATGGTTCCGATGAACGTATTGGTGCCCGGGGCGAGGGTGAAGTCATTGGCGACGTACCAGCCCTCATCGCCGGCGATCAGCGTCTGATTCGTGCCGTTGGCGGTGACCGACACGCTCCGGATGGGCGACGCAAGTGAGGGTGATTCAATGTACGGATTGTTGGTTTCGCCCATGAGCTGGAATGAAATCAGGCTGTTGGTGGCAACGCAGGGTATACTTTCAATGGAGATCGTCGGAGGCAGTTCCTCGCAGAGGACGCTGACGCTCTGCGTGATGCTGGAATTTCCCGCCGCGTCCACCACCCACGTGTTGATGCCGTAATAGACATTGGTGTTCAGACCGCTGATGTAGCAGATCCCGTTGGTGCAGGGGTAATAAGTGGAACTGAACTTGCAGTAAACCTGCGCGACGCCCGAGAAGTTGTCCGCGGGGTTAATGTTCACGGTGAAGGACGTGACGTTGGTGTATGGCGGGAAGTTGTTGGTGGTGAAAGTCGGC
>Ga0326727_10028817_pt1 | contig 10059 bp, 3 predicted proteins | sample MB2enrmetagenome_FD_207643 | JGI IMG/M metagenome (GOLD analysis project Ga0326727, IMG submission 207643) | Lab enriched peat soil microbial communities from McLean, Ithaca, NY, United States - MB29MY | ecosystem: Environmental > Terrestrial > Soil > Wetlands > Peat | place: USA: New York...
GGGGTGTACAGGAAATAAGGACCCCGGCCTTAACTTGCATGTCTACCCTAAGCCTTTTCTTTACATGACATCAGGGCCTAATTGGGCGTTTGATGTGATGATTGATTTCAGGTCCTCGAAGCCTTTCTCCAACGCCGGCATTATTGCCTTGAGTTTTTGCGTATCCTTTGCCCGGCCGGCCTTCTCTACCTCGAAGGCGATCTCTCGCAGGGCTTCCCCCCCGACGTTCGCCGCGGCCCCTTTGATTGCGTGCGCTTGATCCCCTGCGGCGGCCGCGTCCCCTTCGCTGATGTGCAGCCTTAATGCCTCTATTCTGCGCGGAATATCGTCGAGAAAGACGGAGAGCACCTCCCGGATCAGCTCCTCGCTGCCCATGAGCCGGTCGTTAAGGCCGGCCCTGTCGAAGATCGGGCCGGTTGCCGCCTTCCTGGGCTTTCTTTCGCCATCTCCGGGACCGTCGCTTCGCAGCGGCAGCCAGCGGTCGATCGCCCTGGACAATGCGGCAGAATCGATCGGTTTCGGGAGGTAGTCGTCCATGCCCGTATCGAGACACTTCTCGCGGTCACCCTGCATGGCCCTGGCGGTCATGGCGATGATCGGGATGCGCCGGTGATCGAGGCCGGCATCTCCCGACCGGATGCGCCTTGTCGCTTCGAACCCGTCCATCTCAGGCATCTGGCAGTCCATGAGGATCAGATCGTACGGCATGGTCCGCACGGCTGTAAGCGCCTCCCCGCCGTTCGCAGCCACGTCCGCGCGGTATCCGAGCTTCTTGAGAATGTTCATTGCCACAAGCTGGTTCGTGATGTTGTCCTCCACAAGGAGTATCCTCCCTTGATGGAGTGTTGTCTTAACCGTTGCGAGAGAGGCGGCAGCGGACGGAGGCACGGCCCTGTCCTCGATCGCAGCCTTCACCAGGTCGTAGAGCCGGCCCCGCCGTACCGGCTTCACCAGGGAACCTTCGAAGCCTATTCGTGCGAGGTCTTCCTGGCTGCCCATGGAGCCGAGAGAGGTGATCATTATCATCTTCGTCTTTTGAAGCGCTGGATCTGCCTTGATGCGTCTGCCGAGTGATTCCCCGTTCTCGTCGGGCATGGACATATCGAGAAGGGCCACGTGAAAGCGGCTGCCCTCATCCGCTGCGGCACGCAGTTTCTCCATTGCGGTGCGGCCATCGTTCGCCTCGCCGCAATGACAGCCCAGGTTGCGGAGCATCTCGCGCACGACCATGCGGTTAACCTCATGGTCATCGACGATGAGCACCCGTGCGCCCTGGAGGCTCCCCGACGGGTCGTCTTTGTTCTCGAACAGCTGTTTTTCAAGCATTGCGGTGAACCAGAACGTGGAACCCTTGCCTTCTACGCTCTCTACTCCAATCTCACCCCCCATAAGCTCGACGAGCTGCTTCGAGATGGAGAGGCCCAAGCCGGTACCGCCATATTTTCTGGTGGTCGAGCCATCTACCTGGGTGAAGGGGGAGAAAAGGGTCGACAGCTGCCCCTCCGGTATGCCGATGCCCGTGTCACGCACTTCGAAACGGACAATGGCCTTCGTCTCTGACTCCTCCGCAAGGGAGACGCGGATGACGATCTCGCCCGAGTGGGTGAACTTGACGGCGTTGCCCCCGAGGTTTGTGAGCACCTGGCCGAGCCGGCCGGGATCGCCCCTGAGGAGGGGCGGTACCTCCGGGCCGATCAGACAGACGAGGTCCAGGCCTTTCTCCCGGGCTTTGACATCGAGCATCTCGGCCGTATCCTCGACGACGGCGGCGAGGTCGAAATCGAGTATCTCGAGGTCGAGCTTACGGGCCTCGATCTTCGAGAAATCGAGTATGTCGTTGATGAGGGAGAGGAGCGTTTCCCCGCTCCTTCGGGCTATTTCGGCGTATCCCCGCTGTTCCGGGTTGAGCCCGGAATCGAGGAGAAGTCCCGTCATCCCGATAACGCCGTTCATGGGCGTCCTGATCTCGTGACTCATGTTGGCGAGAAATTCGCTCTTTGCCCGGTTGGCCGATTCAGCCTGAAATGCCATGGAGTTGGCTCGGTCCGTCGCTTCCTCGAGTCGCGCGTTGGCCTGCCGCAGCTCCTCTTCCGCTTTCTTTCGCGCGGTAATATCCCGGAGAATGCCGGCCACCCCGTCGGGCCCTCCCTGCTCGTCAAACAAAAGCTGGGCCCCCACCGAGACCCGAAGCATGGTTCCATCCTTCCTTTTCAGGTCCAGCTCATAGTCCATGACGTACCGTTGCCGACTGAGGAGGGAGAGGAGGTCCTGGCGGGTCCCCGGATCGATATAGACAGAGGTGACGTGCTTGCCTATGAGCTCCTCGGGCTGCCAGCCGGTCAGGCGCAAAGAGGAAGGCGAGACCACCCTTATGATACCCTCCCTGTCTGCCCGGTAATACAGGTCTTCCAGGGATTCGAAAATCGTTCTGTACTTGGCCTCACTCTCCTGAAGGGCCTTCTGCATCTCGTCCCGCTCGGTGACATCGTGAATTATGGAGTGGAGCACCTTCCTCTCGCCGAAGAGAATGAGACTCGAGAAGACCTCCACATGCCGGATGCTGCCGTCCGCGAGCCTGTGAGTGAACCGGAAGCGTCCTCCCCGTTCGAGCGGGACCGATTTCATTGCCTTGGCGACCTCTTCCCGGGGCATTATGTTGATATCGGCGATGTTCATTGCGAGAAGGCGCTCCCTGGCGCACCTGTAGAAAGTCTCGGCCGCTCTGTTGGCGTCGATGATAGCCCCGCTCTCCGCATCGATGAGAAGCATGACTGAAGAATTATCCGCCACCTGACGCCGATAAGATTCCTCGCTCTCCTTGAGCTGAAGCGTCCTCTCCCTTACTTCTTCTTCCAGAGAGAGACGCCGGTTGTTGATCACCCCCACAAGGAGGGCAAGGACGGCCGTAACGAGGAGACCGGTCAGGGCTGAACGGAAGCCGGAGTGTCTCGGGTGCGCAGCGATGAAGGCCTTTCCCGGACGCGTGAGGATAGCGTACGCGTGGCCGAACACAAAAAGGGGCGTGACGAAAGCCTCTGGCATCTCCCTGTCTTTCACAAGGCTTCTTTGTCCGGGCCCATCGTGCCCTTCCGCAGACGAGGCCAGGAATCCCGGAGGACCTTCATGATGACACTCATACAGCTCGGCAATCACATCTTCCGGAATGAACCGGGTGACATTCAGGGCAGTGGAAAGCAGAGTCCCGAGCCTCACGGTGATATAGACGGCGCCTAAAGGAACATTCCGATCTTGCGGCGGACGATCAGCTGTCGAAGAGCCGGCAAAGACCGGCGCATAGACGTTCACTACCGGCTCGCCGTTGCTTATGCGGCGGACCACTCCGGTCCCTGTAGGGAGCCCGGTTGAGAAGGCCGTCCGGACCGCTTCCCAGCGATCCGGGTCGCTTCTTATGTCAAACCCCACCGCCGACTTGATCTCGTCGTAGGGCTCCACGAAGCAAAGGGGATAGTATTCGCTGCTTTTTGCCGGAGCCCGGTTTTCTCCCGACTGATCTCTCCAGAATATCGAGAACCCCGCGAGCCCATCTTGTCTCATTCCGCCCTCGAAAGCGTCCCTTTCCTCATACAATACCCGCGGGGCCCAGCCCAGTCCCGCTATGGAGGGTTTCTTGAGAATGGCCGTGGAAAAGGAGCGGAAATCTTCCCTTGTGACTTTCTTGTTCCGCTGGTAGTATGCGACAAGTCCCGGCAGGTAGAGATCGCGGATTTCCTGCATGTCGTTGGCCACGTTCTCCGATGCCGTCTTCCCCTGGTATATGAACGCCTTTTCCCTCGTCTCGTCTTCCATTCGATTGGTAATACGGACGAGAAAGAGGGTAAGCATCAAGCCCGTCGCAACGACTATCCCTACTTCGAGGCCACGCAGCTTTCTTTGCCTCGATGGAGGCAGGCCGGACCGCCAGTGGAGCGCTATGGCGCCTGCGAGAAGGATCAGGGAAAGACAGAGAATGAAGAGGATCACGACGAGACGTTCCCTGAGAATCCCGGAACGCCAGGTCCTTCCGTCGAGTTCCACTCCCAAGGCGAACAACGGCTCTCCGGAACGTCGATCGAGGACCGGCGCAAAGGCAACGACGCTGTCTTTACCGTCCTCAATGGAAGGCCCGACCACGCTCGGCCGGAGGGTCCTGAACACTTCTCTCAGCTCGGCCGGTGGATCCCGCAGCTTATCACCCACCCTTGGCTCATTGCCATCTCTTTCGGAACTGTAGGCGGGCCCGACGACGAATGCCCCATTCCTCATGGCGACGGCGAAGACTCTTCGAATGCCCATCGACTTCGCGTAATCCGCCATCTGACCCTGAAGGCGCAAGAAAGAGGGACGTGAAGCGTCTTCGGACCCAAACGACAAGGCCCGCTCCCTGTCGCTATTTATCATGCGGGCCGTCGAGGCCATCTGCATGAGCAGGTAATCGTGGTTCCCACCGTCTATTGACTGGCCCTGCCACACGGTGATCCAAAAACCGACCGTGAGAAGAAGGGCCGCCGATAGGGGGAGCACCCAGCGGAGGAAATGAATATTGCCGGGGTAGGAGGGACGATCGAATTCCACATATTCCCGTCGTATTAACCACGCGCCAAGAGCGCCCGCGGCCGCGCATCCTGCTGTGATGACTTGGATGGGGAAGCCCGCAGCCGCGAGAAAAGTGTTTCCGTTAAGAAAGGATGCGGGGAAGAAACCGGCAGGAGAGACGAACAAGCCCGCGGCAAGCGCATATGCAAGGAAGGCAAACCCGATAATCTTCCGCGCCCGGCCGTCCCCCCTCCCGTATGGGTCAACCAGGATTATCCATCCCGCAAGGGCCGAGCCCGGCAGGGCAAGGGCATATTGGCAGGCGGCGTTTACGCCTTCCAATCCCTGGATCGCCCCTAAGGCGCCGAGAATACAAAACGGCAGGAATACCCACGGGCCGACATGCGTTCTGCCTATTCTCGAGAGGCCGCGCCGGCCGAATTCGGCCAGAGGCAGGAACGAAGCCGCCATCACGGCGAACCTTAAGACGGCAAAGCCCTCGGATTCACCCAGGCTTACGGCACACATGTGCAGCCACTCGGACGTACCGTGAAGGAGACCGAACCATGTCAGGCAGTGCCACGGGAGATCTCCCGGCCCCTTGTCCGGCAGCCTCCACGCCATGACGGCGAGGATCACGAAGGAAAAGCCTTCGATAAAGAGGATGTAGTCGAGATGGCTCGCCGCGTTCATGCCCTACTCATAAAACTATACATGGGACGTACTGCCGCCCCTTTGTTGGGCGAGCCGTGCGCCGGGCGAAGGTTGAATCTCGCAGCCGCCGATGCGGGAACCGTGTTGATCTCGAGACACCCGGAATGACCTCTATTTCTTATCGACAGGCATCGCCAAAAGCTAAGAGCATTGGCACGGTCGCGGCCTCATGGGTATTCAACGGCAACCGTGACGACGATGCGCGTCTCCCCCCGGGCCCTCGCTTCCGCGATCTGCTCTTCCTCAGAAGGAAAGACGGGTTTTGGCGTGCCTTTCAAGTAGAGATGGGGGATGACCCATACGGTCTCATCGTCCGTTAACGTGGCCTTCTTTTCGAGAGAGGCGATCTTTTTCTTCATAGGCCGGTCTCCTTCATCATCTGTTTCTCCAGTCTTTCGAGACGGACTTCGATCTCTTCGATCTCCCTGATCTTGAGATTGAGGTCGATTACATCCTTGCAGACGCGCCGCAGAAGAGGCCCCTCCTCTTTGGACATCATGGCCGCGAGCCTCTCCGCCGCTTCCACGGCATTGCCTTTGAGCGTCTCCATGGCAAGGGAGACAAAGCCGCTCTGTCTCTTGCGGTACTCCTCGCTGAAGGCCTCCTGCTTCATCCAGTTGTAGAAGCACTGCTTGCTGATGCCGGCGGCCCTGCAGCCCTCCCCAACGGTCCTCGCCGACAGTATCATCGGCAAGGCCCTCGCCTGGGCGCGCGAGAGGGTGACGGAAGTGGACGTTTTGTGACTCTCCGAAATCATCTCGATCCTCCTTATTGTGGCGTGGATGCGAACGAAAAGAGAGAATGTGCCGTTTTGTCGTCCTCGCCCGATATCAATGCCTCATCAATGTTTTTCCCAACAACATCAAGGGGTAGAGCCCTCATGCCATCATCCTCCAAGGAGTTGACGGAAGTGGACGTTTTTTGACTGCCCCTGGCATTGGCCCGCATCCGGCCGTCCACTTTTCCAGCTCAGACCCTTTCTCAAAAGTAATTCCCATTTGCGGATGCCCGGACGTGCAGGCTTGAGAAAGGGGCTGGAATTGAACATTGCCTTTATCCTCTTTCCCTTCATGGGCCAAAGTTTCTCACCATTCGGGGGGTGAGTCAAAGTAGCGTATGGAAAGTAGCGTATGGAAAGTAGCGTATGGAAGGTAGCGTATGGAAAGTAGCGCTGAGCAGGTTTTTCTTCGTCAAAAAAAAAGTTATGGGTTGAGGCTAAGGCACCGGAAGAAAGCCGGTATCGATCCTACTCGTCGAGCACCTGTCTGATCGTCTTTGCGATCTCCCTTTTCGTGAGGGGCTTCATGATGAAGGCCCTGATACCTGCGGCTTTGGCCGTATCAGCATTCACGAGATGGCTGAATCCCGTGCACATGATGATGGGCAGGTCGGGCCTGATGGCGAGCGCCTGCCTGGCAAGGTCAACGCCTGTTATCTCGGGCATGGTGACGTCGGTGACGACGAGGTCGAAGCGGGAGGGGTCCTCTTTTAGAAGCGAAAGGGCCTCCTTGCCGTTCATCCGGGATGTCACCTCGTAGCCGAGCTCGGCGAGGATGTCTTCTCCCATCTCGATGAGGGCTTCTTCATCATCGACGAAGAGGATTCGCTCCGAGCCGGTAGGGATCGTAGCGTCCTCGGGTCCTTCGGTGTGCTGCTCTTCTGAGATCTCCGGGAAATAGACGGTGAAGGTAGAGCCTTTGCCGGGTTCGCTCTCAGCGGTGATATACCCGTTCGACTGCTTCACGATGCCGTGGACCACGGCCAGGCCGAGCCCCGTGCCTTCCCCGAGGCCCTTCGTGGTAAAGAAGGGGTCAAATATTTTCTCGACGATCTCCGGAGGTATGCCCGTGCCCGTGTCGCGGACCGTGAGCTTCACATACGGTCCCGGCTCGATGCCATGGGGGCTCCCCTCTGAGGGCGAGATGCTGACATTCGAGATCTCAATGTCGAGCACCCCTCCTTTGGCCCGCATCGCATAGGCGGCATTAGCGCAAAGGTTCATGAGGACCTGTTGAACCTGGGTAGGATCGGCGAAGATGAGCCCTGAGTCACTTGCGGCCCTCGTCGTGATGCTGACGGTCGTCGGCGTCGATGCCCTCACGAGTCTGACAGTCTCCTTGACGATGCTGTTCACCCGGAGAGGCTTCTTCTCCTGCTCCGCCTTTCTGCTGAAGGCGAGCAACTGTCTCACCAGATCCCGGCCCCTCAAGGATGCTTCGAGGATCCTTCTTACGTGACGCTCCTCCCGGTTCCCCTTGCCGAGGTGATCGGCCACCAGCTCGGTGAATCCGATGATCGCCGCGAGGATATTGTTGAAGTCGTGGGCGATGCCGCCCGAGAGGGTGCCTAAGGCCTCCATCTTCTGGGCCTGGCGGAGCTGGGCTTCGAGCTTTTGCCGCTCGGAGACGTCGCGCGCCGCCGCGAAGACACCGATTACCGATCCCGCATCATCCCGATAGACGGACGCGTTGTAAAGGACCGGGGTGACGCGGCCGTCCCGGTGACGGATGTCGAGGGGGTAGTCACGGACGGATTCTTCGGCGAAGACCTGTTCGTATCCCTGTCGTGCCTTCTCCGGCTCGGTAAAGTAGTCGGCGAAGTCCGTCCCGATGAGCTCCTCTCGGGAACAGCCCGTGACAAGCTCGGTCCCGGCGTTGACGTCGCTGATCTTTCCCTCCCGGTCAATGGTAACAAGGGGATCGAGGCTTGCCTCGATGAGGCTTCGAAGTTCTGCCGTCCTTTCCCTCACTCGCTGCTCAAGACCGTCGTAGGCCTCTTGTAGGGCCTCTTCGGCGCGCTTCTGGTCGGTGATGTCGGCGAGTATGGCAAGAGACGCCACGACGCGACCGTCCTTGTCACGCAGCGGCGCCCCGCTTGTCAGTGCCCAGAGGGTCGTGCCGTCCTTGCGAATGTATTTTTGTTCGTAGCTACCCCTCAAGCCGTCCAGCCGTTCTTCGAACTTCGACTCCGCGAGGACCCTGGCTTCTGCGTCCATGAAGTCATACGCTACGCGTCCGCTCAATTCTTCGGGAGTATACCCCAGCATGTCGGCCATTCTCTTGTTGACGAAGGTGGTCCGGGCCTCGGTGTCGCCTATCCATATGCCTTCGGTCGCGGTCTCGACGATATTGCGGTACAGCTCTTCGCTTTCTCGCAGTCTCTCCTCGGCCGCTTTTCGCTCGGTGATGTCATGGGCCACGTGCACTGTCCCGATCATCCGCCCCTCTTGATCATGAAGGGGGGTAGTGCTCACGAGGAAATCGCCCCTCAGTCTCTCCTCGTGCACCTCCTCGATGTGCTGCAGGCCGTCCTTGAGACTCTTCGCATGGGGGCAGAAGTCGGGCGGCTCTGACGATCCGTGTATAGCCTCGAAACAACGGAGGCCGACGCACTCTTCGGCCTTGCGTCCGAGGCGCCCCGCCATGGCCTCGTTGACCCTCAGGATGCGGTGCTCGTTGTCGATGATCGCGACCATGTCCGGCACGGCGGCGAACGTCCGCTCCCACTCCTCCTTGGCCTGGATGAGTTTCTCCTCTGCCTCTGTGCGCTCGGTGACGTCGTGGGCGTAGATGCGCGCCACCCCGAACTGGGGGACGAGGTGGACCGTCTCCGCGAAAACCCTGTTGTTGAGGGACACTTCGCGCTGGAGGGTCGACTCATGCTCCCTGTCCCACTGGTCGAGGATCGCCTTCAAGTCTCTTGGCAAGAAACTGTGGCAATCTGCCCTGTCCATCCCGACGCCTTCCAATACTCTGAGCGTGCCGGGATTGCAGAAGGTCATCTCACCGGAGGCGTCGACCTCCATCACGGGATTCGGGTTGAGCTGCGGGAAGGAGGCGAGGTGGCTTGCCCTCTCCTCGACCGTCTTGCGTTCGGTGATATCGCGGAACACAAGGACGACGCCTACAGTGTTACCGGCTGCGTCCCTGATGGGTGCGCCGCTGTCGTCAATGGGGATCTCCTTGCCGTCCTTAGAAATGAGCACCGTATGGTTGGCCAGGCCCACGATCATCCCTTTTTGGAGCACCTTGGTGACGGGATTGTCAACCGCCTCACGGGTCCGTTCGTTGATGATGCTGAACACCTCGGTGATCGGTTTCGCGGCAGCCTCGCTGAGGCTCCAGCCGGTCAGTCCTTCCGCGACGGTATTCATGAACGTGATCCTGGTGTCCTTGTCGGTGGCGATGACCGCATCCCCGACGCTCGAAAGAGTGGTGGCCCAGCGCTGCTCGCTTTCCCGCAGCGCGGCTGCCGCCTCAATCTGCTTCAGGTGCTTGAGGCCCATCTCTCCAAGCATTGCAGCGAATTCTGCAAAGCACTCGAGAAAGGGTTGCAGTCTTGCCTCGTCTATGATTGGGATCTTTGCGACAGCCTCCATGTAAGCGGCTTCGTCAAAGCCGAAGCGTCTCGCTTGCTCCTGAAAGAAGTCCCTCTCGGGCGCGTGAAAAAGAAACTGCCCGGTAAAAAAGTTGGCGACGTGCTCGCCTTCGATAGCAATCGGAGTTGCCGCGTCGATCAGACCGTTCTTGCACCCGAACACGGTGTATTTCTGTCCGGCCCCGATCTGGTTGGCGATGACAGTATCGCTCTCAATGCACCGCTCTCTCGTCTCGTCATTCACGCGGTGGAAATTCGTGCATATCTCCTGCCACCCCGAACCGGTGATGACCGTGCCGTCGAGGTCGGTGACAGAGGCGGGGATACCCGTCGCGGTATAGAAGAGATCGGTGAGCCGCTGGACTTTTGCCACCTCGATAAGGTCGGAGAATCTCTGTTTCATGGCCAAGATCCTTAAGAAGTCAGGTGGAATCT
>Ga0326727_10028819_pt1 | contig 10058 bp, 10 predicted proteins | sample MB2enrmetagenome_FD_207643 | JGI IMG/M metagenome (GOLD analysis project Ga0326727, IMG submission 207643) | Lab enriched peat soil microbial communities from McLean, Ithaca, NY, United States - MB29MY | ecosystem: Environmental > Terrestrial > Soil > Wetlands > Peat | place: USA: New York...
GATCTGCGTGACATCCCCGCCCGCATCGTACTGGTATCCGATGTTGTAGGTCTGGCCGTTGAGAACCTTCGAGAGCTGTGTCGTCCGCCCATTGGCATCGTGGCTGTAGCTCTCCGATCCGGTCGGACTTGATGGACACTCACTCGCAGAGCGGCCCTTTTCAGTGATGCGCAAAGTCGATAGCGACCGCTGCAAGCCAGACTATTGCGACTACTACCCACAAGCGACTTTTCCACGTTTTAACAATGAACGCAGCCCAAGTCACATCCAGAAGGAAGAAAACCGCCACAATCGGCAAGATGGCCGCAGCCCAGACGAATGGCTCACCTGTGATCGCATTCAACCCTTGCTCCTGGGGTATGGCCCAGCTGATAGCGGCGCGCTTTACGTAAACAAAAGCGCCGAGCACGTTCAGAGCGAGAAGGATGGAATTCGTTGCCTTCACGAAAGATGCCCTGCTTACCTTTGCGCTGGTGAACATTTGACTGTGGCCTTCCCGGCGGCGATATCGACGCCAACGTTTCTATATAGGGCCTGATTTGGGTCTCCAGCATTCTTTGATTTGGCTGCTGCGAATGCGTCGGAAACTACGCTCGCGCCAAGCTTGGTATACCCAGCGCTGTAGAGATATACACCTACAGCGACATTGGACACTGGAGTATAAGCTGAATAAAAGGTTGTATTTCCTAGCGCATCCCGCACACGCTGGAAATCAAATGTGCCGTAGTGGCCTACAGTTGCGTTCATCGCACCTAAATTAAATGCCCCGCCACTTTTTCCGGCATTCTCTATTGCGTTCACGTTGAATGATGGCGGGGCGTAAAAATGCTTTCCTCCCGCCGTGCAGTCACGCGCATTCTTCGGGACAGAATGATCAATTGTAAAGGCTGGACCCCCTCCCCGCTGCTGCTGCCTCGACGGGTCGGAAGTTTGCGCGGCTTGCGCTGCAGCTGCGCCACCGAGCCCCCAAGCGGCCCCGCCACCGGCTCCAGCTGCGTCTCCGCCTGCACTCATTGTTGCGGAGACCATCCCCCTGTAAAACAGCCCTGGAGTCGAACTGGGAATGGCTGCACCGGATGCAACGTCCGCCGCGGTTTGCGCCTGCGCCGCCGCAGCTCCACTCCCCGCTGTCTCACCAGAACCAAGCCACGCTGCTATTTCCGGTCCTAGGAAATACATCGCCACACCTACTCCTACGTCGATAAGAAGCGAACTCCACCACGATTTTCCGCTCGGATCGGTGATGCCGATAGGATCGTTGCGCCCATACGGATACCGGTTCCAGGACTGGGGATCGCTGGGATCGCCTGCCAGCGGGTCGGCTGAGCAGAAGGTGCCGGTGCGGCTGTCGTAGTAGCGCGCCAGACCGGATTGTCTAGCGGCATTCAGAGCCAAGCCCGCCCGCATCCCTATTGCCGCCGTGGAGTTGTGCTCGTTGATGCCCGGATTCAGTGCAGGATTTTTGCTCGGAAGGCCCAGACGCGGTTTTTCTCTTAGCTGCGGGATAGCGGCTAGAGGCGGCTGCGGGAACGCTGGGATTTGGGCTGATTCCATTGCCTCCGATTGTAAGGCTTGAGGGGCCGGGAACGGGAGCGGATTCTGTTGGGGATTCAGGCGCGGATCGGAGGCGGATTCCGCCCCCGATTGTCCCTTCTTTAGCAGCTAAAAACAGCAACTAAAAGAAGAACATTAGTCTTCCTCTTCCTCGTCCGATTCGGCGTTCAGCGTCTCGAACAGTTGCTCGGTGGAGGGCGGCTCTCCCGTCCACATCGTGGTCTGGAAGAGCTTGGCGTGCTCATCGCCGGAAGGATCGCGTTTGAGGACGGCACCGGGATGGGTTGCCGAGTGGATTTGCTTGAGCATTCGGATGGAGACGTGGGTATAGATTTGCGTCGTATCCAGCCGTGAGTGGCCGAGCATCTGCTGGATGAAGCGGATATCCGCGCCGCCTTCGAGCATCAACGTGGCCATCGTGTGGCGGAACAGATGGCACGCGCCGCGCTTGCCGATGCCCGCCCCCTCGATGTATTCGCGGACGATGAGGCTGACGAAGTTGCGGCTGAACGGCTCGCCCTGGGCCGTCAGGAACACGGTCATGTCGTCCGGCTCGACAACGAGTTTGGGCCGCGATTCGTCGAGATACTTATCGATCCAGCGACAAGCCCGGTCGCCGATGGGGATCACGCGGTCCTTGCGGCCCTTGCCCTCGCGGATGGTGACGATGCCCGCCTCGCGGTCCACGTCGTAGAGTTTGATATTGACCAGTTCGACGCGCCGCATTCCGGTCGAGTAGAACGTCTCCAGGATGGTGCGATCACGCAAGCCCACAGGGTCGGCCACATTGGGCTGTTGCATGATCTTTTCCGCCTCGGCTGCCGACAGCACGCGCGGCAGGGGCTTGGAGAGACGCGGCAGTTCCAGTTCCGAGGCCGGGTTGTGCAAGAGATAGTTCTGCCGCGTCATCCACTTGAACCACATGCGCAGCGGCGACAGCCGCGAGTGCTGGCTCGAGAAGCTCAGCGGCCTGCCGTCCTTCTTCCGGTAGTGGAACAGATACCGCTGATAGCGTTCGAGCACGGGCCGCGTGATCTCCACCGGCTCGACCAGGCTGCGCTCCGCCGCCCACCGCTCGAACAAGTACAGATGCACCCGGCGCACCGAGCGCGTGTCTTCAGTGAAGCCCTTCACTTCGAGATGTTGGAGATATTCTTCGAGCAACGCTTGCAACGGCGTCGCAGGCGGCGTCTTCTGTTTGCGTGGTTTCACAACACGAGCCATCGCTTTCCCTCCTCGATTATGGTTAGGACGGAGCGCCCCTTCTCCGCACCCTGTATATGTGTTTTTCCGGCCTCCAGCGCCGGAACGCATAAAACCTGCATGAACACTGGCTGATAGCGGCTTTCAGGCACCCCGACACCCCGCCGACTTGGGGCCGACTTGACCCCGACAACTGGCCTTTCAGCCCCGACTTCTTTTCGTCGTACTCACTTCTTTCGCAGCTTTTCTACGTCGATCAGCCCGCCCAGCACCGGCTTTCCGCCGTCGGCTGGCCGCATGAAGACAAGCTCGTAAACGATGCTCTGCCCACGGCCGCCGCGATGGATCAGCAGATATTCCAGTTCCTCCAGCCGGTGCAGATGGATTTTCAACTGCGTATCGCCCCAGCCGGTCGCCTCGCGCACGTCGCGCCGCGAGAAGCGGTAATCGGAGCGTTCCATCTTCTGCCGCTTGCACTCCGCCGTGACCATCTCATCGACAGCCAAGAGCAACCGCCGCGTCTGCGGTGGCAACTCATCCAGCGAACGGCCCAGCACTTCATGAGCCAGCCGGTTGGCGATAGCGATGTCGTCGAGCGTGACCTCGATGTACTCGACCGCGCGGCCCCGGTGCTCGACCGTCTTCCGCGTCCGCTGATGCTGATGCAGCAGCGTTATCGTGCGGATCAGCGTCAGATACTTCATGTGGTCGCGCCGCGTCCGCGTCTGCGAGTCGAGGAAGGTCAGCTCCCGCGCGTAAGGATTGGCGACGAAGACCGGCTTCAAGAGCCGCTGCGCGTTGCGATGCACGGCCAGGATGGCATCGCGGTCCCGCCGCCGGAGCAGCCCTTCGACTGTCTGCCCCTCGCGCTGCACGCGATGGATCGCCTGTGTCTGCTCCCGGTCTTCGTTGACCGTGAGGACCATGCAGCGGTTCAACATCTCTTCGTCGAGATTGATGGCCGTTGTGGTCAGGAAGATCATTACCGGCCCCTCGACGCGGTATTGATGGGTCAGCAAGCGCCCCGTCGCCGGGTCTTTGCCGGTGCTGGCGATAGTCAGCACACCTTCCGACTGCAACAGCTTCAACGCATAGGCCGCTGTGTGTGCGCCCTCCTCCTCCACGATGGCGAGCACCTTGTGTTTCAAGTCCTGCTCGCCCATGTAGAAGAGCGATTGCCCGGTCATGGCTGAGTATTGCACCCGCTGCTCCTCGGGCACGAAGGCAAGCACGGCCTCCATCAGCGAACTCTTGCCAGCGGCGGAACTCGATTACACGATCACGGCCAGCGGCGCTTCCAAGTGGCGCGACACGACGCCCAGATAGCCGACGAGCTTGTTGGTCTCCTCGCCCACCACGCCGCACCTGGCGAAGTCCGCGACGATCCGCTCCAGCAGGCGCGGATCGCGCAGCAGGGCCATCGCCTCGGCCCGCTCGTCTTCGGTTATCGTGAACGCCTTTTCCTTCGGCGCAAGAGCCAGTTTGATCTGCTCGTCCTGCATCTCTTCGAGCTTCATCAGCACCCGGCCAAGATCGCGCCGGATCACGTCTTCCTTGATCCCCAGTTCCTCGGCGGCTTGTTTCATGAACACCCCGCGCTGCCGCGCCGAGTAAAGGTCCAGCGTGTCCACATGGAAGGCCGACTCCCCGCGCGGCGTCGTGCCCGACACAAGCACGTTGACCTTCAGCAGTTCGTAGCTCATGTTCTTGGCCAGCCCGCGCACGCGATAACGGCGGTCGCCCTGCTGCAAGAAAATGTCTTCGCCGCGCATCTCCACGGGCACGTCGATAGTTGGCGCGGGCGCTGCCGTGGCTGGCTCTTTCGGCGCAACCGGCTCCGGCGCGGCGGACGTAGAGACGGCGGCTAAGGGAAAAACCTGTTCTTCGATTGCGGCGGGGGATGGCTCTGGAGTTACTTCGATGGGAGCAACGGCGGCGAACTCGATCTCGGACTCGATGGATTCCGCTTCGATGATTTCTTCTTTAGCTGCTGCTTTTGTCTCTGCTGGCAGTGGCTCCGCGTCTGGCACCGGCTCGGCCTCGATGACTGGCTGCAACACGCGCGGCCCAGTTTCCTCCTTTGCCCGCTGGCCCTTGCCCAGCCATTGCGCCTTATTCAGCAGCACGGCCAGACTCTTCGCCGCTGGCGTCACCTTGCGCGCGTACTCGTTGGCGTCCATGCCCTTCGGGAACTGCACACGGAAGCATTCAAGGCCCATGCCCATCAGTTCCTCGGCCAGTGCAGCAGCGGCCTTTTCTCCAGCTTCGTCACGGTCGTATGCGATATACACTCGCTCCGTGCCGTGTTTCTCGAAGGCGGCGCGATGGTCGGCTGTGAAGCCGTTCACGCCGTAGCTCGCCGTCACGTGCCGGATGCCCGCTGTCCAGAACGTCAAGGCGTCGATCAGCGCCTCGCACAGCACGATTTCTTTGGAGGCGATCAGCGCCTCCTCGTTCCACACGCCCCGGTGCGCACCCGGCAGATAGAGATGGTCCGGTGTGCCCTCGCGCAGGTTCGGAGTGATCTTCCGCCCATACATCTCGACCACTGCGCCGGTCGAGTCGAAGATGGGGAAGACGATGGAACCGTTGAAGTGTTCGTGGCCGCTCTCGCGGTAGACGCCCAGCTTTTGCAGATGCCCGCGCATCTGCGCGCCGGCGGCGCGGTTCTTCGCCGGCAGTCTGTACCCCAGCGTCCGGTTGGCGAAGCCAAGACGGAAGCGGTCGATGATCTCCGCCGATTTGAGGCTGCGCGATTCCAGATACTTCATCGCTTCCGGCGACTGCTTCAGCGTCTCGTTGTAGTAGCCCACGACCTGCAACAGCAGCGCCCGGTCGTCCGCGTCCCGCTCGACCGGCGGCGGCAACTTCCGCACCGTGCTGTGTTTTGCCGGCCTGGATTCGAGTGTGCCCGGAGAGGCGACTAAGGGAAGATGGTCCGCTTTCAGCAACTCGACCGCATGGCGGAAGCTGATGCCGTTGGCCTTCATCACCCAGTCGATGGGCGAGCCGCCCGCGTTGCAAGCGCCCAGACAGTGCCAGAGATTCTTCGCCGGAGTGATGACCAGCGACGGGTTCTTGTCGTCGTGGAACGGGCAGAGGCCCAGCAGGTCCGCGCCGTGCCGGTGCAACTTGATCCCCCGCGCCTCCGCCAACCGCTGAACCGATACCTCCCGTTTCAGCCGCTCGACCTCGTGCTCCGGGATTCTCGCCATTTCCAGCCCTCCGCCGAAAAACCTGTCAAGAAAAACATCTGTTTCTTTGTAGATAACAGATATGATAGTTTAGAGTCAACACTTGAGTTGGGGGTTTCAGATGCTCGCTTACGCTAGTCTCGTGCCGATCAACCACAACTGGACCGTGAACTTCCCTGAGCATCTGGCCGCCCTGCGCAAGCAGAAGGGCATGACACAGCAGCAACTCGCCGAGAAGATCGGCGTCCATGTCGTTCAACTGCGCCGCTACGAGGCCGGGAGTTCCCAGCCCACGCTCGATGTGGTCCGCTGTATGTCTGTGGCTCTTGGAATCAGTGCAGATGCGTTACTTTTCGATAAGGATGAACGCGGGCCAGATGAAGCCCTCAAGCTCCAGTTCGAGGCCGTATCCCGCTTCGACCCGGAGACCAAGAAGGTCGTTCAGCAGGTGCTCGACTCGATGATTCTCCAACAGGAAGCCCGCCGCTGGTCCGCCGGACGGTAGTCTAAAAAGGAGGGATATTCCGATGGCTCTAGCCGCAACCAGCCCGAAGCAACAGGCCCACGAACTCATCGACTCGATGGCTCCCGGCCAAGTCGCCGCCGTCATCCCCATGTTGAGGATCGTGGCCGACCCGTTTACCCGCACCCTGGCCAACGCGCCCTACGACGATGAGCCGGTCAGCGCCGAAGAGGCCCACGAGATCGCCGCCGCCCGCGCCTCGCTGGCACGTGGCGAAGGCGTCTCCAACGACGACGTTCTGGCCGAGTTTGGACTCAACGCTGAGGACTTCGCGCGCATGGGCCGCACTCCGCTCGAACCCCTCGCGCCGGGGCAGTAAGCATGGCCAAAAAAATCATCTGGACAGACCAAGCCAAGGCCCAGCTTCGCGCCATCGACAAGGACACCGCCCTGCGCATTCTCCACGCCCTGGCCAAGCTCATCGACACCGGCGAGGGCGATGTGAAGCGCCTCCAAGACATCGAACCGCCCGAGTTCCGCCTCCGCGTCGGCGACTACCGCGCCCGCTTCCATGACTTCGGCGATGCCGTTGAAGTCACCGGCGTCAAGCACCGCCGCGAAGTCTATCGCTGACGCCGGACAGACCTCGAACCCATCACGAACAAGGCCGGACAGCGTCCGGCCTTCGCTCGTTCCGCGTTCGATCTTCGGGCCGTTCTCGGCCTCGCTAAGCCGTCAGGCTTAGGGATGGTGTCTGGATCGCAACATGCCGCCCGATGCGCCACGGAAGCCCGATAACGCCCTGGCGCTGTGTGCTTCGCTGCCGGAACTCGCCGCGCCGCCATGGGCCGGGAGCCGTCGCCCTGGTCATGTGGAACATGAGAAAAAAGACATTTTTCTCATAGCTGCAAAACAGCCGCAGCGAGGATGGCAGTCAAGGGCGCGCCGTTCTCTGGCGCGTTCATCGGAGCGAAGCGTAGACCCTTGACGGCCACCGCAGCGGAGGCTATCGCGCGGCAGCGCGCCGGGACGCTCGCAGCGCCGGACAAGATCGCGCCAGTTAACGTTGCGCCGCGTGTTCCTCGGCGATGCCCCTGGCCACCTCGCCTTTGCGCTTGTTCGTCTCCGCGATGTAGGCCTCGAAGGTCTTCACCGGCATCGGCTGGCCCGTCGCCGCTGGCCGCAACAGATTGACCAGCAGCAGCCGAACCGCCGTGATCTCCTCCAACTCCGCGCTGGCTTTCACGCCCTGCCGGTCGCGCTCGATCTCGGCCAGGATCAGCCCACGGATCAACTCGCCCTGCGTCTGCTGGCGCTTCGCCCGTAGCGCCTCCAACTCCCCAAGCTCGCGCTCGTTCAGCTTCGTCCCCACGTGATGCAACCGGAACTCCGCACGCTTGGCAACCCGCGTCGCGATCTGCTCCCCGTCGCCTTGGACCATGCTTCTGACCTCCATCCCGGACGGATTCCCCAAGGTTCCCAAGGGAACCCCGCACGCCCTATCTCCTTGAGACGGCTCACGCGCTCGCAGGGTATCCGCAGGGTTCCCCTGCACGACCCTTTGAGGGATGGAGTATCGAAGTCATTCCGGCGCAAAGCGCCGCCGGGACGATGGCCGCGCCGGACGGCCCCAGCAGGACCACCGAAAACCCCGCCGACAACGTGACGCAAACCGCCCCCCGCTACGGTACAGACCTGCGTCACGATCCCCCGTTGAGGTCGCTCGGCTTGCCCAACGAAAACCCCTCATGTGCGTCTGCGCTTTATGTTCCACTACCCGGATAAACCCGGCCACACCGCCGAACGCCCTCCCAACTCCCAAGGCTCATAAAGCCGGATAAAGGCTCACCCCCTCGCCGCGCCGACGCCGTGAGCCTTTCTGAGCAAAAATCTGGCTTGGCGAGCTTTTTTCTTTAGTCGCTTGTTTTCAACGGTTGCCATATAGCAACCCAAGGTTGCTATTCAGCTCCCATTCTGGGGTAGTGTGTCCCAATTCTCCCGGTGCAAAGCACTGCGCCCTTCTGCCGGTCTTGCCGAGGATGCCCACGGAGGCCCCAACAGCAAGCAAGCCGCCCCCGAAGGGACGGCCTGCACCTGGCTCAGACTCAACGGGCATTGTTTCATGGAAACAGCTGACAGCTAATTCCGTATTTCTCCTTAAGCTGAGTCTCTGGCAACTCCGCCTGAAGCACTAGCTGGGAAGAGGTCTTTAGCGCGTATCCGTTGCAGTGTGGAGTGAAGGAACCACCCTCCTTCGGTGCTGTAACCAGTCCAACTGCTATCACAAGATCATCGCCGTCCCACTTCTCAGCGCGGGGAAAATAGTAGACCTGCCGATCACCGGGCGATATTCGTTTCGTTTCTCTCTCCTTGATCAGGTCATCTATTTCACGATGGCGTTTTCGAACCTGCCCATACTCGAAGAGAAGAACTCTGTATGTGTCCGCACTGTACATGTCGGTGACGGCCAACCTGGACTCGTCCTGATTCCAAAGGAGACAAGCCGACCTGAAGAGGGGAAAGGTCGTCGAACCTCCTGTTTTCAACTCCACCGAAACGGTCGTGGCATGGTCCCCTCCTTGGTTCTTCCCCACGACAACTTTCCATTTCCCAGCAGGAGAGGTCCGAGTTTCCGGACGGCTCCAATCGAGTTCAACGCATTGGCATGAACCACGTACTATACCGATGATTAGGACCAGCGAGAGAGAAATCAGTAGGCGTCTCATTTCACCGCACTCCATCCTGGAGGACAATGCGCGTTTTTAGGCGCATTATTCAGCTTGATGTTCGTGTTAAACCTGCGAAGCCCAAATTGCAGAGCCTGGGCTTGGCTTGAGAATCGATACAAGTCAAATCGCACACCGGGTGCATTTTGAACGTTTCTGTCGCCTAAATCTGAAACACTAAAACTGCTCGCTGAGGGCCCCCCGCTACCAGCGATCATTCCATTGTCTCCAGGCGTAATCGAAATCTGTGTTCCATATTGTCGAAGCTGTGATCGCGTCAGCCCCAGAAATCCTCGTTTCACTGCAACCGTATTTTGTGTGCCTCCGTCGATAGACGGACTATTCGGATTATCTGAATGCAGCGCACCATCACCCTGGGCCTGATCCGGACCTACTGCTGAATACTGGGCTTTTCCTTGGCAATTCAGATTCTTGACCTTTGGTGCCTGCGGGGTAGTGGCCGCTTTAGCTTCCGCGCCTATCGCAGCGCCAAAAAGCCCGGTAGCTAGCGGATCAATGCCCGCCGAGACCGTCACTGATGCCCCGCTAGTGATTCCAATTACGCTTCCTGTTTCGGTCATCGTAGTACTCGTGGTCACTGCGACACCTGACGCCGTCGCAGCATCACCGAAGAGCGAGGGGAGAAATTCCGGCGCGAGCCATCCGATGGCTGCGCCTATCCCGATGTCGATCGCCCAGTTCCACCAATGTTTTCCGCTGGGATCAGTTACATCGATAGGATCATTTCTGCCATACGGATACCTGTTCCACGACTGGGGATCGCTGGGATCGCCTGCCAGCGGGTCGGCGGAGCAGAAGGTGCCGGTGCGGCTGTCGTAGTAGCGCGCCAGACCGGATTGTCTAGCGGCATTCAGAGCCAAGCCCGCCCGCATCCCTATTGCCGCCGTGGAGTTGTGC
>Ga0326727_10028821_pt1 | contig 10058 bp, 5 predicted proteins | sample MB2enrmetagenome_FD_207643 | JGI IMG/M metagenome (GOLD analysis project Ga0326727, IMG submission 207643) | Lab enriched peat soil microbial communities from McLean, Ithaca, NY, United States - MB29MY | ecosystem: Environmental > Terrestrial > Soil > Wetlands > Peat | place: USA: New York...
TCACCGACAGCCTTACGGGTCTGTACAATTACGGTTTTTTCACTGAGCTTCTCGGTCAGGAGCTGAAGCGCTTCCATAGATACCCCATACCCTTCTCGTTTGCCTTTCTCGACGTAGACGGGCTCGCATCCTACAACCGGAGGCGCGGCTCAATCCAGGGTGACCGGGCCCTCAAGGACGTGGCAGCGATCATTCGGTTGGGCATACGCGAGTCGGACCTCGCCGCCAGATACCTCGGCGACAGGTTCGCCGTCCTTCTCCTCGACACGGCTTACAGCGACGCCGAAAGCGTCATCCGCAGGCTGGGAGCCGCCATTGAGAAGCGTTTTCAGGGGGAGCTCACAATATCCATCGGATGTGTCTCCTCTGAAAAGATCCGCGACAGGGAAGAGCTTCTCCGGAAGGCCAGCGAGGCCCTGGCCCATGCAAAGGCAAAGGGACGGGGCAGCGTCTGCTTCGCCGACTCTGGCCGGCCCCCTATTGCTGACGGCCTTTCCCGGGTCCTTGTTGTCGACGACGAACCGGTGAACACGCAGATTCTCAAAGCCATGCTCAAGCCTCTCAACTGCGATTCCGTTGTGGTCGGCAACGGGGAGGAGGCCTTGGAGGCGCTCTCCGCCGGCGATATCGACCTGGTCCTTCTCGACGCGATGATGCCTCGCATGGACGGGTTCGAGGCGTGCCGCAGGCTGAAGTCAGACCCGGCTACGCGCATGGTTCCCGTGATCATGGTCACGGCCCTGGGAGACGCGGACTCGAGGATCCGCGCCATTGAGGCGGGCGCCGATGACTTCATCACCAAGCCGCCCGATAGGGTGGAGCTGTCGGCCAGGGTTCGCGCTCTCATACGGACCAAAAAGCTGAACGACAGCCTCGTCAGCGTCGAGAGCGTCCTTTTCTCCCTGGCGAGCGCCGTCGAAGCGAAAGATGCTTACACCGAGGGTCATGTAAGAAGAGTGTCGAACCTGGCGGTCAACATAGGCAGGGCCATGGACCTTCCCCCGAAGGACATAGAAGCCCTCCGAATCGGCGGGGTGCTCCACGATATCGGCAAGATAGGCATCCCCGATTCGGTCCTCAACAAGGCGACCCCTTTGAGCCCCGAAGAAATGGAGGCGATCAGGAATCACCCGGTCATCGGCTACAGGATGGCCGAGCCCCTGGCACCGACCCTCAAAGGTGCCCTGGAGGTCATCCGCCACCATCACGAGAAGCTGGACGGCTCCGGCTATCCGGACGGGCTGAAGGGAGTCGACATCTCCGTCGTAGCCCGGGTCATGGCTGTCGCAGACATCTACGACGCCCTTGTGACCGATCGCCCATACCACAGGGCCATGGCAAGGGAGGAGGCCATCGCGACCATACGGCGGGAAGCCGACAGCGGTCTTATCGACGCGACTGCCGTCTCCCATCTCGCCGCCCTCGTGGGGCAGGACGATAAGAGAGAAGCTCCCTCTAGGGTGTGACATCCGCGCCCTCAAAGACCCTCCCCTTAACTAGATCGTGCGGCCCTTGTCGGGTCGCGCGGACGATTGAATTGACCCCCCATTCCTGTTACACTATTTACCTGAAACGGGCAGGCGCGCTCCAGGTGCCTTGATCCCCCTTTCTCTTCCCATGCCAATTGCGAAAGCCGGGAAACGAGCCTCCATCCCGCATTAGAGAAGTCGAAGAGAGGAAGAGCGAAACACATGAAAAGAAGAGCAAAACCCCACGAGATCCGGGATTGACCATGGAAAACATCTATGTAAAGGGCGCAAGGCAGCACAACCTCAAGGACATCGACGTAAGGCTGCCGAGGAACAAGATGACCGTCATCACGGGGCCGAGCGGCTCGGGGAAGTCCTCCCTTGCCTTCGACACCATTTACGCAGAGGGGCAGAGGCGATATGTGGAATCCCTCTCGTCCTATGCGCGGCAGTTCCTCGAGCTGATGGATAAGCCTGACGTGGACTACATCGAGGGGCTTTCGCCGGCCATAAGCATCGAGCAGAAGAACATCAGCAAGAATCCCAGGTCCACGGTGGGAACGGTCACGGAGATCTACGACTATCTGAGGCTCCTCTTCGCCCGCCTCGGCCACGTATACTGTTACGGGTGCGGCAAGGAGATCAAGAGCCAGCACGCGCCCCAGATCGTCGATTCCATACTCGCCTTGGGGCAAGGCGTGCAGCTTACCGTTCTGGCCCCCATAGTTCGCGGAAGAAAAGGGGAGTATAGGAAGGAGATCGACGACCTGAGGAAGCAGGGATTCACCAGGATCAAGCTGAACAACAAGATCGTCGACTTGAGCGAGGAGATCGTTCTCGACAAGAACAAGAAGCACAATATAGACGTCATCGTGGACAGGATAACGATCCGCGAGGGGGTGGAGAGGCGCCTATATGAGGCGGTGGAGCTGGCCCTCGGCAAGGCGGGAGGCATAGTGAAGGTGGAGACGGGGAAAGAGACCCTCGTCTTCAGCGAGAAGTTCGCCTGTCCGGACTGCGGCATCAGCTACCCCGAGATCACGCCTGCCATGTTCTCCTTCAATAACCCCTATGGGGCCTGTCCCACGTGCTACGGTTTGGGGGCGAAGGAATACTTCGATCCCGACCTCATCGTGCCCAACAAGGAGCTTTCCTTGCGGGAAGGGGCCATCATGCCGTGGGGGGAGAAGAACCCCGTCACCTTTCTGCCGTTCCTCGAAGCCCTCATGAAGCACTACAATATCGACGTCAGAACGCCCTTCAAGGACCTGCCCAAGACGGTACAGGAGGCAATCTTCTACGGCTCCAAGGGGGAGCAAATCGAGTTCGTCGCTCAGCGTGGGGGAAGGCGGGAATCAATAAGGAGGCCCTACGAGGGGGTCATAGCCGAGCTGGAGAGGGAATGGCGCGGCGCATCCCCGTGGGAGAAGGACAGGTTCGAGAAATATATAAACCTCATCCCCTGCCCCGCGTGCAAGGGCGCGAGACTGAAGGAGGAGATGCTCTGGGTGCGCATCGCGGACCTCAACATCTACCAGGTCACGCAGATGACCATTGCCGAGTGCTACCGCTTCTTCCAGGAGATAGACCTGCCCGAGAAGGAGCGGGAGATAGCCCGGGCCATACTCAAGGAGATTGCTTCGCGCCTGAAGTTCCTCATAGACGTGGGCCTCGATTACATCTCCCTGGAGCGCCCCTCGGCCACCCTTTCATCAGGAGAATCCCAGAGGATCAGGCTGGCAACGCAGATAGGCTCCGGCTTGACCGGAGTGCTCTACGTGCTCGACGAGCCGAGCATCGGGCTCCACCAGCGCGACAACGAGCGCCTCCTCACCACCCTCGAACACCTGCGTGACCTCGGCAACACGGTGGTGGTGGTGGAGCATGACTATGACACGATCCTCCGGGCCGACCATGTCCTCGACCTGGGGCCGGGCGCCGGCGAGAACGGAGGGTACCTCGTCTTCTCGGGTACCCCGGAAGAGCTGAAGACGGATGAGAAGTCGATCACCGGGCTCTATGTCTCCGACCGGCTGAGGATAGAAGGGCCGAAGAAGAGGAGGAAGCCGAAGGGCTTCGTAAGGCTCAAAGGGGTGAAGGCTCACAACCTGAAGAACGTGGACGTCGATATTCCCCTCGGGGTCTTCACGTGCATCACCGGAGTCTCCGGCTCAGGGAAGAGCTCCCTCGTGATCGACACCCTCTTTCCCCTTCTGAAGCAGAAGATATACCGGTCCAGGGAGAGGGCCGGAATGGCCGACGGGATAACGGGCTTCGAAGCCATAGACAGGGTGATCGACATCGACCAATCCCCCATCGGCAGGACGCCGAGGTCGAACCCCGCCACATATACCGGGGTTTTCTCCTTCGTCCGCGCCCTTTTCACCCGGCTCCCCGAAGCCAGAATACGGGGCTACAAGGATGGGAGGTTCAGCTTCAACGTGAAGGGCGGAAGGTGCGAGACCTGCCAGGGGGAAGGGTACGTCAAGATAGAGATGCAGTTCATGCCGGACGTTTACATCGTCTGCGATGCGTGCAAGGGAAAGAGGTACAACAGGGACACGCTGGAGATCCTCTACAAGGGGAAGAGCATCGCCGATGTCCTCGAGATGACCGTGACGCAGGCCATGGGCTTCTTCGACCCCATTCCCCATATCAAGAGCAAGCTCAGGGTGCTCAACGACGTGGGCCTCGGCTACATCAGGCTCGGCCAATCGGCGACCACATTGTCGGGCGGTGAAGCCCAGCGGATCAAGCTCTCGCGGGAATTATCGAAGAAGGATACTGGTCGTACCCTTTACATCCTCGACGAGCCCACAACGGGCCTCCACTTCGCGGACATAGAGAAGCTCCTTTTCGTGCTCGGCGAACTGATCGAGAGGGGCAACACGGTGATCGTGATAGAGCATAACATGGACGTGATCAAGTGCGCCGACTACATCATCGACCTCGGCCCTGAAGGGGGTGACAGGGGCGGCGAGGTCATATCGCGGGGCACGCCCGAGCAGGTGATGAAGACCAAGGCGAGCTATACCGGTCAATTCCTCAAAAGGTATCTCAACGGGTCGAGGCCATGAAGAGCGTGATCGTCATTCCCGCCCGCTACGGCGCCGTGCGCCTCCCGGGAAAGCCCCTCCTCGACGTGGCAGGAAAGCCCCTCATCCAGTGGGTCTACGAGGGGGCTCGAAGATCGACCATGGCGGACGAGGTGCTCATCGCCACCGATGACGAGCGGGTCAGGTGGGGCTGCGAGGCCTTCGGCGCAACCGTGGTGATGACGAGCCCCGACTGCAGGAGCGGCACGGATCGGGTGCACGAGGCGCTCAAAGGGCGTGACGCGGACATTGTCGTCAACCTGCAGGGCGACGAGCCCCAGATACGGCCGGATATGATCGATGCCCTCATCCGGGCTACCCGGGAAGAGAACCTCGAAATGGCGACCCTGTGCGCCTACATAACCGACCCCCACGACTACAGGAGCCCGCACGTGGTGAAGGTCGTCCGGGACAAGTTCGGGTTTGCCCTCTATTTTTCGCGGGCGCCCCTGCCTTTCCTCCAGAAGACCGTCTCCATCCCCTTTTACAAGCACATCGGGATATATGCGTTCTCCCGCGCCTTCCTGGAGGCTTTCGTGGCCCTGCCGAAGGGGGGCCTGGAGGAGGCGGAATCCCTCGAACAGCTACGGGCCCTCGAAGCAGGCATTCGCATCAAGACCCTTCTCGTGGAGTACGAAGGCATCGGAGTTGACACCGAGGCAGACCTGGAGCAGTTGCGCAAGGCAATGGCATAACCATTATTGGGGCTTAAGCGCCCCCTCTACCGGCAAAGCCGGACGGAGCCTCCCCCCTTAAGAGACTCGCTTCGCTCGCCCAGAACCCTCCTCCAGTGGCAAGCCTGCTCACTCCACAGGCATAAGCCGGACGGAGCCTCCCCTTTGGCGAGACAAACGGATAGAAAACCTGGATACACCGCCTGAAACCGCATGGGCCGTTGTGGTAATCGAGACCAACTCGTCAGGACTCTTTTCTCGTCCAGGCGTTCTTTTTCCGGGGCGCGGGGGCGAGCACGAGCCTCATGTCGACGCCCTTGGCGCCCCTTCCTTCTTCGAAGACCACGAGAGGGTTGATATCCAATTCGAGGATGTCGGGAAAGTCGACAACGAGCTGCGAAACTTTCAGAAGAGTATCGGCCACGGCCCGCAGATCGGCCCGCTCCTCTCCGCCCGCGCCGAGGAACCAATCGAACGACTTCAGCTCCCGCATCATCTCCATCGCCTCTTCCCTGGAGAAGGGTGCGACGCGGAAGACGACGTCTTTCATCGCCTCCACGTGGATGCCTCCGACGCCGACCATGACGAGGGGGCCGAACTGAGGATCGGCCACCATGCGTATGATTATCTCCTTCCCCCCCTGCACCTGCTGCTGGACGAGGCAGCCCCATATTTCTGCGTCCGGCATATACCGGGAAGCGCTATACGTGACGAGATCGAAGCATTCGCGCACTTCGGAGGGGCTTTGCACATTGAGCCGCACTCCCCCGATATCCGTCTTGTGAAGGATGTCCGGGGAGGAGATCTTCATGACGACCGGGTAGCCGATCTCATCGGCGAAGGCAACCGCCTCCTCCGCTGTCGCGCAGAGTCTCGAGGAGGGAATGGAGATCCTGTATGCGTCCAGAATTGCCCACGCCTCCGGATCGCCCATCTTGAGGCGTCCTTCTGCCCTTACCTTCTCGAAGATCTCCAATACCCTGTGCACGTCAAGGTCGAGCACCTCAAAGGGAGGGTCAGGCTTTTCCTGCCACGCGTGCTGCCTTGCCATGACCGCGAGGGCCTCGACGGCCCGCTCCGGAGTGATATAGTTTGCCACCCGGTTCGCTGCGAAGATCGCCTTTGCGGCCCTTAGGGAGGCCTGGCCCATGAAGCAGGCGAGGACGGGGACCTTCCGGAGGTTCGCCGCCTCTGCAACGACGTGGGCAATTTCGTCAATTGGCGTGGTGAACTGGGGGGTGAGAATGACGAGGAGGGAGCCCACTCCCGGGTCGTCGAGGATGGGAAGGATCGCATTCCAGTAGCGATCGGCAGTCGCGTCGCCGAGGATGTCCACCGGGTTGAGGACACTCGCGGTAGAGGGAAGGGCCTTCTGCAGGCTCTCCCTCGTTTCGCTGGAGAAAGCGGCAAGCTTGAGGCCGCCCAGTTCTATTGCGTCGGTCGCCATGATGCCGGGCCCGCCAGCGTTGGTCACGACAGCGACCCTGTCGTTCTTCGGTAGGGGCGCCCTCGAGAAGGCCAGGGCAAAGTCGAACAGCTCCTCCATGGACTTGGCGCGGATGATGCCCGCTTGCTTGAATGCGGCCTGGTAGGCTCGCTCGCTGCCTGCGAGCGCCCCGGTGTGACTGCTCGCCGCCTTCGATCCACCGCTCGTCACGCCCGCCTTGATAGCGACGATTGGCTTTTTCTTCGTGAACCTTCTCGCGACATCGATGAATCTCGACCCGTCGGAGATCCCTTCAAGGTAGGCGAGGACTACGTTTACCTCCGGATAGTCAGACCATGCCCTCAGGAAGTCCGACTCGGTGAGGTCGGCCTTGTTTCCGAGGCTCACGAAACACGAGAAGCCGACGCTCTCGGCCAGGGCGATATCGAGGAGGGACGTCCACAGAGCGCCCGACTGGGAGATGAAGGCGATGTCGCCCTCAGGAGGAGTGCCTTTCGCAAGTGTCGCATTCAAGGGCGTAAAGGTGTCGATGAGGCCGAGACAGTTGGGACCGAGGACGCGCATGGAGTGTTGCTGGGCCATCTGGGCGATCGCCCGTTCCCGTTTCAGCCCTTCCGAGCCTGTTTCACGGAAGCCGCGGGAAATGATGATGACGGAGCCGACCGAGAGGCGGGCGCACTTCCACAGTGTTCCGATAACGGCGTAAGCAGGAATCGCAATCACTGCCAGGTCGATGTGGGCCTCGATGTCATCGAGAGTGGCGTAGCAGGGAAGCCCAAGAATAGCGCTCTTGCTGGGATTGACGGGGAAGATCTTCCCCTTGAAGCCGCTCTCGACAATATTGTGAATGATCGCAAACCCCTGTTTTTCGGGGTCGTCGGAAGCGCCGACAATGGCGATCGAGGTGGGGCGTAAGAGGGAATGGAGATCCTCTGGGTCTGGACGGGCCATAGTTTCTTCATACTACACCACCGTCGTGCTGTTGCGCAATTGCGATTCATCCGCGAGGGATCAGAATCTCTTTGTTGACGCATAACTTTTTCGGCTGTAGAATCGTCTTCCTGGGGCAATACGTCCCCTTAACGCCGGTCTCTCGCGAAGGGTCCTATGGATAGGAAGGAATACGACGTCTCTTTTTCCAAAATGCTGCCCGAGGTGAGCGGCCCGTGGGATGGCCCCACTTGGGAAGGGGCCGAAAGCGTGGAGGTCGCGTACTTTCGTCCGGAAAGCTCGAGTCACCGTCCGAGAACCAGGTGCAAGCTCCTCTATTCCGCCTCACGACTTCACGGGCTGTTCAGAATTGATGATTGCTACGTGCGGTGCATACACACCGGTTTTCAGGCAGAAGCCTTCAGGGACAGCTGCGTCGAGTTCTTCGTGCAACCGAAACCGGGAGCCGGCTATTTCAATTTCGAGTTTAACTGCGGCGGGGCGATGCTTGCCTCATACGTCTACGATCCGGTGCGAGTCGAAGGTCGCGTGAAGGGATGCGCGTCCCTCTCCCTCAAAGAATTCACGCAGGTCCTCCTGTACCACGACCTGCCCGAGCGCATCGAGCCCGAAATAGGCCACCCTGTCGTCTGGCACCTGGGATTTTCTCTGCCCTTCGCCCTCCTCGAGACATACGTCGGCGCCCTTGGAGAGGTGGGCGGACAAGAATGGCGTGCCAATTTCTACAAGTGCGGCGATGATACTTCCCATCCCCACTGGGGCTCGTGGGCGCCCCTCGCCGAGCGCAATTTTCACGACCCCTCGAGTTTCGGCGTTATTCGTTTCAAGAAGGATGGACCGTCTTAAGGCCGGAAGGTCGTGCGGCCATGTGAAGTTGACGAAAGTGGACGTTATTTGATTCTTCGCAATATCCAATCTTTCAGAATTGTGGCGTAAATACGTGATAATCGCAGGCAGCCGCCCTTGTGCGCGTTCCTCTTTTGCATCTATGCCTTTCGTGGTTTTTTCCTTGAGTATCAGGGATTTCAGCCGCATGACGAGGCGCCGGATCATGTTGACGAAAGTGGACGTTTTTTGACGGCCCATGCCTATTACCATGCGTTCAAGGCGCTTTTGGCGGACGCGGCAGGCCCGTTTCGCTTCCTTGGAAAAACCCGAGGCGCAGTCCAACGGGGCTAATTGAGTAACCTCAATCCTTGCCAATTCTCTCATGTCTCCCAGCCTTTTGCTCGGGGCAGCGCCATCAGCCATCGCTCTCGGTCTCCCTCTTCAGTTAAAATAGCGCAACACTAATATAATGTCAAGAAGAAAATGAAACCGATGTGGCCTTACTTGCCCATCCGCATCAGCCCGTTCCCCACGCTCTTTTGACGAGTCCTTAGAGTCGTTTTCTCAGAGAGATACTCGTTTGTATAGGTTGGAGTTCGACCCTAGCGCACGGTCTCGGCCCATGTAGAAACTGCTTCCTGAAGTCATGATTTCTCTTCACACAGGATTCACTGACAAGTTAGAATGGTAATGTTCATGATTCGACTTCGTCCTGTGGTGTTTTCTGTCCTCGCGTTGTGGCTGCTGGCGGCTTCTTCCTCACACGCGGCATGCCCACTACCTCACCCAAAAGTCTGTGCTGAGTTCTACAAAAGCGAGGCTGTGGTTATCGGAACGGTCGCATCTGAAGAAGTGGTCGACATGGGGGACGTGGACGGCTGGGTTTACCGGCTGAACGTGACGCGAGTCTTTAGGGGTGCCGCCACTGACGAGTTGTCCGTTTTTACGGAAAACGCGAGTGCCCGGCTCCCTCTGCGCGTTGGAGGCACTTACCTGCTTTTTGTCCACGAATACGAGGGCATATTGGAGATAACGAGTTGCGGCAATTCTGTGCCAGTGTCTGAAGCGGCGGAAAAGATTAAGGAACTCGAAGAAATAGCGAAGGCATCCAACGGGACGATTGAAGGCCGTGTTGTCTCATATCTCCCGGCCCCCCGCGGCGGATGGAAAGGACTTGAGGCTGTTCGCGTCGTCGCGACAGGAGAGAATGGGGTGTATTCCGTAGTCACGGACAGAGACGGTTGGTTCCACATCACTGTGCCGACTGGCACATATCGGGCGCGGGCTGAAGGGCCTCCCCCAACGGTATGTCTTGACCTTAGCTATGATGACTCAGACGACCTCGTAATTGAAAAGGGCGGCTGTGGACAGCTCTGGTTTGTGGGAAATGCTCCGCCAGGTATCGAGAGATCACACGATTTCAAGTGGTGATGCTTGAACCGAACTTGCTGTCTAACTTGAGAGTTCCCTGTAGCTTGCTACAGGGGCGCCTTGTTATGCTGCAAGGGTGGACGATGAAAGCACTGTCAGAAAAGGGTACCACTGTGCGTGGCAGATTCATTATCACATCGTCTTCCCCGTCAAGTATAGGAAA
>Ga0326727_10028822_pt1 | contig 10058 bp, 5 predicted proteins | sample MB2enrmetagenome_FD_207643 | JGI IMG/M metagenome (GOLD analysis project Ga0326727, IMG submission 207643) | Lab enriched peat soil microbial communities from McLean, Ithaca, NY, United States - MB29MY | ecosystem: Environmental > Terrestrial > Soil > Wetlands > Peat | place: USA: New York...
CCGTGACATTTTGAATCAGGTTGATATATCCGCTCGATTTCCCATCCATAGTGCACTGCACCAAGAGGGTGGCAACTGCAACCGAAGGCGTCGCGGTAAAGCCTGTGCACTGCCTGGGGTCGCGCGTTGCAAATTCGGCGCTCACATGAACCGGAGCGGAAATTCCGCTCTGCCCCCCTCCCTCGCCCCCCGCGCTCTTGCAGCCAAACGGGGTGAGCAGCGTGAGTGCAAACAGACTAAGCGCCACTGGGCGCATGGGGTTGGAAAGACCGATCATCGAATCTCCTTGGGGAAGCCGTGGGAAGACCATCAAAATGGGAGAACTGCATCTGCCAGCAGCGCAGTCGCCGCTGGGGATTTGCGTAAGAAAGCAGGCCGAAGCCGGCCTCCGGCGCAAAGAGGCTTTCTTCGCCGGTTCCGGCTCCGCGAGGATCGGTCCTCAAACCAAACCTCGATATGCGTTGCCCGCCTTGAAAAATGAATGAAGGGAATGGGGACTCAGGCAATCGTAAGCGCTCGCCAAGCGGCGCGGTGCCTGAAGCCCTGGCATTCGGAGTATCGCACACCGCGCCCGCACAGGGTGAGCAATCTGAGACACAACGTCCGCACGTCCGGTCCCCGTTGCCCCCTTGACCGCCTGTGCCCTGCGCGATTCTCAACGCCCTGGGCCGCAGCGCCGCCACAGAACCCGCCGGATCGGCTGCTTCATCGCAGCGTCAGCGTCAATCCCTGCGATGCGCTGTAGCTCTTCCCGTTCGCCCCGCTCACCGCCGCCGTCACCGTCAGGCTAGAGGTCCCGGCCTTGGCGGCGGCACTCCCCGTGAATGTCAGCGTCGCGCTCGCCGTTCCCACCCCGCTCAGGCTCGCCTTGCTAAACGACGCTGTTACTCCGGCCGGCAGCCCGCTCAAGCTCAGCGTCACCGGACCGCTCAGCCCTCCCTGGGCGATCACGCTCACCCCCAGCGCACCAGTCCCGGCGTGCGGCATGGACAAAGCCGTCGCCCCAAGACCCAGTTGCACACCCGGCGCCTGGCCGACCTGCATCGTGATCTGCCGGCTCGCCGCCGCCCCGCCGGCGCTGGCCGTGATCATGAACGTCGCTGGACCCACCACCGCAGTCTTTTGCGCCAGCAGCGTTAGTGTCGTCACGGCTGACTGCCCGCTCATCGTCACCGGGTCGCTGCTCCAGGATGCCGTTACCCCCGCCGGCAGCCCGTTCGCGCTCAGCGTCACCGGCCCGTTGAACGGCGCGTTGCTGCTGACTGTCACCGCAACGCTCGCCGCCGCGCCCTGCATCAGCGGCACGGAGGCCGAACCCGCTGCCAGCGCCAGCACCGGCGGCGGAGGCGTCACGGTCAACGCCACCGTCTGGCTCGCAGCATAGATCGCTCCGCTCTTCGACGCCACGCTAGCGGTCACGCCCAGCGGGTACAACCCCGCCCCCGCGTTGGCGCTCCCGGTCAAGGTCAGCGTCCAGAAAACCGATCCCCCCGGGCTCACGCTCGGGGCGCTCCACGTAGCCGTCAATCCCTTCGGAACTCCCGCTGTCAGCCCGATGCTCGACCCCGCCGCCCGGCTCGCTACCGTCATCCCGCCCACCGGAATCGCCGTCGCCACCACCGTCGCCGTTCCCGCGGGCTGCATCGTAACCGCTGCCGGCGATACCACCAGTTGCACGCCCGGCCCTTGCAGAACCGCCAACGCAATCTGGCGACTTGTCATCACGCCGTCGCCGCTCGCCGTCACCACAATCGTTGCCATCCCCACCGGCGCGGTTCCCGATGCCAGCAGCGTCAGAGTCGTCGCGCCCGCTCCTCCGGTCAGCGCCAACGGATCGCTGCTCCACGATGCCGTTACCCCCGCCGGCAACCCGCTCACGCTCAATGTCACCGGCCCGCTGTAGCTGCTGTTGCCCGCCACGTTCAACCCCTCCGCCACCGTCGAGCCCTGCGCCACCGACAGCGCGGCCGCCGCCGGCGTAAGCGTGAGCGCTGGCGGCGGCACTGTCACCGTCAGCGCGTAATTCACCGTCTGCGATCCCGATGCGTCCGATCCCGTGATGGCTACATTGGCCGTCCCCATCCCGGCCGCCGCGCCCGCCGTCACCGTCACCGTGGCCAGCGTTCCCGGCGCAATCGACGACGGCTGCACCGCCGCGGTCACTCCCGCGGGCGCCTTCGCCGTCAGCGTCACCGTGCTCTTCCCGGCTCCGCTCTCCGCCACTCCCACCGTGAAGGTCGTCGTCTTGCCCACCTGGGCCGTTCCGCCTGTCGCGGAAACCGTCAGCGCAAAATCGGCTCCCTGGCCCGCGCCCGAGCCCCAGCTCTTCACCAGCAGCGCTCCGTCCACCGAACCCAGCCCTGTGGCCAGGTTGTAGGTCGCGCCGCTGGCCGTGAATCCCGCCACCCCAGGCACGCTGTTATTGCCCGACGCGGTCGCGTGGAATGGATTCTGCGCGGCATTTGCCAGCGGATACAGCCCCTCGTTCGCATTCCCCTGGCCCCGTCCCCCCTGGCTCTCCACCACCAGCGCCATCATCCCCGCCAGAGACGGGGATGCCGCCGAAGTTCCGGAGATGATCCAGTACGACCCGTTCTCATAGATGATGTAGCCATCGTGCGCCGCGGCCGACAGCGCCACGTCCGGCACCGCCCGCATCCCATTGGCCGCTCCCGCTCCGCTCAATCCCTTCTGCCAGGCGGGTTGTGGATACACCACGCTAGCCCCGCCCCCCGACGCCCACAACCCGAATCCGCCAGTCGACCCGCTCTCGTTCCACACCTCCTCGGGAATGTAGCCCAGGGCCGAAGCCTCGCTCGGCGAGTTGCTTGCCGACCAGTACTCAGCCGGATTTTGCCCCTCGTTGAACTCCGTACCCCCCACGCAGGTTGCGTAGGGCGAGCTGCATAGCCCGTTCACCCCAGTCCCCGAACCCGCGGTGTCCGAACCGGAGTTGCAGCCCGCCGCCCCCGCATCCCCCGATGCCACAAACGCGCTCATTCCCTGGCTCGCCGCCTGCTCCCACAGGCTGTTGTAGAAGGCCAGTTCCGTCGCCCCCATCTCCTGCTCGCAGCTTCCGTAGCTGGTGCTCACCACCGGGGCCAGCGCGTGGTTCACAATGTACTCGGCCGACAGGTCCACCCCGTCCGTGGTCGCCGCCGAATCTCCCACCACAAACTGCACCTGCGCCGCCGGAGCCACCGCCCCCGCCCATTCGACGTCCAGCGTCGACTCGTCCTGATCCCCGCTAACCAGCCCCGGATCGGCCCCGGCAAGAATCACCGCCGGCGCATTGGCTCCCAGTCCGGTGGCCGCGCGGAACGCCGCCACATCGCTCAAATGGATGTTGCTGCGCCCCACAATCGCAATCGATGTCCCGGTCCCCGTCGTCCCCGCGCTGTAAAGCGAGTTCAGATCGTAGATGGCTGCAAAATCCGCCGGGAACAGGTAGTGCTGTCCCCCGGTGGTGAACTGCGGCAGCGTACCCATCCCGGCGTGAACCTCGCTGGAAGCCTGCGTCGCCAGAGGTCGCCGCGCCGTCATTGCCGCCACGCGCCTAAAATCGTGCAGCGAAACCACCCCGCCCACCACCCCGCTCAACGCCTCCGGGATTTGCGGATCGAGGGCGTTGGAAAGATGCGTTGCCCCGCCCACCCGGTAGCGGTGAATCTCGGTGTGAAACGTCTCCGCTACCTCGCCCGCCGTCCCCGAGAACACGATCAGCCGGTTGCTCGCCGGGATCTCCTCCACCCGGAACCCATGCCCCTCCAGCCAACGCGCAACCCGCGCCACATCCGCGGCGCTGGCTCCGAAGCGCGATCCGTACTCACCAGGCGTCAGCCACTTTTGGTAGAGCGGCGAATGCGGATCGTGCTGCGCGGCCACCAGCGCATCCAGCTCCGCCTGTTGAGAGGCTGAGGGCTCAAGCTCCAGCACCATCCGCCCCAGCCCCGCTTCCGCCGCCACCGGCCCCTGATCGAACTCCGCCCGCGCCAGAGGATGCACGTTGCCCCCCAGCGTCACAGCCCGCGCCTCATCAATCGGTCCCGCGATCCGGCCCGGCCCAGCCGCCCGGTGCTGCGCCCCCTGCGCCGCCAGCGCCACCCCTGCGCCCAGAATCAGAACCATTCCAGGAAATGAACGAAATCTCATTGGATTCGGCGCCCTCCCGCCTCGCAAGACCTCGACCTGGGCAGGCAACCGCCCCGCTCTACCCCAGAGTCTTTGTCTCTCCTAATGAATCGGCGCCCACACTCCGCTCCTGAGATCCATTCGCCACTTTGTTAAGGGAATCCGCTCACCAAGGTACTTTGAAAACCCAAACCAAACGCCCCGCCCAACCCGCCGCCGCGCGACCTGAGCTCCGCCACCACGGCACTGATTGAATTGACACATGTGCGCACGTAAACTGTGCTCATGAACATCACCCTCTCCATTGATGAACAGATCGTCGAGCGCGCCCGCGAGAGGCTCCGTGCCACCGGCAAAAGCCTGAACCAGGAGATTCGCGAGCACCTCGCTCACATTGCCGGTGACGATCGACTGGAGCAGGATATTGAGTTTCTCAGGAGCACAGCCGGGCTTGGGAACTCGAATGGGTGGAAATACAACCGGGAGGATGCCTACGAGGAGCGGTTGCGGTGGCCCCGGCGATGAATCCCGAGGGCCAGCGGATCACCCGGACATTCCTCGACACGAATGTGCTGCTCTATTGCGATGACTTGGCGGACCGGGCAAAACAGGCGAAGGCCCAGGAGTTAACTCTCAAGCACAGAATTCAGCGAACAGGAGTCATTTCGCTCCAGATACTTCAAGAGTATTTTGTCAATGCCACCCGGAAGCTGGGCCTTGATCCAGCTACGGCTCGACGGAAGGTAGAGGTGTACGCGCGCTTCCATCTGGTCGAGCCCAAAGTCACCGACATCCTCGCCGCCATCGACATCCATCGACTCCACGGCTTCTCCTACTGGGACGCGCTCGTCCTCCGCATGGCCAAACAGGCCGGCTGCGCGGTCCTGCTGACCGAAGACATGCAGCACGGCCAGGAATTCGACGAAGTGCGGATCGTCAATCCATTTCTTTAGTTCTGCCCCCTTCCGCGGTAAAATAGAGCAGAACACCATGGCCCTCCACCACCCCATCCCGGCCCTCCTCTAGCGGCGCCCGCCGCCGACACCCGTTTTCCGCCCTGTCTCGCTTCCCAATTCCAAATCCTCAAAGCCCGGAGGGCCCCGTGATCGATCGTCTTGAACAAATGGAGCAGCGCTACGACGAGCTCTCCGCCCAGCTCTCTTTGCCCGAAGTCCTCAACGACCGCGAAAAGTACCAGCAGGCCGGCAAGGCGCTCAGCGACCTGGAAACCCCGGTGATGAAGTACCGCGAGCTCAAGCAGATTCGCCAGGCCCTCGCCGAAGCACGCCAGATGCTTGCCGACCCCGACATGAAGGCCATGGCCGAGGAAGAGATCGCCTCCCTCGCCCCCCGCGAGCCCGTCCTGGAAGAAGAGATCAAGCTACTGCTCCTGCCCCGGGACCCCAACGACGAGAAAAACGTCATCCTCGAAATCCGCGCCGGCACCGGCGGAGACGAAGCCTCCCTCTTTGCCGCCGAGCTCTTCCGCATGTACCAGCGCTTCGCCGAACAGCACAAGTGGAAGATCGAGCTGCTTTCGCTCTCCGAGTCCGGCGTCGGCGGCTACAAGGAAGTCATCGCCATCATCGAGGGCCAGCGCGTCTACTCCCAGATGAAGTGGGAGAGCGGCGTCCACCGTGTCCAGCGCGTTCCCGCCACTGAGACCCAAGGGCGCGTCCACACCTCCGCGGCCACTGTCGCCGTCCTCCCCGAGGCCGAGGACGTCGACATCAAGATCGAAGCCAAGGACATCCGCATTGACACCTTCTGCTCCTCCGGCCCCGGCGGCCAGTCCGTCAACACCACCTACTCCGCCGTCCGCATCACTCACATCCCCACCAACACCGTCGTCAGTTGCCAGGACGAGAAATCGCAGATCAAGAACCGCGAGAAAGGCATGCGTGTCCTCCGCTCCCGCCTCTACGAGATGGAGATGGAAAAGCAGAATGCCGAGCTAGCCAGAGAGCGCAAGCAGATGGTGGGCTCCGGCGATCGCGCCGAGAAGATCCGCACCTACAACTTCCCGCAAAACCGCCTCACCGACCACCGCATCGGCCTGACGCTTCACCAGCTCGACCAGGTGATGGAGGGCCGGCTCCAGCCCATCGTCGATGCTCTCATCGCCCACTACCAGGCCGAGCAACTGAAGGCAGACTCCGCCCAGGCCGCTTGAACCCCATGACTCTTCAAGAATGGCTTGACCTGGGCGAAGCTCAACTCCGCCGCGGACCCCATCCCGAACGCGCCCGCCGCGACGCCGAGATGATTCTCCTCCACGTCATCCGCCGCGAGCGGGCAGCCATGCTCGCGCGATGGAAAGAAAAGCTCGATGTCGAGGAAGCTGCCCTCTTGGAGCCGCTCTTCCTCCGCCGCATGGCCGGCGAGCCCATCCAGTACATCCTCGGCCAGACCGAGTTCTACGGACTCCCCTTCCGCGTCACCGCCGATGTCCTCATTCCCCGCCCTGAAACGGAGCACCTGGTCGAAAAGGTGCTTGAACTGGCTCAGGGCTTCCACAACCCCCGCATCGTCGACGTCGGTTGCGGCTCCGGGGCTATCGCGGTGGCCCTCGCCCGTGCCCTGCCCCACGCGCGTATCTCCGCCACCGATCTCTCCTCCACAGCCCTCACGGTCGCGCGAGAAAACGCCGAGCGGAACCAGGTCGCCGGCCGCATCCGCTTCCTGCGCCGCGACCTTCTAGAACCCCTGGGACCCATCGTCCCCACCGACGACACCCAATTCGAAATCGTCGTCTCCAACCCGCCCTACGTTCCGCTCGCCGACCGCGATTCGCTCGCCGTCGAAGTCCGGGAGTACGAGCCCGCCCTCGCCCTCTTCGCCGGGGACGACGGCCTCGACGTCTATCGCCGCCTCATTCCCGCCGCTTACGACGCCCTCATCCCCGGAGGTTTCCTCGCCCTCGAAATCGGTTACGGCCAGTCCCCGGCCATCCGCGCCCTGCTCTTCGCCTCCGGCTTCCACTCGATCGACTTCTTCCCCGACCTCCAGAACATCCCCCGCGTCGCCGTCGCGCAGCGCCTCTGAATGTTATCCATGCCCAAACCTGCGCCCCACTCGCACTCGTCCCAGATCGGAAGGTCAACGAGGCTTGCAGACGGCTGCTGAGACTGGACGCAAAATATAGCTTCGTCAACGGCTGAAGCTCGATCGCCGGGCCCAGGAATCGACGTCCCGCCGACGCGGCCAGGCCCTCATTCCTTCCCCTCGTCCTTCGCCTCCCAAGGCCAAATGGCGCCGATCTCCGGACCGGGGTCCCCGGCGGGCGATCTGTGCTCGCTGGGGTTGGAGACCGGCTGGACTGCGTGCGTCCCGCCCGCACCACTCCATCGCACGCAGGCCACTAAAGCGAAACCAGGATAGATATACCCATGGAAGCACAACCGCCATGCGAGCGTGCTTCCGATGCTGGGTCGTTCAGGGTAGGGCAATTCAGGCTCCGCTCCAAACCGACACTGCCAGACCCGCCCGTCGAATTCTCGACCAGCGCTCCCCTATCCGGAACTCCGGCAGCCCGGTTGCAGAAAATATCCCTCCCCCGGCGCACAATTCAACTCATGAGAACCGCGGACAACCGCGCCCCGGGCCGGCCCTGTGATGGGACCAAACTGCCCCAAAACCACCCCCTCTTGAGGAGGCAAACAAAAGGCGAATCCAGTCTTCTTTTCGCCAAATTCCAGCCCGGAAATCCGCGCACCCCCACTCCCCTACCCTGTGAGAGCCCCTTTTTCCACTCCTCAAGTCCACGAACTCATCCAGAATGAATGAGTTGCAAAACTACCCTCGCAGCCGATCGGTAAATACAACCCCCGATTTCAGCCGGTTTTCAGTCGATTTTGAACAAAAAACGGCCCATTTCTTCCGTTTTCAGCCCCTTTTTACGCAGCGAAAATGCTCGTCAGGCTTTGCATAGAATTACGCTCTGGAGCGGAGCCGGGATGGTTGTACCCCGGAAACTGCAACCGCCATTTGTGGGTGGACCCACAACCGAAGCTCTGCGGTATAGCAATTCGGGACACGCTCTAAGGGATCCGGGAATCTCTGACCGCACCCCCACAGCCTCACTCCGTTGCATGCAATACCCCGCGCCGTAGGCGCAGAGCCAGCGTTTGGGTCCTGACCTGGAGGTGTCCACTCCGGAGCCCTACTTCTCAGTGCAGCCGCGACCGGCCGACGGCGTCCCAAATCCGGACACAGTGTTGGTCCCCGTTTCCACGCATGTGTCAACCGGAGTCGCCGAAGCCGGCGCGGAAAGATCGCTGCTGCCGATCCCAAACGCTATCCCAACCGACGGCCCTGCATATCCGGAGAGTGACCTTGGCGCCAGCGTGAAACTGTTGGTGTTGAAAAGGGCGTCGAGTATCGGTGCGGATCCTGTACTTGCCAGCAATCCCGCGGGAGCGAGAGTGGGTCCGAACTGAGCGACCGATGAGAGATTGTACGGATTGATGACCACGGAGTTCCCATCCAGGACGATGCCCTGAATTGTGCTTCCGACCCCCGTCGGGGCCGAATTGGAACTGAACTCGAAACCAACTAGATAGGTCCCGGTGTTGACCGGCGCGGTGGGCTCCAAGGTGCCGATGGTGTTATTGCGATAAATGTCGCCCACAAACCCCACCGCCTCTGGGTCTCCCGTACCTCCAAAGAACTCATCGCCGATAACCACGCCGTTGACGGCTCCTCTGATCGTGTTATGGGTGAAGAGGTTAAAGTAGTTAGGCACAATCCAGTTTTCATTGGGACGGCCGGTTTCGAGCGTCGCCTCGAAGATCCCCGTTCGCACGTTCGACACTTGATTGCTGTCGTAGATCAGCGAAAAGACGTTGCTCCAGGTCTGCACCCCGGTCAATGCGGTGTATCGCGACGATTGGTCGGCTTTTCCCTGCTCGATGTTGCCGAATACCGCCACTTGATAGGTGACATTGCCGATATAGATCTTGCTTGTGGTGTCCGGATTCACCAGCCAGGGTGAGCTGACAGTTACTGTGGAGCCATTCTGGGCTACGATGTGACGATTTTGGCCTAGCCCGGTTCCCCCGGCAACCACCGCATCTTCTCCCACGCAGTTGGTATAAGGGGTAAACCCGCAAGACGTCTCCGTAAGGCCGGAAACCGAAACCGTTGTTGCGCTCGATGCGGTTGCCAGCCCGCCGTAATCCACATTGGGTGTTTCAAAAAGGACCTGCTCTCCGGAGTTGGTATCTGTGCTAGAGTCGCAGCCCGGATAGGACTCCGGATAGCTTCCACCGGTGTTGGTCGGGTCGCAGGGCCCCGCGTTGATATTCTGATTATCCCCAATATAGATTAAGCCCGTCTCATAGGTCTCGGAACCCCCAATCCGTCCCTTTCCGTAAGGTCCAAGACCCGCCGCAATGAGATTCTGCCTAGCTATGGCTGCCATGTAACTTCCAGACCCGTAGTTGTACGGGATTGCGCTGGATGGATTTGCCGTATTGAAGAACTGCAGATCCTCCTGAGTGTTGCCCCACAACGCTGTTTCTGAAGTCGCGCTGTTCCCGATGATGCCTCCGGAGTTATCCGCCGCCACAAACAGGTTGCCGTTGATGAATACCTGCTTCATCCCAATGTTGACAACTCCGGAGCCAATGACGGTGCTGCCTGTGAGGTAGTAGTTTTCCCCGTTTCCGAAATCGAAACTGGCAAACCCCGTGCCATACCGGGTAGGCCCGGTGGCGTTCAGAACAATATGGTCGAACTTCACATTCCGCGAAGAATGGAAGCGAACATGCGTTCCTTGCGCTTCGCTGACGCAGGGGATATTGCCATTGGCGTCGAGAACCAGGTTCAGGAATTCTACATTGTTGCTCCCCCCCGCACCTTCATTGGCCCATATGAATGCTCCTCCGCTCTGAACCGGCGATGGGGGAGGATAGGTGCAGGCGGCC
>Ga0326727_10028824_pt1 | contig 10057 bp, 9 predicted proteins | sample MB2enrmetagenome_FD_207643 | JGI IMG/M metagenome (GOLD analysis project Ga0326727, IMG submission 207643) | Lab enriched peat soil microbial communities from McLean, Ithaca, NY, United States - MB29MY | ecosystem: Environmental > Terrestrial > Soil > Wetlands > Peat | place: USA: New York...
GTGATACAATTCTTCATGACCTGCCTCCTTGATTTTGGCTCTGTGCCTTGGTGATTCCCGTCCCAGAGCATAACCCAAGTTGCAAGGATGGCAGGTCTATTTTTTTAACTGACAACCATAATGTCTATATAGCTTTAACCTGAAATTCTGAAGAAGACATACGGAAATTTATGGGGGTATTGATGAGGGGTATTTTGAATTTCATGCTGCATATTTTCCAGTTATTACAGCATGTTGTAACAAGTGTGTGATGCCTATATAAAAATATATCTAGCATGGAGGAGTTTATGCGACATATTTCTCAACTCAAGCTCAATACGAGTCAGTTGTGGGTGGCAAATAGGACAGCGCTGGGCAAACATGGTTCGAATACCTTACACTTTTACCATCCAATAAGGCCGGATAAATACCGTAATCCATCCTAGCAACAGGATGCTGATCAGGTTCACTGCCTACGGCGCAGACAATATAGAGCTCAGCAGTTGCCCAAATTCCGGCATTTTGTAAGGCTTCGCTATCGCACCGCTAAAACCGTAGGATCTGTAATCTGACATGATCGGATCATCTGAGTAACCGCTTGACACAATCATACAGGCTTTCGGATCGATGGCAAGAATCCGCTTTGCTGCATCCTTTCCTCCCATGCCCCCTGGTATGGTTAGATCCATGATTATGGCTGAAAAAGGCACCCCTGATTCCATTGCAGCTTTATACTGCGTTATTGCTGCTGCGCCATTCTCACATGTTTGCACTTGATATCCCAGATATTCCAACATAGTAGTCGCCATATCCCGGATAACCTCCTCGTCATCCATCACAAGAATGGAACCGCCCATATGAACACCTGTAACCTGTGCTACGGAGTCGGTTTCATGTATTAAATATGTTTCGCCGATTGATGGCAGGTGGATTGTGAAGGTCGTTCCTTTACCTGTTGCTGAACTGACGCCGATATGTCCGCCATGTCTGTTTACTATCGAATGGGCTGAAGCGAGTCCAAGCCCCTTTCCAGACTTCTTGGTCGTGAAGTAGGGGTCAAAGATTCTTTGCAGATTATCATCAGATATTCCGTAGCCCTGATCGGCGAATGATAGCTTGACATAACTGCCGCCCGGAAGGGCCATGGTGTTCCCAGCGTCAAGCGTCTCGTTCCGTGCTGTGACGTTCAGAGTCCCGCCTCCCGGCATCGCTTGCGTGGCGTTGATGATAATGTTGTGAAATACCTGGTGCATCTGCCCTTCGTCCGCTTTGATGGCATGTATTGATTCAGGGATTTCGATTGTTCCCTTGACGTTTGAGCCACGCAGAACAAGCGAGACGGTTTCATTCACAAGACGACGGAGCGAAACCACTTTCTTTACCGGTTCGCCACCGCGAGCAAAGGTCAGGAGTTGATGGGCGAGTTCTCCTGCCCGTAACGATGCTTTTTCGGCTTCAGCCAGTGGTTTATATGACTTGTGGGTAACATCAAGAAACATCTGAGCAAAGGATATGTTCCCCATAATTCCGGTCAATATGTTATTGAAATCGTGGGCAATGCCTCCGGCTAGGGCACCCAGGGATTCAAGCTTTTCAATCTTCAATAGTTCTTTTTCGTGCTCCTTGCGTTCGGTTATTTCCCTCGTTATACCATAGTACCCGACAATTGCACCGTGTGCGTCGCGCTCGGGTGTGGAGCATATTTCTGCCCATAACCACCTGCCGTCTTTGCATCGGTGCCGTGCTTCGAAAGTTTTGGTGCCTGTCATTGTTCCGTGCTGTTCAGCTTCCTGTCTCTGTCGAGCTATTTTCTTGAGAGAAGCGATCCCTGCTTCGTCAAACAGTTCAAAAACATGGTGGCCGATCACTTCGTCGGCCCTGTAGCCGCGCAGTCGCTCATCCGCCGGGCTGATATAAGTGAATCGATACTCGCTGTCTACCTTCCAGACCACATCAGATGCATTCTCCGTAAGGAAGCGGTAGTGGGCCTCGCTCTCCAACAGCGCCTTCTCAGTCTGTTTGTGCTCTGCAATCTCTCGCGCAAGTTTTTCATTTGTCTGTTGCAGATTATCGTTTGCCTCGGAAAGCTGAATCGTCCGTTCGGCAACCAGTTTTTCCAGAAACTGATTGCGGTCCACAAGTTCCTTCAGCGGATAGACTTCGCCCTCACGAACCAGGTAGTAGGGAATAGATATACTGCTGTGCGAGATTTTCCAACCTGCGGATTCATTACGGAAAATCAGTACGAGGCGGGCTGTCTCTCGTGATAGGATGTGGTCTTTGATTGGCAGGTGGATGGTGAAGAAGCCGGTCGCCACGGCGATCGTATCGGCCAGTGACTGGATTGCCAGGTCCTTGAGTTCGATGCGGATCGGATCTTTAACCTGGGCGAAGTCCTGACGGGTAATCGCAACCCATTCTTCCCTGTCTTTGACAAGGAAATCCCCGCCTCCGGTAAAGCCGGAAAAGTCCTCGCTGAAATATGTAGTGAGCCGATCGTCGCGTGAAGAATACATCCGCAAGTATTCGTCAAACAGTTGGCGTATTCTTTGGTAATCGTTTGCATCCATTTGGGGGTACCTGGTTGTTTACCATATATATTAGGGGTGTATGTGGACAAAAAAACAAAGCCTTAAAATGCGAAATTGATTGAGTCTATCACACCAGTTTCTTCGGCCAAAGATGTAATTTTAAATTTTCAATATTTTATTAACTTATCGACTTAAAAGGATAATACTTGAAGGTATTTTGACACCATGATGTTGCCCGACGTTGACAGCAGCCTTTCAATGGGTGACCCGGCATTGGCACCCCTGGACGACCTTTCGGGGAGAGATTCTCCCCTGTTTGATTACGCAAACTTGCCCAACCGCACCCTGTTCCATTGCTCCCCAGACTCCGGCTTGCTTGACTTTCTTGAATCTAATCTTTTTCCTAATAGTTTATTTTCGGTATTGCCTCCCATGTAGTAATATTTGTCTCTGATAAACAGGAAGAACGTAAATTTGGCGGGGGTATTGAAGAGGGGTATATTTGATTTCAGGTTGCATATATTCTGGTTATATTAGTATGTTGTAATAACTGTGTGATGCCTATATAACCATGAACATAGGTCAACCAAAGGAAAGAAGGCGTTATTGCGCCTGTATGAAAAAACGGCGCTGACCATTCTGGGCCAGACCATAAGGGGAATTGATGATGAGAAGTGCCACATCGATAGCCGCTATTGAGTCGAGCAGCTGCGCGCCGGTAAGTTTGATGGCGATCAATCTGGCCAGAACGACCACAGAGGTGTAAACATTAGTGCGCAGGTTGTTCAATAGAGATTTCAGGATGACCGGTGGCGATCACCTGTGTTTCTGTGCCCTGCTAAATTTGTGCTATTCTCCCGCATCTCCTCTCATTTTATTTTCTAAAGCTCCGATAAACATCTATATAAGCCGGCGATCCACTAGCCCTTACATGCCAGCTTAATCGTACCCCACTCAGTTTACAAGTTTACTTTACCTTTACTATAGATTAAAATTTAAACTTAAAAGGGATTGAATCAATTCTTTTCTGTGACGGGAGAAGGAATGTATCGGACAACGGAATCTGAACGTAATTATTCAATCAGTGCATCATGTTTACATCTGATGCAATTCGCAGTGACACATTCTTTGGATGAACTGCTCGAAGAAACGCTGAATGAAGCAGAGAAACTTACCGATAGCGTCATTGGTTTCTATCACTTTGTTGACGATGGTCAGAAATCACTCACCCTCCAGAATTGGTCAACAAGAACAAAAGCGGAATTCTGCAAAGCCAAAGGAAAGGGCTTGCACTACGCCATAGATGAAGCCGGAGTATGGGTCGATTGCATACATAAGCATAAAGCGGTTGTTCATAACGATTATGCTTCGCTTCCGGATCTCAAAGGTTTGCCCGAAGGACATGCCGTGGTAGTCCGCGAACTGGTTGTGCCTGTGATACGTGGTGACAAAATAAGAGCAATTCTCGGAGTCGGAAACAAACCGTCGGATTATATCGAAAAAGATGTCGAAGCAATTTCGCTTCTGGCCGACCTTGCATGGGAAATTGCTGACCGCAAACGAGCGGAGGTAGAGCGCCTGGCCCACCTCCGGTTCCTGGAAAGTATGGACCGGGTCGACCGGGCCATCCAAGGGACGAACGACCTTGAACAGATGATGGGCGATGTCCTCGACGCTGTGCTTTCTATCTTCGCCTGCGATCGGGCGTATCTGATGCATCCCTGCGACCCGGAAGCGGAATCGTGGGTAATCCCCATGGAGCGCACGACTCCTGACTATCCAGGAGCAAGGGCCCTGGGAGTGGATCTCTCAAAGGATTCGAGAGTCGCCGCGAAGCTTCGCCTCCTGCTCTCCTCAGACAGGCCGGTAAACATGGGTTACGGAACACCTCACATGCTTTCCGGGACAACAGCGGAACAATTCAGCATCAGGAGTATGATGGCGATGGCAGTTTACCCCAAGGTCGGCAAGCCCTGGGAATTCGGCATCCATCAGTGTTCCTACAACCGTGTCTGGAACCCCGAGGAAGAGAGGCTTTTGCAAGAGATCGGCAGGCGTCTCGAGGATGCCCTTACCAGTTTGCTGACGCATCGTGATTTGCAGGAAAGCGAGGAAAGGTACCGCAGGATAATTGATACAGCCACAGAGGGGATCTGGGTGATCGGGCCGGACACCACGGCATCGTTCACCAACACCCGCATGGCCGATATGCTCGGCTGTTCCGGCGAAGAGATGCTCGGCCGGCCATTTACGGACTTCATGTTCGAGGAGGACGTGCTCGACCATCTGCAAAAAATGGAGAATCGCCGCAAAGGAATTTCAGAAACCTACGAACGCCGGTTTTGCCGAAAAGACGGTCAGACAGTGTGGACTCACGTTTCCACTACCCCCATCTTCGATGCTGAGCAACATTTCAACGGCTCCTTTGGGATGTTTACCGACATCACCGAGCGCAAACGCGTGGAGAACGTCCTGCGCGAATCGGAAGAACGCTTCCGGACCCTCACCGAAAAGTCGCCTGTTGGTGTGTATATCATTCAGGACGACCTCTTCCGCTACGTAAACCCGGCTTTTGCGGAAATACACGGTTATGCGCCCAAGGAAATCATTGATAGACTTGGACCCGTTGATTTCCTGACGCCTGAAGACAGAGAACGCGTATTGGATAACATTCGGTGCAAAACGGCCGGTGATATCGAGTTGTCTCGCGATGAATTCCATATAAGTCACAGAGACGGCTCGATCCGCGTTGTCGAGGTATTCGGTTCCCGGGCCTCGCACCACGGGCGTCCCGCCTTAATAGGGACGATTGTTGATATTACGGAGCGTAAGAGATCAGAGGAAAAGCTCTTTCAGGTAACCGAGAGGTGGGAGCGGACATTTGATGCCGTACCGGACCTGATCGCGATCATTGATACCGATTTCAGAATTGTGCAGGCCAATAAAGCCATGGCAGACCGATTGGGGTCTACGCCGGCAGAGTGCGCAGGACAAGTCTGTTATGCGGCCATACATAAAACAGGAGCTCCCCCCTCTTTCTGTCCCCACGCGCAAACATTAACGGATTGCCATGAGCACATGACAGAGGTGAGCGAAGAGGCCCTTGGCGGCGATTTCATCGTAAGCACCTCACCTATCTACGATTCAGCAGGACAATTGATGGGAAGTGTACACGTTGCCCGCGACATCACCAAACGCAAGCATGCGGAGACGAAGCTGAACGAACAACTGCATTTTCTGCAGCAGTTGCTGGATTCCATCCCCATTCCCGTCTATTACAAGGACGTCGACGGATTGTACCTCGGGTGCAATTCAGCTTTCGAGAGATTCATCGGCTTGTCGAGAAGCGACATTGTGGGGAAAACGGTGTACGAAGTGGCCCCGAAGGAGCGTGCCGACAAACACCATGAGGCCGATTCGGCCCTGCTTCGCCACCCCGGTATACAGATATATGAAGCAAGCGGCATATACAATGACGGCGAATGCCACAATGTGATCTTCAACAAGGCGACATTTGTCGACGCGAATAATTGTGTAGCCGGCACTGTCGGCGCCATGATTGATATCACCTCACTCAGGAAGGCCGAGGAGGAGCGGAAAAAGCTCGAAACGCAGCTCCACCAGGCACAGAAGATGGAGGCAATCGGGCAGCTCGCCGGCGGGATAGCACACGACTTCAACAACATCCTTACGGCAATTATCGGTTATTCTGGAATCATCTTACTGCGGATGGAGAAAGAGAGCTCGCTTCGGAAATATGTCGAGCAGGTTCTGACCGCCGCCGAGCGTGCGGCCGAGCTGACGAACGGCCTTCTTGCGTTCAGCAGGAGGCAGGTCCTGCACGCAAAGCCGTTAGACCTGTGCGTAGTCGTACGGGGTTTGGAAAAAATGCTGGGAAGGCTTGTTCCGGAGGATATCGACTTCAGGACAACGGTTGCCGAAGGGGATCTGATTATAATGGCGGACAAGGTGCAGATCGAGCAGGTGCTGATGAACCTCGTGACGAACGCGAAGGACGCCATGCCGAGGGGGGGTACCCTTACAATTGAGGTTTCCCCTGTCGTCAGGGAAGCGAGTTTCGTCCATGTGGATGGCTTCGGGGAGCCAGGACATTACGCTTGCATCACCGTTGCGGACACCGGGCAGGGGATGGATGAGGAGACGAGGAAGAGGATATTCGAGCCGTTCTTTACCACTAAAGAGGTCGGCAAGGGAACCGGCCTCGGTATGTCCATCATATACGGGATCATCCAGCAGCACAACGGCTATATCTCCGTTTATTCTGAAAAGGAAATGGGGACGACGTTCAGGATATACCTGCCGATTATTGTCGAAGGGATCAAAGAGGTGCACGATACTCGGGAGGCAGAGCCACTCCCCGGAGGAACGGAAACAATACTCCTTGCCGAGGATGATGCGGCTGTACTGGAATTGCACAGGATGATACTTGAGGAGGGGGGGTACAAGGTTATCGAGGCGGTTGACGGCCAGGATGCCCTCGACAAGTTCACGGAGCACCGGACGGAAGTCGATATACTTGCCACCGATGTGATCATGCCGAAGATTAACGGCAAAAGCCTGTACGAGGAGATCAGGAAGATCCGTCCCGACATAAAGGTTCTTTTCATGAGCGGCTACACGAAGGACATCATTGTGGAGAGAGGCATCCTGGATGATGAGTTCAGCGTTATCACCAAGCCGGTCACGTCTTACGAACTTCTCAAGAAGGTGAGGGAAATACTTGATTGGAATCACTCCAATGAAGTTGAAAATATTGCCTTGTCCAGTGCAAGAGCGTGACTACACCAGTCAAAATGCAACTTATGTAACTTATTCCCAGTGGTGGAAATACACAAAGCTTTATAATCCAGACAATATTCGTAGCGAAATGGTTGAAATCATTCCGAATGACATCAACAAGAGCATAAAACCAGACGACAGTTGGCAGGGCAATCAGGGAAATGAATCCCGTGCATATGATAAATGCAATCAATTTTAGTCCTTATTGACAGGTCTTGCCTCTCTTCAGAGCATTCCTGATTTGTTGACAATCTCCACCCCAAGGAAGTGGATGTCCTCTGGCGTCCAACCGCTCTCCTTCATGGTATCAACAGGCTTGAACCGAGAATTACAGCATGCTTGCCGAATTTCTCTGCCAGATAATCAATAGCTCTGTAAAGCGCTCTCATTCGCTCAATCCTGAGTGTTTCAGAAGAGATCGAGCTGATTTATCTGGTCCTCTGATAGCTTTGTAAGGATCACCCTGGTTGCCCGGTACTCCGTCACATTATTAAATATCTTATCGAATGCAGCTCTGATCACCCGGATGATATCACCGGGGATGGCGGTTGCAACTGAAAGAGCGCACTCCACCCCCTCGTGACGGAAATCCTGGCTCTTGAGGTAGATGATCGCGCATCGGGCCGCAAGACCGTGTCTTCGCGCCTTGATGCGTGCATTCTCGATGTTCTTGGATATCTGATGTTGGCCAAAGAAGAAGAGTTGAATGTAGGGGGTATTTTATGGGGGTGTTTATGAATTTAAAGCTCGTTAAATCACGTGAATACGGCATGAGACAGGATCTGTACGATGCCTATATAAAAAGTAGAACAAATTGTCAACCCAAGGCCCTTTTTAGATTGAGATGATATGCATTCTAATTTCATCAATTTCGAACTTCTCTGGGGTGGGATTGTCCGGTTTTAAGGCGAGGAATGCATCAACCAATTTACTGTCTGGTTTGGCTTGCGATGGTATTTGATCTCCTGTGCCATTATGAGTGCAACGCCGTACAGGACTTCGGGTGTAACGTCGGTGCCGGACACGGTACATTTAATGCCAAGGATGTAATGTCCCTTGATATCTGCCCGCTGACAGTCGGGGCAGTTCTCCTTGAGCCACAGGTCTGCAAACCAGTCGTTGACGTCGAGAAAGGCTTGTGCGTAAGTGTGCATCCCCGGAGGTAGTTGTTGAAATGGCTCTGGTAGGGCATCCCCATTTCGGTTTACAGGTCTTGAAATATTCACGGGCCTCTTCGTATATGCGGATTGTCACCTTACGTTTGAGCTTTCTCGCATAGGGGTTTGGTTTGGATTCGCTGAAATCGTATTTTTTTCTGATTTTTTATAACAGCGGGCTACACGATGCAAGTAGTCCGTTCCGTCTGTCAGCTATTACCGCTTCAACCCCAATCGTTCCCAGAGGAATGAAACGTCAAACGGTTCGCCGCCGGTCTGATCAATACGACGCGCCTCAATTTGGTCTATGGATTTGAGCAGTTCGATGACCGCCGGACGTAGCCTTTTGTCTGTTACCGCCTCAATAGGGGATTTCCCCTGAAGCGCAGGGAAAGAAATCTCCGGCCAGGTTTCGTAGTGCTTGGCGAGGTGCCGGTGGATTATCTGGCGCTGTATATCCTTTGGGATATCGGGCTCAGGCAAGGGTTTAGCGGCGTCCCGAGCCTTTTCAGAGCGAGGATCGACGACTTCGCGGATTTTGTAGGTGATGGTACCGCCGGCAATATCTTCCAGCCAGTCTCGTGCCTCATTGGCCAGTCCGGTTGTTCTGCAAAAAACCTCCAAGGTATCCGGTCATTTCGGCATCAATGATGCGCGGGAACTGCACCTGCCATCCTCCAGTTCAACAAACCGGTTCCAGCCTTCGTCCCGCTCCCCGTCAACATCATCCTGAGTATCGAGAATCCGCTCCAGTTCTTCCCAGTCCATCACATGGTAATGATCGGTGGTCAGGGCGATTTTATCTCCGGTTGAGGCGTCCACCAACTCTGGAAGCGCTCTTGTCTCCAAGATGGAATCAAGCCAGTAGTCAATGATGGTGCTTGTAGTGATGTAGCGCTCCAGCACGGGATCACCCTCTTCATGCTCGATTTCGCTTCTGATTTCCGCAAGACAATCAAGGGCCGTCTCCCTCTCCATGGGATACACCGCGCCGCTCATAACAAAGCTTCATCCTGCCAGACCAGACGGGCGCCAAAGGTGTCCCACTGGACAAGAAAACCGGTGGCGGTCTTTTCCCTGATCCGTACAGGCGGTTTTTCGGGGTGAAGCATATCGGCCAGGATCAGGCCCTGGTCCTTTATTACCTCTCTCACCTCATACAGCGAAAAGGGGCGTTTTTTCAGCTCCTGAAGCCACACCCTGCCATGAGCGGTCAGAATCGGCCCACCCTTGCCGAAGATCAGATCATGTGCTTTGACATCTTTGCCGCCTATATCCAGTTCCGCATCAGACAGATTACGTAATGTCAACTCATGTCTGAGACAACTGGCTGGTTCCTGTTTTGCATACCCGTCATTTAACTGCCTGAGTTGGCAGGGTCGCAAACAATACATCCAATCCCCCTGCCATTGTCTGTTCTCCAAATGAGTGTTGCTGTCAAAGAGCCTTCGTCAGCTCGCTATCCGCAGAAATGCTGCGCGCAGAGGGATGTGGGTATTGCACATCCACAGGCAATGGTGGTGGGCCTCGGGATATATGAATAACATACCGTGGTTGGCCGGTAGCGAATTACGGTCTATCAGCCTCTAC
>Ga0326727_10028826_pt1 | contig 10056 bp, 8 predicted proteins | sample MB2enrmetagenome_FD_207643 | JGI IMG/M metagenome (GOLD analysis project Ga0326727, IMG submission 207643) | Lab enriched peat soil microbial communities from McLean, Ithaca, NY, United States - MB29MY | ecosystem: Environmental > Terrestrial > Soil > Wetlands > Peat | place: USA: New York...
CTTATCAAGTGAGCAACTTCCAAATTGCCGGTGATACACCCGAAACTCAAATGCTGGAGATCTTCCGGTGTGAGTGGTCGACGAGTGAGTCGACGATTCTGCCCCCATTTTCTCAGTGAATTTCAGTCGCAGGGCCTTGACAGAGTCCTGCACGGCTGCTATCCAGTTAGGACAAGAGCAGGCATTTCCCCATGCTCTTCCCATCGACCCCTTTCGACCCGGAAGAGATCCTGCTTGGAGGATTAATGAATCGATTTACATTCGCATCTCTTGCATTGGCAACGGCCTTTGCAATGGCGCAGTCTGCTTTGGCAGAGAGCTACGAGTTTTCATACAGCGGTGGGGGCATCACCAGTTCGGGAGAATTCACCGCCTCACCGACGGCAACCCCTGGCGCGTTTGCAATCACCGGCATCAGTGGAGCGTATTCCGACACGAACGATGGAATCAGTGGTACGATTACGGGGCTTTACAACCCAGCCGCAGTGGACGGCTTCGTACCTGGGGATTTTGCCTTTTCCAATGCGGGAATGTCCTACGATGACTTCTTCTTCCCAGGGGGAAACTCGCCTGCAGACTGCCCTGGGTACCCCTTCTCGGGTGGCGATTTCGACGTAGGCGGACTTCTATTTAATGTAAGCGGCGGATACACGGCCGGGGTGTGGAGCGATGGTGTCATTCCAGGTGCGGGGCTTATTTACGGAGCTGGTGACGCCAACGCCACTACCGTTCTGTATGAGCCAACTCCCTTTGGCGAGGGGAGCGGTCAGCCCGTCGCGTTCAACGCCACGCCAGAACCGGGATCATTGCTGCTGCTCGGCACCGGCATGCTTGCTCTAATACTGATTCTCAAGAAGAGGCGCCCTGTGGCATGGTGCGGATAGACTTGTTTCTCGCCTCACGAGCAAGCGCGATTTGGCGCCCGTTCTTATTGGGACCTGGGCCCACTGAAGACGATGAAAATCGCGCCAAACGCCTCGGCCCTCCGCTCTGGGGAAGCGATCGAGAATGGCCCAGGGTGAAGTCCGCGAAAGCGGACGTGAACCCTGGGAGCGCGAGCCCTCAACCGTCTCCGTCCCGGAGGGCCGGCCGAACTCCTCGCAGGATTTTCGCGAGAGCGAACGCGAAGGATCTCCGCCTCTGAGGCGTGGAATACCGCCGGCGCCACCCGCCGCAAGCCCGCCTCAGCGGGCCAACGCCCGCGAATCCGGCTTCTTATCAAGTGAGCAACTTCCGAATTGCCCGTGATTCACCCGGAACTGCAAACTCCAGCTCAGTTCGCGCCTAGGCGATAAACCTGCCAGACGGCGAAGAGCTCGTTTCAAGGCTCTGCACGGCAACATATCCGAAGCAAAATAGGAGGACTGCGAACCCTAGCGGGTCCAGGATCTCGGGCGGACTCGGGAGCCTCAGTGGAAGCGACAAGTTGCCATAAATCGCCTCCAAAGCGAAAAGCAGGATGCCTAGAGAAAGCACAGTGCGGTTGGGCAGGACGAGGAATCTCCGACAGAGTTTTGGCACGGCGACGACGATTGCGAGGACTGTGAGCGAAATGGCTGCGAGGAGATGGTTGTATGGCATGATTTTGAACGAAGAGCCAGTAAATAAGAAGAGGGCCATGCCTGCCACAGCAATCGCGAGCCCCGCTACAATCGCTCCTTGAAGAAAGCGCCGCAGTTTGCCCTGGCTTAGGTCGAGAAAGACCAGCAAAGCAATCACCACGACCGAGAACGACAAGATATTGCCCACGTATGGAAGACTGGCCAAAAGCCATTTAGGCAAAAGTCCAAGGTCAGCCAATGAACCAAACAGGTATTCCGTTCCCTCAATCGCGCTCCAGATTCCGAGCCAGATGAAGACTTTTCCCCCGCTCCGGCGCCGCATCACGGCCATGCCGCAGACACACAGTCCGATAAACAGGAAAACTGTACCAAACAGAATGTATGGGATTCGATCGCGAAGTACCTCAACGACTTGATCTGTCATGGCAACACCTCCAGAGAACTATTCTTCGGTCAAAAGCTATGCCCCAAGGCACAAATTTCCTGACGCGCACTCTAGTTGACGGCAACCACCACCACAGTTGCGTCGTCCTGGAAATGGTCTCCGCAGAAACCAGAAACGTGAGCGAGCAATAGGCTGTTCAGTTCGGCAGCTGAGTGGCCGGAATTCGTTCGCGCAAATTCCGTAACGTTTGCTTCGCCAAACTCCTGCTCATCCGGGCCTGATGCTTCCGTGATTCCGTCCGTATAGAGCAATAAGCGATCTCCCGGCCTCAACTCAATCGTCAGATCCTCATAGGTCCACGAAGGAAAAACGCCTAGGACAGCGCCCCCCTTTTCGAGCAGCCGGGTCTGGCCGCGAGAGACGAGAACCGGGTAGGGATTTCCTGCATTGCAGTATTGCAAAGTCCGTGTATCGCCATCGAGCACTCCATAGAAAAACGTGACGAACTTCCCGGTGGCAGTGTTTTCATAAAGCAGCGTGTTCACTTTTCCGCATAGCCAGGCCGCGCTCTCGGATTCACTCGCAAAGGCGTGAACAGCAGCCTGTACATTGGCCATCAACAGAGCAGCCGACACGCCCTTGCCGACAACATCCGCCACGCAAATGCCCAGTTTATGAGTACCCAGCTTGAAAACGTCATAGTAGTCGCCGCTGACCACGCGAGCCGGCCGCCAGATTCCCGCAACCTCGAACCCGGGCAATTGGGGAATCTTCTTGGGAAGAAGCGATTGCTGTATTTCCCGTGCGCGCTGCAACTCCCGCTCTTGCATTTCCAGCTGCGCAGCGCCGAGTTCCACAGAGCGCTGCAGTTCGATATTGCGCCGCTCGAGCTTCTCTTTTGTGGTGTGATAAAGAAAAATAAGCACACTGGCAACAAATGTCATCAGTACCGGAAATTTCCATCCCGTTCTGAGCAGGTGCTCCAACGTTTGCGGCGTGGGCGGCGCAAGCAACCAGACAACGACCGACGAAAAAACGTAAACAGGGATCAGGAGAGCCAGCAAAATAGCGAGAAAGAACAACCAGTTGTAAGGAAACGGCTTCCACGTATAGAGCGCGTACGATCTGTCGGCTACCAGCACGACAGAATTCCCGATCACAATCGAATAGACCAAGATGGTGAGCGGATTAATCCCCTGTCCTATGGCCCAGAAGACGGCTTCGGCAATTGCGGAGATCGCGATGAAAACAATTTGCTGTCTCAGGAGACGTACGAGACAAGATCGGGTTACCCGCATGCCGACACGCTTTCAGGACCTCGCGGGGTACCAGAGAATCTTACACTGAACGCGAATGCCATGCCTGCAGACAGCGATACGGCGGGTGGCCGCGATCCCGATGTCGTTCCCTAACCCTTGAGGGTGCCCCCGGTCCCTCGCTCTTGGGGACCGGGGAAACTCCGGACCTCAATTCGCAGGAAGAAGACCACTGTCCAGCAGGATTGGTATCGTTAAAGGTCCAGCGCCCGGGAATCGGGCCATGCCCGGACCCTCGCCAGCCCGGAATCTACGCTTCGCACACCCGCTCCCCCGCCCTTGCCCTCCTGACCCACTCACTGGCCGCTCGGTTTTTCGCATGTCAAGCCCACAGGGCGTCTAAATCTCCCGCATCCCCTTCATTCCACGGCAAATAAATTTCTCCCGAACTCTGCCGACAATTTCGCGGATTTCCCTACACTTGTCTCAGTAGCAAAAAAGAGCGAATGGCGGCTCGGGCGGCTCTTGAGGAGACCGGAAGGGCGACCGGCTTCTTCGGGCCGCCCGCTTTTTGGGGCAAACGCCGCAGACCACGGTCCGCGGCACCAAATGCCGCCCGTAACTTTTTATTTTTGACGACCTTGCGAACTAAACCTCTTGTTTTCAACCGGTTAGAGCAATTGATCGAAACCTATCCCGCCCTAAACAAAGCACTTAAGCCCAAAACCCCAGTGGGGGGGTACACCATGTATCGGACATGTCGGCACATCAAGCCCAACGGGCTACGGTGCGAATCACCAGCCCTCAGGGAATCCTATTTCTGCTATTTCCACTCCAAGCTTCACGGCCTCGGAGCCGAGCAGTACGAGAAGTACGGCCCTATGCGTCTCCCCACTCCCGAGGGCCCCGCCTCGATCCAGCTCTCCATCGCGAAAATCACTGACGCCCTCATTAACGGCCGCATCGATCCCAAGCGCGCCGGCCAGCTCCTCTACGCCATGCAGATCGCCTCTCAAAATCTCGAGTCGCACCGCCGCTCCCAGGTCGACCGGCAGGTGCAATCGATGACCACCACCTCTCAAGGCGAGGAACTCGCCCCCGACGAATACGTCTGCGACGATGACGATGACTGCAACCAATGCCCTTTCGCCACCAGGGACCAATGCCCCGATTGGAAATACGCCAGCGAGATAAAACCAGAGGATGCCCCCGCCGGCGATAACCATAACAAAGATGAGGTCAAGGGTGAGGATGACGGCAAACCATCGCAAAATGCACGCAGCGCTGACAGCCCGCAGTGAAAGTCTCGCTTTGAAAGGCCACGGCTTTAGTCGTGCCATTAAGCGCCAGGATTGAACACAGCCTGTCTAGCCGCTGAGGGATGGTTTTTGGGGCATTTTGACTTCTGCCAGGGGCAGCTCGCTGGCCGAGAGGAAGCGAACAGCGCCCGCTGACCTGCTGATTCGCTGCATCACTTCCCGCACACACACTCTCTGTACGCATCGCTCGCGGCATTGGTCAGCGAGCATACATAGGGCTCCCAGATCAGCGCCAGCATGCGCATATCGACTCCCGTCATGTAATACCGCAGGTAACTCTGGCTCGCGCTCGACTGCGCCGCCGCATCAGCCTTGAAGCCGGCGATCAAACTCTCCACCGTGGCTGCGGTAAACGCCGACTCATGATAGGTCTTCGCAAAGTCGTACTCTTCGCTCCAGCTCGCGCCGATTCCTGATTGATTTGAAGCCGCAATCACGCGATAGTCTTCGAGGATGGCATGCGCCGGATCGACCGTCGCCACCGTGAACGACGGATTGTTCCCGTCAATCGGCGAAATGGACGCAACCATCTTCACGGCAACAGGCTTCTGCGCCTCGGCAGCCTTCGCCGGCATCAGCAACCGCACCTCATCCATGTGTGTGTGCGCGAAGATCGCCAATTGCACCACGTCGCCGTAGTCGGCAAGCACTTCGGGCAGCGCCTCCGACGAGAGAAACATCTTCGGCTTGCCTCCGCCGCAAAGCTCTTTCCATTTCCGCGCCGTCGAATACGAGTCCACGCCGGGCGGAATGTGCGCCATCACCCAGACTTTTTCCTTCTTGTCGCGCGCCTCGTCCAACTGCTGCTTGAGCCATACAATCTGTGCAGCCGCGGGCGCCGCGTCCGCCTTGCCGCCACACGTCTGATACCGCTCAGACATGAATAGATCGTCCAGCACCAGCAGCCGCGCGTTTTCTACAGGCGCGGGAAGGCTCACGCTGTAGTAGCCTCCGGCCGCAAAGTCCTTCAGCGCTTGCGTCTGTTCTGCTCCATGAAGATCGGCGGCAAAAACCTCCCCGCTCTCTTTCAGGAATGCGCTGTTGGCGTCGAGCTGATAGTCGCTGCAGTCGGAATCGTTATTGCCCAGTGCCGCGTAGACCGGAACGCCGGGAAGCGCGACACGCAAGTTAGCCAGAACGTAGGCGATGGTCTTCTCCACAAAAGCCCTGTAGTCAGCGGGCGTCGCTTTGGGAAACACGGCGGCGAATTTGCAGGAGAAGCTGTGCGCAATCAGGTCGCCGCTTAGGATGACAAACTTTGCCCCGCTCGCCTGGGCGTGGATGGCATGCAAACTCGACTGGTAGAGGACGTAGGAGGTGTCAGCGCCGCGTGTGGGACAAGCCTGATCGAGCTTCGTCCACTGCGCCGCGGCATCGGCCGACGCCGGTGAGCTGAGAATCGTATCCCATTCTGTAGCCGGCGCGGCTGCCAGTTGCGCGGCCTTCCCGGGATCCCGAAACGGCTCAAAGTGGATATCGCTGACGAAGAGGGCCTGAATCGAATTCGCGCCGCCATTCGCCACCGCTTGTGCCGGAATTCGCACAGCAATCGCCGACAGGCCTGAAACAATGGCCAAGACATACGCGCACCACTTTCCTGCCTTCCACACGCCTTCCATAACAGCTCCCCTGCTCAAGCAATCTCCCATCGTTCGGGTTTTCGTAGGATAAACCGGACACCTGCTCGGAACTGTTTCTTCAGTGTGAATCCCGCTCCTCGCCCGGAATATGCTATACGTTTCCACATGGCAAATCTTGGATTCTTTCCTGTCGCGGCTCTTGCGGCTGCGTGTCTCATCTCGTCATCCAGCCCTGCGCAAACGCTCGCGCCCACTCCTCCGCTCGGGTGGAACAGTTGGGACGCCTACGGACTCACCATCGACGAGGAGCAATTCAGGGATAATGCGACCATCCTCGCCTCGCTCGAGCAGTTCGGCTGGAAATACGCCGTCATCGACGAGGGTTGGTACATGGCCAACCCCGCGGGCAAGACCCTCGAGCAGAAACAGTATCTCTGGAACAGCAATGGCCTGCTGATTCCAGTGCCGGCGCGCTACCCGTCTGCCGACCATGGCGCAGGATTCAGGCCTCTCGCCGACTGGTTGCACGCGCAGGGACTGAAGTTTGGCATTCACATCGTGCGCGGCATTCCCCGGCAGGTGGTCGCAGCCAATCTGCCCATCGCAGCCACTTCATTCCATGCCGCCGACGCCGCCGACACCACATCTCCGTGCCCCTGGGACGAGGGCAACTGGGGCGTGAAGGATAACGCCGCGGGCCAGGCCTATTACGATTCCATGCTGAAGCTGTATGCATATTGGGGCGTGGATTTCCTCAAGGTCGACTGCATCTCCGACCATCCCTACCGGCCCACGGAGATTCGCCAGATCGCTGAAGCCATCCGCAAAACCGGCCGGCCCATCGTTTTAAGCCTCTCGCCCGGACCCACCGACATTCATCATGCCGCCGAGGTCTCGAAGTATGCGCAGATGTGGCGCATCGCCGACGACCACTGGGATGGATGGACCTTCCCGCACAAACCCGGCGACGAATTCCCCTTCGGATTGCAGAGCGAATTCGATCGCCTGGCGAAGTGGTTCCCTTACACCGGTCCCGGCAGCTGGCCCGACCCCGACATGCTCCCTGAAGGCTGGCTCGGCCCCAATCCCGGATGGGGCGAAGCGCGGCAATCGCGCGAAACCCGGGATGAGCAACGCACCGAATTCACTCTTTGGGCCGTGACCCGTTCGCCCCTCATCCTTGGCGGCAATCTGACTCGTCTCGACGACTTCACGCGGTCGCTCATTACGAACCAGGCCGTTCTCTTTGTGGACCAGAACGCCAGCTACAGCCGTCCCGTCGATGCCTCTACGCTTGGCGCGGGCTTTGAGAATATTCGCGTCTGGCGGGCCACCATCAACGAGCCCGGCGCACGGGGTTACGCCGAATTCTTTGCCTTCTTCAATCTCGGCTCGAGCCCGGCTACGGTGCGCACCACCTGGAAGGACCTCGGTCTGGATAATGCAAAACACTCCTCCCAGAATGCCTGGGACGATTCGACAAGCAAAGAGTCCAAGGACATCAGCGTCACCTTGCCGCCGCACGGCAGCGCTTTGTTCCAGGTGCGCTGACGGCGAAACGCGCGCCGCGACGAGCGTTTTAACCGTGGATTTGCCCGAATTGCACTGTACTTGACGTGTGTCTTGCACCCACGCCAATCCCAGCCCGGTGTGCGAAACTATTCTGTTTGCGGAGTGAGCTTTCATCCGCGCACTCTCCAGCAGGACAGGTCATGCCACTTCTTCGTTCCGCTTTTATCGCACTCTCTCATAACCGCCCATTGCGTCATTTCTGCGAGCACTCCCGGCTGGGGTCTCGCCTCAACTCACGCTTTATCGCGGGCATGGCGCCCGATGACGCGTTGCGTGTTGCCGAAGAGGTCAACCGCCAGGGCATCGCCGTCACGCTCGACTCGCTGGGTGAGAGTGTCACCTCAGAGAGCGAGGCGCATCTGGCTGCCGATGTTTACCACAAATTGCTCGATGCCATCGCCGCCCGCGGCATCCAGGCGAACATCAGCGTCAAGCTCACGCAGATGGGTCTTGAGCAATCGGCGGATCTGGCCGAGTCCATTGCCGGAAACCTCGTCGAACACGCCCGCGCTACGGAAAACTTCGTGCGCATCGACATGGAGGACTCGCGCCTGACGCAAGTCACGCTCGACATCGTGCGCCACATTCATGGGCGCGCCGCCACGCGCGACGCTATCGGCGTTGTGATTCAGGCCTACCTCTACCGTTCTCAGGCCGACGTGCAGCAGTTGCTCGCCGATGGCATCCGCATCCGGCTTTGCAAGGGCGCGTACAAAGAGCCCCGCGAAGTCGCTTATCCGCGCAAGGCGGACGTGGACACAAACTTTCTGAAATTGAGCCAGATGCTTCTCGACAGTCCGATCTACCACGGGCTGGCAACACACGACGATGCGATCGTGGATGCAGTAAAAGCCTACGCCGCGTCGCGTGGGATCAGCCGCGAACATTTCGAGTTTCAGATGTTGTATGGGGTGCGCCGCGATCTGCAGCGCAATTTGGTGCGCGACGGCTACAAAGTGCGGGTCTATGTTCCTTTTGGAACGGAGTGGTATCCCTACTTTATGCGCCGCCTGGCAGAACGCCCCGCCAACGTGCTCTTCCTGGCGCGAAACTTCTTCCGCTCCTGAGTGTCCGCCGGTTTGAATTCATTCAATCTAATCTTCCTTGCTCGCCAAATCGCGTTTGCGCAGCATCAGATGCAGGCCGCACCGCTTGCACCGCCAGGGATAGAAGCCGAACAACGGATAAATCTTCTCCTGAAAAAAGCCCTTGCGGAAGATGCGATAGACCTTATCGCTGCCGCACTCATCGCAAAGCACGCGCTCGCTCGCGGAGTTCATCTCGGTCTTGTTTCCAGCCAGGGCTCGCCGCGCAATCTCTTCCGCCATGGTTCACTTCCGAGAAAACATCTCGACTTGTTGGCAACACAAACCGCCCACCGCTGAGATTGCAGCGACGGTTTCCTGCCTGCAAATACAGGGCGATCACCGGGGACTTCACACCCGGGGAGACTTACTTTGATCTTATCCCCAAAGTGGCTGCGCAAGACGCAAATGGGCCAAGCAGTCGTGCTGGGGTGATTCACAGACAAATAACTCCAGTAACTAAGAACTCCCCACCCGGTGTGTCTTCAAATTGAACTCACTGCAGCATGCCTAATCGCCTTAACCCACCGCGCGCCAGATCGGCAACTGCTTTCGCCAGTGTGGCCGAGGCATTGAGCGATTCCGGGCGCTCCAAACGAACGTCAAGTTTGGCAGCGTACTCGCGGAAAAGGATGTCTACGTCGAACAAAACCTCCACATGATCGCAGAGAAACCCGATTGGTTGCAGAATCAGGGCCCTCACGCCCCCGGCCGCAACCTGGTCGAGTGTCTCCTCCACGCTGGGCCCCAGCCAAGGTCCACCGCTTGCACCCTGGCTCTGAAAGGCAAACCACCAGCGGGGAATCTCCGGCACTCGGGAAGCCACCAGTTCAGCCGTATGGCGTGCCTCCTCGGCGTACGGATCGGCGCCTTGTCCGGGCCATAGTCGTTTTCCGGCATCGCCGTCAGCCGCAGGCGCCTCCACCGTGCGCGTGGGCACGCTATGCGCCGTAAACAACACCGGCACTGGGCCGCCGACTTCCCTGGTGAGCTTGTCCAACGCCGGCCGTAGCCGCTCAGCAAACGCGTCCGCGAGCAGTGGGTGCTGTGCCCATCCGGGCGTAAAGTCGATCCGCAAGTCCCCTGCTTCTGCCTCCACCGCCCGCCGATACAGCCCCACGCTGGTGCGCGAGTTCTGCGGCGCCATGCAGATCACGGCAGCCTCATCAATGCCGTCGGCGCGCATCTGCCGCACCACCTCCGGAATATAGGGCCGCCAGTTTCTCATGCCCACATACACGGGGACCGCGTGGCCCGCCGCGGCAAGCTCCGCCTCGACCAGCTGCGCCTGGGCAAA
>Ga0326727_10028827_pt1 | contig 10056 bp, 10 predicted proteins | sample MB2enrmetagenome_FD_207643 | JGI IMG/M metagenome (GOLD analysis project Ga0326727, IMG submission 207643) | Lab enriched peat soil microbial communities from McLean, Ithaca, NY, United States - MB29MY | ecosystem: Environmental > Terrestrial > Soil > Wetlands > Peat | place: USA: New York...
TGCGTGTTTTCAATGCTCAGCACGAGTGCGACTCCCGCCGCCTCCACCATGACTTAAACACCTTACTATCATTGACTTACGCCTGCGCCCGATGTGTTCCTGTGTGGTATGTGTGTGTTTTTCTTATCTATCATTAATACAATCAACATGTTACGCGAGAGGCGGTTTCGTTCCCTAAAAACTTGGGGCTGTTAATTTATTCGACTTTTTTCCAATCCTCCGCCAGCAAATCCGTTTGCGATGCAAGCCAAGGAACGACCGAGTTCTGTACCGCCTTCAATGCAATATAGGGTTCATAGGGAACGGAATCCCCAAAGTTCTTCTTCGCGATCTCCGTTTGGGCGGGATAGACGTTAGCCGGAACGAAATACAAGAACATTCCTTTACCGTTCCATCCTTCGCGCGATACGCTTCCGCCCTGCTTCAAAATTTCGAGTGCTTCTCCAAAATTCATTTTGATATTTTTGTTGCCCCAAGTTTTCAAAGAACGAACCTGCCTAAAGCAAAGCACACTGGCATAGAATTGCAAGCGAAGTTGTGCACAGGAAAGAAGCCGATGGAAGCCGACAATCTAGAAATCTTTGTTCGACAGATCAGAGAGCGTTCCCGTGAAAATGCGGAATCTCTTGGTTTGCTTCACCGCGAAAATCTCCATGCGAATGTCGTCTCAATCCTCCGCCAAGAACTCGACTCACTTGTCCGCGTCATTTTTTTGCTCTCGCAGACTGACCGGCAATATAGAAATTCGTTGATCGCGGATTCAGTTGGCGGTCGCACCTGGACAAAAAAGGGCGGCAAGGGACGCATCACAGACCGTGAGATGGTGGACCTCTCGAAAGATCTTTTCAATTGGGCAAAGAATGTTTACGAATTCGGATGCGCTTTCATCCACCTCTCAAGCTTCCACGACTACGCGACCCGCGATCCGCTTGAGAGAATTCCAGCGGTTGAGCGCTCGACTATTGCTTCATATTTGAACTACTACCATCTGGTTCATCTCGGTCCGGAAGTGAAGTTCTCCGAGATTCTGCCCCTTCTTCCAAACGTATTCAAAAAGATCAGGGACAACCTCGAATGCTACCTAAAGGATTTGGAAAATGACGGTGTTTTGGATTGAGCGTGCACCCCAGCGGACGATTCTTTCAAAAACCCGTGTGTGATATGTGTGTGTAAGATCGCCGATTCCTGCGTTTTCTACCCAATCCTGCGTCGTTTAAAATCAACAACTTGTTTAGAATCAACACCCTTCAAGAATCCGACTCCCGCCGCCTCCACCAACGTAAGTTGTTGATTTAATTGTAGTTAAATTGCGACCAAAAGAGTCCCTGTACTTGTGACGTACTTGCGGACGGGATAACAGAATTGCACACCGCTACCCCATCCACATGTGCTGTCAATTCTTTACCTCAACAGTACAAATTGTGTCGTTCTTAGCGCCTCCGTGCGGGACAAGAAGAATTCGCTTCATTGAGAAGCCCCGCGATTTGCAGATTCCCATACTGTTCCACCCGAAGCACAGAACTTTCCCGTTCGGTTTTGTAACACGAGCAATCTCATCCTTGCAATGAGACCAGAAGTCGGCACGGGTATGGTCTGCGACGGTCTTCTGACCGATCTGCTGGTAGCACTCCTGAACTTGGCGCGGCGAATAGGGCGGGTCGAATAAAACTCCGTCATAGTGATCGGCTGGCTGAGCTTTAAGAAAATCCAAAGCGTCCATATGGCATGTCGCAGGATTTTCAGGATTGAGATCGTTCGTCACTTGAGCGGGACTGTTCTGTCCGGCGAATGGGTCGCACCACAATCCTTCCGTCATCTCCTCGATCAAAAGTTCCTTGATAGGCTTGATGGTAAAAGTCCATCGACTAGGCATTGCCCACTTGCGTTCAATTGTCATTTCTAGTTTATGGGCTTTATTGTTTTTTTAGTAGAGAGGGCAGGAAACGCAAAATACGCCTGCCCGCCTGTGCTTTAATTAAAGCGCATCTGCGGGGTATTGCAAGGGCGAGTTGTGCACAGGGGAAGGAATGAAATTCGAGCTTGAACCACACTATCGAAATACTCCAGACGACGATTTGATCGCCGACGTCAGGCGTGTGGCGATTAAAATGGGGGGCGCGACCGTCACAATAGACCAATATAACGAAAATGGCCGTTACCACGCGACAACGCTCACGAGGCGATTTAAGTCGTGGTTCAAGGTTCTCGAATTGGCCGGATTGCCGATGACTCGCAATCTCAATATTTCAAACGAGGCACTCTTTGAGAATCTCGTCGAAGTATGGACTAGACTTGGAAACCAGCCGAAATATGACAGCTTAACGAAGGATGTCTCAAAATATTCGTCGGGCACCTATGAAAAGAGATTCGGCAGTTGGCGGCTTGCACTTGAGGCATTTGTAAGTTGGGCGAACGAAGGTACCTTCCCAAACTTGAGCGAGAATATCGAATCCCCAACAAAGCGAACACCCCGCATTGCCAATTGGAGACAAAGAGCTATTGTGCTAATGAGAGATGGTGCGACGTGTCGGTTATGTGGTGCTTCCCCACTCACAGGGGCTAGGATGCATATCGATCACATTGTGCCATGGGAAAAGGGTGGGCAAACTGTAATCGAAAACCTTCAGGTACTATGCGAGCAATGCAATATTGGCAAGTCCAATTTAGGATGTTGATGAACGGCAAGCGCTTTCGACGATAACCCCGTGTACTTCCCGTGTACTCCAAAACCGCGTAAGGTGCGTTTTCTGCGTATCCTGCGGCGTTGAAAACAAAGCAACTTGTTTAGAATCAGCGAGACATTTGAATCCGACTCCCGCCGCCTCCACCAAGTAATTTATTATCAATAGTTTATAGTTCTTAATGCACTGATATGTGTGCAAAATGTGTGGGATTCATTCGCCGTTCGACCTCTCCCCGCCGTGCAAATCTGTTCCGCCCCGCAGCGACAGAGAGCGAATGGCCGCGCTAATGCCCGCCATACGGAAATCATCGGATACTTCCCACAAGCCGACTTATCGGGATCAACTCGACCTCTTCAATGGGATAGCAGGAATTCTTGCCTTCAGAAGAGCTTCGTCGAGGATGCTTTGGCGATTCACCTTGCAATGAGGGTGGGCTTTGTGGTTTTCTAGCGTATCGCCTTCGGCCTCTACGCTAAGGATAAGGATGAGGTTCGAATCGAGCCTCGGGGTAGACAAAACATCATGGAAAAGCCAATGCCGAAGAAGAACTTTGATCGTAGAGCATTTCTGAAGGGCGCCGCATTGGCCGCTCTAGCGCCCGCCGCGCAGGCCGCCCCGCCTGGGCGCAAGTGGGATAAGGAAGCGGACGTCGTGGTGATCGGGTCGGGCGCTGCCGGGCTGCCTGCGTCCATTATCGCCAAGGAGAACGGCGCGTCGGTAATCCTGGTCGAGGCCAATGACGACATCGGCGGCCACGCCGCCGTCTGCACCGGCAACATCCCGCTAGGCGGCGGCACCGCGGCTCAGAAAGCGGCCGGAATCGTGGATTCGCCCGATGTCATCTTTAGGGACCTCACCGACTGGTCCGTGGTGGGGGGCAACGGCGCCGGCGAGTACCGCTACAATGACCGCGACATTGTTCGCGCTTTCGCCGACAACAACGTTTTCGCCTACGACTTTCTCGTGGCCCATGGACTGATATGGACGAAACCGGTACCCGACCGTGTTGGCATGACCCAGGCGGGCGAGTCGGCTCCCAGGGCCATGCACGCGGCCATCATGCAATACGAGCGGATTCAGACTGGCGTACTCGAGCCCCCCGACGTCGGTAGAACCACTTCCGGGGGCGTCGGCATCGTGCGCCCGCTGGAGGCAGCCGCGCGAAAAGCAGGCGTGCAAATCCTGCTTAACCACAGGATGACCAGCATTATCCGGGAGAATAACAACACGGGCCGGGTGACCGGAATCGCCGTGGAGGCTAAGGGCGCTAAGCTTAATATCCGCGCCCACAAAGGCGTCATCATCTGCACCGGCGGCAGCAGCGGCAACGTGGATTTCCGCCGCATATTCGATCCCCGCCTCACCGAGGAATACTGCAGCAACGCGGGCGAGCCCTATACTACCCAGGATGCCAGCGGAGAAATCGCCGGCATGGAGGTCGGGGCATCGCTTTGGGGCACCGCCAACATGACTGCGGAATACGGCGCCCATATCTCTAAGCCAGGGTATATCGGGTGCCAGCACGGGTACCCCTCCATGTTTCCAACGTGGCAACCGACCAGCAAGTATTTCCACCTGGCCCGCGCCACCGGCCTCCAGGTCCGGAATTATCAGAACGTGATATGCGTCAATCAGGTCGGCGTGAGATTTTATGACGAGACGAAGGGCGCGTTCGCTAACGCCGCCGCTAATCTCGAGGTCAGCCAAAATTACGAGCAGAACAATTGGCGCAACGCGGGCAATAACAAGTGGGATCCCAAGGGCTACCTTCCGGCCGCCATGGGCCTGAATGGCGGCATCGGCCCCGGCGGCGGGCCGATTTGGGCCATCTTCGACGCCGACGCCGTCACGCGCGAGAAATGGACCGTGGCCCCGCCCTATGTGGATAGGGAGGCTGGCTTCTTCTTTAGTGGCAACACCATCGCCGAGTTGGCGGTCGCCCTCAGCAAGAACAAGTATATGAAGAAGCCGATGTCCGGCCAGGCGCTCCAGGAGACCGTTGCCCGCTACAACTCTTTTGTGGACGCGGGCAAGGACGCGGATTTCGACAAACCCGCTCCCATGTACAAATTCCAGACGCCTCCGTTCTACGCCGCCTGGGCCACGCCGGTTACCCATGATACCCGCGCCGGCCTGCGCATCAACGCGCGCAACCAGGTGCAGGACCTCAAGGGCAAGGTGATACCGGGCCTCTACTGCGCGGGCGAGTCCGCCGGTGGATTCGGCGAGCACGGTATCGCCCGGTGCGTCGTCGGGGGCCTCATCGCCGGCAGGAACGCCGCCGCCGAAGAGGTGTGAGGTGCCTTCATTTTTATCCGTGCACCCAGAAAGACACTGGAATTGTGGATTCGCCTTGATGCGTTCATACCAGCCTTAACCGAGAGCCGGCCAAGGATCAAAGCCAAGCCGTGTACGGGGGGATCACCCGGCAGAATATATACTTTCAACGAAGAATAGGAGATTTCAGGTATAGTTGCACTTGCGCGAAAAGGGAATGGAGGGAAGATGATGAAGTTGTCAGGAAGCCTGGCTGCAATGGCGTTTGTGGCAGCAGTGGTCGCATCGGTCGGGATGGTAGCCCAGGCGCAACAGTCAGCGCCCGCCACTTCCAAACAATCGGGGCCTGCGCCTCTTTATAACACTGCGAAAGCGAAACTGCTGGCAGGCAAACAGGTGTTCAGCTTTACGCAGTCCACGATGGACCCCGCAGGCTACTGCGAGAAGGCCAAACACTACGACTACACGTGGTTTGAAATGCAGCACAGCACACTGGAATTCAAGGACATTGAGGCGATGATCGCAGCGTGCCCACATGTTGCTGCGACGCCTATGATCCGGTTGCCGGATGCGCAGGAGTGGCACATCCAGCACGCCACCGATATCGGCGCTCTCGGCGTGATTATTCCGACGGTAGACGATGTGGACCGCGCGCGGGAAGCAGCTAAGTGGGCCCGGTATCCACCAGTGGCCCGGCGCAGTGCAGGCCAGGGACAGGCTGCGAGCATCTGGGGCATTAATGGCATCAACTACCGGCAGACCATCAATGACAATATGCTGGTTGTCATCATGATTGAAACGCCGACGGGCGTGGCCAACGCGTTCGATATCGCCTCGGTACCCGGCGTAGATGTCGTGATCACCGGTAACAACGATCTGAGTTCGTTTTCGGGCTATTCGCAAACCGATGATCGGTATCACGATTTAGTTAAAAAAGTGCATGACGACACCCTAAGAGCAGGCAAGATTTTCGGGCAGGCTGCGGCGACGTATGCGACCGGGCCTTACAGCTACGACGCGCGGTTCTTCCAGAACGGCCCCTCGAACGATGGCTATGTTCCGCCTGCCGTGCGCGGTCATGGACCGGCCAATGTGAATGCGCCGCCCAAGGGCGAAGAACCGTAGAGTTGTCGAAATTTCTTCCGCGCTTTTTGTCCTTGCCAATCCTGAATTAAAGGATTCGGCATCGGCCACATGAACAACGGAGCGGGCCATTGTGCCTCGAGGTTCAGTCCGACAAGATCAAAGGACGGCCAGATCATGCCAATTGCGTCCCGTTCATTTTCTTTTTCGCCCGCCGTTGAAAGCTTGCAGGCGGTTTCGCCGCGACCCAAATGGTAGAACATGTGTGCGACGCCGCTCCGTCCTTGCCTCGCGTAACAGCTCTGCGAGGTCACTATGACCCGAAGGCACCCCTTTGCTCCTGGAACCACGCACACGCACGAGCATACCCACGATGGGGTCACGCACTCGCATTCCCACGATCATGATCACCACCACGACCATAGTCACAAATAGCAGCACGAAAAAACAACCGAACGCACTTCCTGTTCGTATACAGTCCCGTGTACTTGTGATGTACTCCGATTGGGCAGGCGAAACCCTGTGCGGCAAAAGCCACCCATTTGAAACATTCTTGCTCTGAGGTGAAGATCGACCCGGACACGGGCGTCAATTGGCGAGAAGAGGGCAGCTCACTCACCAATCTTCGACCGATCTGAGAAGATGTTGCCAATCTGTCCTTGGGGTCTCAAAAACTTCCGCGTGTGTAATACGTGTGTGATTTTCTCAATTCCCGCGTTTTCTGCATATCGTGAGCGCTTTAGAATCTGTAACTTGCGTGTTTTCAACACCGATGGACAGTTCGACTCCCGCCGCCTCCACCAACTCCCAAATTTATTTGCATCAAGTAATCCCCCTGCCGCGCTTCCGCGCATGCGAACTTTCAGCTTCCCGCAAACATTCGCGGCCTGGGGCTTCTGATTGCGCCCCAGGCCGCCCGGAAGAATGTGCATCCGGCAGTGCTGCTTCCGGCGTTGAATTGATGCGCCGGAGATCGGCGTCGTCAGGCCGGTTCTTTGCTTTCGCCGGCCGGCGCTGCAAAGCCCCCGCAACCTGCGTGCGTACCGCGGCGGAACTTCTCGCGCTCTTCGGGCGTCATCTGCTCCCACAACTCGGCCGATACCCGCCGCGGTCGGTTGCGGCCTGGGCCATGTCCGCCGCGAAAGCTTCCGAACAGAATCCGGCACAGAACCAGCAGACCCAGGGCCTGCCAGAAGTTGATCGGGTGCCAACCGAACAGCGCCGGAAGCAGCCAATTCCACAATTGCATCACCACTTCAACGCAAATCGCGATGAGAATCGCGAACGCCGGCGGGGCCACAAAGAAGATCCATTTCTTTCTCATTTTGTTTTCCTCATTTCCTCAAAAACTCGTCGTAGATGTTCTGCAGCCGCCGGCGAAGATGGAGCACGGCATAGTGCTTGCGCGACAGCAGGGTGTTAACGCTCGCTCCGGTTTCCGCCGATAGCTCCTTGAAGCTCCGTCCCTCTATTTCGTGGGCGACGAATACTTCACGCTGCTCGCCGGGCAGTTCTCTGAGCGCGGTTTCCAGCTCCTCCAAAAGCAGCTTGCGCGCGTAAAGCGCTTCCGGTCCGGCATCGGGCGATGGCAGCAGGTCTTCGATGCCCGGTGACTCGCCGTCTTCGTCTCCGGCTGCTGCGCCGGCGAAATTTTCCGGCCTCTTCTTGCGGAAAAGGTCGGTGATGCGATTGCGCGCAACCTGGAAAAGCCAGCCGGTCACATAGTCAATTGGCGTCAGCAGGCGATGGGCTTCAACCAGTTCGTAAAAGACCTCCTGCAGAAGATCATCCACATCTTCTTCATTCGGCACCCGCCTGCGGATGAAACTGCGCAGCCGCGGCTGTTGCTCAGCGATGACTTCGGCGATCTGTCGGTCTTGCTCCATCATCGAGGTCACGCTCATTGCCATCCATCCACTCCTCTAGACGGATGGCGGCCGCAAATATTGTAGAGATTCGAAATCAATGCCGCCGCTTGAGCCGGAAATACATGCGCGGCGAGTCACGGCTAATTATCGGGCAAACGCAGCCGATGAGCTATCTATACTCATGGCCCAGGCAGACGGCAGGGCTGCCAATACCGCTTTATCCGGTGGTTCGGAACGCGGCATTGCGAGCCTGGTGGAAGGCCGCGCCGCAATCTGAACCGCGAGGAGCTTTCATGGCAATGACAGTTCTCGTCGTCGATGACTCGGTCACCATGGTGATGAGTCTCAAGACCACCCTGGCCATGAGCGGCTTTCAGGTGGAGACCGCCAGCAACGGACAGGATGCGCTCACCAAACTGCAATCGGGAGTCAAGCCCAATCTGATTCTCACCGACATCAATATGCCGGTAATGGGGGGAATGGAGCTGATCAGGAACGTGCGCGCTCTGCCCGGCCTTCGTTTCGTTCCCATCCTCACGCTGACCACCGAAAGCGAGACCGCCAAGCGCGACGAGGGCAAGCGCGCGGGAGCTACCGGATGGCTGGTCAAGCCGGTGTCGGGCAATGACCTGATCGCGGTGATCAGGAAGGTTCTGCCGGGAGCATAACGAGATGGCGTCAGCGGCGTATCGAGGACCGGAAGGGACTTCTCACCCACTGTTCCTCAGTGAGGACGCCGGAGGAGACGAGGCGGAATTCGATCGCAAGCCGCGTATGGTGGGGGTCCGGAACCGGCTGCTCGCCCAGACGGCGCTCGCACTCGCTTTTACACTGCTGTTCTATCTGTCTCTGTCCCATATGTTGGGGCCGGTTCTTGCGCCCTATCGCAATCGGACCGGCGGGCTGTTGCTGTGCTTCATCGTCCTCCCCACATTGCTTGTCGAATGGAGGAACTGGATCTTGGCCCGCCGCGGCATCGCCGAGCTCGGGACAGTGGGAAGATTGAACCAGTCCCAATTGGCCAATGTGTTCGTCAGGCGCGAGACGATGAAAGGAGAATTCGAGGGTTCCGAGCCTTACATCGACGTGATGCATGGCCAGATAGGCGACTCGCTGGCCGAATCCGAGCGCGAGGTCATGAAGGTGATCGAGCAGATCGGCATGCTCAATGCCCAGGCCAGCGAAAAAAGGGCCCACATCATCCGCTCCATTCAGAGCGGCAAGGCGCTCACCGAAAGCACCCGCCAGCGGGTTGAAACCAACCGCGAGATCATCGCCGCGCTGGAGATGCAACTCGAGGAACAGAACACTGAGATGCACTCCAACTTCGAGCGCATCGAAGGCCTGGCCGCCGAGGTGCGCGCCCTTACTCCGCTCATCAAGGTCATCACTTCGATTGCCCAGCAGACCAGCCTGCTGGCCTTGAACGCCGAGATCGAGGCGGCGCGAGCCGGAGCCGCGGGGCGCGGCTTTGGCGTAGTGGCCATTGAAGTGAGAAAGCTCTCCGTACTGTCCACCAGGGCCGCCGCCGACATCGGCGCCAAGATCAACTCGACCTGCAAGCGGGTGGACACGGAGATGGCCGACGCCAAGGCCTCCCTGGAGCAGTACGAGTCGAACACCGGGATGCACAACCTGATCGCTGGGCTGAGTGAGATGCAGCAGGAGTTCAGCAGAAACGGCGAAATGCTCCTCGAAGTCATCTCTGAAGTGGATGCGAGCTACGAGGAGAGCATCAATCGGCTCTCGGAGGCCCTGGGCCATATTCAGTTCCAGGATGTGATGCGGCAGAGAATGGAGCATGTGCAGGAAGCGCTGGTGGAGATGCGCGATCACATGCTGCAGTTGAGCGACAAGGCGTCCGACCCCAGCTGGGATGGGCAGCTCGATCTCACCTTCACGAAACTGCTTGCCGCTCACCTCGATCAATACCGGATGGCCAGCCAGACCGTTACCCACCTCGCCGTCTCCGGCGGGGCGGCCGGCGCCGACCACGGCCGCCCGGCCATCGAGCTGTTCTAGGGCTGGTTAAGGGTCCTCCGCCAATCCGCGCGAGACGGCGGATAAGTCCAATCCTACTTAGAGAAATCTAACCGGAGTTGCACCAAACTCTACCGATGAATTGCTCCATCAGTGCCGATTAC
>Ga0326727_10028828_pt1 | contig 10056 bp, 7 predicted proteins | sample MB2enrmetagenome_FD_207643 | JGI IMG/M metagenome (GOLD analysis project Ga0326727, IMG submission 207643) | Lab enriched peat soil microbial communities from McLean, Ithaca, NY, United States - MB29MY | ecosystem: Environmental > Terrestrial > Soil > Wetlands > Peat | place: USA: New York...
CTAATGACTCGACGAGAAAGACCGTCTTGCCGTGCTCAATGGCAAGACGAGCCTGCATCTTGGCCCCAGAGGTTGCCGATGCCTCAATTACGACCGTGCCCTGGCTGATGCCAGAGGTCACAACATTGCGTCGAGGGAAGTTGTAGCGCTGCGGTGGAGACGTCGGCCAGAACTGGGCAACCAGGGCACCCGAAGTCGCGATCCGATCTGCAAGCTGTGCGTTCTCCTTCGGATAGCGACCAAGAATGCCAGTGCCCATCACAGCCACAGTGCGGGCTCCACTCACCGTCAGCACGGACTCGTGTGCCGCGGTGTCGATGCCGCTGGCGAGCCCAGAGACGACTGTCACCCCTCGCTCGGCGAGGAGCTGTGCCATTCTTCGGGCGCGGCTGATCCCCTCCGGGGAGGCCTGCCGAGTACCTACAACGGCTACAGAGCGGGCATCCTCGGGTTGAAGTTTTCCGAGCACATAGATGAACGGAGGCAGATTGAAGATCACTCGCAGGTTCTCCGGATAGTCCTCGTCAAGGACGGTGATCAGCCGTGCGCCCGCAGCCGTGGCGGCCTCATGTTCGCGCAGGACTTCCTCGCGACGCTCCTCAAGCGGGCGGGCCAGTGTCAGCACTTCACGCGTCTCGGTCGCTGCCTGCCCTTTCTCGCCAATGTCACCCTCGAGCAGAGGCCCTACGCCGCCGACTCGCTGCGCTTCTCGGGCTACGAGTTCCCAGCTAATCCCCCGAATTCGACATGCGGCAAGGAGGTCAAGGCGTTCGTTCGTAAGCTCCATCCGACTCATCACCCCGAACATATGTTCGATCTTATGACCTGTTGTAGCACTTGGGTGTGACCCTACGTCATGAGAGACGGTCCTCGCCGTGCTGAAGGCGGACCGACCACTTTCACAGCACTGAGCTGCAGTTATCATTGTGGAGCCGACCTCAGCCGCTCGTGGGCGAGGGCCGTCGCCCCGGGATCAACGTCGACGCCGATGAGGCGCCGTCCCGTCGTCGTACATGCTTTCGCCGTGGTCCCGCCGAGAAACGGGTCAACGACCAGCTCACCGGGCTTGGTTGTCATCTCGACGAGCCGCTCGAACGGTACAGCCGCCTGTTGCCATGGATGATCGCCGAGCTCCTTCAGCCCGCTCCCCTCCGCCCACAGCGCGTCGACGATCGGGATACGAGCCTCGTAAGGTCCAGCCGAGAACATCGCGACCGGTCGCCAGCGCCCGAAGATCCTCTTCCGATGGAAGAGGTTGTGCCGTCCGGGCAGGAATACCGCCGCGGTCCACATGTACTCGAGGTGCTCGCCAAGTCGTTCGAAGTACTGAGGTAGCACGTGCTTGCCGCAGTAGACGACACAGAGCCGACCCGGCTTCAGCACTGCGGGCAGCAAACTCCGACAGGTCCGAGTACAGCGCCACGCTCTCCAAGTTGTAGGGGGACGGCCGGGGCCGGTCCTTCTCGACTCCGGCCAGGAACCGGTTCACCCGGGCTTCAGACGTCGTGACGAGGAGGAGCGCCGGACAGCACGGATGGCGGTCCCACCAGACGGTGTCCTTGCAGTAGCTGCGGTGCCGGGCGACCTTGGCCCGCAGGCGCGCTTGGTCCATGGTGGCGAACGTCAGCCCGACCGAGGGGCCGACATCGCTCAGGGCGACGTAGAGGCCGGCGATGGCGGCCGTGTGGCGGAGGAACAGCGGGTTGGGCGTGCCCTTCCCCGGGGCGGGCGAGGTGCCCTCGACCAAGCGGCCGCCGGTGCGGGTCAGCCACCAGAAGAACGGCGCGGAGCCTGACGCCGCGTACGGGCGGGTCCGTTCGATGAGCGCGCGCTCCCGCAGCCGGGTAAGCCGGTAGTCGATGGTCCGTTCCGGTCGCTGCGTGAGCGTGATGAGTTGCGGCGTGGTGAGCACCCGGTGGATCCGGAGCAGCCCCAGGATGTCGTGGTCGATGGCACAGAGCCGGTCGATCCTTGTCGCTACGCTGCGGCCCCCGTTCATCGCTGCCCGCCGAGTTGGCGGAGAAGCTTGACTGCCAACCTTCCCCTACAGTCGGGGTCTCGACCGACTGCCCGACTGGTGCGCTGACCGGCCGCTTCGTGCCCGCGAGGCTCGCGGATCGGAGGTCGTGCGATCCGCGAGGTCCACCGCCTCCGATCAACTCGGGACCTCTTCGATCTGGCAGGCCTCTCCCGGCGATCGGGTCCATCGCTGCCGTGTGCTCGACAGCGCCGGGCGGCAGTGTGCTGGTGGCATTTGTGGACGTGGCGGTGGTGCCGCATGGACCTCCTTGGACGAAAGCCTCCATAGAAGAACAAGGGGAAACGGGCCGAAATTGAACAAACCCGCTCGAAAAATCGTCTAACCAGCACTTCCGTGCGGCTGCACCCGAGAACGTGGACAGGCCCGTCCTTCGGCGGAACGGGCGCGGCCGAGCGCGACCGGACGACCGGTGGCATTGGGGGATTCAAGTTCGTCATGGGCATGCCCACGACCGGACAAGCGCGCCGGGGAGCGGAGATGAGACCTCGATCCGCCCGCGAAGTCAAGGGGTCTTTGGAGATTCTTTCTGGCAAGAAGCCCGGGTCGGGGCCCTCCCGACAGGGCCTCGTGCTCTCCCCGCCTCAGCTGCGTCGGGCTGGTGGGTACCGAGTCGCGGTTTCCACCCCGCTCGTCGTTCCAGCGCTCGGTCGACTATCGCCGGGCTGCTGGGGTTGACGAACCCCGACCTAACCGTTAGGTTAGCACATAACCGCTAGATTGGAGAAGAGATGCAGCAGGAGGTCGTGCTCGCGATGTTGGCGAAGGAGCCCTCGCAGGGCTTCCAGTTGCGAGCCCGGCTCGACCAGGCGCTCGGCGCACTAGGCGAGGCGATGAACGACGGCCAGATCTACGTCACCCTCGGCCGGCTTGAGAAGGCGGGACTGGTCGTTCGCCAGCATGTCCCCATCTCGGCGGATCGTCGTGGCCCCAAGGTCTACGAGCTCACGGCAACCGGCCAGGAGCGAGTGAGCGAGTGGCTCGGCGAGGTGAGCTGGCCCAAGCCCGACCTGGCCGAGTTCCACCTGAAGCTCATCGCCGCCGCGGCGGCAGGGTTGGCCGATCCGATCGGGATCGTCGACGTACAGCGCCGTGAGCTGATTCGCCGGCTCCGAGAAGCCCAGCGCGCGGCGATGGCCGAATCGGATGGCTCGGAGGCCGGATTGCTACTCGAAGGAATCACGCTTCGCCTCCAGGCCGACCTGCGGTGGTTGGAAGCCTGCGAGCGCAGCTGGACGGATAGGAGGAAGAGGTCATGAACGAAGAGGAGTCGGTGCTCCTCGCCCGTGGGCTACGCAAGGAGTACGGCATTGGTGAGGGGCTCGTCCGTGCCGTGGACGCCGTCGACCTCGAGGTCGCCCGCGGGGAGACCTTGGCCATCATGGGGCCGAGCGGATGCGGCAAGTCGACGATGCTCCATCTGATGGGCGGGCTCGACCGGCCCAGTGCCGGCGAGCTCTGGCTGAACGGGAGTCGGATCGACAGGCTCTCCGAGCGTGGTCTCGCTCAGCTGCGTCGGCACGAGATTGGCTTCATCTTCCAGGCCTTCCACCTCATGGACGAGTTGACCGCCCAGGAGAACGTCGAGCTGCCTGCACTCCTCGCTGGGCGTTCTCCCCGGGAGGCCCGGCGCCGAGCCTTTCAGCTGCTCGACCAGGTCGGGCTCGGCGAGCGGGCCACGCACCTACCTTCTGCCCTTTCGGGGGGCCAGCGTCAGCGGGTGGCCATCGCCCGGGCGCTCGCCAACGAGCCGCTGCTCGTCCTCGCCGACGAGCCGACCGGCAATCTCGACAGCGCCGCCACCTTGGAGGTGCTCCGCCTCTTCGAGGACCTCCACACCGGCGGCCTCACGCTTGTCGTCGTCACCCATGACGAGCGGATCGCCGCCACTGCCGATCGGATGATCTCGATGCGCGACGGCGCATTTGTCGACGAGACCCGGCTGACTGGCGGCACGAGCGGCAATCTCGCAGGTCTCATCGGACTGGGGAGCTGAGGGAAACGGGCAAGACTCTGCTCGTCTGTCGCCTCGCCGTCCGCGATGTGCGCCACCACCTCGCCCAGGCCGTCCTTCTCGTCATCGCCATCGCCGCGGCGACGGCCACGCTGACGATGGCCCTGGCCCTCAACGGCGTCACTAGCCAGCCACCGTACGCCGCCACCCGCGCCGCCACCAAGGGCCCCGACGTCGTGGCCTATCTGACGTCAACCAGCCAAGCCAAGAAGCTGGTGAAGGCACCCGGGGTCGCGAACCACAGCGGTCCCTTCCCGGTCGCCTCCGGGATCATCCGCTTCGACGGGCGCCAAGCGGACGTCTTCGCCGAAGGGCGCACCACCGCGCCGGCCGAGGTCGACCAGCCCCTCGTTACGTCGGGAACCTGGGTGCGACCGGATGGCATCGTGATTCAGCGCACCTTCGCCGACGCGCTCGGTGTCTCTGTGGGCGACCAGGTCACTCTGAACGGTGAGTCGTTCGCCGTCGCGGGCATCGCGGTGACCGCCGCGCAGTCGGCCTACCCGAACCTCTGCAACGGCACGCACCTGGGGCCGACTCCGGCGGCGTCGAAGTTCTCGGACGCGTGCCCGTTCCCGTCGTTCAACATCCCGTTGCTGTCGGTCCATGGGAGCGATACGGCGACTGCGAGCTCCGACGACGTCGGACAGATCTGGATGACCGAGGCGGACGCGATCGGGTTGACGTCGAAGGTAAACCCCCTCACGACCTACGCCCTCAACTTGAAGCTCACGAACCCCGACAACGCCCAAGCGTTCGCGTATGACCGCGCAACGGCCGCAAATGCTCCACTTTTCTCGACCTGGCAAGGGCTGGGGTCGGAAGACGCGGTGTTGGTCGAGGACGGGCACGGGGTGCTCGAGCCGGGGGCGGTGCTGCTCGCGCTGCTCGCCATCGCGAGCGTGGCGGTCCTGGTCGGACGCCGGCTGTCGGAGTACGCGCGTCGGGTCGGCCTCTTGAAGGCCGTCGGCGGCACGCCGAGCCTGGTGGCGGCGACCTTTCTCGCCGAGAACCTCGTGCTCGCGCTCCTCGCCGCGGTCATTGGGCTGCTGGCCGGCTGGCTGGTATCACCCCTCATTACGAGTCCGGGTGCGGCGCTGATCGGTACCGCAGGCGCACCTTCGTTTTCGCTGAGCACCGCAGCCGATGTCGTCGGCCTAGCCGTCGTAGTGGCGCTCGCGGCGACGCTCCTGCCAGCCATTCGGGCGGCGCGTAGCAGCACGGTCGACGCGCTGAACGACGTTGCGCGCCCGCCAAGGCGGCGGCGCAAGCTGATCGGCCTCTCCAACAGGTTGCCGGTCCCGGCACTGTTCGGGCTCCGCCTCGTCGCCCGGCGTCCCCGTCGTGCACTCCTTAGCGCGGCGAACATTGCCGTCACGGTCACCGGTATCGTGGCCGTCCTTGCCTTCCATGCCTACGCAGACGGCCGGCTCTCCGGCGCGTCGGCCGTGACGGCCACCGGATTGTCCGATCCGGTGATCAACCGGGACGAGCAGATGCTGACGGTCATCACCGTCATGCTCGTCACCCTGGCCGTCCTGAACGCCCTCTTCACGACCTGGGCAACGGTGCTCGACGCTCGACATTCCTCGGCGCTTATGCGTGCGCTCGGCGCCCGAGCCCGACAGGTGACCTCCGGGCTGGTCGTTGCCCAGGTGCTCTCGGCGCTGCCAGGGGCCATCCTTGGCGTCCCGCTCGGGTTCGGCCTCTTTACGGCCGCCGTTCACGGTGGTGCCTTGCCGCCAAAATCGTGGCTCGTCGCTACTGTGATCGGAACGCTCATAGCGATGGCGTCCCTCACGGTCGTTCCGGCTCAGCTCGGCACGCGTCAGCCGGTGGCCGAGGTCCTGGCGTCTGAAGCGGCCTGAACGGAGGAGCGCCCTCAGGGACTTGAGTGCCGGCTACTCGTCCGATTCGAGCATGTGGAGCCGTTGCCGCACGTCAGAGAAGTTCGAATACGAGTGCCTACGGCTCACCGGGTACGCGGCATACGGATAGCACCCACTGCACGGTTCGCGCGATCACGGCCATGGGCGTGGCGGACCTTCGCTCACCACACAGGTCAGTAGGGCGCCTGGAGATCGGTGAACATTGGGAAGTGCCTGACATTACGGGTCAGGAGTCGTGCGTCGGTGCGGACGGCGGTGGCTGCGATGGCGAGGTCGGCGCTGTCGATGGTGTGGTGGCTAGGAAGCCACTGGCGGCCGAGGGCGCCGGCCTCTTCCGCTATGTCGGCGTCGACGGGGTGCCAGACCAGGGTAGACAGCAACGCGCGGGTGTCATCCTCTTCTGCCGGGCGCATGCCGGCGAGGACCTCGATGCGGGTGATTTCACTCGCATGAAGGACGTCAGCGGCTCTCTCTCGTTCGAGGAGGTCGCCGGCGCCTGCATGCCCTCGCAGGTAGTCGATCAGTATCGAGGTGTCTACCAGGGCGCTCACGAGCGGCTGCGCTCCAGACGAGAGCCGGAGCGCAGCCGCTCGACCCAGGCTGCGCCGTCGAGATCGTGGTCGTTCCAAGAGCCGAAGGCATGGCGCATCGCTTCGAGGTCGTCCTCGGCGGAGCGTTCCGAGCCATAGACTTGCTCGACCGCGTCACGGATGAGGGAGGAGAGCGATCGACCAGTCCGCAGCGCGGCGGCATCCAGGGCACGCCGCTCCTCGTCGGTCAAAGAGATCTGAGTTCGCTGCATGATGTAAGCTTACATCACTTCCTGAGCGGACTCGAGCACCTGGAGGCGTTTCCGCACGTCAGGCGAGTTCGAATACGAGAGACTACGGCCCACCAGGACGTCATCACCGAAGTCGGCCTTCGGGTTCACCGAAGGCCGCGGAGGCCAGGTTACAAGGGCCCTGTTCGCGACCGTGTGATGGCGCCGAATGATCTTTTGTCGCCTCTGGAGGGCTCGCGGCGTGGTGAAGCCGCGGCAGTTTGCCGATCGTGGCGACTCAGGCCACTAGCCGAGCGACTCGGGCTTTTCCGCTTCCGTCTCGGGCCCAGGGCGTTGTTAGCGACTCGTTTTTCGAAGCTGGCAAGGACGCGCAAGTTCCTGATGACGACAGCACAGACGAGCATCACGAGGTTCTTCGTGCGTCCGAAACAGACGGCACCAACCTCGCCTCACGTCGGTCGTGGCCGGGTCCTTGAGCGTGGAAAAGCTCCGTTCGACCGCTGTGCGCCGTGCATGGGAGGCCCGGTGGGCGGCGCTCGGGCGACGCTGAGATCGTCTGGGATTACGAGGTCGGACTTCGCATAGGCGACGAGGTGTTCGACAAGACCCTTGGACTCGGGATCGGCCGCCTCGCAGAAGTCCGGGCGGAACCGGTAATGGGTGGCAAGTCTCACGTAGTCGGGCACCGGGACAACGAGGTTGGCGACCACGGTCGCCTTGAGACATCCCATGCGGTCGGCGAGCACGACCTTGGGGACCCCGCGCAGGACCTCGAAACACTCGGCCAAGAGGCGCAAGGTCGTCTCACGACGTTCGTTGTCGGAAAAGCGCACGAAGCGGAGACGGCTCCAGGCCGAGACGGCGCAGAATACATGCAGGCCGGACTCGGCCCCCAGTCGATGACGAGCACTTCTCCTGGGGCCCAGACCCCGGGACGCCGCCCCCGGTGGTTGTCTCGACGGAAAAGCTCCTTCTCCTCTGAGACAAGGCGCCGAAAGTTGCGCGCCGAGCCCTCATAGCCCGCGGCACGGGCCTCGGGCAGGAGCCGCTTGGCGGTGATGCGACCCTTGGTGCGCAAGATGCGCGCCCGGACGATCTCTGTCACCTGTTCGTAGTTGTGGCCACGGACCTTGTGCTCGGGTGGCCCGGCCTCAGCCGACTCGACGATGCGCCTCACGGTCTTGTGCGTCGTTCCGGTCACTGCGCCGTCAGCTCTGAAGCTCCCGAGCTCGCGATATGCGCCAATCACATCCATACGTTCCTTCGCTGTCTTCAATTGAGGAGTCCTCCAGTTGGATCGGGTGGAGGTCAGCACCGCAACCGTCTCCGACCGGGGGACACCGGTGGTGGATTTCAGCGAGGGGTGGGGACTTCCAACTGGCCATAGGTGGGGACTTTCTCATGGCCACCAGTGGGGACCTCGATCTGGCCACCAGTGGGGACTTTCTCATGGCCACGGACAGCTCCATAGCCTTTTGTCTGGCTACCCGCGCTTCACTATCGCGGCACGGCGACCGCGGCGAGCACCGCAAGTAGCGCCACCAGCATGCAGGCCTTGTAGGCGTACAAGTACGACTTTGGCGATTCATGGGTCAAGGTGGTGTCGGTCTCACCGATCGGCGACAGTCCAGACGCCGAGATTCCGGTTTGCACCGGAGGCGCACGGGCGTGCCCACCCGAGGACGTGAGCGGAGTCTGGGACCAGCCCGGTCGCTATCGGCCGCTGCCGATCCCGACGATGACGGGCACGACAGCTACAAAGAGTGGCTGGGGGAAAACTTCGATCCCGAGTGCTTCGACATCGCGGCAATGAACGCCTTTTTGGAAGCCAGTTCTCGGGCACGCAAAGGAGCGGCGAACTCAGTCGCCGCCGTAGAGTCGGGAGGGGTCGATCAGCTCGACATCCCCATACGCCTTGCATCGGTCGAGAAGCTGGGGCGTAAAGCCTTCCTTCGAGAAACACAAGAGTTTCGCTTCGTCAGCACCGAGCAAGTCGCGAATGTGGCGCAGTCGCTCGAGTTGCTCGACCCCAAAGGCGCGCGATCGCCACTTCGCTTCCCCTAGAGCGATGATTCGGTCAGCTTTGTTCGGCAAGGTCCTGATGACCACAACGTCAACCTCATGGTTCTCTCGATGCTCCCGACACGCGACGACAGTCGGTGCGACCCGGCTGGCAGTGCCGCCCAGGGTGTCGGCGGATGCATGCTCAGCGCACCAAGTCCTAGCGAGGTATTCGAAGTGTGGCCCATAGATCCGGGCAGTGACGGTGTCGGTGACCTCCGACCACACCTTCGACCCCTGATGCCGAACAAGGCGTGCCTCGTTCGGAGCGACCACGAGCTGCTGCAAACGCAGGACCGGTTCGGCGACCTGGAAGGTCGTCCGCCTCTGCTTCAGCGCATCGGCAAGCGGTGTGATCAGCTGCGCCTCGGTCAGCACGGACAAGGGGTGGGCCAGGGCTCCTTCGGGCCGCCCCACGACTGCGGCGATCTGACCGCGACGTGAAGCTCCCTGGCTAATCGCTGCGAGCACGGAGAGATAGCTCGCTGCGTCTGTGACTCCTTGTTCTTGGGACAAAAGGATATTGCCCTCCCGAAACATCGCCGATCCCGGGTTGAGCAAAGCCGACACCACCCAATCGTCGAGTTCACCGACCGCGCCCGGCCCACTCGTTCCGCTCATGTCAAGGTACGCCGGGGTTCCGCCGACCAGAGCGTGCAGCATTACCGACAACTCCGGGTCGCCGGCAGTACCCCAAAAGTCGGCTGCCTCCCGATAGGAGAACGGGTGAACCATGAGCTCGAGCGAGGCCCGCCCGCGCAGAGGGGCGGTTCCCGTAAGAAGCCCGCGCATGGTTGACAAGGCCGATCCGCACAACACGAGCCTCGTGAGGTGCCTCCTCGCAGACACGCCGCGAGGGCTCAGCAGCGCCTGCAGCAGTGAGGGGATCTCAGGGTTGGCGACCAGCAGATACGGAAACTCGTCGACTACCACCAACGCCGGCGTCTTTGCACCTTCGCCTAAAGAGAGCAGAGCCGAGAACGCCTCCTCCCAGTTGGAAAAGACCACCCGTCCACGGGCGCCCGTCGCTACCTGGTAGCCGGCGGCAAAGCGCGCAAGGTTCTGCTCGGCCGATTGCTGCAGGCCTGTGAGGTACGTGCCGCTGCTCGCCTCAACCAGGGCCTGCAACAGATAGGTCTTCCCTTGCCGCCGCCGGCCGTACACGAGCCCGAGCGTGGCGCCTCTGCGATCAGCCGCGACGAAACGCTCCAAGCTTGTCCACTCGCGGTCGCGATCAAAAACGTCCGCCGGTTTTTCCATACAGAAATTATAG
>Ga0326727_10028830_pt1 | contig 10055 bp, 8 predicted proteins | sample MB2enrmetagenome_FD_207643 | JGI IMG/M metagenome (GOLD analysis project Ga0326727, IMG submission 207643) | Lab enriched peat soil microbial communities from McLean, Ithaca, NY, United States - MB29MY | ecosystem: Environmental > Terrestrial > Soil > Wetlands > Peat | place: USA: New York...
TATTCCCATTTGCGGCATAGCTAAAGCCGTGCCCTTTCAAAACATTCAGTATCGAGACGTCCAAACTCAATGCCCCGCCATCTTACCGACAAACTCCAGTGAAGCTGCCCAAGCCGTTGCCCATGGAACCACTAGAAACAGGAGAACCGCCGCCGCGCCGGCTGCCAGCCATGCCGCATAGGAACGGATGTTGCCCGACTGCCAGCGCTGCAACAGCGCGCCGGCGAATGTAGCAATGCCTCCGATCAGCCACGCCGCGCCGCCCAGCAGCGCCTTGTCCACCACCCATCCCAGGAGGTAGGTGGAGATGGCCAGCAGCGGCTTAACCACCGCCGCGCCGTAGAACTCGTCGACGTAGTATTTGTTGGCCAGCAGCTTGTAGCCGGCGGGAAGTGCTGCGGCCACTCGCACCGGGAGCGTGGACTTCTGCCGGTAGAAGAGGTGGGCCAGCAGCCAGCCGAGCAGCGCACCCCCCACGGCCGCGCCGCTCAGGATCAACTCCAGTTGCGCGCTGCCGCCCCCCGCGGCTCCCGCCCCCACCGCCGGAGCCAGAAGGCCGCTGAAGCGTTCCATGTTAATCCAGTTGACCAAGCCGGACAAATTGGACAAGCCGGACAAGCCGGTCGAGCCAGCCGTCCGGTCAATGCCGATCCAGCCGCCGCAGATCGAGAGCAGGGCCAGAATCACGAGCGGCGCGAGCATCGACCAGGGCGTGGAGTGGTGAGGGGCAGCCTCGCCGCGCGGCTGGCCCAGAAAGGCCAGATACCACAGCCGGAACATATAGAACGAGGTCAGCAGGGCGGTGACCACTCCGACGAACCACAGCGCCTTGCCGCTCGCGCCGTGCAAATAGGCGGCGTAGAGGATCGCGTCCTTGGAGAAGAATCCGGCGAAGGGCGGGAATCCGGCGATGGCCAGAACGCCCACCGTGGCGACGGCGAAGGTGACGGGCATTTTCTTCCACAGGCCGCCCATCCTGCGCAGATCCTGCTCGCCGCCGATGGCATGGATGACCGAGCCGGCCGCCAGGAAGAGCAGCGCCTTGAAGAAGGCGTGCGTGACCAGGTGGAAGATGGCGGCTGAGTAAGCCGCCACGCCGCAGCCCAGAAACATGTAGCCAAGCTGCGAGATGGTGGAGTAGGCCAGCACGCGCTTGATGTCGTTCTGCACCAATCCGATGGTGGCGGCAAAGATCGCCGTGGCTGCGCCGACGATAGCTACCACGCTGAGTGCGAAGGGCGAGTGGTCGAACAGGACGTGCGTGCGGGCGATCATGTAGACGCCGGCGGTGACCATGGTGGCGGCGTGGATAAGCGCGGAGACCGGCGTGGGGCCTTCCATGGCGTCGGGCAGCCAGACGTAGAGCGGAACCTGGGCGCTCTTGCCGGCCGCGCCCAGCAGCAGGCAAAGCGCGATCACCGTGACCACGCCGCCCTGCCAGCCGGGGTCCTGGCCCAGCTTCATTGCAATCTCGGTGAATGTGAGCGTGCCGAAGTTGGCCAGCAGCAGGAACATGGCGATCAGAAAGCCGAAGTCGCCGATGCGGTTGACGATGAAGGCCTTCTTGCCCGCGTCGGCCGCCGAGTTCTTCTGGAAGCAGAAGCCGATGAGCAGATAAGACGCCAGGCCCACGCCCTCCCAGCCGACAAACATGACCAGAGCATTCCCGGCCAGCACCAGAACCGTCATGAAGAAGAGAAAGAGATTCAGGTAGCTGAAGTAGCGCGCGTAGCCTTCATCGTCGTGCATGTAGCCGGCGGAGTAAACGTGAATCAGGAAGCCGACGCCGGTGACCACCAGCAGCATGACGAGCGAAAGCTGGTCGAGAACGAAGCTGAAATCGATGTGGAGGGCGCCGATGTTGATCCAGGTGCCGAATATTTCGGTTTGGGTGTAAAGAGAGAAGTTCGATTCATAGAGGACCGCGGAGAACGAAGCCAAAGGAGCGAGCAATGCGACCGCTGTCACCAACCACTTGGGCAAGTGACGGCCGAAGATTCCGTTAACCAGGAATCCCACGAACGGCGCAAGTGGAATGAACCACAGATTGAATAGGAACCCGTGATGGAGGAGTACGGTCATCCATTGATCAGCGGTCATAGTTTCATCAGGTCGATGCGGTCGACGGCCAGAGTAGCGCGGGCGCGGAAGACGGCGATGATGATGGCCAGCCCCACGGCAGCCTCCGCCGCGGCCACCACCATCACAAAGAAGACGAAGATCTGCCCCTTCACCGCGTGCCACTGGTGGGCGAAGGTCACAAAGGAGAGATTGACGGCGTTGAGCATCAGCTCAATGGACATGAAGACGGTAATTAGGTTGCGCTTGATGAGGAAGCCGGCGACGCCGAGCGAAAACAGCACCGCGCTCAGCAGCAGATACCAGGAGATGGGAACCTCTTGCGTCAGGAGTGAACTCATTCGCCGCCCGTCCTTTCCCGGTTTCCGTGGGGGCCGTCGCCGCGGCTGGCCAGCGCAACCGCGCCCAAAATCGCGATGAGGATGAGGATCGAGGTCACTTCAAACGGCAGCAGCAGCTCGCGGAAGAGCACCCGGCTCAGCACTTCAATGTTGGTGCTGCCCTGGGCGTTGGTGAGGCCTTCGCCGAGCGTCGCCACGCCCAGCCCCTGCGCCTTCAAAATCACGGTGGCGATGACGGCCAGAATGGCCACCACCGCGGGAAAGCCCACGCTGCGCGCCGTGCGGCTGCCCAGGGTGTGCTCCTCGCGGCCGGCGTTGAGCAGCATGACCACAAAGATGAACAGCACCATGATGGCCCCGGCGTAGACGATAACCTGCGCGGCAGCCAGAAACTCAGCGCCCAGCAGCAGATAAAGCACGGCCAGCGAGGTCATCACCACGATCAGCGACAGGGCGCTGTTGATGGGATGGCTCTGGAGCAGGAGATTGATGGCTCCAGCCAGGCAGAATCCGGCAAAGACGACAAACAGGATCAGGTGCATCGCGTCCCTGAGCAAAGGCCGGAGCCGGCAAAACGAGACCGGCCGGTTAGGGGAAGGTGCGCGGAGCCAGACGGTTCAATCCTCGTTTCCGGCTTCGCATCCGGCTCAGTGAAATCCCTCCCGATTGTAAACCAGCGGTAGCCAAGCCAAAGGCCCGCCGCTGCGGGGTTCAGGATGGCGGGTGGTATGCAAACCAAAGGCTGCTGGCCACAATGTTCAGGATGGCCAGCGGCATGAGGTATCGCCATCCGAAGTTCATCAACTGGTCATAGCGGAAGCGGGGCAGCGTTCCCCGCACCCAGACGAACAAAAACAGGAAGCAGAAGACCTTGGCCGCGAACCAGAAAATGGAAAGCCCGGCGTCGAAAAATGCATTTTCGAACGGAGGCATCAGGTCACCCAGGGGGCTGGTCCAGCCGCCCAGGAACAAGAGCGTGGCCACGCAGCCCACGTTGATCATGTTGGCGTACTCGGCCATAAAGAACATGGCGAATTTCATCGAGCTGTACTCGGTGTGATAGCCGCCGGTCAGCTCGCTCTCCGCTTCCGGCAGGTCGAAGGGCGAGCGGTTGGTTTCGCCAAAGGCGGCCATGAGGTAGATGAAGAAGGCCACAAACTGCAATCCGCCGAAGATGTTCCAGGTAGCGATGCCTTCGGTCGCCTGCTGCTCCACAATCACGCGCAGGTTGAGCGACCCGGCGCGCAGCACCACGCCCACCAGCGAGAGGCCCAGGGCCAACTCGTAGCTGATCAACTGCGCCGAGGAGCGCAGCGAGCCGAGCAGGGAGTACTTGTTGTTCGACGACCAGCCGGCCAGCGCGATGCCGTACACGCCGATCGAGGTCACGCCCATAATCACCAGCAGGCCGATGTTGATGTCGGAGATCTGAAAGAGAGGCATGCCGGCCGGACCAACGCTGGGTTCGCCGAAAGGCACCACGGCGATGGAGATCAGCGCGCAGCCCAGGGCGAGGATAGGCGCAAGCAGATAAAGCGGCTTGTAAACGCCGGCGGGGATGATGTCCTCCTTGAGGAAGGACTTGGCCCCGTCCACCAGCGGCTGCAACAGGCCGAACGGCCCCACGCGGCTGGGCCCCCAGCGGTTCTGGATGCGCCCAACGAGCTTACGCTCCAGCAGCACGGTGTAGGCGACGGCCAGCAGAAGCACCACCGTCACCACGGCTACCTTGAGCAGGCTCCACAAAAAGAATTGCAGTATCGTCACTGGTCGTGAGCCTCTCTTGCCCAACTTCTTGCTCTCATTCAGATCTCCCAATAGCTTTGTCATCCTGAGCGAAGTCCGCTGCGGCGGACGAAGTCGAAGGACCCGCGGTTGTTTTTCGCCCATCCATTCCGGAACTCACTCGCCCGTGCCCCATCCTTTCGCATTTCTTCTGGCGAAAGGATGGGAAATCGACAACACCGACAGGCCCCTCACAGAACCTACACTTCAATTTGCACCAGCTCGTGCGCCTGGTGTTTTCTCAGCTCCTTGAGCGCGGGGCTGTACCGGCCCAGCGTTCCAGAGGTAAACAATCCATCGTGCGCGGGCGTCACCAGGCCGGGCAGAGACTCCGCCAAGGCCGCACCCGGCACAAAGCCGGGCTCCGTCGGCACATCGTTGCCGCTCAGCAGGTTGATCCGGTCCAGCGCATAGCCGGGCACCAAGCGCTCGATCTCGTCCAGCACGGCGAGCGGATCGAAGGGGCTCAGCTTCGGCTCCAGGTTGTTGGCCGCCAGCCACACTGCATGCTGGTCCGCCTCGCCGGCCTGCGCGCCGCGCGACTGGCCAAGGTCGGCCGTCACGCCGCCTTTGCCAAAGCGAACCAGAGCCTTCACATCGGCGCCCATTGCTCCCGCCAGCCGGACCAGAATCTCCAGGTCGGGCTTCACGCCGGCGCGGTCGGCCGCCTTCTTCACCAGTTGCAAATCGCCGTACGCATTGGTCACCGTGCCGCTCTTCTCGTAAAGGCTGGCGGCCGGCAGCACCACGCCGGCCAGCGCCGCGGTCTCGGTGAGGAACAGGTCCTGAACGACGACGAAGGTTTGCCTCAATGCCGCGGGGTCCAGGCCCAGGGTGGCTACGGGGTTGGCGCCCACGACCAGCAATGCGCCCAGTTCGTCTTTGGCGGCTGCCGCGAAGATTTGCGGAAGGCTCTTGCCGGGCAGCGCGGGCAGGCCGGGATACTCGGCGAATGCGCCAGGTGCGGTCACCGGCACATAGCCGGGAAGCAAGTCTGGGAACAGCCCCATATCGGCTGCGCCGCGGGAGTTGGCGCGGTCGCTGAGATAGGCAAAGCGGACGGATCCGGAATTGGGGCCGCGCTTGAGGCCCCACTCGACCAGAGCCTCAACGGAGCGGCCACGAAGCTCCTGGCCAAAGATCACCACGAGCGACTCCTCGGCCAGAATGGCCTTGCTGAAAGGGGCCGCGCCGCTCGACAGAAAAGCCGCGAGATGCTCGTAGCCGTCCGCCGGCAGCTCCTGCGTGGCCGCGGCCTGGCGCTCCAGCTTGATGCGCCGGTGGTTGGCGATGTAGAGCCGGGCGCGGTTGAGGCGCACGTTGGTGCGCAGATGCCAGGCCAGCAGCGGATGCTCGTTGGTGGGGTCGCCGCCAACCAGCAGGATTGCCGGAGCTGTCGCGACGTCGCGCAGGCTGGCTGCCGCCCCCGTGTGGCCGGCCAAGGCGCGGGCAAAGGCGGCGCAATCCGTGCCGCGCTGGTGGTCGATGTTGTTGGTCCCGAGCAGGGTCCGCGCGAACTTTTGCAGCAGGTAGTTCTCCTCGTTGGTGGTCCGGTTGGAGCCGATGACTCCGATGGCCGCGCCGCCCCTGGTGTCGCGAACTTCCTTCAGCTTGCTCGCTGCCAGACGCAGCGCCTGCTCCCAGGTGGCCGGCTCCAGCTTGCCCTGGGAGTTGCGAATCAGAGGCGTCGTGAGCCGCTCCTTGCTCTCGACAAAATCGAAGCCGAAGCGGCCCTTGGCGCAGAGGAAATCGCCGTTGATGCCGCTCTTGTCGCGGTTGTCGGCGCGCACAATCTCCGCGCCGTCGTTGGTCTGGCGCACGCCCAGCGTCACCTTGCAGCCGTCGCCGCAATGCGCGCAGACCGTTGAAACGTGGTTCATCTCCCAGGGCCGCGTCTTGTAGCGATAGCTGCCGCTGGTCAGCGCGCCCACCGGGCAAACGTCGATGCACATGCCGCACTGCTCGCAGTCCAGCCGGTTGCCGCCGTTCGGAACAATGGTTGAATGGACGCCGCGGTTCCGCACTCCCAGCGCCCACACGTCCATGCCCTCGCTGCACATGCGGACGCAGCGGTAGCAGAGAATGCAGCGCGGGCGGTCGAAGAAGACGGCCGGCGACCACTGCTGCTCCTCGCGATGCTCCTTGGCCTCGGCGTACAGGCTCTCGCCCGCGCCGTACTTGAAGGTCATGTCCTGGAGTTCGCACTCGCCGCCGGCATCGCAGACCGGGCAATCCAGTGGATGATTGCCTAAAAGAAGTTCAAGCGTGGAACGCCGCGCCTGGGCGATCTCCTCGGACTCGGTCGTGAAGACCTGCCCCTCGGCGACGATTGTGGTGCAGGCGGTTTGCAGCTTGGGAACCTTCTCCTGGCGCACCACGCACATGCGGCAGGCGGCTTGCAAGCTGAGGCCGGGATAGTAGCAGAAGGCGGGAATCTCGATGCCCGCCTTGCGGCAGGCGTCGATCAGCAGCGTCCCTGCGGGAGCGGTCAGCTTCTTTCCATCGACGATGAAGGATACGTCCGGCATTCGTCCCTATGCGGCCTGTGAGGCTTCTCTGTAAGAACGAGATTGAGGAAGCGACACCGAGAGCCATTCCACGAAATACTCTTTCGTCTCGTGGTTCGGGTCGAACTCGTCGATATTGACGCTGGTAGCGGCTGCCTCCGGGATGGGCTCCCCGGCTTTCGCCGTCTCTCTCAGGTACAGTTCCACCGCTTCGCGCATATTTGCGCGTGTGTCTTCCAGCGAGTCGCCCAGCGAGCCGCATCCAGGCAGGTCTGGAGAAAATGCGCTCCAGTTGTTGGCGCCCTTTTCGTAAAACACCAGATATTCTCTCGTCATTTCAGTCCTGCTTTCTTGAGAATGCTGTGAAGCAGCCCCTTGCCAACTTCCTTTCCCGCGTGCATCGGCACAATCAACAATCCCGGCTTGACCGGATGGCGGTAGTGCCGGTGGCTTCCCGCTTGTCCCGTACTGTACCAGCCATCGGCTTCGAGAATGCGTACGAGTTCTTGCGGTTTCACGATCTCACTTCCGTGGGCATCAACTGCGCCTACAAAATGGCCAATTCAACGTGCTTTGCGAACGGACACGGTCTTCCGTTCAAATGCTCCTCGAACTCCTTGCGGAACTTCTTCACGAATCCCAGCATCGGCATGGCCGCCGCGTCGCCCAGCGGGCAGAACGTCCGGCCCAGCATGTTCTCGGCGAGGTACTGAATGTTGTCGATGTCCTTGGCCGTGCCGAAGCCGGCATGGAAACGGGTGAGAGACTTCTTCAGCCAGTCGGTGCCTTCGCGGCAGGGAATGCACCAGCCGCAGCTCTCGTGCTGATAGAAGCTGATCGTCCGCAGGGCGAACTCAACCATGCAGGTGCGGTCGTCGATGACCACCACGCCGCCCGAGCCGAGCATGGAGCCGGCCTTGCCCACCTGGTCAAAGTCCATGCCGATGTCGATCTCCTCGGGCAGGAGCACCGGAGTCGATGACCCGCCGGGGATCACCGCTTTCAGTTCGCGCCCGCCGCGGATGCCGCCGGCCACTTCGTAGATCATCTTCTTCAGGTTGTAGCCCATGGGCAGCTCGTAGACGCCGGGGCGCTCGACGTGGCCGCTGATCGAGAACAGCCGCGTTCCGCCGTTGCGCGGCGAACCCACATTAGCGTATGCCGCGCCGCCCATCTCGATCACATGCGGTACGGTGGCGATGGTCTCCACGTTGTTGATGACCGTAGGCCCGCCGTAGAGGCCGACGACGGCCGGGAAGGGCGGCTTGATGCGCGGCACGCCGCGCTTGCCCTCGAGCGACTCCATCAGCGCCGACTCTTCGCCCACCTCATAAGCCCCCGCGCCGGTGTGGGTAACGATATCGAAGTCGGTCTTCGAGAAGAAGATTCCCTTGCCCAGAAAGCCGCGCGCATAAGCATCGGCGACGGCCTTCTCCATGATCTTGAGAAGATAGCGGTACTCGCCGCGCAGGTAGATGAAGCCCAGCTTGGCTCCGATGGCCAGGCCGGCGATGATCGTGCCCTCAATCACCGCGTGAGGATCGTGCAATAGAATCAGGTGATCCTTGCAGGTTCCCGGCTCGCTCTCGTCGCCGTTGACCAGCACGTACTTGGGCTTGGCCGACTGTTTGGGGACGAAGGACCACTTCATGCCCGCCGGAAAGCCAGCGCCGCCGCGCCCGCGCAGGTTCGAGGCTTTCATCTCGCTGACGATCCAGTCGGGGCCTTGCTCCAGGCACTTCCTGGCGGAGGCGTACCCGCCCAGTTCAAGGTAGCGATCAATCTTCGCCGCGCCCTTGCCAAAGCGCCGCGAGACGATCCTGACCTCGTCGGGATGGGAGACCAGCCTAGGCATGATGAACCACCTTCCATTTGCCTGGAGCCTTGCCGCGGTAGTGAGCCAGGATGCCCGGCACGTGGTCCGGTTGCAGCTCCTCAACGTAGTCGTAGTTGACCTGGATGGCCGGCGCCCAGCAGCAGGCGCCGATGCACTCCACCTCTTCGAGCGAGAAGAGACCATCCTCTGTGACGCCCTTGTCCCCGATGCCCAACTCCTGCTGGAAGCGTTCGTAGACCTCGTAGGCGCCGCGCAGCATGCAACTGACGTTGGTGCAGACCTGCACGTTGAACCTGCCCGCCGGCTTGAAGCGCAGCATGGAGTAGTAGCTGGCCACATTGCGCACCTCGAGATCCGGGATGCCGATGCGCGCGGCCACCTCGGCGACCACCGCGTCGGAGAGGTAGCCGATTTCGTCCTGCGCGAGGAGCAGCATGGGAATGAGCGCCGAGCGGCGGACCGGGTAGCGGGCCGCCAGCGCGTCGAGGCGCGCCGCCAGCCGAGGCGAAAAGAGGCTCATGGTCTCATTGCTCATCGCATCGACTCCCTGGCACAAGCTTCGGCTGTACCGTCCATATTGCCTCAGGGGCTAAAGCCCGCGTTCTTCTTGCTCACCTTGCGGCACGACTGAAGTCGTGCCCTGACACTTCTTTCCTTTCACAATCAAACCATCCTAGCCAGCAAAGCCCGTACCCATCATTCCTAATCCCCTAGTCCGAAGTCCCTTAGTCCCTAGTCCCTGATCTCTGCCCTCTGTCCTACCGGTCGATCTCCCCCAGCACAATATCGATCGACCCGATGACCGCGACCAGGTCGGCCAGCATGCGCCCCTTGCACATGGTTTCCAGCGCCTGCAAGGTAGCAAACGACGGATAACGCATATGCACCCGGTAAGGCTTGGCCGTGCCGTCCGAGACCACGTAGTAGCCCATCTGCCCGTGTCCGCATTCAACCCCCTGATAGACTTCGCCGGCGGGCACGGCAAAGCCTTCGGTGACGATCTTGAAGTGATGGATCAGCGCTTCCATCTGGGTCTTCATCTTTTCGCGGTCGGGCAGGACGATCTTGGGCGCATCGGCCTTGATCGGGCCCTCCGGCATCCCGTCCAGCGCCTGCTGGACGATCTTAACGCTCTCGCGCATCTCGACCAGCCGGACCTCGTAGCGCGCCCAGCAATCGCCGTCCGTGGAAACGGGAACCTGGAATTGGAACTTCTCATAGCCGCTGTAAGGCATATCGCGCCGCAGGTCGAAGTCCACTCCCGAGGCGCGCATGGGCGGGCCGGTCACGCCCAGCGCAACGGCATCCGCAGCGGAGAGAATCCCCACCCCCTTCAGCCGGTTTCTGAAGATGGGATTGCCGGTCAGGAGGTTGGAATACTCGTCGATCTTCTCCGGGAAGGCGCGGATGAATGTCTGCACGCGGTCGAAGAAGTCCAGCGGCGGCTCCATCGCGACTCCGCCGATGCGGAAGTAGCTGGTCATCATGCGCTGGCCGGACACGGCC
>Ga0326727_10028832_pt1 | contig 10055 bp, 7 predicted proteins | sample MB2enrmetagenome_FD_207643 | JGI IMG/M metagenome (GOLD analysis project Ga0326727, IMG submission 207643) | Lab enriched peat soil microbial communities from McLean, Ithaca, NY, United States - MB29MY | ecosystem: Environmental > Terrestrial > Soil > Wetlands > Peat | place: USA: New York...
CGGGTTCACGCCCCAGGCGAGGTACATCCAGCGCATGGAGAGCTCGACGCACTCCCATTCGAGCTCGCCCCATGCTCCTGGGAAGAAGTAGACGACATGATCGCTGCCCCCTTGGGTCGGGCCCGGTCCGCAGGCGACCAGACCGTGCCAGGAAGCTCCGAGCGCCGCGGATCCCGGGGCGTTGCCGGGATCGCAGATTCCGCCTTTCCACCAGGTCGGAGACGTGACACTCCGGGTGGCGGCCGACCTGGCAGGAGCCGCGTGGGCACTGGGACGGGCCTGTCCGCTCGCGGCGCCGGCCGCGAAGAGCCCGAAGGAGACGACGAGGAGGGGCCCGAGTGCCAGTGCCATTGCCAGGGCGAGCAGGCGTCGGGGCGGCCAAGCCCGAGGTCTTGGTCTGAAGTCCTCTTCCATCATCGATTCGCCGGCCCCCGGGTGATCCGCCCACACTCTGTTGAGCAAGCATCGGCACCTGCGGCGTCGCCATTGAGCACAAGGTGAGGGCCGCCGCTCAAAGGCATGCGGCCCGAGCAGGCCTGCGAGCAGTCCGTGGCCCCGGTGCCGTCGTGTCGGGTGCCGTGTCGCAAGGTTTGCGGGCGGCTCCAGGGCCGATCGCGCCTAGACCGGGTCCCAGCGCCTCGAGCGCTCGAGTGCCGTTCGCCAAGCGGCGTAATCGGTGTCAGGCCTGCCACGCCGAGGGGTGGCCTCGAACACGTCCGCGGCGGCCGTCAAGGTCCTCAACTCTTCGAGGGAGCTCCACACGCCTTCTGCGAGACCGGCCATCATGGCGGCGCCTATGGACGTTTCCTCGGTCGTATGAGGGCGCAGGACCCGCACTCCGCACTGGTCGGCCTGGAGTTGCAGGAGAAGGTCCATGACCGAGGCTCCGCCGTCGGCGTGCAGCTGGACGACGGGCTGACCGGCGGCGAGCGTCATTGCCTCGACGACATCACGGCACTGGTAAGCCATGGCCTCCACGGCCGCACGGGCGAAGTGCGCCCGCCCGGTCCCTCTGGAGATCCCCACGATGGTGCCCCGCGCCCCGGCATCCCAAAACGGACTTCCGAGGCCGGCGAACGCGGGCACGAGATACACGCCGTCGTTGCCCGGGATCTGTGCGGCTAGCGGCCCTACCTCTGACGCCTCGGTGATCAGCCCGAGACCGTCGCGCAGCCACTGGATCGTCGCGCCCGAAGAGAAGATGGACCCTTCAAGGGCGTAGCAGAAACCGTCCCCTGCATGGTTGCGAGCGTTCTCGCCGAGATCCCAGGCGACTGTGGTCAAGAGCCCCTCGGTCGCCGGAGGTCGCTTCGTGCCCAGGTTCATCAGCACGAAGCTCCCGGTGCCATAGGTGACCTTGGTGTCGCCGGGCAGGTGGCAACCGTGCCCAAAGAGCGCCGCCTGCTGGTCCCCGAGGATGCAGCTGACCGGGACACCTGTGAGCAAGCCGCCCGCGACTCCGGCCGCGATCGTGGCGTACCTGCAGGCAGACGGGAGGATCTCACCGAGTGCGGTGATGGGGACCCCGAAGACGTCGCACAGTTCGGCCGACCAGGCGCGCCGGTCGATGTCATAGCAGAGGGTCCGGCTGGCGTTGGAGGGGTCAGTCACGTGCACGCCCGACTCGGTGCCCCCCGTCAGGTTCCAGCAGATCCAGTCGTCCACGGTCCCGAGCGCGAGGGAAGGGCGGCGTTGGACCCCGCCGTGGTCGAGCATCCACGACCACTTGGTGGCGGAGAAGTAGGGGTCGAGCACGAGACCTGTCCGCTGCCTCACGAGCGGTAGCAGGCCGGCGTCCGCGAGCTCCACGCATCGGGCTGCGGTTCGCCGGTCCTGCCACACAATGGCTCGATGGCACGGCCGGCCCGTCGAGCGATCCCACGCCACCGCGGTCTCGCGTTGGTTGGCGATGCCGATCGTGGCCGGGACGAAGGATCGTTCCGCCAGCTCCGCGCCGACCTCAGCCAAGGTCGTCTGCACGAGGCACCAGATCTCGTCCGCATCGTGCTCGACGAGCCCGGGAGCCGGAAAATGCTGGGTCAGCCGCCTGTACGACGACGTGACGACCCGCCCCTCTTCGTCGAGGGCAAGGGCGCGCACTCCCGAGGTCCCAGCATCGACGGCGATCACGACGGCCACGGCGGCACGGTAGTCCCTTTGGGCCGAGAACTGCCGCTCGGGGTGCGGGGAGCACCCTGATCCGGCCGCCGCACAGCGAGCTCACCCAAGAAAGCAAACGGGAACCTTCGCGAGCGGCCGTTGAGCAGGGATGACGGTGGGGGTCAGCCGTTGACACAGCCGTAACTACGGTGCTGTAATTAGCCACCTATCTGGTAGTCGGATTCGGCAAGACCACAATATATTGTGGTACAAGGGAATCGGGCGCTTGCCAGGCGAGCGATCTCAGGTGGCGGACCAGGCTCCGCCAAGGAGGGAACCAGTCAATGGCCGTTGCAGGAGAGCGCCTCGGAATCGGCATCCAGCGGTACTTCACCACAGAGTCGCGTCATCCCTACGACGAGGTTGCCTGGGAGCACCGCGACTCCCGTATCAGCGACTACCGCACCGGGGTTGTCGCATTCGAGCAGCTCGGTGTGGAAGTGCCCTCGACTTGGAGCCTGAACGCGACGAACATCCTTGCCCAGAAGTACTTCCGTGGCACAGTCGGCATGCCGGGACGGGAGTCCTCGCTGCGTCAGGTGGTCGACCGCGTGGTGGACACGATCACGGCATGGGGCCTCAAGGACGGATACTTCGTCGACGCGGCCGAGGCGGAGGTGTTCAGCGACGAGCTCAAGCACCTCGTGGTGCAGCAAAAGGCGGCCTTCAACTCACCGGTCTGGTTCAACATCGGCGTCGAAGGTGTGCCTCAGCAGGCTGCCGCGTGCTTCATCCTCGGTGTCGAGGACTCGATGGCCTCCATTCTCAACTGGTACGTCGAGGAGGGCACGATCTTCAAGGGTGGTTCGGGAGCAGGCGTCAACCTGTCGAACATCCGGTCCTCCAAGGAGCTTCTGAACGGGGGCGGGACTGCTTCGGGGCCGGTGAGCTTCATGCGCGGGGCGGACGCCTCGGCAGGGACGATCAAGTCCGGAGGCAAGACCCGTCGTGCCGCGAAGATGGTGATCCTCGACGCCGATCATCCGGACATCCAGGAGTTCATCTGGTGCAAGGCCCGTGAGGAACGCAAGGCGCGTGTGCTGGCACAGGCCGGTTTCGACATGGACCTAGATGGCAGGGACAGTCAGTCTGTTCAATACCAGAACGCCAACAACTCGGTACGGGTGAGCGACGAGTTCATGCAGGCGGTGTTGGACGACGCCGACTGGCACCTGCTCAGCCGCACGACGAGCGCGGTGGTACAGACCGTCAGGGCACGAGACCTTTTCCGTCAGATCGCCGAGGCCGCCTGGGAGTGTGCCGATCCCGGTCTGCAGTTCGACACGACGATCAACAAGTGGCACACGGCGCCGAACACCGGCCGGATCTCGGCGAGCAACCCATGCTCGGAATACGTTCACCTGGACAACAGCAGCTGCAATCTCGCCAGCCTCAATCTCATGCGATTCCTGAACGACGACGACACCTTCGACGCCAAGGCGTTCGAGGCCGCTGTCACCGTCGTGTTCACTGCTCAGGAGATCCTCGTCGGCAACGCCGACTACCCGACGGCCAAGATCGCCGACACCACCCGCCGGTTCAGAGAGCTGGGCCTCGGCTACGCCAACCTGGGGGCGCTTCTCATGGCCCAGGGCGTGCCCTACGACTCGGACGAGGGCCGGGCCACCGCCGCGGCGATCACGGCTCTCATGACAGGCGCGGCTTACGTGACCTCGGCGCGGACGGCCGCGAGGATGGGACCGTTCGCCGGGTTCCACGAGAACGCCGGTCCCATGCTGGACGTGCTGCGGATGCATCGGCGCGAGGTGGCCAAGATCGACGAGGAGTTGGTGCCGACGGAGCTTCTCTGCACTGCGCAGGAGGCCTGGGACGCCGCAGTGGAGCTCGCCGAGGCCTACGGCGTGCGCAACTCGCAAGCGACGGTGCTGGCTCCCACGGGGACGATCTCGTTCCTCATGGACTGCGATACGACCGGCATCGAACCCGACCTCGGGCTCGTGAAGACGAAGAAGCTCGTCGGCGGCGGCACGATGTCCATCGTCAACCAGACCGTTCCCCGAGCGCTCGGGCGCCTCGGCTACAGCTCCGAGGAGATCGACGAGATCGTCGCCTACATAGACGAGCACAAGACGATCGTGGGGGCGCCGAAGCTCAAGGCGAGCCACCTGCCGGTCTTCGCGTGCTCGATGGGTGACAACACGATCCACTACCTCGGACACGTGAAGATGATGGCCGCGGCACAGCCCTTCATCTCCGGTGCCATTTCCAAGACGGTGAACCTTCCCGAGCAGGCCACGGTCGAAGAAGTCGAGCAGCTGCACATCGACGCCTGGCGGATGGGCCTCAAAGCGGTCGCCATCTATCGCGACAACTGCAAGGTGGCCCAGCCACTGGCGACGACCAAGTCGGCAGACGCTGAGGCATCCCTTCGCACCGAGGACGATGGCTCGCCGCAGGCCGTGCGGGATGCGCATGTGCGCGAGGGCGCCCTGCTCGAGCGGATCGCAGAGCTCGAGGGCGCACTGCAGCAAAAGCACGTGGTCGCTCCGGCCACGACCACACGGACAAGGCTGCCCCGCAAGCGCCGTTCGAACACCTTTGCCTTCCGGGTGGCCGACTGTGAGGGCTACGTCACCGTTGGTGAGTACGAGGATGGTCGCCCCGGCGAGGTCTTCATGAAGGTCTCCAAGCAGGGATCGACCTTGTCGGGAGTCATGGACGCCTTCTCGATCGCCGTCAGCCTCGGGCTCCAGCATGGCGTGCCGATGTCGACGTTCGTCCGCAAGTACACGAACCTCCGCTTCGAGCCGGCAGGGATCACCGACGACCCGGAGCTGCGGCTGGCTTCGAGCCTCGTCGACTACATATTCAGGCGTCTGGCGCTTGACTATTTGAGCTTTGACGAGCGACTCGAGCTCGGAGTGCTCTCGACGGGGGAACGGACCCAACCGACACTGCCCGGTCTCGAGGACGTCGACGAGGGAGACGCTGAGCGGACCGATCGCGAACGGTTCGGTGCCGGGGGGGACGCCGCGGCCGCTCGTCGCCCGTCCGGGACAGAACAGCTCAGGCAGCCGGGCCAGATAGAGAGCAAGGACGCCCCCTTCTGCTACGCCTGCGGCAACGTCATGCAGCGCGCCGGCTCCTGTTATGCCTGCCCGAGCTGCGGCTCCACGAGCGGTTGCTCATAGAGGCAAATCGCCGACTCAGCGGTTCGGTGTCGGAAGCCTCCGTGCGTTCCTGGCCCGCGTGGCCGACAGCAAAGCGGCGAGTGCCATGAAGGCCATCGAGGCGTAGAAGGCCGCGTGCAGGCCCGTGGTGAAGGCGGCGGCAAGGTGGCCGTGCAGGGTCGTCGTGCCGACGAAGATGGCAAAGGCCAGGTGCTTGGAGATCGAGCGGGAGGCGACGAGGATCGCCACCGAGAACGAGAAGACCATGCCGATGTTGGCGAAGGTCCGAAGCATCCCAGAGGAGATACCGAACACCTCCGGCGGTGAGGCCTTCATCACCGCCGAGTTGTTGGCGGGGAAGAAGGAGCTCGCCCCGATCCCGTTTACGACGCTAGCGAGTACCACCAGCCACAGCCCGCTCCCGGTCGAGAGCTGCGCGTACAGCAGGAGGGCGATCACCTGGATGGCGAGCCCGACGGTCGCGGGAATGACAGGTCCCAACCGGTCGGCCATGCGGCCCGCGTAAGGTCCGACGCCCGAGCCGACCACGTAACCGGGTACCAACAACAACGAGGCGTGGATCGGGGAAAGCCCTCGGGGGCCTTGGAGGTACATGATGACCAGGAAAAGCACGGCGAAGTTGGCGAGTCCCTGGAACAAGGCGGCGAGCAACGAGGGTGCGAGCGTCGGGATCTTGAACAGGGACAAGTGGAGCATGGGCTCGGCCTGCCGCAGCTCGACGACGACAAAGACGCAGATGAGAACGGCCCCGCCGATCAGGTAGCCGGCAACCGATGCGTCGAAACTGGACGTGGCCAGGGTGGTCATGGCCCAGAGCACACCGAAAAGCCCGAGGCCGAGGGTGACCATGCCCGCGAAGTCGAAATGGCGCCGGGCCCGTTTGCCGTGATCGTGAAGCACCCTCGTGGCCAGTACGAGCGCGGCCGTGCCGATCGGCACGTTGATCCAGAAGATCCAGCGCCACGAGATGTACGTGACGATGAGGCCCCCGACCACGATCCCGAGGACTGCCCCGAGGCTCCAGCCGATCGAGTTGTAGCCGTAGGCACGGCCGCGGCGCTCGGGCGGGTAGAGATCGGCGATCACAGCACCGCTGTTCGCGGTGACGAAAGCTCCACCGATGCCCTGAAGGATCCGAAAGCCGATTATGGCCGACTCGTTCCAGGCGAGCGCGCAGGCGAGCGAGCCGAGGATGAACACGAGAAAGCCCATCTCGTACATGCGCACCCGGCCGAACATGTCCCCGAGCCGGCCGACCTGGGTTGCGAGCAGGGTTATGACCAGCAGGTAGCCGATGACGACCCAGATGACTGACGAGAGAGCCACGTGCAGCCCGCGTTCGATCTCCGGCAGGGCGAGCACGACGATTGTCGTGTCGACGGCCGTGATGAGCACACCGGTCATGACCACGACCATGGCCAGGCCAGTGTGGGACGTGATCCCGGGCTGGGCTGCAAGGTTCCGTGGCACCGCCGTCGGTTCCTTGTTCATGACGAGGATCTCGGTCTCCGCAAACCGGCGGCGGTTGGTCGCTCGCCTCGGCGCGAAGGCCGCCGCGCCCGTGTTCGGCTCTCAGTCACGTTGCTGTGGCGAACCGGGCGTCGCCTGGACGGAGGCTTAGGGCCTTCGTCAGATCTCGGTTTGCGAGCCTGCCGGGGACAAGCGGACGTGGCAGGCTCACATGACCACTCTCGCGAGATCAGACAGGAGCGTCAAGCCGGCCCCCTGCGGTCGGTGTCCGTGCCGAGCCGACGGGGGAGCAGCCCTACTGCTGGTAACCCTCGACAATCTCAGGCGGCCGGGGGCTCGCAGCCGTGATGTCCTGGTTGAACTCTCGGCGAGCACGCCGTTGCCGCAGGAGGTCCCAAGTCTGATCGAGAGCCTCCCGGAGCTCGCGCAGGCGCTGGTCCTGCTCGGGGGTCGCGCGGGTCCCGATGTGGCCTTCCTCGAGCTCGCGTTCTTCCGCGACGAGATCGGCGATGCGCTTGTGGAGCTCTCGGTCGTTCATCGGTCTCTCCCTGGTCGGTTTCTGGTCACGATGTCGAACATTGCCCGAGCTGCACCCTGCGACTTCTAGGGCTTGCCTGCTTCGCCGAGGAGGGGTGCAACTTCCTCGGCGATGAAGCGAAGATGGTCGAGATCGGAAAGGTCCAGGATCTGGAGATAGATCGTCGTTGCTCCAGTCGCGCCGTATAGCCGGAGTCGCTCGGCCACTTCCGCCGCGGTGCCGGTGGCTCCGTTGCGGCGAAGCTCGTCGACCTCGCGCCCGATGGCGGCCGCCCGAGCAGCGATCGCGTTGTCGTTGCGACCCGCACACACCACTACTGCCGCGGATCTGCGGATCGTCGAAGGGTCACGGCCTATGCGGACGCACGCATCGTCCAGTGCAGCAAACAGGCTGGCGCAGTGCTCTGTGGGGGCGAACGAGACGTTGCACTCGTCGGCGAAACGAGCCGCGATGGCCGGGGTACGTCGCAGGCCTTTGCCTCCGACGATGATGGGCGGTCGCGGTCTTTGGGCCGGCTTGGGAAGGCCAGCATTGTCCACGATCTGGTAGTGCGCGCCCGAGAACGAGTAGTGACCCTGTTCGGCCGCCCACATACCCGACACGATCTCGAGCTGTTCCTCGAGCCGATCGAACCGCTCGCCGACCGCGGCGGGGAACGGAATGCCAAAGGCGCGGTGCTCCTCCTCGAACCACCCTGCGCCGAGCCCGAGCTCGACCCGGCCGCCGCTCATCGCGTCCACCTGAGCGACGATGACGGCGAGCTGCGCAGGGAGCCGGAAAGTCGCCGCGCTCAAAAGAGTCCCGAGGCGGATCCTCTCGGTATCTCGAGCCAGGCCGGCGAGGGTTATCCACGCGTCGGTCGGACCGGGTCGCCCGTCTACCTCACCCATCTTGAGGTAATGGTCCGAGCGGAAGAACGCGTCGAACCCGCACTCCTCGGCGCAACGGGCGACGGCGAGCAGCTGTTCATAGCTCGCGCCCTGCTGGGGCTCAGTGAAGATACGCAGTTTCAATGTTGCCTCCTGCAAACGGGGGAGCCTGACTCAGTTGTCGACCCACCGGGTCGGAACGGGATCTGTACAAGCGCGAGGCAGCGGGGGACAGGCGCTCACGTCACTCGAGGACGCGCACGCACAAGATAGGGGGCAGGTAGGACGTGACGAGCCGCCAGGACTCACCGGAGTCCACCGAGGCGAAGACGTGCCCGGACTTGGACCCGAACACGAGCGGGCAGGGCTGGCCGGCGCCGACGGTGAACGCATCGCCCAAGACGGTGACGTGCGCGTTGCTACGCGGAAGGCCTTCCGACAACGCCTCCCAGCTGAGGCCGCCGTTCGTCGTTCGGTAGACGCGGCACCGGCCTTCGGGCGTAAAGGGGTAGACGTCTGACTCGAGAGGTACTACGTAGGCGGTGTCAGGCTCTTCGGGGTGGGAGACGATGGGGAAGCCGAAGTCTGAAGGAAGGCCGTCGGGCTCGCCGACATGGCCGACGGACTCCCAGTGGTCACCGGCATCGACGGATCTGTAGATACCCGAGTGGGTCTGTGCCCATAGGACGTCGGGGTCCAATGCGTCCACAGCAAGCTTGTGCACGCACTGGCCGGACTTGGGCAGCGCCCCGGGCCGGAGCCGGGCCTCGATGCCTTGGTTGCGGGCCTGCCACGTAGTCCCGTTGTCGTCCGAGCGATATACGCCAGCGGTGGAGACCGCGACGATGACGCGGTCGGGCCGCTCCGGGTGGGTGACCACCGAGTGCAGGGCGAGCCCTTCCGAGCCAGGCTCCCAACCTGGCCGGTCAGGGTGCTCCCAAAGGCCGGGGACGAGCTCGAAACTGTCACCGCCGTCGTCGGAGCGGAACAGTGCCGCCGGCTCGACTCCCGCCCAGACGGTCTCGCTCGCGGCGGGCCTCCGATCGGCATGGAGGTGCCACAGCGAGGCGACGGCGGTTTCCGCGTCAGCCGGGAACGCCACCTGTCGCGCCCCCGGTTCGTCCCAGGCGAGCCCCCCGTCGTCGCTCACACGAACGCATGGGCCTAAGCGGGGGTCCGTGGTGGCCGCGAGAAGGCGGCCGCTGGGGAGCTGCGCAAATGCCAGCACGGCATTTGCGGGCAGCAAGGGCCCGTCCACGGTGCTGTCGCTCACGAAGAAGAGTCCCTTGGTGGTGCCGATCGCCACAGCGAGGTGGTCGACGGCTCTGGCGCGGAACCTCGAGTTGGTCACAAAAGTCACGCGCAGAGTATGTACCTGATGCGGGTGTCTCCGCTCGCCTGTTTCAACATCGTGCCCTGTCGGCGACGTTAGGTTCTGGGAGGTGGATTCTTCTGTCGAGGGGATCGTGGCCGTGGGCGACCATCGGGGCCGCAGGCTCGGCTTCCCGACGGCCAACGTCAGGATCGGTACGGACGTGAATCTGGCTGACGGTGTCTATGCGGGCGTGGTCGAGCTCGAGGACGGCACCAGGCATCTCGCCGCCGTCTCGGTCGGTCGCCGTCCCCACTACTACGCGGCAGGCGAGAGGCTTCTCGAGGCGTACCTTCTCGACTTCGACGCAAACCTCTACGGCGAGAAGGTCCGTGTGGAGCTCGGGACGCGTCTGCGAGACCAGCTCGGCTTTCGCACCGAGGACGAGCTCGTCGCACAGATAACGAGCGATGTCGAAGCCGTCCGGTCCTTGCAAGGTTGAGCGACTGACAACGCGGTTTCGTCCGTCTGGCGGGGTGAGGCCAGGGGACGCG
>Ga0326727_10028834_pt1 | contig 10055 bp, 9 predicted proteins | sample MB2enrmetagenome_FD_207643 | JGI IMG/M metagenome (GOLD analysis project Ga0326727, IMG submission 207643) | Lab enriched peat soil microbial communities from McLean, Ithaca, NY, United States - MB29MY | ecosystem: Environmental > Terrestrial > Soil > Wetlands > Peat | place: USA: New York...
TGACCGTCGTTGTAGACCGTGAAGGTGATGCCCTGCAGAAGGAATGCCGAATCAGCCAGGCGGCGGCGTTCTTCGAATTCCGCCGGAAGCATGTTGGCCAGTTCTTCGTGCAACGGCGCGTAGTGAGGGCGTAGTTCGCCCTCTCCGGCGAACATTTCGTCGAAGAAGGTCCCGGTCTGGTAGCCGCGGAAGAGGTCATCCCTCACGGCCTGCGGTGTTTGCATCTGCGTTTTTCGGCTCACACTACTGGTGCATCCACTAATCTAAATGAGCGCGCAGCCCCGCCGCCAATCGATTTTTTCCATTGAACGCATAAAGCTTCCGTTTCCGCTAACATGGCGGAAGAGGCGGATGAGCACTCTCGGGCGTTCTTTCGTGACATGGACGGATTGCTTGCGCTTGCCCGAACGCGCGGAGACTGGCCACCGGTACGAATTGCACGATGGTGAGGTGACTCTAGGGTCATCGCCCAGGACGCTGCGCATCAAGCTGCAGAAGCGGATCGAACCGGCCTGCCGATCCAGCAACGACTGTACTTCGCCGCGCACCTGCGCGTCATCCGGGCAGGTCCTGTGCGTTGAGCGCCGGGCGCTGGTCACGTGGCTGCGCCAGCGCCGCCTGATATAACTCCTCGAGTTTCTTCCAGAGATCAGCCCGCACGGGAATTGTCGAAGGACAGTCAGTGCGGATTGCTCTTCGCCGGCTCCGGCAGCCAAATCTTCCCGGTGAGTCTCCGCCGGTTGAACACAATCATGTTCGGGCCGGCATCTGTTTTGAAACTCTGAGCTCGCTATGTCCCCAGGCGAGCAACGGCTTTGATGGCAGTGATACACGGCATAAGGCTTGCCTGCGGGGCGCAAATCCGCGTGGATACCCACAGGGTTGGCGTGTCGTATGGTGGATCAATGGCTGCCTTTAAGATTGGCATCAACATGGCGGGCGCAATCTCGGCTGGAGCGTACACCGCGGGTGTGCTCGATTTTCTGATCGAGGCCCTGGATGAATGGGAAGCGGCTAAGCAGCGCGGCGACGTTGTTCCGCGACATGAAGTCTCGCTCGAAGTTTTCTCGGGCGCATCGGCGGGCGGAATGTGCGCCGCCATCTCCGCTGTGCAGGTACAGCAGGATTTCGATCACATTCGCGATACGAGCCTCACCGGTACGAACAACCGATTCTATGAAAGTTGGGTCAACCGCATAGATATCCGGGAATTGCTTCAGACGGACGATCTCGAAAGAGGCCAGGCCGTGTTATCGCTGCTTGATTCGACGATCATTGCGGATATCGCTCAATACGCGCTTACGCCGGGGCCAGTTAAGGTGCGGCCATATATCTCACGGAACCTAACACTTTTCCTGACGCTGACCAACCTGCGGGGCGTGCCATACTCACTCGATAGCGCGGCTCCCGGGTCGCTCGAAGAATCGACGGCTTTTTACGGCGATCGCTTACGCTTTCAGGCCGTGCAGACGGGTGATCCCCCGCCTGCGCCGCCGGCCAAACCTCTGCCTGTGGGAAGCGCGGGCCAGGGTGCATGGCCGCTGCTTCAACAGGCTGCGATGGCTACGGGCGCGTTCCCCGTTTTCCTCGCGCCACGCGTTCTGAATCGCGACGCCGCTGACTACACGCCGCCGATGTGGGAGACCGCCGGTTCCACGGCTCCGCCGATTAAACCCGACTGGACGCTGGAGAACACCGACACGTGGAAGACGCTGAACGTGGATGGGGGCGTTATCGATAACGACCCGTTCGACCTGGCCCACGACTATCTGGTAGCGCTGAATCCGATCCCCGGCAATCGACAGAATCCGCGTGAGGCTCTGAAGGCAGATCGTTCGGTGATCACAGTGGCTCCGTTTCCAGCGCAGGATCGATTCAATCCTGGATATGAGGCGACGGCACAAGCCGCGGTCATGAAAGCGGTGGGTCGGCTTTTCTCGGCGCTGATCTCGCAGTCGCGATTCTTCGGCGAATCGCTGGCGCTGATCATGACGGGCACGGTGTTCAGCCGGTTCATGATCGCTCCTTCTGACACGACGCTGCCGCCGGGCGCAGCGGCGCTGCAATGCGGGACACTGGGCGCTTTCGGAGGCTTCTTCGAACGCGGTTATCGCGCGCACGATTATGCACTGGGCCGTCGCAACTGCCAGCAGTTCCTGCGAGCGCAGTTCATTCTCCCACAGGGCAACCCGGTTATGGCGCCCGGCCTTGATCCGGATGGCAAAGTGCTGGCCGCCTTCGGAATCGATCCCCCAAATGCAACAGTGGTACCACAGAACCAGCGCTGGATTCCGCTGATCCCGTTGTGCGGAACGGCGGCGGCGGAGGTTCCCCAGCCGGCGCGCGCGTCCATGTCGGACGCCGATCTTGACGGTGTAGTCGATTTGATCGTGAAGCGGTTTAAGGCGGTGGTGCCACTGTTGCTGCCAAAGCTACCGTCGATTGCCGTTCACGTCGCGGATTTTTTCGTTGCGCTGAATGAAAAAGGCGAGTTGAAAAAATACTTGCGGAGCCAACTGCCGTAGCACTTGCGGACCTTGCTCACCTCGGCGTCCAACTCTCCGGTTCTATCACGATCAGAAAACCGGATAAGGAACAATGAACGTGCTCTGTTCCGCCGATCAGGTGCGCATTAACTTCCCCCACGTCACCGACGCGATGGCGACTTAACGCTCCCGATCCGTGGTCCGAGTTGCCGGGCTGAAAGCCAGGGCCGTGCCGCGATCAGTGCGCTTTATGGCTTAAGTTGAGACAGGGCAGCATAAGACGCTACTCGGCTCGCAAGCGACTGTCCAGAGGCCTCCACTACACTTTCCCGATGATTGGCAACCACCAGGAAGTCATCAACTCCGCTCCGAATTCAACCGCCGAAACGCTTGCCGTGCCGATTCAGAGTGTTGGCCTCTCGATGACCCGCCCTTGAGTCACCGCGTGGAAGGCTATGCAGACCACGCCATCTTTCACGCTGGCTCCGAGAAGCTGCTACGTGCCGCAACCTTTCATCCAGGCGGATCGCGTCCGAAGCGTACGCCGACGATAATGGAAGGACACATGCGAAATGGGATTTGCGCCCTGCTTGCGGCTTTCGCACTCTTCGACGCCGGTTGTTCACAACAATCGATTCCCTCTTCATCCGCCGGCGGCCCGCCTTCGCAAACAGCGATGGATCGCGACTTGTTCGAGATCGCCATTCCTCAACTGCAGGCGCTGTATCGCAGCCACAAGTACACGGTGACCGAGGTAGTGCGATGGCACCTCGCACGGATCGGGAAGTACAACGGGATCTATCGGGCGGTGCAAAACGTGGACGAACCGGGCGCGCTCTCCACGGCCTTGCGCGAAGACGCGGAAGCGAAGGTGGGCGGGAACGGTTTTACCACTGGCCCCCTGTGGGGCGTCCCGATCGTCATCAAAGCCAACACCAGCGTCAAGGGGCTAATCACCACAGACGGATGGAGCGGCTACAAACTCCCCGGCCATGAACTCGTCGCGCCAAAGGATGCCACCATCGTCGCCAAGCTGCGGGCGGCGGGAGCCGTCATTCTTGGGCAGACGAACATGCCCGACTTCGCGGCCAGCGACACCAATCGAAGCACCGCTTATGGACGCACCGGAAATGCCTATGATGTGCGCTTTAGTCCCGGGGGATCATCCGGAGGCACGGTCACCGCCGTCACCTCAAACTATACGGTTCTCGGTAGCGGGACGGATACAGGGAACTCCATCCGCATGCCGGCATCCACAAGCTCCGTGGTGGGGGTGTTTCCTACCCCCGGCCTGGTGAGCACCGCGGGCATCGCGCCGCTCGATTGGTTGCTCGACAACACGGGCCCCATCGCCCGCGATGTCACCGACGCCGCGATCGCATTGAGCGTCATGGCGGGGGAGGACCCCCTCGATCCGCGCACCGCCGGTTCCTCGGCCAAGGCGCAGCCCGGGCCGTATACCCAGTATTTGAAGGCGGACTCGCTGAAAGGAAAACGTTTCGGTGTTCCCGCCTTCATTCTCGACGGAGCGGGCATCCCGTTTCAGGGCATCCCCGCATCGGAGTCCGACGAGGAGGTCAAGAGGCAGACGGAAGCCTCCCGGCTGCCGCTCCGTCCGGAAACGCGAGAGGCCTTTCTGAAGGCGCTCGATGGCCTTCGCGCCGCGGGAGCAATCGTGGTCTTCGACGGTTCCATCCTGCCCGACAGTTTCGCGTCCATCGTGTCTCGCATCGGCACGGTCCCTTATATCCGCGAAGGCACGGACAAGTTCCTCGCCGAGTTCGGTCCGGCTCAATACCATTCGGTCGAAGAATACCGGACAGCGGTCGGATCGCCTCTGCCCCCCACCATCATCGGCGGTGAGGAATGGCGCGCTGTTGGAATGCCGGAGCCTCCGAAAGGATCGCGGCCGATTCTTCAAACGGTGTTCGAGAAAGATCCGCAAGCGAGCGCCAACGTTTTGGCTCCCCGTCAAAGAGCGCTCGGGGTGTACGAGGAAACGCTTGAGCGGATGCATCTGGACGGATACGTCTATCCCGCGACACAAATGCCGCCTCCCGATGAGACCATGCCGCAGGGGGGCGGGCTCAGCGAAGGTCCTCACAGCCTGACCGGTTGGGTGAATATGATCGACGTTCCCGCGGTGGTCGTGCCCGGCGGATTCTATCCGGGCGGGCTCCCCTTCGGATTGGAGCTATCCGCCCGCCCGTGGAGGGACGGAGACTTGGTCGGTTGGGCGTACGCGTATGAACAGGCTACCCACCATCGCAGGCCGCCTGTCCTGGTGGAAAAGGGACTGCTTCCCGATGCAAGGTGATGCATGGCCGCGCCGTGGTCGCATGAAGGTCTTCGAGATTGGCTCCCAGCGGCGGCGTCGGAATTGAGAGCGATCCGAACTTCAACAAGCTGTCTTCCCGCGATCGCGAACTCCATCTTTGGGCCATGTCGCAGCCCCGAAATCAAATCGCCCTGCGAGCAAACGTGCAGATAACGCCGGGCTGTGTTGCGGAGGCCGACGCAATCACCGAGGAACACCGGCACCCGCCCGGCGACAAGCCGATCGTCGATGTCAGCAAAGATATGGGGCGCGGGCCGATTACGTCAGATTACAGACCGAGCTATTGTCCCTTTCTCAAAACGGCAAGGAGATCATTGCGCAGGGGAGTGGACATTTCGTCATCATTGCAGGCCCGGCGTTGTCATAGATGCAATCAGCCAGGTGGTGCGTTCGGTCCGCAATAACGCGGAGCTCCAGAGCGCACGACAGCCCTCAGCCCCAGTCTGTAACGTCCCTTGGAAATGGTCATGATGCCCGAGGTTCGCTACCGATAACCCGAGATAACGTCCCAAGGGGATCTATTGGATTGACTTTCAGCCTCGCCCATTCACAGACGCATCCACGCGAAGAGCGCCCTGATTAGCCGGCTCCACACGGAAGGTAGACGTCGAGCGCCCGTTAGGAGCAGTCGAACCGATAGCGATCAGATGTAGTCGGATGTACAATCGATACGGCGACGGCAGCAAAACGCTGGTCCTGGTCAATGGACAAGGAAGCGTGCCGAATGGCGATTCGGCGCGTGAGGTCTAAGTCATGAAGCTCTCCACAACAATTGCCATCCTGGGTGCGGTATTTCTGCCCGGTGCATTCGGGCAGGAAACATCGATGAACAACATCACCGGGATGGGATACCTATATCCTTCAACGATTGTGGCTCCCGGACAACTGATTACGGTTTTCCTGGAAGGGAATCCCCAGGGCGATATCACTGCCACCGTATCGGGGCTCCCAGCGCCAGTGTTGGAAGTGCGCCCGGGGTCTGGCTGCCCGTCCTCGACACTCTGCTCCTCCCTGACAGCCATCACCATCCAGATTCCTTATGACATAGAGCCGGGGTGCGCCTTATATCCGCCGGTGTGCAACGTTCTGCTCTTGGCGGCATTGACCGTGACAGTGAACGGCATTGCGGGAGCGCCGATTGGCCTGACCCCGGCGGCTGATCGCGTTCATATTCTGACTGCGTGCGACACCGTGGTCCCTGGGGCCAGCGGATCCGCGCCATCCAACGGATTGCCTTGTGCGCCCCTCGTGACGCACGCCGATGGATCGCAAGTCACGTCGGGGAATCCGGCAGTGGGCGGGGAGGAGATGGTCGCCTATGCAGTCGGGTTGGGATTGACCACTCCGCCCGTTCCGACCGGGCAATCGGCGGCCACGGCAACGCCGACGTCTGAGGTTTTCATCCTCGATTTCAATTTCCGGCCGAACGCGCTGGCCACCCAACCAATGCAGCCGCCGTGCTCCTGCCCGGCCTCGGAGCGATGTCCGTGTCCGACAGCTCCTATTCCGGTCTACTCGGGTCTCACACCGGGGTACGTCGGACTCTACCAGATCAACTTCATCGTGCCAGCATCACCTGTGGACATGCAGCCCTGCTCCGGCACGGTGTACTCCAACCTGACCGTGAGCGTGGGCGGGTTTGCCTCATTCGATGGTGCCGGGATCTGCGTCGCACCGCCACCTGACGCAAGCACTTCCGGCCGCCGCGCACGCGTCCCCGCCGGGGATTAAGACACGCACTGAGGCCACGACTCCTGGGAGCAAAGGTGGCTACCGTTATTGCCCCATATCGTTCCAACGACGGGCGCGGCCACGCAAAACTTCCTACAACAGGACCTCAGGGGAGTGATCTCCCAGAATGCCGTTCGAGACCGCGTGCCTGACCCCCGGTGCGAAGTCATATGTGTTGCATCGGGAGCCCTTCGCGCAACCGTTGCTAAAGCCGGCCCAGTTCTCGGTCGATAGAAACAGTGAAGGTCTAGGGGAATATGCCTGTCCGCGCCAGCTGCTACGGTGGCACCTGGAAGCTTCGGGGCATTTCGTGTGCGCACTGTCGCGTCGCGCAGCACTGCGACCGCGACGGCAGCCACATCGATTTCAGGATTTTCGATTCGACATTGAGGTCCGGCCAGCACTGTCGCGTGCCGAAACGCGTGATGATATTGTGCCTGACGATTGCCTTCACCACAAGCGCAGGTGAGTTGCCTGGCACGTGGACTGGCCCCTATCCCCCGTGTGACGGTTACGCTGAAGTTCTGAAGCGGGAGCCCATGAACCTCGGCGTCCGGTTTTCGACGTCAAACCCAAAACTGACAATGGAGTTTGCGCGTGCCATGAGCTTCTGGGCCAGCGTCCTTGAAATGAATTGGCACGAGGAGAATAGCCGGGCTTGCGCGATTCAAGTCGTCGACGGTGATCTCAGCCTTTTCAGGCCCGGCGAAGTCGCCCGCGCCCAGTTCCCTGGCACAGCCACGTTTCAGGGCTGGATCGCCTTCAATCCAGGAGTGTCCTTACCGGCGAATGACCTGTTTCTGACTGCCGTTCACGAACTGGGACACCTGCTGGGGCTGCCGCACAGTTCCAATCCGTCATCGGCTATGTTTTTCCTGGCTCTCGATGGTCCGGTGTTCCTCGATAGCGCCGACCTTGCGGCCCTGGCGGCTCGGCACCATCTGCGGGTTGCGACTGGCACCGGCGAAGTCACCAAATCGGCCTTTCAGGCGTGGAGACGTGTGTCGCCCTGAGGGTTTCATTACGAGTAACGCATCGCCACGCAGTCGATCGACGGGTGTCGCCAACACGACAGATTCGCAGGACCGGCTTCCGGGCAGCAGAAGCCCGAGAAATCCGGTTCGAGGAAGTTGGACATTGAGCGAGTCGCGGACCGGATACTCCTGTGAAATGGCGCTCACGTCACAGCTCATCCAAACCCACGTCGATGTCGTGAGCGGGACATCACAGGAGCAATCTCCCAGAATGCCGATTCAAGGGAGTTGCGACCACCGGTCACGATGAGTTGCGGGTGCCGTCATGAAGCCCGCGCAACTGTGTCGCTCGGGAGCCGCGCTCGGTCCTTCGTACAGTCCTTCTCGTGTCCTGTCCGTGACGACTGGCAACTTGCAGGGATCGTCCCAGCGGCCCCTAACCAGGAGGGACATCTCGTGCGCGCGGGGCGCTGGAAGCCGACTGCTGGCTCAAGGACGGTTCAACCAGCTCTTGCCTCGCTCGTCGCCAAAGAGCGTCAGGTATTGGTCCTTCAGGCGATTGTGCTCAATTCCAGTCGAAAAGGCACCTTGAGCGCGTTCGGGACGTTGCAGTCCCCCGCAAGCAAGCCCTGTATCGGGGATTCCGCCCTACGCTGAACTCACCAGACCGCGATTATCGTAATTGCGTTCGTACCAGGCAAGATATTCGCCTGACTTGACTCTCTCCACCCAGCCCGCGTTCTCGCGATACCAGCGGACGGTGGCTCTGAGCCCTTCCTCGAAACTCATCCTTGCCTGCCAGCCCGTTTCCCGGATCAGTTTCGCGCTCGATAAGGCATAGCGGCGGTCGTGCCCAGGCCGATCGGTCACGTGCCGGATGAGCGTATCGGGACGTCCGATCTCGCGCAGGATCGCGCGAACCACATCGATATTCGGCAGCGAACGGCTGCCGCCTACGTTGTAGATCTCGCCGTCTCGGCCTTTCGCAAGCACGGCCAGAATCGCTTCGCAGTGATCCTCCATGTACAGCCAGTCCCTGATCTGCTGCCCGTCTCCGTACACCGGCACCGGCTTGTCTTCCATCGCGTTCGAGATCATCAGCGGGATCAGCTTCTCGGGGAATTGATAAGGCCCGTAATTGTTCGAGGCGCGCGTCACCACCACCGGCGTGCGATATGTCTTCCAGTACGACAACGCGAGAAGATCCGAGCCGGCCTTGGTCGCAGAGTACGGGCTGCTCGGCTGCAGCGCGAATTCTTCGGTCGCTTCGGCGGGCGATTCGATGCTGCCATACACTTCGTCGGTGGAAACATGCAGGAATCTGGAAGTGCGGTGTGTCCGTGCCGCCTCCAGCAACGTAAATGTGCCGCGCAGATTCGTCTCAAACACCGGCGCTGGCGATAGAATGCTGCGGTCGACGTGCGATTCGGCGGCAAAATGAACGATAGCATCAGGACGGAAATCCGATATTGCTTCATCCACCAGCGCCGCATCGGCAATGTCGCCGCGCAGGAACCGGTAGCCGGGATTGCTGCTGACCTCCGCCAGATTCTCCAGATTCCCGGCGTAAGTCAGCTTGTCCAGATTGAGGATTTCAAACCCGGCGTCCTTCCCCAGAGCAAGACGAATGAAGCACGAGCCGATAAATCCCGCGCCGCCCGTGACCAGGAGCTTCACTTGTGTTGCTGCTCCCAGTCGTAAGCAATCGCGGGATCGTCGTAGCGAATGCGGCCCTCGTCTTCGGGATTATAGAGGCGACTGGTAACATACACGAGCACCGCCGGGTCTGCGCCAATGACTTTATATCCGTGCCCTACGCCCGGAGGAATGCTCAGCCCCCAGGGCCGCAACGTGCCAACGTACAACGTGTTCTTCACACCCCACGTTTCCGACCCGCGCCGCAAATCCACTAAAGCCACCTGGAGCATCCCCGCTACCGGAACCCAATAGTCGGTTTGATGCCGATGGTGGTGGAACGCCTTGATCGTCCCCGGATAGCTCAGCGCCGACGACACCTGGGTCGCGGACGGCTCGAAACCCGCCACCTTGCCCTGCCCGATTCGCGCTACTTCGAGAAACCACCCGCGGTCGTCGGGCCATAGTGCGAGCGGCTGCACGGAAACGCCGGCGATCAACTTGGGGGAATCGGGCGCGACGATAACCGCGCCGATCCCCGGCTCACAATGCGGAATCGCGATATCGGCTATCGGCACGGCAGCCGTGGCCGGTTCAGACATTTCCGGCACGACCATTTCCACGGAGAGTTGTTTTCACTCATTCCATTATATGGACCGAGGCGGCTACTCAGATTCGCCGCCCAAGGCCGCCTTCGGCATAACCACTATGATTGGGAGATGAAGAGGGCCTCCGGCGCATTCTCGCCTGTCGTCGCGGTGAATCGTAAAGCGGCGAAGCCGATGCACAAGCAGATCTACGACGGCTATCGGGAAGCCATTCTCCGCGGGGATCTCCGGCCCGGCCAGCAGATTCCCTCCACTCGTGTGCTCGCAGCGGAGCTGGGCATCT
>Ga0326727_10028835_pt1 | contig 10055 bp, 6 predicted proteins | sample MB2enrmetagenome_FD_207643 | JGI IMG/M metagenome (GOLD analysis project Ga0326727, IMG submission 207643) | Lab enriched peat soil microbial communities from McLean, Ithaca, NY, United States - MB29MY | ecosystem: Environmental > Terrestrial > Soil > Wetlands > Peat | place: USA: New York...
GCAATTGCAGAGATCCAAGTTTGTGGCACCCCCGCTTTCTCGTCGTATCGTTTCAGTTTCCCATCCTTGAAATTCAACAGGGCTCCTGTCTGGCTAACCCAGATACTGCCGTCTCGTGATGCAAAAGCAGACCCGGCAGGAATACTGAGATTTCCGTATTTAATGAACTTGCCATCCTTCAATCGGGTCATTATTGGTCCATCATCAGCAAAGAAGTAAATGCTGCTGTCCCGCGCCTCGACAATGCTCGTAACATTGTCGCTTGCTAAACCTTCACTCGTTGTGTACGTAGTTATGTTTGGATCCTCGAATTGATCCAACCCATTTGAGGTGCCAACCCAAAGGCTGTGTTCACGATCTTCCGCAAACGAAAACACATTATTATCAGTAAGGCCGCCTGAGCTCATGAAACTCGTCCATGCACCGTCCGTGAATCGATTGATCCCCTTTTGGGTTCCGACCCAGAGGTTACCGTCACTGTCTTCGCAGATAGCCAGGATTCGATCATTCGTAAGGGCATTCGCTGTTGTATAGGTTGTCGCTTTCCCGTCCATGAATCGCGCCAATCCACCATACGTCCCGACCCACATATTCCCTTCTCGATCTCCAAAGACGTTCAGGACAGAGGGGTAGGGCAACCCTTCTCTCAACGGAGTTACGGTCGGGTTTGTGGAGCCATCATCGTAAAAGATTCGGACTCCATCCACGGTGCCAACCCAGATTCGACCCTGTGGATCCTCGGCAATACCGTTAATAAAATTCTGATCCAAAACTATTTGGCTGAATCTTCCATCCTTGAACAGAAAAAGGCCATTGTTCACAGCCATAAGAAGGTGTCCGGCCCGAGTTTCAAAGAAGCCACGTACATGCGTGCTATAGAGACCATTCCTCGCATCATAGCTTGACATTCTTCCGTCTTTGAAAACTCTCAGCCCAACAGATACCGTCCCGATCAAGAGACTACCGTCACGCGTTTGGTACAATGTGGTGATCGGTTCGTGGGCATTGCTGTCCTGAGGATCGATGTTAACTTCGGTAAAAGTGACGCCGTCAAAACGGAATAATCCGGCCGAGGTGCCGAGCCAGAGATAGCCATCGCGCGTTTGAAGGATTGCACTCACTCCGTTTACGGGGAGCCCACTCTGGAATGTCCATGTATTGTGTACATACTGGGCGATGGATCTGTGACGGTCAAGAGCGAGAGCAGACGATAACCCAGCAAAGGAAACCAGCAACAACAATCCGCAGAACCAAATATGTTTGTTCACAAGTCTCACAATCCGAATCGCAATCTTAATATACGCACCTATCTAGCGCTAATCAGTATATCGGCACATTTTCATAAAACGTTAAGGCTCGGTTTTGACGATAGGCGTTCTTGTGTATTCTTCACATTGAATCAGATCGGAAAGAGCGGATAGGATGCGAGGGTTGAAGGGTTAAGAGATGTGAGGAGCATCGGGTTTGAATTACTCTAACCACAAATAAAATTATTGTCGTCTTGGTTCAGAATTTTCTCAAAAGCGTAGCAACGCTAACGCGAGTTAGACCCGTGTTTTCGCCTTGGAAGGGCATCATCGTTGCTTATAGTCATCTCTTAAAGGGTATTCCCCGGACAAAATACCCATAGGTGCCCATCTATACATCCATGGTCGTCAAGAATCATTTTGCGTACGCTGGAGCTACTCTTCGTTCTTTTCTCCCTTTTCACGCGGGAAACCCGGGTATAGTTTCGCATAACAATCCGGACAAATTCCGTGAGAAAACTGCACATCGGCGTGAGTCTGGATGTACTTTTCCAAGATTTCCCAATACCCCTCGTCATCACGTATCTTCTTACAGTTAGAACAAATCGGGATCAAACCTCCGAGAGTTTTGATATTGGTCAGGGCTTCTTGAATTCGCTCATTAAGTACTTTCTCTCGCTTCAACAATTGCCAAACACGTATGCGGTAAACTCCAAAGATGACTCCACCTACCATCACAAAGAGCAACGTCAAGAACCAGTATGTTTGATAAAAGTGAGGCTTGAGTTCGAAGCGAAAATTTGCTCCGGTGCTGTTCCAGACCCCATCGTCGTTACACGCTATGGTTAGAAACTCATAATTCCCCGGTGGTAGATTCGTGTAATAAGCCACCCGTCTTGTGCCAGCATCTACCCAATCATGGTCGTAGCCCTCGAGCTTATATTTGAACTTGACCCTCAAAGGAACATTGAAACTCAAAGCAGTATAGTGGAACTCCAACTTGTCAGTCCCGGCAGAAAATGCCGCGAATTCGTTCGTCGGCACTGTACGTTCGTCAGCAACAACTTCTTCGATCAGCACGGGCGGGGGAAGCTCGTTCTTTGGGAACTCTCCAGGGGTGATTACCATGGCTCCTTTCTCCGTGGCAAACAAAATGTTTCCATCGTATGCCTTCAAGCCGGAGGGATATCCCCGGTTAAAAGATGGATTGGCTTTCACGCCATCGGCAGATGAGTAAACTATCGAATGTATCTTTTGAATCTTGCCCGCAGCAAAGTCTTCGAGTTCCTGGCGTTTGACGTATCCTATCCCTTCACCACTGCTCAGCCAAATATTACCATGGTTGTCTCCTAAGACGCAATCAATTTCGTTGGAGAAAAGTCCGACACTCGTATTGTAAAACGTGAACTTACCATCTTTGAAAAGAATGAGTCCGCCAGGCGTTGAGCTGATCCACAGTCCTCCCTGCGGATCGTCGTAGAATGAAGAGATCCAGTCCGTGGCAACCTCTTCTCGCTCCGTGAAGGTAGACAATACTCCATCTTGTATCCTTGATAAACCATCTCCCCTACCTACCCACATTGTGCCGTCTTTCTGAGGAAGAAGACATACTATGTAATCATCCTTGGGATATTCCTTTCCGTCTTTCAGCAGGTACGGTACCGCGTGTCCATTAATTAACCTGAAAAGCCCGATGTGGTCCACATAAAATATCAAACTCTTATCGTCTTCCGTAATCGCGGATATCCACTTTGGCGGGATACCCGCCTTCTCGTCGTATCTCTTGACCTTCCCGTGTCTGAAATTCGCTATTATTCCAGTCTGGCCGCTCCAAACGCTGCCATCTCGCGATGCGAAAGCATTTCCGCCCGGAATATTAAGGTCGGTGTACTTAGTGAATTTGCCATCTTTCAGCTGAGTTATTACTGTGGATTGGTCACTGAAGAAGTAAATACTACTGTCACGCGATTGGACAACGGTCGACACATGATTATCCGCCATCCCGTCATTCGTCGTATATGTAATAATTTTCGGATCTTCAAACTGATTCAGACCGTCGGCGGTACCAACCCATAGGCTGTGCTCACGATCTTCGGCAATCGACAACACTTCATTGTCCGTAAGGCCATCTGAATTTGTGAAATTAGTCCACACGCCATCTGTAAAGCGCTCAATTCCTTTCTCCGTCCCGACCCAGATGTTGCCATCGCGGTCTTCGAAGATTGACAAGCAGCGATCATTAGAAAGCCCATTCGCCGATGAATATGTTGTGACCTTTCCACCGCTGAATTCCCCGACTCCACCATATGTCCCGACCCACATATTACCTTCCCGATCCCCAAAGATGTCGAGGACGGAAGGATAAGGCAGTTCTTGTTTTAACTTGGTAACGGTTGGATTTGTTGATCCATTATCGTCAAAGATTCGAACTCCATCTGGCGAACCAACCCAGATCCTGTTCTGCGGATCTTCTGCGATGCCGTTGATAAAATTCTGGTCTAGGTTTATCTGGTCGAATTTCCCGTCCTTAAACAAGAACAGGCCGATGTTAGCAGCCACGTAAAAGCGTCCGGCACGACTTTCAAGAAAACCACGAACACCCGTGTTAAGGAAACCGTTCTTCGAATCATACCGCAACATTTTTCCGTTTTTGAGGACTCTCAGCCCACTGGATTTCGTCCCAATCCATAGGCTGCCATCGCTCGTTTCACACAATTTGTCGATTGTCTCATGTGCTTTGTTATCTTCCGGATTGGTACCTATCTCGGTATAACTGACTCCGTCAAAACGGAACAATCCAGCCGAAGTGCCAAGCCAAATGTATCCGTCGCGCGTTTGAAGGACTGCATTTACTACGTCTGCAGGGAGACCGCTCTGGAATGTCCATGTATTATGGACATACTCCGCGATGGACCGGCGATGATCGAGAGCAAGGGCAGACGACGCCGATGCCAGGCAAACCAGCAGTAAAAGTCCTACAGACCAAATATGTTTGTTCACGAAGCTCGCGATCTGAATCACATTTTTATCCTCTTCACCAATCATATAGTCGGTAAGATTACAAAAGACTTTAGCACTCACGTCACATCATCTTCACATGCCGTTATTCTCTTTACCAAATTGGGTGTGAAAACTTCGACAGACCACTGAGCCAAGCGGCTGCATCCAAGATTAATCAAACCTCGTCTAAGTTACTATGGCTGCAATGGGAAGCCTTTTTGAATTCAGGATTTTCTCTAAAGCGAAGTAGCGCTAACGGGAGTTGAACCCGTGTTTTCGCCTTGAGAGGGCGACGTCCTGGGCCACTAGACGATAGCGCCGGGGAAAATTCTAAATTGTAAGTTCTTAATTCTAAATTCAAAGACAGCCTGACAATTCAAAATCTAAAATTCACAATTTAAAATTTCAAGAATGCTGCCCGGCTAGGGCTCGAACCTAGACTTTTCTGATCCAGAGTCAGACGTGTTGCCAATTACACCACCGGGCAATACAAAGTTTCTACGGTCTTGGAAACTTGTAGATAGAATTTAATTCCTGACAACCAATTTCCCAAGGCATCACAGAATGAAGTAGGTTCTGCCTAAACTCGTCCGGATTCCACGAGGCAAGGGCAATGCAGATCTCAAAGAGGAGAAATCACACATTTTGGTTTTTCATCTCAGCCTGGCTAATTTTTCCAGACTAAAATCAAGTAGGACGAGCTTCAAGAAAGGTACTTTCGCTTTCTTTCTCGAAACATCCTCCTCGTCCTGCTAAAATTCCGCTTCAATCCCGACAACAGGCAGCAATGCAAACTGGTACACATTCTCTGTCGTGCCATATCTGCCGATCAAGCCGAGGGTTGTTCTCGCGTCATGCAGTGCAACGTACCGAGTCCCCAAACCAGGTCAAGAGCATGGATTCCTATAACGGGTCTATCATGGATCAACTCCGCAATAATTCCAAGAGCTTCCCCATCATTCGGGTCATCAAACGTCGGGACAAGAACGGCGGCATTTGAAATGTAAAAGTTTGCATAACTCGCAGGAAGTCTTTGTCCTTTGAAAAACACAGACTCCGGCATCGGAAGGAACGCGGCTTCGGGCTTAGTGCCATCTTCTAGCTTAAAATCCTGTAACCGTTCTCTGTTCTCCTGAAGCGCTCTGTAATTCTCGTCTCTGAAATCTTTCTCCTGAACAAGAAGCAGAGTTTTTGAATTCACGAACCTGCAAAGGTCATCCACATGCCCATGAGTGTCGTCACCCGCTATCCCTTTTCCAAGCCAGAGAACATTTACAACTCCGAGATAATTTCTGAAGACTTCTTCATAATTTTGTTTCGTGAAGCCGGGGTTTCTCGGTTGAGTTTTTTCATCCAACAGACATTCTTCCGTGGCAATCAGTGTTCCGTTCCCGTTCGTGTCAATCGCTCCGCCTTCGAGAACGACATGTGTTCCATCATGTTCCGGAATAAAGTTTGAAAAGCAGAATTTCTTTGAAATGAATTCAGGAAGTTTCCTGTCCTTTTTGTAATCTGAGTATTTCGCCCAGCCATTGAATTTAAAGCTGACCTGTGCGATTCCATGTTGATTCTTCACAAACAGCGGTCCCGAATCCCGCGTCCAGCCGCGGTCCGTTTTTAGTATAGGAAATTCGAGATTGGCCAGATCCACATTTGCAGATTTCAGTACGGCGCGCGCTTGTTTCTCATGTTCTCTTGATTCGACAATTATTCTTGCTTTCTCACCTTGGGAGATTCTTTTTGCGATCTCAGCATAGACCCACGGGATCGGAGAAAACTTTCCTGGCCAGTCAGATCTGTTGTGCGGCCAGCCGAGCCATGTTGCTTCATGGGGTTCCCATTCGGCGGCAAGACGGTAATCAAGTTGAGCAGGAAAGATTTTTGGATCGTGAATTTTGAATTAACTCCCTAAAAATCTTTGTTTGATCCCATCATACGCGTCAATCCTTCTGTCGCGGAGAAACGGCCAGTTCTGCCTGATGTACTCGATCCTCTCCAAATCAATCTCAGCCAAAAGTATCTCTTCTCTATCAACAGATGCTTGAGCGATTATCACACCTTGTGGATCTGCCACGAAAGACTGTCCCCAAAATTCTATGCCTGCCCCGAAGGGGTCCATTTGGCCACTCTTTTCGTTTTGTCCCTCCAGCCCGAGGCGATTCACCGCAGCTACATAGACTCCGTTCGCAATTGCATGTCCTCGTTGAACGGTCTGCCATGATTCAAATTGCGCCTTGCCATGCTCCCCTTTTTCGTGAGGGTGCCACCCAATCGCCGTCGGATAAAAAAGAATGCTCGCGCCCTTGAGAGCCGTAAGTCGCGCAGCTTCTGGATACCACTGATCCCAGCAAATGAGCGCTCCGATATCGGCATATTTCGTTTTGAAAACGCTGAATCCTAAATCTCCCGGCGCAAAATAATATTTTTCGTAAAATGCCGGATCGTCGGGGATGTGCATCTTCCTGTAAATGCCCACGATTCCGCCATCGGCATTTATGATTGCGGCAGAGTTATGATAGACCCCGACCGCCCGCCTCTCAAAAACCGGAACGACGATCACAACTTTATTTCTCTTCGCTACCTTCGAGATTGTTTCCGTGGATGGACCCGGAATCGTCTCTGCTAACTTAAAGTTCGATGCGTCTTCGGTCTGACAAAAGTACTGCGATCTGAACAGTTCCGGCAGACAAATGACTTGCGCACCGCTCTTTGCCGCTTTTTCGATCCAAGAAGCGGCCTTCTTCAAATTATCATCGACATTTTTCCCGATCGCCATCTGCAGGAGCCCCACGGTGTACTTTGTGGGCATCTTGGTCTGTTTGAGTTTTTGCTTCATTAGAACACTCGCGCCTGATCCATCAAATTCAGAACAAAATAACAAATGCCGATCAAAGATTTGTGAGATAAGTTTCGGATGAACGGTTGATTGTGAACTGGTGACAAGGATTCCACTACATGCGCTTTCTGATCGCTAACGCTTCTTCTCTGCTCGTAACTGTGATATCCAGATCTCTTAATATTCCATCGCTTATGTCGTATATCCAGCCGTGAACATTCAATTCTCCTTTGTCTTTCCATGCGTTTTGCACAAATGTCGTCTGGGAGACATTCCAGACTTGCTCCATGACGTTAAGCTCACAAAGAAGGTTATGGCGGAGTTTCTCATCGAACATCGCATCTACTTCTACTTTGTGACGAATATATATGTCTCTTACTTGCAGCAGCCAGTTGGCCAAGACACCATTTCCCTCCTCTTCCAGCGCGGCTTTGACCCCTCCGCAACCATAATGCCCACAGACGATTATGTCCCTTATGTTCAGAATTTCAATCGCAAATTGGATAACCGAAAGACAATTGAAGTCTGTGTGCGCAACAATGTTTGCGATATTCCTATGAACGAATATTTCGCCCGGAAGCAAATCCACGATCTCGGTCGCGGGCACACGACTATCCGAACAGCCGATCCAGAGATATTTTGGAGATTGTTGGTTTGCAAGCCGCAGGAAAAACTCCGGATCCTTTGCTTTAAGCTCTTCAGCCCATCGTTTATTATTGACAAACAAATGTCTCAGCGTCCTCATTTGACGATTTCCCTCCCGTTGATAGGATTCACACTTTCCTGGTCGTCATCCCCTTTTCTCGCTTAGCATCGTCCATGACGGCGTTAACGCCGGCATCCAGAATTTCCCAAATACGATCTGTCCAACCCAGATGCTCAGGTTTCATCAAGACAGAGCGAAGGCATGTTATTGTGTCCCAGTCTTTCTCCATTTGATGTGCGAAAAACTCAACTGGCAGTTTTACCAGCGCGATGTGGAGGTTTCGTCTCGCAGCTTCATTGAAAAGCAATCGCGAGAGTTCAGACACTTCACTGACCTTCCTTGCCGCCGGTGCCCAGACCACGATGTCGAGCTCAGGTGGAAAAGCGGTGATGAACCTACTATCGGTTTCAAGCCTTCCGTACAACTTCACCGCTGCTTCTCGTCCTGCACCGAGAGACTTCGAAAACTCACCTTCTTTAATGAGCGGCAAAAACTCTTGCGTTGCCCACAGTCCGACCGCAGAGGCTCCGGCACGAGAACATTCCAGGCTTATCTCGCCGAGATGTAAATCCTTCGAGGTAAAATAAGTGTAAGGAGAGTCATGCTTGTAGAATCTTGCGACCGTCGGATCGCGGAAAATGACGCAGCCGCATCCGTAAGGTTGAAGACCGTGTTTGTGTGGATCGATGACGATGGAATCGACTTCGCCCAGCCTGTCAAATGATGACCTCGTAGCCGGATTCAAGTTATCGACCAGGACAAAGTACCCGCCATAAGCAGCATCCGCGTGAAGTCGAAAGCCGTATTGTTCGCGGAGCTCAAGAATCTGAGGCAAAGGATCAACTGAACCCGTCGCCGTGGTGCCAATTGTCGCGACGACCGTTCCCACATCATTGTCAGTCAAGATTTTTTTCAGCGAGTCTATGTTCATCTTTCCCCTGGTATCGCATGGAACAGATTCGAACTTCAAACCTAGCACACTGCTTATCCGCGAATGCGTGTAATGCGCCTGCTCCGAAGCGACAATCTTCTTGCCTGGAGTAAGCTGGCTCGCAACCCACAATGCTTCCAGGTTTGCCATAGTCCCGCCTCCGGTAAGATGACCGACGTGAGTTTCCCAGCGAAACATTCTTGCAATTTCCGCGACTGCTTCTTTTTCCATCGCAGAGCTTGCCCTTCCACCATCGAGCGCGTGGTTGTTTGGATTGATCCACATCGATAGCATGTAGGCAGCCATGGCGATCGGGTGCGGCGGCTTCAACATCTGGCCGGCATACAGCGGATGAAAATAAGGATAATTGTCCTTGAGTCGCTCGGCAACCTCAAGGATTATTTTCTCAAACTTGATTTTGTCTTTGATCGGAGTTACTGACGGAGGAAGATTAGAGAAGCCTTTTTCAAGTTCGTCCAATGCGGAGTGAAGAATACTAAGTGAATGTCTTTCGAAAACATGAGACGACGGGCTGCTCACCATTCGTGCGCCCACGTTCTTGCTTCTCTTCTTTTGCTTATGCTTCGCCAATCGACTCTCCTTCATTCTGGCAGTTTCCCACCGGACCATTTTTACAAAATAATTTAAGGAGTGCCGAGAAATGAAGCCAATGAAAGCAGCGCATAAAAAAGGCGCCGCCTACTTTGAACTGTGGCTTGGTTGGTCTGGTCTCGTGGAGGCGTTCACAAGCGTAAAGCCTGTGGCTACGCAGCGGCGCTTTTCCCGCGCAAGCGGGATTTCCCCTTTCTTGTTTATAAGCTAATAACCGCATTTTAAGCCAATGTGAAGTTGTGTTTAAGATGAGAATAAATCGCTAGAGAGGGGCACAAGGACAGGGAGAAACCAAGAAAGAGACTGAAAAGGAATTATAACGGTCAATGAAATGGTTATCTTTGAAAGGGATTTTACTTTTTGCCTTTGTTACCCTGTGCCTTTGTGCTTTTTAGAGACGCCTCCTTCTTGAAAATCAACCCGTACATCCATGTGAGAAGAATTGCCAGAAATCCCAATCCTATCATCCACAGAAAATGGAACCAGCCTCCCGCAAGCATCACCAGAAATCCGATCGAGCGAATCGTGTCGGTTCCTCGACCCATGTATTTCTTCACGTATTTACCGAGCCTCGATCGTTTCTGCTTTTCAAAATCCATAAGTCTGATCATGAAGAGTGAAATAATAAGCGGCGGCACGAATGCAACCACGAGTCCTTCGATTATCAGATGGAGCCAGAGCAAGTAAACGGCAAAGAACGCAGCGATAACGTCCGTCGTTAAT
>Ga0326727_10028836_pt1 | contig 10054 bp, 10 predicted proteins | sample MB2enrmetagenome_FD_207643 | JGI IMG/M metagenome (GOLD analysis project Ga0326727, IMG submission 207643) | Lab enriched peat soil microbial communities from McLean, Ithaca, NY, United States - MB29MY | ecosystem: Environmental > Terrestrial > Soil > Wetlands > Peat | place: USA: New York...
TATACCAACGCCGTCCTCGCATGGCTCGACTGGCAGCTCAAGGGCGACGCCAATGCCACCTCCGCCTTCTCCGGCCCCAACTGCTCCCTCTGCAAGGATCCCGACTGGTGGATCGACTCCCAAAACCTCCCGTAAGAACGGATGAAATCAGATTTCGGGTGCCCCGTCCTAGCTTGCTAGGGCGGGGTTCGGGTGCCCCAGGTCTCTCATCTGAGACCTGGGATACTTGTGTTGTCTGTTCTTGTTCGTCATTCTGGCGCAGCCAGAATCTCCGTATTTGCCTTTCTTGTTTGTCATCCCCGTAGGGGATCTGCTTCTGTTTTTGTTTGTCATTCCGTAGCGCAGCGCAGGAATCTGCTTCTGTTTTTCGCACTGTTCTCAATTCGCGCTCGGCCGCTCCACCTTGTCGATCACAATCACATCCACCTGCGCCTTCACCGCCTCCAGCTTCAGCCCATCCTGCTCCTGCACCGCCGTAAACAACCCCGGCGCGGCATTCGGGTCACTGCTTCCCGTCTCGTCGAACGACCACCGCAGGTTGAAGTCGTACTTCCCCACAAGCCCGGTCTGGTCCACAATCGGCCTGTCCAAAAAAAACTGCATGCACATCGCAAAATCCGCCATCGACATATTCTTGAACTTCATCGCAAGTTCTGTGCCGTGTTGTTCCGCGTCCTGGCTGGGCATACCGATCAGGTCGCCAACGCTTTTGGTCAGCTTCGGCCCACTCTTTCCCACTGTGATCGCGTAGACAGAGAGCTCCTTCTTCTCCCGATGAAACGTCATCATAAGACGGTCCGCCAGCAGCTTCTTAACCATCCCCTGCTGTTGCTTAAGGCTTGGAGTGCCCTCAATATCCGGCACGCCGTCGATATCGAACCGGTCCGTACCCAACCACGTAGGCCCGCCCGATATCTGCTTCTCATTAAGCCCGTAGGCAAACGCGATTAGCTTGTTCACTGTCTGGTTTTCTATGAATATATGACGCCCTCGGGTATGAAAGCCGTCCGTCGGGTCGTTCGGCTCGCTCGGCTTGATCGTCGCCACTTCAAAGACCGGAACGGCATCCACCGCCATTGCACGAATCGGTTCAAGTCCCGCCGGTGCCCCCTGCGCCGTCTGCGCCGCCAGCGGCTTCACCGACAACCCCACCAACATCGTCGCCACTGCAACCACCCACCCCGCCCTGCCAGCCCTCAGCTTCCTTCCCATTTCCACCCTAAAATTCATTGGCCCGACCTCTGCAAACCACTACGCATCCTTCACGCAGCAAGTTCCATCCATCTGCATTAGAACCGAGTGCTCCGAATCTCGATTTGAGATGTGGGTTCTACCTCAGTTCGCGCTCGGGCGCTCCACATGATCTACAACCAGTACATCCGCCTGCGCCTTCACCGCATCCAGCTTCAGTCCAATCTGCTCCTGGATCGCCGTAAACAGTCCCGGCGGCGCATTAGGATCGTCCGTGGGCGGCGGAATCTTCGCACCAATCGCCGTGAACTGCGACTCATCCGGCGTCCACTTCAGCAGGAAATCCCACCTGCCCTCCAGCCCTGTCTGGTCCACCACCGGCCGATCCAGCACGTACTGCATTGCCTTGGCATACTCGCCCATGGTCGTGTTTGTCTCTTTCATGTACGCCGAAGTCGAAAAATTGTCATTCGGAGGCCCGTTCGGATTGCCCAGGCTCTTGGTCAGCTTTGGCCCGCCCTTCGCCACCGTCAGCGCATACACCGAAAGCTCCCTCTTCTCGGTGTGCACCTTCAACCCGAACCGGTCCGCCAGAACCTTCCGAATCATCGACCGAAACTGCGTCAGGTTCGGTTCGCCCGGCGCATCCGGCACGCCATCCACAAAGTAATGGTCCGTGCCGAGCCACGCCGGCCCGCCTACAATCTGCTTCACAGGGATCCCCCATCCAAACGAGATCATGTCGTTTACAGTCTCATTCGCCGCGCGAATGTGCCGTCCCCGTGTCTGGAATCCCCGGTTGCCATCATTCGGATCGCTCGGCTTCACCGTCACCACGTCGTACGTTGGGTCGGCATCCAGTGCCATCGGCTTATCCGGCTCCGGAATCTCCCATGCCGCGTCCCCGGTCACCCGAACCAGGTTGAGCGCATACGTCCCCGATCCCTGTGTCCACGTCCCCGCTATCGACATGCCATCCTCGGCCAGCTTCCCCGCATAGGCTCCCTCAATCGATGCAATCGTGAACTTCACGTCCGCACCCGCAAGTGTAATCGAAGGCACCACCGACGCATTGCCCGAATCGATGTTGTAGAGCACGCCCTTCCAGCCGCCATTGTTCGCGGCACTGTCTGCCTTGGAGACCTTCACCACGATCCGCATCGCGCGGCCCACCTGCATCGTCCCCTGCCACGTCCCCGCAATGTCCTGCGCCGTCTGCGCCGCCACCGGCGCGGTTCCCAGGCCCACCAGCATCGTCGCGGCAGCCACCCACCCCGCCCCACCAAGCCACCCGCTTCTTCCCATCTCCACTCTACGAATCATTGACCGTACCTCTGACATCAACAGCATCCTAATACTTCGCCTAACGAATTCAATGTGCTACTTTGCCGGACGCCCCACATCTCGCTGCCTTGACATCAATTCGCCGAAGGCCGCTCCACATGGTCCACAACCAGCACATCCACCGGAGCCTTCGTCGACACCAGCTTCAGCCCAAGCTGCTCCTGGATCGCCGTAAACAGCCCCGGCACAGCATTCGTATCGGCCACTTCCAATTCATTCGGCGTCCACTTCAACACAAAGTCCCATCTGCCCATCAGTCCGGTCTGGTCGATCACCGGTTTGTCCAGCACGTACTGCATAATGAAAAGTGCGAAATCCGCCATGGAATCGTTATTGAACTCCATTTCCATTCCATTCGGATCGTCCGTCTGGTTCCGCAAATCGTTCGCTGTGCTCCCGCTCTTGTTCAGCTTCGGCCCTCCCTTGGCAATCGTCAGCGCATACACCGACAGCTCGCGCTTCTCGCTGTGGACCTTCAAACCAAATCGGTCCGCCAGCACCTTGCGAATCATCGACCGGAACTGCGTCATGTTCGGTTCGTCAGCCACGTCCGGTACGCCATTGATTTCGTACCGGTCCGTGGTGAACCATGCCGGCCCACCTACAATCTGCTTCTCATGAATCCCATAAGTCCACGAGATCATGTCGTTCACCGTCTTGTTCTTCACCCGAACATAACGTCCGCTGATTTGAAAACCCTGGCCGCTGGCGTTTGGATCGCTCAGCTTGATCGTCACCACTTCAAATGCGGGATCGGCATCTGCCGCCATGGGTTTCGGAGTCTCAGACTCCGTCGATGCCCCTTGTCCCGTTTGCCCCACCACCGGCGCGGTTCCCAACCCCAACAGCATCGCCGCCACCACAACCACCCATCCCGCCCCACCAAGCCACCCGCTTCTTCCCATCTCCACTCTACGAATCATAGGCCCGTACCTCTGACATCACTTTCCGTTTCACTCTCCCAAGTACCCCTTCCTCATCCGGGAGATCAAAATGAACTTATCAACGCACCCGTGCAGGAATATAAAAGCTCATTCAGGAGGCATAGTAAATAATGTCTCTGTCAAAGCATCGTAAACAAGGGTCACTTTCGTTTCGCATCGCTGGTTCTTCCATCGGAACCTTATCAAAATCGGATAATTAACCGTGCTGGAAGACATTGATTCAGCATCTTGCTTGAACAGGAGATAGCCCATATTTCCCACCTTGTCCTTGTCCCACTTACACCCAGCAATGTAAATATCGTATCTGGGATGCGCGTCTCGGATGGTGTGATCCAATAAATCAATTTGATTAAATGCCACGCAAAGTTTTTTCCCGTTAGCGGATTCAATCGGTTCTATCTGCACATACTGGGCTGCCTCTCCTCCCAGATGGGTCAACATAAATATGTCTCCTGGGTCCATGAGGCCCCATCGACCCATACGCTCGCTAGTTGTCCTGAAAGTGATCAATGGACGGAGTTGCTCTATCTTCTTCTCTGCCGCTTCCGCTCGATTGTGCTCATGGAGCCATATTCGATACGCGCTAAAGCCAGCCAATAGAAGGGCCAATCCGGCATAGGCAATCTTCTGAACGGAATTGGGGGCGAATAAGGCGAGAAGCGCGAAAGGTACAGAGGCAGGGCCGCTCATGCCTGACCCAAGTTCGGAGAACATCGACTTGAAAAATAGTCGCAGTTTCCACATCCGCCCAATGCTCCTACCGGTAGCCATCTTGTATGAACGTGATTCTCTTCTCAGAGTAACCTATGGCTTCGTATCGGCAAAGTATCCCGTCCGGTAGCGCAGGTTGTACTTAGCATCCAGTACCGCGTCCGTCATCTTCACCTTGATCCGGCGAAAGCCGCTCTCGCCGCCCTGCAACGGCGCGTAGTAGCCCAGCAAATACTGCGTCCGCAGGTCGTCCGAGATGTGCTGGAACGCCGGCTCGAGGTCCTTCGGGTCCGTCACATAGTAGTACTTCCCGCCCGTGTCCTCCGACATCTGGATCAGCGTGTGCTCGCCGCCCGTGTTGCGTCCCGCATCCGCCGCAATCGGCACAATGATGATCGAGTACATGATTGCCCCCGCGCGCTGCGCCTCCTCCACCGCCTCCTCGTAGCGCTTGCCTGCCACCGAATCGCCGCCGTCGCTGATCACCACCAGCACGCGCCGCCGTCCGGCCGCCTCCGAGGTCGCGGCCAGTCGCTGGCTCGCCAGGTACACCGCATTGTAGAGCGCCGTTTCATCCCCGTGCTGCAGGTTGCCCAGCCCCTCCTCGATGCGCTTGGCCTGGTTGGTGAACGGCACCACCTCGCGCACCGTATCGGCAAAGTCCATCAGGCATATCTCGTCCTGCGGCCGCAGAATCGCGCTCACAAAGTGCTTCGCCGCCTCGCGTTCCAGCCGTTCGCTGGTCACTACCGTCTCGCTCGCGTCGATCGCCAGCACAATCGACAGCGGACTGGTCGCCTCGCGATCGAACACCGCAATCGTCTGCGGCTTGCCGTCTTCAAAGATCTGGAAGTCCTGCCGCTCGAAGCCGCCCACCGGCGCGCCGTGCGCATCCACCACGTTCAGCGCCACATTCACCAGCCGCGTCTCCACGTGGATCGTCCCCGCATCGGCGCTCCCGTTTTTCGATGTGCCCGGCGCCTGCGCTGCCGTGCCCTGCGCCGCCCCCTGCGTAGAGACGCCCGGCCCGGTCAGCGGCCCGTCCACCGGCTCCGTCGGCCCCGCATTGGGATGCGCCACCTGCCGCCGCACCACAGGGGCCGCAGTCGCCGGCTGTCCGCTCGATGGCGAACCTGTCGTCTGCGCTCCACTCCGCGTATCGGAACTCTGCTTCGGTGTGGGCGTCACCGGGGTCGGCTCCGCCTGCGTCTCCTGCGCCCAAACCTGCACGCAGACCAGCGCCAATCCCAGCACGGCAAGTAGAGATGCCGCGCCGGCCCTCATCGTGCTCCCTCGTTTCCGCGCAATGCAATCTCCGTCGGAAACGGCTCGCCCGCGGCCCACACTACGCCATCCGCGAAGGTCTCTCTCTTCCAGATCGGCACCGTCCGCTTCAGCGAATCGATCAGCCAGCGGCACGCCTCGAACGCCGCCGCGCGGTGTGCGCTCGCCACCACAATCAGCACGCTGGTCTCGCCCACCAGCAACCGCCCCAGCCGATGCACCATCGCAACGTCCCTCACCCCGAAGCGAGTCACAGCTTCCGCCGCCAGAGTGCGCATCTGCTCCAGCGCCATCTCGCGGTACGCCTCGTATTCGAGATACAGCGTTCGCCGTCCGTGCGAATTGTCGCGCACAATCCCGTCGAAGACGCACACTGCGCCGTCTGCGCCAGCCTTCATCCCGGCAACAATCGCATCCGCCGCAATCGCCGCATCCACAATCTCAATCAGCATCGTCTTACTCTCTCAAGCCCGCCGCTAACAGGTGGCAACAGCGCAACCTCGTCGCCCTCGCGCAACACAACGTCCTGCAAACCGTACTCCCGATTCACCGCCACAGCCAAACTCCGCCAAAGCCCTTCGTCCGCTCCTTTGCCCGTCGAATCATTAGACGTACGCCCGCGCAAAATCCCGATCAGCTCGCCAACCGTCGCGCCCTCTTCCAACTCGACCGTCTCTTCCGGTCCGCCGACCAGCTCCCGCAACACACCGAAATAGAGCACGCGCACCCGCATCCGCCCAGAATACCCGTTACTCCTACGCCGCGCACTCGTTTTTCCAGTCTGGTGGGTGTCAGTTGCTCTTGAGAAGGTCGAGTGACTCGGCGATTCTTCATCAACTGACAGGGTGGGATCCAAAACAAAGCAGCAGCTTTTAGTCGCGCTATGCGCCAGTTGTCTGTGATCGGTGTCACATCACAAGGCGAGGAGGAGGGCGATAATCGGTCAACCAAACTGAGGGTGAGAGGGCCATCCATCCTTCAAGTGATGGAGGGCCCCTATGCGAAACGCAAGTCATCGTATCTTTCCGTTTAACGTCGACAGTTTGCGTCCCCTGCATATTGTCCGTGCCATAGGTCATCGAACCGTCCCGGGCATCCTCGGGCTCGCTTCCATCCTCTTCCTGGCTGCCTGCGGGGGAGGCGGAAGCGGTACACTGCCTTTCGGGACAGTGATTGGCATCTCGCCACAGCCGGCCTCCGTCCCCGTCAATGGCACCGTGGTCTTTACCGCGACCAGTATCGAATCTGGGTCGATTAGCTGGAAGATCGTCTGCGGCGAAGGCGGTGGCACGGGCAGTCTCTCCTCCACCATCGGGACCACCATTACCTACACCGCACCAGCCCAGTCACCCATCTACACCGAACCTTGCAACGGACTCGCGGGCGGAGGGGATGGCCAGGTGGTGCTGCAGGCAACCGTAGACGACTTTTTTTCGGACTTTGCGGTGGTCAGCTTCCCGATCACGGGGGCCCCGTACTTTGTCGGTCTTTCGCCCATGACTGCCACGGTCGCGCTCGGCGGCACCGAACAGTTCGTCGGTTACGCGGTCGGCTACGTCAACAACGGGCTCACATGGCAGGTGAACGGCGTCACCGGGGGCTCGGCGGCCATAGGCACTATATCAAATGCCGTCACAGCTAACTACGAGGGGGGCCTGTATACCGCGCCCACCGTCATGCCCATGACCGGTGACACCGTCACCATCACCATGATCTCGCAGGCCGACCCGACCAAAACCCTGACCGCCATCGTCACACTGCACTAGCAAATCGTCGCCATGTATCTGTTGTCTGCTCTCAACGGCAGATCACAACCCGAAATTGAAGGAGGGCACTATGCGAACGGCAGGTCATCGTATCTTTCCACTCAACAGCGACAGTATGCGCCCCCTGCACCTTGTCCGTGCCATAGTCGCTGTTCTGGCCGTGGTTCTGCTGGGCAACAGCGTCGCGCTGGCGGCGGCGGGTGCGCCCAAAGTCAAAATCGCAATGGATCCCGTAAAGCTGAAGCAGGCGCTTACCGCTCGCGGCATCGGCAAGAGTGTCAAGGTGACGGAACTGGACGGCACCACCGTCAGCGGAAACCTTACAGCCATCCGTGACGACGCCTTCGACATCACCCTGAAGAAGGCGACACAGCCCATCACAATCTCTTACTCGCAGGTCTCCAAAGTAGGCAATGGCGGATTGTCTACCGGTGCCAAGGTCGGCATCGCCGTCCTTTGCGTCGCCGTTGTTGTAGGGATTGCAGCGGTGGTGTTGGACGAACTTGTAAAAGGCATGCGCGTTTAAATACATAAATGTCCCAGCTACGGTGTGTTTGTGACGAGTGGTTAGTTTTTCAGTTTCAAACGGAGTCAGTACACGATGTCCGGTAGTGCTTTCAGTTCCACGCTGCACATGATTTATGACTAGAGGAAACCCTTCCATGAAATTCTTAAGCACCTGCGCATGTGTCCTTGCAACAGTTCTCTCCACGAAGACCGTCTCGGCCCAGGCGGGCTTCTATGCGCTCTTCACCGGCGCCAACTTCGATACGACCCAGACCACCTATACCGTCTCGCCACCCAGCACCACTACCGCCAACGTTACGACTCAACTCTACGGCCCTACCCTCGGCATCTATGGAGACATCCCCACGCCTGTAGTGAAGATCGGCGCCGACATCCGGGGAGAGCTGCTCAACGGCGGCGGCAAGCAGCACTATAACGGCGTCATCGGTCCACGTGTCTCTGTGACCCTTCCCGCCGTCAAACTCAAGCTCTACGGCGAGTTCCTGTACGGCTTCGGCAGCTACAAAACTACCACATCACTTGCCACCGTCCACGCCGACTATGAGTACGTCGCCGGAGTCGACCGCAAGCTCTACTCGCTGGTCGACTGGAGGATACTGGAGTACAACTACAGCAATTACTTCACCGGGTCCGTCCCCAACAAGGGACTTAGCACAGGCCTGATCGTGCGCATTCCTTGATGCGGCCATCAATAAAAAAGCGGCCACGAAACCTCGTGACCGCCCATGTTCACCACTACATTCAAATCACAGCAGTTCGTTCTTAAGCTTTTGCGAGCGAAGCGAGCTATCCGCCGTACGCGTAGTACCTCAGCCTGCCGCGCCGATCAGCTCTTCGCGGACTACCTCGTCCCGCACCGCCTCCACCTTCGACTTCGGCAACGCGATCGCCAGCACGTCCTCGATCCGATTCGCATAGTGGATCGTCACGCCCGCGATCTGGTCCGGCGACAGGTCCTCATCCACCTGCTGCTTGCAGTCGGTCGGCAGAATCACGTCGCGCACGCCTGCCCGTTTGGCCGCCAGGAACTTCTCCTTGATCCCGCCCACCGGCAGCACGTTCCCGCTCAGCGTGATCTCGCCCGTCATCGCAAGCAGCGGATGCACCCGCGTGTCCGTCAACAGGCTCACCAGGGCCGTCGCCATGGTCACACCAGCGCTCGGCCCATCCTTCGGGATCGCGCCCGCCGGCACATGGATGTGCAGGTCGATGTCCTTCAGCAGGTCCTCGTCCAGCCCCAGCGATTTTGCATTCGAACGCACCCAGGTCAGCGCCGCCTGCATACTCTCCTTCATCACGTCGCCGATCTGCCCGGTCATGGTGAAGCCGCCTTTGCCCTTCATGCGATTGGCTTCGATGAACAGCACATCGCCGCCCGCCGGCGTCCACGCCAGCCCCACGGCAACTCCGGCCCGCTTGGTCCGCTCGGCGATCTCGGTGTCCACGCGCACCTTGATCCCACCCAGAAACTCCAGGATCACCTCGTTGGTAATCACCAGCTTATCCGGCTTGCCCTCCGCAATCCGCCGCGCCAGCTTGCGGCAGATCGTACCTATCTGCTGCTCCAGCTTGCGCACGCCCGCCTCGCGCGTGTAGTGCCGCGCAATCTGCGCAATGCTCTCCGCGGGAAACTCGATCAGCGCCGGATCGATCCCGTTCTCCTTGGTCTGCCGCGGGATCAGGTACGCCGTCGCAATGGCCACCTTCTCTTCCTCGGTGTAGCCCGTCAGCTCGATGATCTCCATCCGGTCCAGCAAGGGCGCCGGCACGGGATCAAGCTGGTTCGCCGTGCAGATGAATAGCACCTTCGACAGGTCGAATGGCTGGTCCAGATAGTTGTCGCGGAAGGTATTGTTCTGCTCCGGGTCCAGCACCTCCAGCAGCGCGCTCGCCGGATCGCCGCGGAAGTCCCGCCCCAGCTTGTCCACCTCGTCCAGCATGAACACCGGGTCGTTGGTCTCCACCCGCTTCAAATTCTGGATCACCTGCCCCGGCAGCGCGCCAATGTAAGTCCTCCGGTGTCCGCGCAGCTCTGCCTCATCGTGCATCCCGCCCAGCGAGATGCGCGCAAACTTCCGACCCAGCGCTCGCGCCACGCTCCGGCCCAGCGACGTCTTGCCCACCCCCGGAGGCCCCACAAAGCACAGGATCGGCCCCTTCATGTCCGGCTTCAGCCGGCGCACGCTCAGGTAGTCCAGAATCCTGTCCTTCACCTTCTTCAGCCCATAGTGGTCCGCATCCAGTATCTCCTTCGCCTTCAGGATGTCCACCTCGCCCGCCGAAGAC
>Ga0326727_10028838_pt1 | contig 10054 bp, 7 predicted proteins | sample MB2enrmetagenome_FD_207643 | JGI IMG/M metagenome (GOLD analysis project Ga0326727, IMG submission 207643) | Lab enriched peat soil microbial communities from McLean, Ithaca, NY, United States - MB29MY | ecosystem: Environmental > Terrestrial > Soil > Wetlands > Peat | place: USA: New York...
GCGTCGCGGCGTTTGTCGGCGTCGTCCATCGTCCTCTCTCCTCAGACCGCGAGACGCGCGAGGCGCGATGAACGCCACCCGGCCGAGGCCGCAATGACTCAGGTCAACGGCCAAGCGCGGGGCGCGCCCGCCGATCTAAATCGGCCCGCGCTTCTCGCGAGTCGGCGGGAGCGCGACCAGGGCCGACCGGGGCGGGCGAGAATGACAAGCCGCATGGCGCGTCCGCCGTCGCGCTGGCAAAATAACGGCCATGCGCAAAAGCACTCGCGACGCGGTCGCAACCGCCCTGTTCCTGATCGTCGCGCCGGGCGCCGTCGTCGGGCTGGTCCCGTGGCTCATCACCGGCTGGCGCGAGGCCCCGGCTTTGCTCGGATTTGCGCCGCTGCGCTGGCTGGGAATGGTCCTGGTCGGCCTCTGCGTCTTGATTCTTCTTGATTCCTTCTGGCGTTTCGCGCGCGAGGGGCTCGGCTCCCCCGCGCCCGTCTATCCGACCGAACGGCTGGTGACGACCGGGCTTTACCGCCACGTCCGCAATCCGATGTACGTCGCTTTGGTCGCCGGGATCCTCGGGCAAGCGCTGTGGCTCCCCAGCGGCGCGCTCATCATCTACGCCGCGCTGGTGGCGCTCGCGGCCCATCTGTTCGTGCGCTTCTACGAGGAGCCGGCGCTCAAGCGCGCGCATGGCGCGCAATACGCGGCCTATTGCGCCGCCGTTCCGCGCTGGCTGCCGCGGCTCGCGCCCTGGCGCGGCGATGAGCCGCAAGGCTGAGGGCGAGACGCCGCGCGGCGCTCGCCGCCGACCCGAATCGCGGGACGGACCTCGCCCTCTGTCGCCGCTACGTCGCCGGGGCGGCGGACAGGCGAACGACGGCTCTCCTCACAATTGCTCCCTGCTCCCCGCGCGCCTCATCCGATGGTCATCAGCGTCGCGTTGCCGCCGGCGGCGGTGGTGTTGACACACAGCGCGCGCTCGGCGACGAGGAAGTCGAGCGGCGGCTTTTCTCCGCGGCGCAGCGCATCGGCCGAGCAGCGGCGGACGGGGACGACCGGCCCGTCGCGGCGCGCCGTCTCCTCCAGGAAAGCGACGAGCGCGGCGCCCTCGCGGTCGGTCAGAGCGACGTCGAAGCGCTCGCCGCGGGCGATCGCGACCTCGCCGGCGAGCGCCTTCGGCAGCGCCGCGACGAGCGCCTCGGCGGACGGCCCCGCGACGAGGGCGCGATTCCCCGCGGCGAGCGCCGAGGCGACCTGGACGATCAGCGATTCTTCGCTCGCCGCGTCGCACAGCGCCGCGCCGCGCGGCGTCAGCTCATAAAGGTTGCGCTCGCCGACCGGGCCCGCGAGCTCGAGGCTCGCCCCGACGCGCGAGGCGCGCGCGACGTCGGCGCAGAGTTCGGCTAGCGCGCCGCGGCCCGCTTCGGCGAGCGCATGGGCGAAGGCTTCGGCGGCGCGCGGCGGCGCTCCCTTGGGCAGCGGCGGCCAGCCCGCCGGCGCGGCGGCGAGCAGCCGCTCGAGATAAAGCGGCCCGCCCGCCTTCGGCCCAGTTCCCGAAAGCCCGCGTCCGCCGAACGGCTGCACGCCGACCACGGCGCCGATGATGTTGCGGTTGACGTAGAGATTGCCGGCGGCGAGGCGCTCGCTCACCAGCGCGATCGCGCCGTCGAGCCGCGAGTGCACGCCGCCGGTCAGGCCGTATCCCGTCGCGTTGAGCGCATCGAGGAGCTCCGGCAGCGCCTCGCGCTTGTAGCGCAGGACGTGCAGCACGGGGCCGAACACCTCGCCGCCGAGGTCGGCGACCGAGTTGATCTCGATGAGAGTCGGCGCGACGAAATGGCCGCGCGCGCAACGCTCGCCGAGCGGCTCGGCGTGGACGCGGAAGCCCTTGGCGCGCATCGCCTCGACATAGGCCGTCACTTTCGCCGCCGCCTCGGCGGAGATCAGCGGGCCGACGTCGGCGCTCAAACGGTCGGGCGGGCCGACCTCGAGCTCGCGCGTCGCCGCCTTCGCCATGGCGAGCATGCGGTCGGCGACGTCCTCCTGCAGGCACAGCACGCGCAAGGCCGAGCAGCGCTGCCCCGCCGAATCGAAGGCGGAGGCGAGCGCGTCGGCCGCCACCTGCTCGGGCAATGCGGAGGAATCGACGATCAGCGCGTTCTCTCCGCCGGTCTCGGCGATCAGCGGGATCGGCGCGCCGTCGGGACGCAGACGGCCAGCCAGCGACGCCGCGATCAGCTTGGCGACCTCGATCGAGCCGGTGAACATCACGCCGCCGACGCGCACGTCGGCGGTCAGCTTCGCGCCGACCGCGCCGTCGCCGAAGACGACGATCAGCGCGTCCTCGGGGACGCCCGCTTCGTGGAACAACCCCACGGCCTCGGCGGCGACGAGCGGCGTCTCCTCCGCCGGCTTGGCGATCGCCGCGTTGCCGGCGGCGAGCGCCGCGGCGATCTGGCCGGCGAAGATGGCGATGGGGAAGTTCCACGGGCTGATGCAGACGACGATCCCCAGCGGCCGATGCGACGCGTTGGAAAAGTCGCCGAGGCGCGTCGCGTAGTAGCGCAGATAGTCGACCGCCTCGCGCACGTCGCCGAGCGCGTTGGCGAGAGTCTTGCCCGCCTCGCGAACGATGAGGCCGGCGAGCTCCTCGGCATGCGCCTCGAAGCGCGCCGCCGCGGCGACGAGCCGCTCGGCGCGCTCAGCGGGCGCGAGCGCGCTCCAGGCGGGCGCGCCGCGCGACGCGGCGGCGAAGGCGCGCTCGATTTCGGCGGCGTCGGCGTCGACGACTTCGCCGACGACCTCGCGCGCGTCGGCGGGGTTAAGAATAGCGCGCGCCGCGTCGTCGCCCCGTCCGGCGCGCCGCGGCTTCTCCGCGCTCGCCGCGAGCGCCGCGGCGAACGCCGTTAAGCGTGTCTCGTTGGTGAGGTCGAGGCCCGCCGAATTGGCGCGTTCGGCGTCGAACAGGTCGCGGGGCAGGACGATCTTCGGGTGCGGCGCGCCGACCGGCGCGACCGCCCGCGCGGCCTCGGCCGGGTCTTCGAGCAGCGATTCGATCGGCACGCCCATGTCGGCGATGCGGTTGACGAAGGAGGTGTTGGCGCCGTTCTCGAGCAGGCGGCGCACGAGATAGGCGAGCAGCGTCTCGTGCGAGCCGACCGGCGCGTAGACGCGGCATGGCCGGCGGGCGCCGCCCGTCCCGACGATCTGGTTGTAGAGCGGCTCGCCCATGCCGTGCAAGCATTGGAACTCGTATTGCCTAGCGTGATAGTTCGGCCCGGCCAGCGTTTGGATCGCAGCCAGCGTCAGCGCGTTGTGGGTGGCGAATTGCGGGAAGATCGCGTCGGGCGCGCCGAGCAGCCGTCGCGCGCAGGCGACGTAGGAGACGTCGGTGTGGATCTTGCGCGTGAACACGGAAAAGCCTTCGAGCCCGTCGACCTGGGCGCGCTTGATCTCGCTGTCCCAGTAGGCGCCCTTCACCAGCCGCGTCATGATCCGCCGCCGGGTCGAGCGCGCGAGCGCGGTCAGCCAGTCGCAGACGAAGTAGGCGCGCTTCTGATAGGCCTGGACGACCAGGCCGACGCCGTCCCAGCCGTCGAGCGCCGGGTCGCGGCAGAGCGCCTCGAACAGATCGAGCGAGAGGTCGAGCCGCTCCGATTCCTCGGCGTCGATGGTGACGCCGACGTCGGCTTCGCGCGCGAGCAGGGCGAGGCGCTTCAGGCGCGGGTAGAGCTCCTCCATCGCCCGGCGGCGTTGCGCGCGCGCGTAGCGCGGGTGGAGCGCCGAGAGCTTCACCGACAGGCCCGGGCCTTCGTAGACGCCGCGGCCGTTCGACGCCGCGCCGATGGCGCCGAGCGCCGCTTCGTAGGAGGCGAGATAGCGCGCGGCGTCCTCAGCGGTCACCGCCGCCTCGCCGAGCATGTCGTAGGAGTAGCGGTAGCCGCGCGCTTCGAGCCGGCGCGCATTGGCGAGCGCCGTCTCGATCGTCTGGCCGCAGACGAACTGCTCGCTGAACACCCGCATCGCGGTGTCGACGCCGGCGCGGATGATCGGCGCGCCGGAGCGCGCGATCAGGCGGGTCAGCGTCGCGCTCAAGCCCGCCTCGTCGACCGTGCCGGTAAGCTGGCCGGTGATCAACAGGCCCCAGGTGGCGGCGTTGACGAACGGCGAGGGCGAATGGCCGAGGTGGGCGCGCCAGCCGCCGCCGCCGATCTTGTCGGCGATCAGCGCGTCGCGCGTCGCGCCGTCGGGGATGCGCAGCATCGCCTCGGCGAGGCACATCAGCGCGACGCCCTCCTGGCTGGAAAGATCGTATTCGCGCATCAATCCCTGCACGAGGCCCGGCGTCGGCCGCGCGCGCAAAGTCTCGATCAGGCGGCGCGCGAGGCCGCGCGCCTCGGCCGCCTCCCGCTCGGAGAGCGTCGCCGCATCGATGAGCGGCGGCAGGATTTGCGTCTCAGGCGCGCGATAAGCGGCGTCCATCGCCTTTCGTCGCGCGTCGCGGGCGAGCGTCTCAGCGACGAACGCGGCGAATGGCCGCGCCGGCGCCTCGCTGGCGACGGACGATCCAAGGCTTGCGGACATGCGAATTTCCCCGACATTCGTGGCTGCATGCGATGTCGCATGGATCGTGCCGCCCCACAACCGACCCGCGCCTGCGTGACGGCGCCGCGGCGAACGGGGAGGTCACAAGTCTTTTGGTTGCTGCACCGCACAATGTCTGATATGGCTAATAGTATGATTTTCTCGCGCCGCGGCGGGGGGGACTTGCGTCGGGGCGAAACGATCATACCTGAGGACGCGATGAGCACGACCTGGCAGACCAAGTGGGGCGCGCGGCGCGTTCGGCAGGATCCGCCGACCATCGAGGAGGCGTTGATCGCCGCCGAAAGCCTGACCGGCGACCCCGCGCAGCGCGTCGAGATCGCCGCTTCGCTGATGGGCGTGTCGATCGACGAGGTCAGGGCGCTCGCCGCCAAGCTGGGTTCTCTTTCGCGCGGCCGCTCGACCTTGGTCGCGGGTCGGAAGCGCGCGGTGGTGGTCGAATACAAGCGGCCGCGTCCGACGCGCCCGGTCGGGCCGATGGGCCGCCGTTAGCGCGCCGACCGCGCCTGCGTCGTTTCAGCCAAAACGGCGATTTCGGCTTTCCCTTTGCGCGCGGGCGCGATAGCAACAGCCGATGCCCGACGGGACCGACACCATCGACAAGCTCGGCGCGAGCCGACTGCTCTTCAGGCTGCTGCGCGACTTCGGCCGCGCGCACGTTCTCGGCTATGCCGCGAGCGCGCTGACGCTTGGCCTGATCGCGTTCTCCAACATTGGCGTCGCGGCGCTGCTCAAGCCGGTGTCCAACGGCATGGTCAACGTCGAGCGATTCGGCGACATGCGCCTCATGGCGTTCGAGGCGGCCGGGCTGTTCATGCTGCGCGGCGCGGCGACCTTCGCGTCGGCGGTGATCCTGTCGCGCATCGGCAACCGCATTGTCGCCGACGCGCAGCGGCGGCTGTTCGACCGCCTGCTCAACCATAGCGTGATGTTTTACCAGGACCGCCATTCGAGCGAGTTTCTCGCCCGGCTGGTGCTCGCCGCCAACGGCGTGCGCGACACGCTGCAGCTCGTCGTCCAGAGCGGCGCGCGCGACACGCTCACCGTGATCGGCTTGGCGGCGGTGATGGTCTGGCGAGACCCGGTGATCGCCGTCGGCGCCGCCTTGGCGCTGCCGATCATGGTCGCGCTGATCCGCCGCATCATCGACAAGGTCCGCCACTTCGCCAAGCGCTCGTTCCACGGCTCGACCCAGATCATGCAGACGATGAGCGAGACGGTGCTGGGCGTGCGCATCATCAAGGCGTTCAACCTTGAGGCGGAAATGCGCGAGCGCATGCGGCGCGCGGTGCGCAGCGTTCAGGGTTCGTCCAACCGCATCGCAGTCGCCTCCGGGCTGACGACCTTCCTCGCCGACGCGCTCGCCGGCCTCGCCATCGGCTTCGCGATCCTTTACGGCTCGTGGCGGGTCAGCGTGATGCACGCCGACGTCGGCTCGTTCGTCTCCTTCCTCGGCGCGCTGCTGCTCGCCTACGAGCCGGCCAAGCGCCTGGCGGCGTTCTCCGTCAACCTGCAGAATGGCCTGGTCGGGGCGCGGATGATTTACGAGGTGCTCGACGCGCCGCCGGACGACGCGTCGGTCGAGGGCGCGCCCGCGCTGGCGACGCCGAAAGGACGGGTGGCGATCGAGAACGCCCGCTTCGCCTACCGCCCCGGCGAGTATGTCATCGACGGACTCGACCTCGTCGCCGAGCCGAGCGCCACCACGGCGCTGGTTGGCCCGTCGGGCGGCGGCAAGTCGACGATTCTTGGGCTCGTCCAGCGCTTCTATCGGCTCGACGGCGGCCGCATCCTGATCGACGGCCAGGACGTCTCCGCCGTCGATCTTGCCTCGCTGCGCGCCAAGATCGCCTTCGTCTCCCAGGACGTGTTCCTCTTCCGCGGCTCGATCCGCGAGAACATCGCCCTCGGCCGCCTCGGCGCCACGGACGACGAGATCGTCGCCGCGGCGCGCCAGGCCCACGCCCACGACTTCATCATGCAGTTCGCCGTCGGCTACGACACCAACGTCGGCGAGCAGGGCGTGCAGCTTTCGGGCGGCCAGCGCCAGCGCATCGCCATCGCCCGCGCGATCCTCAAGAACGCGCCGATCCTGCTGCTCGACGAGCCGACCGCGGCGCTCGATTCGGAATCCGAGCGCGCGGTGCAGCAGGCGCTCGACGGCCTCAGGCAGGGACGCACCACCGTCGTCGTCGCCCATCGCCTGCAGACCATCGTCGGCGCGGATCGCATCTTCGTCGTCGAGAAGGGCCGGGTGGTCGAGTCGGGTTCGCACGACGAGTTGATCGCGCGCAACGGCGCCTATTGCGCGTTCTTCGCCGCGCAATTCGGCCTCGGCGTGCTGCGCGCGATGGCGTGACGGCGCGCCGCGCCGGCTAGAGCTGGGCGAGATGCGCGGCCGAGGGGCGGGTGGTGCGGTACTGGCTGCGCGCCGCCGCGCCGAGCGCCACCGCGCTGATCGCCAGCAGCGTCATCCAGGTCATGTCGGCGAAGCTCTCGGAAAGGAAGGCGAAGGTGAGGTCGCAGGCGAGAGCCGCGGCGAGATAGGGGGCGAGCCGCGGCGCGACGCCGGAGACGGCGCGGAAGCCGAGCCAGATCGCCGCCGCCGCGGCGAGGGCGCCGACGACGCCGAGGTCGTACCAGATCTCCACCGCCGCGGAGCGCGGCGCCTCCGCCGGCAACCACCCCGCCTCGACGCCGCGCGCGACCGCGGCGAGGCCGTGGCCGGTGATCAGCCGCGCCTTATCGTGCAGGACCAGCTTCGTCGCCGCGGCGAGAGTCGAATAAGGCGGCGGCAGACTCGCCAGCTTGGCGTTGACCGCAAAGCGCGTCGCCGCCGAGGCGATCGCCAGGACCAGCGGAAAGGTCGCCGTCAGGCCGGCGCCGAGCCAGCTCAGCTCGCGCGCCGTGCGGCGGATGTCGGCGATGCCGAAGCCGAGCACGGCGAAGCCGACCAGCAGCGCAGCCGCCGTCGCCGCCGAGCCGATGGCGAAGACGTAGGCGAGCGCCAGCATCATCAGCGCGCGCGCGTAGCCGTTGCGTCCGCGCGCCGCCAGGCCGCCGAGCGCGGGATAAAGCATGACCACCATCGCCACGCCGCCGACCTCGACGCGTCCGGCGTCGACCGCCAACCCATGGCGCGCGCCGAGCCACACGCAGAGGATCGTCGCCATCGTCAGCGCGACGCCGATCGGAAACAGGTACAGGTCGGTGGCGCGGACGTGCTCGCGCCCGCTGGCGACGACGAAAGTCGTCGCCAGCGCGGTGGCGCCGATCTTGAGCAGCAGTTGCGCCCCCGCGGAGGGGAACGGCGACCACAGAAGCGACAACGCCGCCCAGGCGAACAGCGCCAGCCCCGCCAAGCCGGCGGGCGCGGCGAACGCCCAGCGCAGGCGCGCGAAGACGCCGCCGGTCGGACCGAGCGCCGCCGCCACCAGGAGCAGCGCGACGCCGATCGGGAATAGGAGGAAGATTGCGCGAGAGGACAAGGCGAGCGCGCTCGGCGCCGCGAGCGCGAGCGCGACATAGCCGACGCGCGCGAGCAGCTGCGAAGCGTCCGCCGCGGCGTCGCGATTTGCGGAGTCCGACAACTGAGCCATGACGTCGAGTCCGTCTGCGACATGTTGCTTATACGGCGCCGCTGGCGCCGCGACTGTGTATTTGCGGCAACAGTCTGTGGCGAATCGGCGACGTTTTCCCCGGGCTCGTCCCGTTTTGACCGCCGACGGCGAACGCCGCGCTTGACGCGCGCCGGCCGCCGGACGTCAAGGGAGGCGACCGCGGCCGAGGCGACAGCCGCGCTCGGCTCTTGCATGCGTCGCCGCTGATGGACGATTTGACTGCGCCGCCCGCCGCCGAGATTCACAGCGCCGCGTTCCGCCAGCGCGCGCGCGGCGAAGCGCGCGCAACTTTCGCGCGCGCGGGCGAGCGCACGGAGGCGGCGCGGGTGTTCGAGACCGGCGGCCTCCGGCTGCGCTTCCCCCGCTCCGGCGAAGAATGCGAGGCGGCGCTCGTCAACACCGGCGGCGGCATGGCGGGCGGCGACCGCGCGACCATCGCGCTCGCCGTCGAGGCGGGAGCGCGCGTCGTCGCCACCACCCAGGCGGCCGAGAAGATCTACCGCAGCGAGGGAGAGCCGACGCGCGTCGAGACGCGGCTCAGCGTCGCGGCGGGCGCTTCGCTCGCCTGGATTCCCCAGGAGACGCTGCTGTTCGAAGGCGCGCGGCTCGAGCGTCGGCTGCAGGCGGACGTCGCCGCCGACGCCTCGCTGATGCTCCTCGAGGCGGTGGTCTTCGGCCGCCTCGCCTTCGGCGAGACCGCGATCGCCGCGCGGCTCAGCGACCGCTGGCGGGTGCGGCGCGCCGGCCGCCTCGTCTTCGCCGAGGAGCTGCGGCTCGCCGACGCCGCGGCGGCGCTCGACCGGCCCGCAGTCGGCGCCGGCGCGCGCGCGATCGCCACGATCTTATGCGCGGCGCCCGAAGCGGAGGCGACGGCGCCTAAATTGAGGGCGGCGCTGGAAGCGGTCGCCGCGCAAGACGGCGAGCGGCTCGACGCCGGCGTTCCCGGCTTCGAGGGCATGGTCGCGGCGCGGCTCGCCTCGCCCTCGCCGAGCCGATTGCGCGCCGCGCTGCTCGCCGCCTTGCGCGCCCTGCGCGGCCGCGAGGCGCCGCGCCTCTGGTCGTAGCGGCGAGAGTCTTGCTTGAGCGCCGGCGACCAGGAAAGGGAGCCGGCGGACATGAACCTCACTCCGCGCGAAAAAGACAAATTGCTCGTCGCCATGGCGGCGATGGTGGCGCGCCGGCGCCTGGAGCACGGCGTCAAGCTCAATCACCCCGAGGCTGTGGCGTTGATCGCCGACTTCGTCGTCGAGGGCGCGCGCGACGCGCTGAGCGTCGCCGAGCTGATGGAGGCGGGCGCGCATGTCGTCTCCGCCGACCAGGTGATGGACGGCGTCGCGGCGATGATCCCCGACATTCAGGTCGAGGCGACCTTCCCCGACGGCACGAAGCTTGTGACCGTGCACCACCCCATCCGCGGCGCTCGCGACGCGCTCGTCCCCGGCGAGACGCTCGTCGCGCCGGGCGAGATCGTGATGAACGAGGGGCGCGAGACGATCGCCCTCGAGGTCGCCAATTCCGGCGACCGGCCGATCCAGGTCGGCTCGCACTACCATTTCTTCGAGACCAACCCGGCGCTGAAGTTCGACCGCCCGAAGGCGCGCGGGTTCCGGCTCGACATCCCGGCGGGCACGGCGATCCGCTTCGAGCCCGGCCAGAAGCGCGAGGTGCGCCTCGTCGCGCTTTCCGGCAAGCGCCGCGCGGTCGGCTTCCGCGGCGAGACGATGGGGGAGGCGTGATCCCCCTCTCTTGCTTGCGGGAGAGGGTTGAGGTGAGGGCAAGTCTCCCCCTTGCATGTTCGCTTTGGCGCGAATCTGAGAGGATTTCGAGCTGACGCTCGG
>Ga0326727_10028839_pt1 | contig 10053 bp, 8 predicted proteins | sample MB2enrmetagenome_FD_207643 | JGI IMG/M metagenome (GOLD analysis project Ga0326727, IMG submission 207643) | Lab enriched peat soil microbial communities from McLean, Ithaca, NY, United States - MB29MY | ecosystem: Environmental > Terrestrial > Soil > Wetlands > Peat | place: USA: New York...
CGAGCTGGTATCCGACCGGGCTTCAGACGTGACCGTGCGAACCATTACCCCGTGCGTGTTGTTGACCCTGTCACGCAACGATCTAGATGAGGTACTCGCTCAGAGTTCCGGTTTGAATGAGCAGTTCAAGAAGGTCGTCGACGAGCACCTGAAGCTTCTGACAACGGTAAACAAGTACGGTGAGCGGAACATCGATCTGGTTTCCGGCTTCGCCGAGAACATTGAAATCCCGGAAACCTTCGTCGACTACTCTGCCCATCCGCGCGAGTATTCGCTCTCCGCGGTGCAAACCGTGGTGCGGGTGCATAGCCGGGTTTCTGATCTCTACAACGGCCCTTACGATCAGCTCGAAGAGCAGATGCGGTTGACGATTGAAGGCATCAAGGAGCGGCAGGAGTGGGACCTGATCAACAGCAAGAAGTTCGGCCTACTGCACTCGGTGGACCCAGCAATGCGCGTGAGCACCCGCTATGGAACCCCGACGCCGGACGATCTTGATGAACTTTTGGCCCGGGTCTGGAAGAAGCCGGCATTTTTCCTGGCGCATCCGAAGGCGATTGCGGCCTTCGGGCGGGAGTGCACTTGGCGAGGTGTACCGCCGCCCACGGTGAACCTGTTCGGGGTGTCCGTGATCACGTGGCGAGGCGTGCCGCTGATCCCCTGCGACAAGCTGGAGATCAAGAGCCGGTATCTGTCGCCCCAGTCCTTGGGGACGACGAGCATCCTGCTGCTGCGCGTGGGCGAAGCCGAGCAGGGGGTAGTAGGCCTGCATCAGGTGGGCATACCCGGAGAGATCATGCCGAGCCTGTCTGCGCGCTTCATGGGGATGGACAACCTCGGGGTCTCCTCGTATTTGCTGTCGCTGTACTTCTCCTGCGCCGTCCTTACCGACGATGCTCTCGGCATCCTTGAGAACGTTGAAGTCGGCTATTACCACGACTACGCACCCCGGGAAGTTGCGGGGTTCGAATCAGGTCTCGGAATCTAGCTTTGGGTACCGGAGGATTGTATGTCTGAGAGCAATGTATTGCAGCGCAGTGTGACGACGGCGGTTGCCAGGAATCTGGCAACGACGACGAAGACCAACCCGAAGATGATGTCGATCACCCCACGGTTGCTGCTGAGCCAGCTGCCCTGGGTGCAGGTGAATGGCGGTACGTATCGGGTGAATCGCACCAAGGTTGAGCTGAGTAAGGCCGAACGAATCGAAGTGGATGTTACCGGCGGAAGCGCGTCGTTTTCCGCAGAGTCGCTACGCAGCGTGCCGCTGTTTTCCCAGCTTCCCGATGAAATCTTGTCTGGCATGGCCAGCCGCTTCAAGACCGAAGATGTATCGTTGGGCAATACCCTGGTGGTCGAAGGCAAGGACCGCAACAAGTTTTTCATTATCGCCCACGGACAGGTGGAGGTACTGAGCAAAGGCGCCCACGGCAGCGATTTGCGGATTGCCCTACTGACCGAGGGTGAGTACTTTGGTGAGGCCGAGCTGGTCTCCGACCGAGCTTCAGACGTGACCGTGCGAACCATTACCCCTTGCGTGTTGTTGACCCTCTCGCGCAACGATCTGGACGAGGTACTCGCTCAGAGCCCTGGCCGGAATGAGCAGTTCAAGAAGGTCGTCGACGAGCACCTGAAGCTTTTGACGACGGTGAACAAGTACGGCGAGCGGAACATTGATCTGGTTTCCGGTTTTGCCGAGAACATTGAGATCCCCGAGACCTTCGTTGACTACTCTGCCCATCCGCGCGAGTATTCGCTCTCGGCCGTGCAAACCGTGGTGCGGGTGCATAGTCGGGTTTCGGATCTTTACAACGGTCCCTACGACCAGCTCGAAGAGCAGATGCGTTTGACGATTGAAGGCATCAAGGAACGGCAGGAGTGGGAGCTGGTCAACAGCAAGAAGTTCGGTCTGCTGCACTCGGTGGACCCAGCAATGCGCGTGAGCACACGCTATGGAACACCGACCCCGGACGATCTTGATGAACTTTTGGCCCGGGTCTGGAAGAAGCCGGCATTCTTCCTGGCGCACCCCAAAGCGATTGCGGCCTTCGGGCGGGAGTGCACTTGGCGAGGCGTACCGCCGCCCACGGTGAACCTGTTCGGTGTGTCCGTGATCACGTGGCGGGGCGTGCCGCTGATTCCCTGCGACAAGCTGGAGATCAAGAGCCGGTATCTGTCGCCCCAGTCCTTGGGGACGACGAGCATCCTGCTGCTGCGCGTGGGCGAAGCCGAGCAGGGGGTAGTAGGCCTGCATCAGGTGGGCATACCCGGAGAGATCATGCCGAGCCTGTCTGCGCGCTTCATGGGGATGGACAACCTCGGGGTCTCCTCGTATTTGCTGTCGCTGTACTTCTCCTGCGCGGTCCTTACCGACGACGCTCTCGGTGTCCTGGAGAACGTCGAAGTCGGCTACTATCACGACTACGAGCACCGGGAACAAGCCGCCAAGTAACCGATCTGACGAAAGTGGAGCAGGTATATGAATGAAATTACTCCGGAGTTGATTTCAGAAATCGCATCCCGTCTCTACAACGAGATTCCGGGCGCGAACCTCGTTCCGAAGACCGAGACGGACGTGCCGCGTATGCTACATGAAGTCGAGAGGTCGCCATCCGAGGTACCGGATGTTCCCGCAAATGGAGTTTCCGATGGTGGTCAACAGCAGTCTGGTTTGCCTAAAGGCGCAGGCACCGACCATCTGCCGACTGCCCCGGCAGCCGCCAGCGCGACACCGCATTTATCAAACTCCGCTGCAAGCACGCCACCCGTAGCCTTAAGCTCGCACGAAGCGGCGCGCGCATTTGTGGAGAGACTCCGTTCCGGTCAGATCCCTTCCGATAGAAGCCGGTGCGCAAACGAACCAGAGCAAGAACGAATCCAGCGATTGTTTCCCGGAAACTCTTCACCGAACACTGGCGCTCGACCATTGGACGTGCCGACGATTCGGCGGGACTTTCCTATCCTAAATCAGCAGGTGCATGGCAAACCTCTCGTCTGGTTTGACAACGCTGCTACCACCCAAAAACCACAGAGCGTAATCGACGCTATCTCCCGCTTTTACGCACATGACAACTCGAATATCCACCGCGGTGCGCACGCCTTGGCGGCCCGGGCAACCGATGCTTTTGAAGGAGCCAGGCAGAAGGTGCAGGGCTTTCTGGGAGCATCCTCTGCGACGGAAGTCGTCTTTGTCCGGGGCACCACGGAAGGAATCAATCTCGTGGCTCAGTCCTACGGAGGGAAGTTCCTGCAGCCGGGCGATGAGATTGTCATCTCCACGCTTGAGCACCACGCCAATATCGTGCCTTGGCAGATGATCGCCAAACGGACTGGCGCCGTGCTGCGGGTTATCCCCGTAACTGACCGCGGCGAAATTATGCTCGAAGCCTATGAGGCGATTCTCGGTCCCAGAACCAAGTTAGTCGCCTTATCGCACGCATCGAACAGTTTGGGTACGATCTTGCCGATTACGGAAATGACGTACGCGGCTAAGCGCTACGGCGCTCGCGTGCTCATCGACGGAGCACAGACCGTCGCGCACCTTCCGGTCAACGTGCAGCAGATCGGCTGCGACTTCTTCGTCTTTTCCGGACACAAGATTTTCGCTCCTACCGGAATCGGCGTAGTGTGGGCCAAGGAAGAGCTTCTCCACATCATGCCGCCATGGCAAGGCGGCGGCAGCATGATCAAGGACGTGACCTTTGAAGAGACCACGTATAGCGACCCGCCGGCGAAATTCGAGGCCGGAACTCCTAGTATTGCCGATGCGGTGGGACTAGGTGCTGCACTCGATTACGTATCCCGGCTGGGTCTGGTAAATATTGGTAAGTACGAGCAAGAACTGTTGCAGCATGCGACCGAGCAGCTTTCCCGCATCGACGGTCTGCGCATCATCGGGAATGCGAGGGAAAAGGTTGCCGTGATCTCGTTCGTGCTGCGAGATCGCAAAACCGAGGAAGTCGGCAGGTACCTGGATTCGCAGGGCATCGCGGTTCGGGCTGGTCACCATTGCGCGCAGCCCGCGTTACGGCGCTTTGGCGTGGAAGCCACCGTTCGACCGTCGATGGCCTTCTACAACACCTTCGAGGAGGTCGATCGCCTGGCCGATGCGATAAAACGAATTCCGCGGGTGTGACGGCCAGAGTGGGTTTGAGATGCTCTGAGTCTAATAGACTAGGGAACTATGGCAGAAAAGAACAAGCTTTCCATCATTTGCATGAGCGGCGATTTCGACAAGGCGATTGCCGTTTTTACCCTCGCTTCCGGTGCTGCTGCGGTCAACTACGAGGTCAATTTGTTTTTCACTTTTTGGGGCCTGAACATGATCAAGAAGAAGGGCGGCAGGGACTTCATCGGCAAGGGATTGCTTGCTCGTATCTTCAATTTCCTGCTGGGCGGAAGAAACAAACTCCCGCTGAGCCGCTTGAACTTTGCAGGCGCGAGCCCAGTTCTGATGACGGGCCTTATGAAAAACCGCAACGTCGCGACGCTTCCTGAATTGTTCCAGGCGTCGATCGCTCTTGGGACTAACTTTTATGCCTGCGAGATGGCTATGGTCGTACTAGGCTTGACGCAGGATGACCTTATCCCGGAGGTGAAGAAAGTCCTCGGGGTAGCCTCATTCCTCGAAATGTCAAAGGGAGGTCAGACACTATTTATATGAAGACAGTAACGCTGGACATCACCAAGGATCACTGCCCGATGACATTCGTGAAGACGAAACTCCAGCTCTCAAAGATGGAGCCGGGAGACATTCTCGAAATACTGCTCACCACTGGTGAACCTCTGGATAATGTCCCGAGATCGGTAGTAGAGCACGGATTTCAGGTGCTGGAAGTAACCCCGGTAAAAGACAACATCCACAAAGTTGTTGTCAAGAGGTAACCCAAGTTCGCCAGGAAAGCTCGGAACGGGGGCACGTTCTGACTGGCCGGCGTGTAAGTCCTCACGATTCAGTGCGGGTGTTCGGGTAACTCGATGGAGTGCGGACGGACTGCCACTTGATTCTGATCTGGATCGTGGCAAGATGCGCGCAGCATGTTTCTGCATTTGCGGCGACGATTAAAGGAAGATAAGCAGCACACCTAAGGAGATGCGAAGAACATTAGGATGAAAACCGTGAACATGAATAGCAAAATTGGCACGAGCCTGAAGGAGCTCATAGGCAACACGTCGCTATACGCAGAGACAATGCAGTTGGCTACCGTGGCGCACTTCTGAACAACATCCTCGAGACCATCGGCCAGACGCCGTTGATCCGCCTTCATCGTTCGGTCGAGCACCCTGCTCCGACCATCTGTGCCAAGGTGGAGTACTTCAATCCTGGCGGCAGCACGAAGGACCGCGTCGCACTGAACATGACACTTGCAGCCGACAGCGGTGCGCTGAAACCGGGCGGCATGATCATTGAGGCAACTGAACTCCAGAGCAGTGACACGGGAGTTCTGCTGGAAGCAGAGCTTGGAAGCATGGGGGATGTCGAGTTTGTCTCCCTGCGAAATTCGCGAGTTTTCGCTGAGGATTGCTCCATCTAGTGACCTGCAATCGATATCTCCACAGTGAAATGGCAGTTTGCTTTCGTAAGACGAAGGTGCCGGATTACGTTGCTCGACATTGTTGTACAAACCTGACTTAAGGACATGAATTGAATGGCGATAATCACGGTGAACGGGGAACCGCAGACAATTCAGGAAGAAACCATCACGGTCGCGAAACTGCTGGGCCTGAACAAAGTGGAGATGCCTGACATGGTGTCAGTGCAGCTTAACGGCGAGTTCCTTGACCGTCAGCTTTTTGAAAGCACCACTGTCAAAGACGCGGACGAAGTGGACTTTCTCTACTTTATGGGCGGAGGCGCGGTCCGGTGAAAGGATTCGCCACCAAGGCGATCCACGGCTCGACTCTAAAACGCGCCCCTCATGGCACGCTGCGTCCGGCGGTCTACGACAACGTAGCCTTCGAATTCGCCGATGCGCACGAAGCTCAGTTGGCGTTTGAAGGCCGCAAGCCGGCGCATGCCTACACACGAATCTCGAATCCGACGGTGGAGGCATTTGAGTCGCGCATACGTCTTCTGGCTGACGCGCTCGGTGTCATCGCGGTCTCCTCAGGCATGGCGGCAATCAGCAACGTGTTAATGGCGCTGGGCGAGACAGGTACAAACATTGTCTCCACACGCTGGGTTTTCGGAAACACGTACTCTCTTTTTGAGCACACGTTAAAGCCCTGGGGACTCGGCGTCACCTACGTCGATATGGCCGACACGGACGCGGTGGCTGCAGCGATCAACGACCTCACGCGCGCAGTGTTCCTGGAGAGCATCACAAACCCGCAGTTGCAAGTAGCAGACATCGCCCGAATCTCACAAATTGCGCATGAGCGTGGTGTACCCGTGGTGTTAGATGGGACTACGACAACGCCATACCTGTTCCGATCCAAGGATTACGCTGTGGATGTGGAAGTTCTCTCCAGTACTAAGTACATCTCTGGCGGCGCGACCTCCGTTGGGGGGCTTATCATTGATAACGGAACATTCGACTGGAAGCAAAATCCGAAACTGAATGCGCAGGCGAAGAAGTTTGGGCCGGGAGCGCTGCTGAATGCGCTGCGTCGCGAAGTCTATCGCAACCTGGGATCATGTCTTGCGCCGCATAATGCCTTTCTCCAGACGTTGGGGCTGGAGACGCTTAGTTTGCGAATCGACAAGAGTTGTGCGAACACGCTTTCCATTGCTCAATGGCTGCAACAGCAACCAAAGGTGACCGCCGTCAACTATCCTGGGCTTGCGACCTCTACTTACTATTGCGCCGCAAAAGGGCAGTTCCCGCGTGGGGCCGGTGGAATATTAACCTTCAATCTGGCGAGCCGCGAGCAGTGTTATACCTTTCAGGACGCGCTGAAACTGGTCCGGCGCGCTACGAATATCAATGACAACAAAACACTGGTGCTGCATCCTGCTTCTACTATCTTTTGTGAATACTCGACGGAAGAGAAAGCTGCAATGGGAGTAAGCAATTCAATGTTGCGGCTGGCGGTTGGCATTGAAGATATTGAAGACATTATTGAGGACCTCGAACGAGGATTGGCGACGCTATGAGTGAACTGGAATTTACCGAAGAACGGTTGGAACGTTACAGCCGCCACATTTTGCTGAAAGATGTTGGCATAGAAGGCCAGATCAAGATTTTCGACGCCAAGGTTCTGATCATCGGAGCTGGCGGACTGGGTTCGCCAGTGGCCCTGTATCTGGCTGCGGCCGGAGTGGGCACTATTGGCATAGCAGATGCGGATAACGTGGATCTCTCCAATCTGCAGCGCCAGGTGATTCATCACACAGCCGATGTCGGCAAGCCGAAGGTGGAGTCGGCAGCGGAGAAGATGCGCGCCATCAATCCCGACGTGCAGGTTCGCACTTATCACGAATGGGTGCGCGCGGCCAACATCCGGCAGATGATTCGCGACTATGACTTCGTGATCGATGGCACCGACAACTTCATCGCCAAGTTTCTTATCAACGACGCTTGCGTGCTGGAGCGCAAACCGTTCTCGCATGGCGGCATTCTGCGCTTCGACGGCCAGACTATGACGGTTCGCCCTGGTGAATCCGCCTGCTATCGCTGCGCCTTCCGCGCCATCCCGCCGCGCGGCGTGGTGCCATCCTGCTCGGAAGCGGGCATTCTGGGCGCGGTTGCGGGGATGCTGGGCACGATCCAGGCCGCGGAGGCGCTCAAGTTCATCACCGGCGTGGGCGAGTTACTCACCAATGCATTACTCATCTTCGATGCCAAGGATATGAGCTTCAGCAAGATACAGATGCAGCCCAACCCCAAGTGTGCGGTTTGCGGCGAGCATCCCACGATTCATGAACTGGTGGATGAAGAGCAGCCGGTGTGCGAATTGAAAGCCGCGCGGAGCGATGCAGGATGAAACTAGCAACCGCCTCCAGAGACGAGATCATTGCCCGCGCTCGTCAGGCCGCGCCCATTTAAGGCTAGCTTTCGCAGCTTTCAAGGTTTGAAGACAACCGAGAAAGCCCGACTGACTGGCCGTGTGTTCAACGAGTGAGTTGCTCACCGAATTCAACGAACTGACAGTCTCGGTATTGGCCCCGACGCGCTCACGATTCAACTGGATATCGGCGGCGCCCGGAGCAACGAAACATGCGTTTCAGATTTTACTTCCGCAGTCAGGATAACTTTGCTATAGTTTGCCTATGTTTCTGCTGACCCACATGATCGAGACTGCGTGCAACAACACTTGTTGTTGTATCTGTCGGTGCGGATTTGTGGGTTCTGCAGGAAGCGAGGCGATTCCTTTTTAGTTATTAGTTATTGACTTCGCGAATTTCCCTAGACCCACGATCCTTAAGATCGTGGGTCTTTTGTTTTGAGCGTTATCTGGCTGGACTGCAGAGAGCCAATCTGGCGGAACCAGTCTTTTCGAATTTGAAGAGGAGCTGCATTCATGAGTACGAAAGACACACCCAAAAGCAAACAGCCACTTATCTTCGGACTTGTCGCCATCGCAGTGGTTATAGCCGCAGCTGCCGGGGTATTCGCTGTGCGCGGAAAACTACTGCAGCCCCGGACCATCGCTACCTTACGGGTCGGCTATCTGCCCGTTACTGGCCATGCCAAGTTCTTTGTTGCTCAAGAAGAAGGCTTCTTCAAGGACGAAGGTCTGAACGTGCAACTGATTGAATTCGCCAATTCGGCTGATGGCCTTGCTGCGCTGCGTGCCGACAAACTCGATCTCGGCGCCTTTGGCACTACGGCTCCCCTGGTGCATATTGCGAAGGGGGCTGACATTTCAATCATCGGTGGCGTGATGGGTGAAGACGCCGCGATCGTCGTCAAGCCAGAGAACGAGAGTGTTATCAAGAGCATTTCCGACTTAAAAGGCAAGAAGGTAGCCACGGTGCGACTGGCGACTGGCGATGCCGTCCTGCGCGGAGCGCTAAACGATGTTGGAATCAATTGGAAGACGGATTTGCAGATCTTCGAACTGAAGAACCCTCCGGCAGTGATCGAGGCCGTGAAGTCCGGCCAGGTTGACGCCGGAGTCGTCTGGGGGCCGCACGATTTGAGGGCCGAGGAGCAGGGCCTGAAGGTCGTAATTCGCAGCGGTTCTCTTTCCCCGGGCCATCCGTGCTGCAGGCTCACCGTGCATACACAAGACGCGCAGACGCGGCGCGTGGTATGGGAGCACTTTGTTCGAGCTATTCTGCGGGCCGAAGAGTTTACCCACGACAATCACCAGAGAACGGTGGACGACATCGCGAAGTACCTGAAGCTGGATCGCGGCCTAATCGAGCGGGCCTACTACAGCGGACACCTCGATCAGTCCACGGACCCGAATCTCGCCGGCGTCGAGCGCTTCTGGAACACGATGATCAAGAGCGGGTTTGTGGAATCCACACAGGACATCGCCCCCCATGTCCAAACGACTATTTACAAGCAGGCACTGGACGAACTTGCCCAGCAGAACCCGAACGATCCGTTCTGGCAGCAGCGGGAGCAGGTCTTCAATCAACGGGACAAGTAGCCCACCTGCATGACTGAAGTTGAAGAGTCAGCGGGGCCACGACACGCGCGAGAGCCGTGGAGATTCCTTCTCCGCTTGGCCCTCGCTTATCTCCTAGCTAAGTAGCGGACTGGAGTACACGCGATGAGCGCAGCATTTGTTCTTGACCCTGCCACGCCTCAAAGCCGATCGGGTATTGAAGTGCAGGCATTGCAATTTGCCTATAACGGCGCACCGGTTCTGGTCGATATTAACTTGACCGTTGCTGAAGGCGAATTTGTTTGCCTGCTCGGCCCAAGCGGATGCGGCAAGACCACACTGCTGCGCCTGCTCGCAGGGCTTGACCTTCCAGCTACGGGTGCAATTTTCTGCAATGGCTCCGCGATCCAGGGGCCATCGCTTGAGCGTGGTGTTGTCTTCCAGAACTATTCGCTCTTTCCCTGGCTCACGCTGGCGCAGAACATCGAACTCGCATTATCGAAGTCGCACCCGCAACATGACAAACACTGGCGGCACAAATATGCCGAAGAT
>Ga0326727_10028841_pt1 | contig 10052 bp, 8 predicted proteins | sample MB2enrmetagenome_FD_207643 | JGI IMG/M metagenome (GOLD analysis project Ga0326727, IMG submission 207643) | Lab enriched peat soil microbial communities from McLean, Ithaca, NY, United States - MB29MY | ecosystem: Environmental > Terrestrial > Soil > Wetlands > Peat | place: USA: New York...
CGGAGAACATCGCCGACCTCGGCGGAATCTCGGCGGCTTACGATGGCTATCGTGCCTCGCTTGCCGGTCAGAAGGCTCCTGAGCAGGACGGCTTCAACGGCGACCAGCAGTTCTTCATCGCCTTTGGGCAGAACTGGGCCGACAAGCAGCGGGAGGCTATGATGCGCCAGCGGGTGATGACCGACTCGCACGCGCCGGATGAGTACCGCGCCGCAACGGTGCGCAACGTGGATGCATGGTACGCGGCATTCGACGTGACTCCGGGCCGCAAGCTCTACCTGGCCCCGGCGGATCGCGTGCGTATCTGGTAGCAATTTGACCGCCCGGCGGCGATCTCACGCACGCCGGGCGGTGCTGGAACAGGCGCTGGAGGCTTAGCTCGAATGCCATTGGTATGGATGGTGGAATGCAAGATCTGCGCGCTGCGCTTCCCGGTTCGGCCGCGCGAGCGCACGGCCGGCAAAAGCACGGACGCGCTGGCCGGGAATGTGGAAGGCGGACGATTTGAGTGTCCGCACTGCCATGAGCGGGAAGACTACAGCAGTGCAGAGTTCATCCCCGGCGAAGGAAGGCTAGCGCCCGGCAGCGAGCGGCCTTAACGCAACTGCCCCACCCTAACCGCGACGAAGGCGGTTAAGGGTGGGGCACCCGAAGAAAGTTTGCTAAGAGCGGACTAGCTCTTCTTCAGCACCGTGCAGACGGAGGCGCAGATCGCGCCGCCGACGTTGAAGGTCGCAGCGGCCTTCGGGCTCTTCACCTGCAATCCCTCCGGCGCACGGCCCATCAGTTCGTTGAAGCACCATCCGATCATGGCGACTCCGGTGGCCCCGATGGGATGTCCCTTGGCGATCAGTCCGCCGGAGAGGTTGATGCCGCACTCGCCGTCAACGCGAGCCTTGCCGTCCCTCCAGAACTTCCAGCCCTCACCGGCCTTGGCCCTGCCGAGAACCTCGGCGCCGATCGCTCCCATCACCGAGAAGCAATCGTGCACTTCAGCCACGCTCACGTCGGCCGGAGTGAGGCCCGCCATGTTGTATGCGCACTTCATCGCGCGAATCGCTCCCGCCGGATGAAGCACATCGCGGCCATCCTTCATCAACTGATCGGTGGCCTGACCATAACCGGCGATCTCGACGGTATCTGACTTGTTGACTCCCAGCCGCTTCAATCCCTCTTCCGTCGCCAGAATCAGCGCCGCGTAGCCGTCGGTGATCTGCGAGCAGTCATAGGTTTTCAGTGGCAGGCCATCGACGATGTAGCGGTTGCGATCGTCGATCCGGGTGGCATCTTCCAGTGTGACCTTCACCTTGTACATCTGCGCCAGCGGATTCTTGTTAGCGTTGGCATACTCCTGTACCGCGATCTCGGCCAGATCGGCCTCGGTTACCTTGTGATGCTTGATGTAGCACTCCATGATCTCGGCGAAGAGATGCGGGAAGATGTAGGTCTTGCCGGGGCGCTCATCGGGGTGCGAGTAGAAACCCAGGGCGCGGCCGATAAGCTTGCCGTCCATCTTGCCTTCGGCGTCGCGCATCTTCTCGTAGCCCATAGCAAAGCCGGTCTCGCCCATTCCAGCCTGCAACTTCAGAATCGTCGAGAGAACCGCCTGCCCGCCGGAAGCACATGCGTTCTCGACGCTTTCAATCGGCTTGCTGGCCAGACCGGGAACCGAGGCTGCCAGCCCGGAGAGCAGTCCCTGCTCATTCAGTGCAATGTTGCAGGCGGCTGAACAAGCGCCCACATCCAGTAATGAGGGCTCTACGTTGATCTCTTTGCAGACTCCCTCGATCGCATTCTTAGCGATCTCGGGAACAGTCATTCCCATGAGTTTGCCGAACTTCGACTGGTGGTAGGCAGCAATATAAACGCGCTTCATCGAGGTTTCTCCTGTCAAATAATGCCCGCGATTGGGGGTAAGATTCCGAGCTGCCTCGCAATCGGTTCGGCGGCTGGATTGTACTGCAATCCTGCGATTCGAAGAAAGGCTCAGCGGTGCAAATCCGCGGCCGGACTGAGCAGATTGATCAGCAGGCGCATGGCTCCGGGTGTGCCCGCCGAGAGCTGGCGCGAAAACGAGAGCGCCGAATAAATTACCGTGCCGCGGCCGTAGCGTGCCCGCAACAATGCTCCGGATTGCTTGGGCTGGCCGGCGTCAGCCATCCGCAGGAGCGGCTCAAATCGGGGATCCCAGTGCGCGGCCAGGCAGCTTGCCCTCTCGCCGATCCAGCCGCTCCAATCGTCCTCGCTAACCTCGTTCGGAAAGATGAACAGATCGCTGCGGTCGACCACCTCGACGGCCGCGGCTGCGTTGGTTACGCGCGCGGCTCCCAGCTCCAGCGGAAACGGCAGCGGCGCGTTGCGGACAAACCGAGGGGCATCGCATTGAGCGAGGATCACAACCACTCCGCCGCCCTCGACATAATGCAGCAGCCGGCTGCGCGCTTCGCCGGGATCATCCTTCGCATCCAGCGCATGCGGGCCGATCACAATCGCCCAGAACTTCGCCAGTTCGCCCTGCATCAGCTGATCTCGATTCAGGCCAACGACACGCACATCCACCTTCGCCAGGGCGTCTGGAATCGAATCTCCATCGACGCCGATGTAGCCGATTTCCAGGTTTTCAGGAATTTCAATATCGGCAGAGACCAGCGAGCCGGTGGAGGCGCGGTAGTCGAATGCAACGCGATCGTCGGAGTCGCGAACCACCGTGTATCCCTGATCGAAGACCAGCCCTCCCCAGCGAACCACGGCGGAGATCGGGACGCTGCCGGCTTCTCCGCGCTCCTGAATGATGTAGAAGCGGTAAGTATGCTCCTCTCCGCGGTTGCGAATATCCAGAACCTCGTGCTCCGGCTCCACTCGCCATCCGCGCGGCGCATGCATGGTGAGCAGCGCATTCTGCAGGATCGGCAGATTGCTCCGCACACGAGCCTCCAGCTCGCCGTAGGCCAGCTGCGTGCGCCGGTTCCATTGCGTGCGCGGTTCCACAACCACCGAGACCGGCGGAGCCACCACGGCGGTTCGCGCAATGCCGCCTGCGTCCCGGCCAGAGACCGCTGCCAGCGCCGTCACCGGTTCGCCCGCAACCTCCAGCACCGCCGCGACCTGAACTGAGGGCGGTGGAAGCGCACGCGTGGCGTTGTGCTCATCGAGAATCCGATATGCGCCATCCTCTTGGTACTCCAGCAGGAACTGTGGACGGGTGAACGGGGCATCATTGGGAACTCTCGCAATAAAGCTGGCTTGTGCGCTGCCTTCCAGCCACTCGCGGCTCGGTGTCCAGCGTCCGCCTTCAGGCTTTAAGTCGATTCCTGCGACGCGGAGGTGCGCGCCCTGTGCCCAGTCCAGATGCGCGTGTACCTCGATCTCCTCTCCAGGCACCAAAACGTATCCACCGGCACCTTTCTCGTCGCCGGAAAGTTCGGCTTTCAGGTGCACATCCCAGGTCGAAAGCAATGCGTTTTCGGCCTGGCGGCGCTTTTCGGCGAGTTCGGCAGTCAACCAGGCCGGTGGATGACCGGCGGCGATGTAGCTTTCCACGGCGCGCAGGTTGCGCAGATAGATCCCGAGCTGCGCGGTACAGTCGTCGCGAAAAGCCCAGTCGCGCGCAGCCTCGGCGGCAGCTTTCTGCATCGCAGCCAGGTGCGTGCGCGCCAGCGCGCGGTCGCCAAACTCCAGCCCGGCGGCATCGGCCAGTGGTTCCAGACTTGTATCGAGACCCTGCGTGAGCCTGTATGCCGATCCAGTGATCGAAAAGCCCGAAGCAGCCTCGATCAATCGGTAGTTCCGTATCAGTTCGCGCGGAGCGTGCCAGATGCCCTGCTGCGAGCGCTCTTCGGACAGGGCCGCATCGGCCTGCCGCTGCCAGCTCTCGTGTTCGCCGCGCGAGACCTCGCCCGCATTGAGCCGCACCGTGTATGCCGGTGAGCGCGAAAGCGCGAAGAGCCGCTTCGCCTGCCACGGTTGCAGTCCGTCATTCAGCTGCTCGGGAAAGTTTCTGGGATCGGCGGCGGCACGAAAGGCCTCGCGGACAAGCAGAGCGGTGGCCTGATGCTGACCGTCGCCATCGGGCGCATCGGGGTCGAAGGGCGTAACGATGACCGCCGGCCTGAGTTCGCGGATCACCCGCACCATGTCGCCGAGCACGATGTTGTGCCCGCCCCAGCGGTCGAAGACCTCGTCGGCGGTGCGCGCAAAGCCAAAGTCGACGACGCGGGTGAAGCGTTGTTCAGCGCCGTAGTGCGCATCGGCGGAAAGCTGCTCCATGGTGCGCAGCAGCCCCTGCGCGGAGGGCTCCATCACTCCCTGAAGATTCGTGCCACGCTCGCCGCGGGTCAGCGTCAACAGCGCCACCTGTGCGCCCTCAACACGATTCTCGCAGATCAGCAGCGCACCATCCTCATCGCCGGGATGCGCCGTGATCTCCAGAACCCGCAGCGTAGTGCCCAACCCGAGCAACCCGGTTCGAAGATCGGCTGCACCCGTCTGCGCGTGAGCAGCCGCGGCCAGCAGGCCGAGAGCGAGGACGGCAATGTGGCGCAGAGTCACCGCTCTTCTTGTAACCGTTCAGCAGCGCTGAACGCAACCATCAAAAGCAAAAAGGCCGGAGAGCATAGCTCCCCGGCCTCGATCCCCGTTCAACCCTCAAGCGGACACTGCTTCTCCCGCCTTCACCGCCGCCAGCTTCGCCTCCAGCCACTTCATCCAGGCATCCAGCCCTTGGCCCTTGCAGGAGGTTTCGATAATCTCGATTCCCGGATGCACCGAGCGCGCGTTCTGCTTGGCCAGCTCGGCGTCAAACGGCACGTAGGGCAGCAGATCGACCTTGCTCAGCAGCATCAGCTCGCTCTTGACGAAGATCGAGGGATACTTCAGCGGCTTGTCCTCGCCCTCGGTAACACTGAGCATGACGATCTTGCAGTGCTCGCCCAGATCGTAGCTTGTAGGGCAGACCAGGTTACCGACATTTTCGATAATCAGCAGGTCAATTTTCTCCAGCGGCCAGTCTGCCAGATGCTTTTCGATCATCTTCGCGTCCAGATGGCAGGTGCCGCCGGTGATGATCTGCTTGACCGGAAACCCCCACTGCGCCAACCGGCGAGCGTCGTTTTCCGTCTGCAGATCGCCGGTCAGCACGGCGACACGCTTCGACTTATCCAGCCGCTCCAGCGTGCGCTCCAGCAGCGTCGTCTTTCCCGAGCCCGGCGAGCTGATGATGTTGACCACCAAAACCCTGTGCTCGCGGAACTTCTCGCGGAGCTCGGCGGCGATCTTCTGGTTCTCGTTCAGAACCTTCTTTTCAACGACGATCTGACTCATTCATCTACCTCGACATAAGCAATCTGCAGCTCTTCGCCGGCAATGAGGACGGTTGCCTCCTCACCGCACTGCGGGCAGGCCGTAGCCCAGTTTTCGGCGCGGAACTCGGCATTACATGCCGGGCAGCGCTGGCGTCGCGGAACCTCTTCAATCTCCAGCGCCAGCTGCTCCCACACCGTATCCTTGATCACGCACTCGAAGCCGAAGCGCAGGCAGTCCACGTCGACTCCGGCCAGCTCGCCCACGCGCAGTCCCACGCGGGTGAATCGCGCTCCGTTGTGCTGCTTCTTCAACTCGTCAAGCTGGTCGATCACGGAAGAGACGATGGAAAGCTCGTGCATCAAGGCCCCTGCGGAGTGCGTTGCTTCTCTCTATTCTCTCACAGTCACGCCGGGTGAGGATGTTCTCCAGCTCTGGGTTAGAATCGTTCTTTCCGGAGAACTTATGCCCAACCATCTGCCTGATCCCGCCGATCCGCATTCGTGGTCCCGTTACGTCGAAGATTTCCGGCAGGCCGCCGATTCCAGCGTGGACTGGATCGCCGAATATCTCAAGAACATCCGCAGCCTGCCGGTGCTGCCCAAGATCAATCCCGGCGAGCTGATGGATGCGTTGCCGGCGCACGGTCCCGAAGAGGGCGAGAGCTTCGATGCCATCCTCGCCGACTTCCGCTCGAAGATCCTTCCCGCCGTCACGCAGTGGAATCATCCCGGATTCATGGCCTATTTCGGCACCAGCGGCTCAACTCCCGGCGTGCTGGCCGAGCTGCTGATTGCAGCGATGAACACCAACGGCCTGCACTGGAAGACCTCGCCCGCAGTCGTCGAGCTGGAGCAGGTTGCGCTCGGCTGGCTGCGCGAGTGGATCGGACTTCCCCCCGAATTCTTCGGCATCATCTACGACACGGCCTCCACCAGCACCATGCACGCCATGATCTGCATCCGCGAGTTTGCCCAGCCGGAGAGCCGCGTCGAAGGCTACAAAGCTAACCTCGTCGTCTATACCTCCGACCAGGCGCACAGCTCGGTGGAGAAAGGCGCCATCGCCGTCGGCTTCGGAAAGAAGAACGTGCGCCTGATTCCCGGCGACTCTGAATTTCGCATGGACATCCGTGCCCTGCGCGCGACGATCGAAGCCGACCTGCGCGCCGGACTGAAGCCCGCCGGAATCGTCGCCACCATCGGCACCACCTCCAGCACCTCGGTCGATCCCGTCGCCGAATGCGCCGCGCTGGCCGAAGAGTTCGGCATGTGGCTGCACGTCGATTGCGCCTATGCCGGCCCTTGTGCGCTGCTGCCCGAATGCGCCGCGCACTTCAAAGGCATCGAGCGCGCCCACTCCGTCGTCACCAATCCGCACAAGTGGCTGATGACGCCGATGGATTGCAGCGCCTTCTACACCCGCCGGCCGGACGTCCTCCGCCAGGCGCTCTCGCTGGTTCCGGAGTACCTGCGCGCCAGCGAAGATCCGCGCGCCATCCACCTGATGGACTACGGTGTTCCCCTCGGCCATCGCTTCCGCGGACTCAAGCTCTGGTTCATCCTGCGCTATTTCGGCCGCCAGGGCATCCAGGAGATGCTGCGCCGCCACATCGCGCTGGCACAGCAGTTCGCGAAGTGGGTTGACGCCGACCCGCGCTTCGAGCGCGTCGCGCCAGTTCCCTTTTCTGTGGTCTGTTTCCGGTTGAAAGGCTCCGACGAACGCAACCATGCGCTGCTGGAAAAAGTGAACGATAGCGGCCCGATCTTCCTCTCGCACACGGCGCTCAACGGACGCTACGTCATCCGCATCGCCATCGGCAACATTGCCACGGGATTGCAAGACGTGCAGCGGGCGTGGGAGCTGGTGCAGAAGGCGGCAGAGGAGCTTCCGAAGGAATAGAAGCCGCAAAGATTTCGAGGAAACATCTCCATGAAGCTTAAGTTGCCCGCAGGCTCATTCCGGGCCTATCTCTTCGACTGCGACGGAACCGTCGCCGACTCGATGCCGCTGCACTACATCGCCTGGAGTACAGCCCTCGGCAAGTTCGGCTGCCCGTTCGACGAGGATCTCTTCTACTCCTGGGGAGGCAAGCCCTCAGTCCAGATCGTCGCCGATCTGAACCAGCGCCACGGGCTGCAGATGCCTGCCGAAGAGGTGGCGAGGCAAAAGGAAGATGCGTACTACGAGCTTCTTCCGCAGCTCAAGCCGATTCCAGAGGTTCTTGAGCACATCAATGCGCAGTATGGAAAGATTCCGCTGGCGGTCGTCTCCGGTGGACGGCGAGATTCGGTGAAGCGCTCGCTCAACGCGCTTCAACTGCTCGACCGCTTCGAGACCCTGGTATGCGCCGACGACTACACCCACGGAAAGCCGCACCCGGAACCGTTCCTGTTGGCCGCCGAACGCCTCGGCATCCCGCCCGCCGAGTGCCTGGTCTTTGAGGACACCGACATGGGCATCGCGGCCGCAACCGCCGCCGGCATGGCCTCGGTGAAAGTGCCGGCACCGTGGGAGCGGTGACATCCAGCGCAATTACCGGCATTCTTACGCCCAGTACGTCCTGTCCAGCGTCCGATACTGGATCGCCTCGGCGATGTGTTTCGTCTCGATCTGCTCTGCGCCTTCCAGATCGGCGACGGTGCGTGACACCTTCAGAATCCTGTCGTGAGCGCGGGCGCTGAGCCCCTGCTGCGTCATGGCGCGCTCCAGCAGGCGCTCACAATCGGCGCTGAGCTGGCAGAAGGTACGAATCTGCCGCGAACCCATCTGCGCATTCGCAAATGACTTTTCGCCCGCCTCGCGGAAGCGCACCAGCTGCCGCTCGCGCGCCCGCAGCACGCGCTCGCGGATCGCCGCCGAGGGCTCGGCCTGCACATTCGAGCGCAGCTCCTTGTAATTCACCGCCGGCACGTCGATGTGAATATCGATGCGGTCGAGCAGCGGCCCGCTGATCTTGGAAATATAGCGCTGGATCATCGGCGGCGTGCAGCGGCACTCGCGGGTGCGGTCGTTGAAGAATCCGCATGGACACGGATTCATCGCCGCTGCCAGCATGAATCGCGCCGGGAAGGTCAGCGACATCGCCGCCCTCGCAATCGATACGGTCCCGTCCTCCAGCGGCTGGCGCATCACCTCCAGCACGTTGCGCGGAAACTCCGGCAGTTCGTCCAGAAAGAGCACGCCGTTGTGCGCCAGCGAAACCTCTCCCGGACGCGGCACAGCTCCGCCGCCGATCAGTCCGGCGTCGCTTATCGTGTGGTGAGGAGCGCGAAACGGTCGCACGCCCACCAGCCCGCTGTGGGCGTCGAGCACTCCGGCAACGCTGTGAATCTTCGTCGTCTCCAGCGCCTCCTCGAAGGTCAGCGGCGGAAGGATGGTCGGCATGCGCTTGGTCAGCATGGTCTTGCCGCCGCCCGGAGGGCCGATCATCAGGATGTTGTGCCCGCCCGCGCAGGCAACTTCCATCGCGCGCTTGGCGGTGTGCTGGCCGCGAACATCCTTGAAGTCGACGCTGAAATTCTCTACCCGTTCCAGCAGCGCCTGGCTGTTGACGGTAATCGGCTCCGGTCCGGCTCCGGTATTCATCAGGCGCACCACGTCCAACAGCGTGCGCAGGGGAAAGACCTTGACCCCATCCACCACCGCGGCCTCACGCGCGTTCGCCTCCGGAACGATGAGGTTGGGAATCTTTCGCGCCCGTGCCGCCACGGCGATGGGCAAGGCTCCGCGCACCGGCCGCAGACCGCCATCAAGCGAGAGCTCGCCGACGATGACGTAATCATCCAGTTCGCGCTTGTTGAGCCCGCCGTAAGCGCCAAGGATACCCAGCGCCATCGGCAGATCGAAGCCTGAGCCTTCTTTCTTCAGATCGGCCGGCGCCAGGTTGATGGTGATGTGCGTCGGCGGGATGTCGTAGCCGCAGTTCTTCAGCGCAGCGCGAATGCGCTCGCGGCTCTCGCGCACCGCCGTATCCGGCAGCCCGACGGTGGTGAAGTGATCTTCGTTGATTTTGATTCCGCTGACATCGACTTCCACATCGATCAGGTTGGCGTCGATGCCGTACACAGCTGCGCTTACGGTCTTAAAGAGCATAGGAAACGGTCGCCCACGCACGTGCCCGCAACCGCTCCAGGCCCAGGATCATCTCTCTCGTGAGTTCGTGCTCATTCTACGCTCTGCGAGGCAACTCTTGCATTTACAAGTTGCTGGGGCCACTCGCACTTTCGTGCACAGCCCGTCACTTCGCAAGTTGAGCCGCCTTTGCTAAACTTGAGTTAGTCCCAGGGCTGGGGCGGGCCTCCCGCATCGCAGATTAAGCTGCTGCATCTAAGATGGATTACCGCTTCTGGAGGAATCCGCCCGCCAGGACAGGGTTGAGGTTTGCGCCATGCCGACCATTGGGAAACGCGAGCAGGAGATTCTGACGGCCATCGTCGAGACATATATCTCGACCGGTGAGCCGGTCGGCTCGCGTACTCTCGCCCGCCGCAACAGCGAAAGGCTCAGTGCCGCCACGATCCGCAACGTAATGGCCGATCTTGCCGATGCCGGGCTGCTGGAGCAGCCGCACACCTCGGCTGGCCGCGTGCCCTCCGTCGAAGGCTATCGCTACTACGCTGAGAAGCTCTCCGATCGCGCCACCCTCACCGCCGACGATCAGCAGACGATCCAACGCTACTTCCACGGCGTCAGCGATGTTCAGGAATTCATGGAGCGCACCTCGCACGTGCTCTCGCTGGTCTCACAGGGCG